>Ga0187893_10005381_pt1 | contig 23025 bp, 23 predicted proteins | sample MA1701074metaG_FD_139574 | JGI IMG/M metagenome (GOLD analysis project Ga0187893, IMG submission 139574) | White microbial mat communities from a basaltic lava cave in the Kipuka Kanohina Cave System on the Island of Hawaii, USA - MA170107-4 metaG ...
CGCCTTCCTGTCCAAAACCGAAGCGGCGGGCGCGCTCGTCGCCATCCTCACGCGCCTGCTTCGCTGAGCGGACTCGACGCGATCGCCCGTGCGGGCTCCGGCTGCCCGCGCAGAGGCAGAAGTGTGCGGACGGCCGTGTTAATATCGGTGTTTCCCCGGGCCGGTCCTGGCCCGTCAGGTGTGGTGAGTGTAGCTCAGTGGTAGAGCGCCGGACTGTGGCTCCGGAAGTCGCGGGTTCAATCCCCGTCACTCACCCCAGATACCTCCTTCGCTGTCGATCTGGCGATGTTCGATCGGGTGATCGGGTCATCGAATCCAGTCATCGGGTCATCCTGCCATCGGGCGATCTATCGGGCGATCTGGCCGCCTTGACACCGATCGGCACCGCGTGGGATAAACGCCCCATTGTGGCGCTGGTCCTGACCTGCGCGTGTAGGTGCGTCGGAGAAGAAGCCTCCGAACGCCGCGCTGTGTCGACGTGGATCGTGCCCGCCTAGCTCAAGCACGAACAGGTTCGCAGTTGCAAGGCCCGGAAGGCTCAGCGCTTTCCGGGCCTTTTTGTTTCGTTCGGTCGGTTCGCGGTTACGAGGAGCATCGCAATGATCACATCAGTCGCACGGCGGAGCCGGATCGTCGCCGTTCTGCTGGTCGGCGGCGCGCTGGTCGCCGCTGCCGGTGACACACCGCCATTTGCGGGTCGATGGGACGCGATCGTCGTCGCAAACGGCGTCGAGGTCCCATTCGCATTCGAGATCGTCGGGGAAGGGCCTGGCATCAAGGGCTCGTTCTTCAACGGCGACCGCCGCATCACGTCAACCGAGGGCCGAGTCGAGAACGACACGCTGGTGCTGAGCTTTGCTCAGTACGCGGCAAGACTGGAGGTCGCGTATCAGAGCGGAGAGCTCACGGGGAAGTACCAGCGCGGCTCGCGCGGCGCATACCCGTTCCGAGCGAGGCGCGCGTCGACTGCGGCATCCGGCGCCACGACTGCCGGCGTGGACGCGCCGTCAATCGCCGGAATCTGGATCGTGGAGGCTCGGAGCAAGAAGGGAGAATCCGCCTGGCGCTTCATCGTCGAGCAGTCCGGCGCGGAGGTCTCGGCGACGATTCTGCGCGTCGACGGCGACACCGGCACCTTGCGCGGCGCCTATCGGGACGGCCGGTTCGTACTGAGTCACTTTTCCGGTGCGCGTCCGCTGCTGCTCGAGGTAACGCCGGCCGCGGACGGAACGCTGAGCCTGCGCCAGAACGGGCAGACCGAGCTCGTGGCCGCGCGTGCCGATGCCCCGCGGGCGAAGGCTATCGGCGAGCCGACCGATCCTGAGCACCACACGAGCGTAAAGAATCCTGCCGAACCGCTCCGGTTCAGCTTTCCCGACTTGAGTGGCCGCCTCGTGACGAACACGGATCCGCGCTTCCGGGGAAAGGTGCTGCTCGTCAACATCAGCGGGAGCTGGTGCCCGAACTGCCATGACGAGGCGCCGTTTCTGGTGTCGCTTCATCAAAAGTACCGATCGAAGGGGCTCGAGGTCGTGACGCTCTCATTCGAAGAGCCGGATCAGCTGACACACCCGACGCGATTGCGCGCCTTCGTCGCGCAATACGGCATCGAATACACGGTGCTGCTTGCGGGAGAGCCGGAGCAGCTTGCGGAAAAGGTGCCGCAGGCCGTGAACCTGAACGCATTTCCAACGACCTTCCTCCTCGGGCGGGATGGCCGCGTTCGCGGCGTGCACGCCGGTTTTCCAAGCCCTGGGAGCGGGCAGTTCTATACGAACGCCGAACGCGACCTCACCGCGCAGGTCGAGCGGCTGCTCGCCGAGCGGCCGGGAACGAACTGAGTCATGGGCGGCCGCCTCCTGCTTGCCTTGAGTCTGGTCGTAGCGACTGGCTCTTCCGTCGAGGTGCAGGCGAAGCGCCCGCGCGTCGAGCTGACAACGGCGATCGACACCACGCCGATACGCGCGGGAGCCAGCGTTCGACTGCTGCTCAAAGTGCGGCTGCCGGTCGGCGTCCACGTTCAGTCGGACAAGCCGAGAGATCCGTCTCTCATTCCGACCGTGCTGACTGTGAAGCCGCCGGCAGGGTTGACGCTCGATCGAATCGTCTATCCGCCGCCAACTGATCTGGCGCAAGCGGGGCGCAGCCAGCCGCTGGCGGTTTTTGGCAGCGAGTTCACGATCGAGCTACAGCTTTCGCTGGCGGCAGGTGCGCCCACGGGTGAGTTCATCGTGCCCGCGCAGCTCCGGTATCAAGCGTGCGACGCCTCGGTCTGCTATCCGCCCGCCAGGGCGGAGGTGCAGTGGACCCTGCGCGTGGAGAAATCATGACCGCAACACCACGTCCGGCGAAAGGCGGAGCGAGGCTCTGGTAACGGCTCCGCGAAAGGGCTGATCGAGGGAAACCATGACGGGCCTGCAGACGGCCCTCGTCACCGGCGGGAATCGCGGGCTGGGGCTTGAAACGGTCCGGCAGCTCGCCGCGCGCGGGCTTCATGTGCTGCTTGGCTCCCGGAATCTCGGCGCCGGCGCGAAGGCGGCGAAGGCCATAACGCCGTCTGCCCGGGATGGGTCGCCACCGCCATGGGTGGACGTGGCGGCCGGCCCGTGGCCGACGGCGCGGCCGGGATCGTCTGGGCCGCGACGCTGCCAGACGACGGGCCGACGGGCGGCTTGTTCCGCGATGGCCGTCCGATCGACTGGTGAGTCCCTAGTGCCTCGTGCCTAGTCCCTACGATGTTGTCCAGCGCCGATCAGAACACCACGCTGTAACTGACGCCGGGATCCTCGGCGTTCGCCAGCACGAACGAGATCGTGTGCCGGTCGCGCGACCAGCTCAGGGTGGGATGCACCTTCACGCCGTCGTAGATCACGAGCGACGACACGCTCGCGGGAAAGTAGATGTTCAGCCCGGCGATGGCCCGCGCCCTGTCCTCGTAGGTGCCGTAGGCGACGCCGACATACGGCGCCAGCGGCGCCCGCAGCCAGGGTGACAGATCCTTGCTCGCCGTGACGTAGAAGGATTGGCCGGAAGGCGTCCCGATGCGATCGGATGACGTGCCGAAGATGATCGCGGGACGAGACTCCGTTTCCGAGATCGCCCGCCAGTTGGCGAGCGGGCTGACCTTCTCCGCCAGCGGATTCCATTCGATCCCCACCTGAAGGCTGTCGGTGAGGCCGCGGGTCAGCGTGAATCGCAGCTTCGCGCGATCGATCTGGTTGGTGATGGCGCGCGCGCCGAACGTCCACTTGCCCGCATGCTGCTCGGCGGTCCCACGGACCGCCCGTCCCTCGCCGGGTCAAAGCGGTCAGGAAGGGACGAGCGATCCGGCCCGTCGGCCTTCCTGTCTGGCGAGCGAGGCACGCGCGTGCATGTGCGGCAGCTCGTCCTCTTCGCGCTCGGCTTTCGGTGGAACGAAGGGCGCAGGGCGCTGAGAGGTCCGGCCGCCGGTCAACCAGTCGAGCCGTTCCGTCAGCAGTTCAGAAGGGACCAGACCCATCAGCTTGTCGAAGATCTGTCCGTCCCTGTCGACGATCAGGAGCGCCGGCAGCGTGTCACCGAAGCCCAGTTTCTCCAGTTGGTCAACCGTACCGCCCACGAGTATCGGATACGGCACCTTGAAGTCTTCGATGTAGATGGGGAGGAGCTTGTGCTCGGCGGCGCGGTCTACGGAGACAGCGGCGATGTGCACGCCGCGGGGCGCGTAGGTTGGATGCAGCTCGACGAGCGTCTTCGTCTGCTCGTGGCATGGGGCACACCACGTGGCCATGAACTGCACGACGGTGATGGCGCCGGTCTGCGGCAACTGAACCGCGTTCCCCTGCTGATCGCGGGAGATCACGACCGGTGATGGCGCGGCGGGTTGAAGAGAGGACGCCAACGCCAACGTCAGCCAGGCCAAGACCGGGAGCATCACGTTTCATTATTGTCAGGTTGATTACCGATCGCTACCGGTTCATCGCTCCGGTCGAAGCCCCGGGTCCCGCGCGCCTGCCCGTGCCGCCGCCACCGCCAGGCGTCCCACGCGTGCAGTACGCCCGGAGCGGCAGCGTCAACATCGCGTATCAGGCTGTCGGCTCGGGCGACGTCGATCTCGTCTTCGTAATGGCGTGGGTGTCCCACCTCGAGTACTTCTGGAACGAACCGTCGTTCGCGCGGTTCCTGACCCGCCTCGCATCGATGGCGCGGTTGATTCTGTTCGACAAACGGGGGACGGGCCTGTCCGATCCGGTGCCGGTCGATCGATTGCCAACGCTCGAGCAGCGGCTCGACGATGTCCGCGCGGTGATGGAAGCGGCCTCGCCACCGTGTTGACGGTGCTCTCGGACGCCCGCGCGGATCGGGAAACGTGGGGAAGAGTCGCCGCCCCCTCTGCATCCGAATTGACGCTGGATTGCGCTTCCCGTCCCGACGAGGCACAGTATTGAACGGTGTCTTTCGCCGCCGGCGCAATTCTCACGCTGCTCACGATGCCGCTCGCAGCCGGCCAGCAGCCGGCGCAGCCGGCCGACCCCTGGGAGCGGGTCCGGTCACTGCTCGGCTCGTGGGAAGGCACCCAGGCGGGCCGGCCGGGGTCAGGCACGGTCCGGCGGCAGTATCAGCTCGTCTTGCGCGACCAGTTCATCGAAGTGCGCAACACCTCGACCTATCCGCCGCAGGAGAAGAATCCGAAAGGCGAGGCTCACGACGACATCGGGTATATCAGCTACGACCGCGCCCGCAAGCGCCTCGTGCTTCGGCAGTTTCACGTTGAAAGATTCGTGATTCAGTACGTCGGAGAGATCGAATCGACTTCTGGCAGACTCGTCTTTGTGAGCGAGGCCATCGAGAACATTCCGCCCGGCTGGCGAGCACGCGAGACCTACATCGTGCACGGGCCAGACGAGTTCGAAGAGATCTTCGAGCTTGCAGAAGGAGACAAGCCGTTCGAGCTCTATTCGCGCGCGCGGCTGAAGCGGGTTCCGGAGTCGCGATGATTACAGGGACGTGACGCTTGACCTTCAAGTCAACTTGAAGGTGTTGTACTCTCGACGCCCGCGGCTCGCCGTAGATGAAATCGTCGCTTGGAAATGGGTAAACGATCGGTGAGCGGCGTTTTCCGTCCGAGGACCGTCGGCGGATCACCACGCTTTGCTACAATTGCCAGGGGGCCGGAGAGGCATCGGGAGGCGTCATGACGACAACCGTGCGGTCGTCGGCGGTGGTGGCGATGATATGGCTGACGTTGCTTCCGGGAATCGCCCCCGCACAGGAAAGCGCCGGCGGTTCAGAAGAGGCGAAGCGCGAGGCGTGGCAGAACGTCCCGAAAGTCCTCGAGGCGCTGGGGGCTGTCCCGGGCGCCACGGTCGCGGACGTCGGCGCCGGCGACGGGTTCTTCACCGTCCGGCTCGCGCGGGCGGTTGGGCCGAAGGGCCGGGTGCACGCCGTTGATATCAGTGCGAGCGCGCTCGAAAAGCTTCGAAAGCGCGTTGCCGCCGAGAACCTCACCAATGTTGTAATCACCGAGGGCTCCGCGTGGGATCCGCGACTCGCGACAGCCACGCTGGATGCTGCGCTCGTCATCAACTCGTACCACGAGATGACCGAGCATCGCGCGATGCTGACGAATCTGCGGAAGGCGCTGAAGCCGGACGGACGGCTCGTCATCATCGAGCCGATCTCTGCGAAGCGACGGGACGAGCCCCGCGAGGCGCAAGTCAAGAATCACGAGATCGGCGCGGAGCACGTGCAGCAGGATGCGCGCGAGGCGGGGTTCCGCGTGGTCCGGCTGGAGGATCCCTTCGTGAAGCGGGGCGGGACAGGCCTCGATGGAGACGATGAGGAGTGGCTGCTCGTGCTGCGGCCGGCACCGGTGGCGGCGGCGTCGAGCGGATCACCCGGCGGCAACAGCGAGGCTATCGGCGCCGCGGACGATGCGAAAGCCGAGTGGCGATCCCCGGCGCTTCGAATCGCCGTCGCCGACTTCAAGCAGCTGCAGGCCAAGGGCGACGTGCTCGTCCTCGACGTGCGGGACGCCGAGAGTTATCGGCGCGGACACCTTCCGGGCGCAGTGCTCATGCCGCTCGAAACCGTGGAAAGCCAGGTGGCGCCGCTCCGCAACGAGAATAGGCCTATCGTCACCTACTGCAGTTGACTCGCCGAGCAGACGAGCGCCCGTGCGGCGCTCTTGTTCGGCAAACACGGTGTTCAAGGGGTCCGCGCGCTCATCGGCGGCTACGAGGAATGGGAGAAGCGGGGCGATCCGATCGTCAAGGGCGACAGCCCGAAATAGACGGTCATGCGCAGCGAGCAGAGCCCTCGTACATGAAGGTCAGGGCTTTTGGTCCCGGCATGTAGCTGTTGTGTATCGACTCGATGCGAAATCCCGACCCTTCGATCAGTTGATCGATTGGGCGATTGAGATGGCAGCCGCCGCCGATGTACTTCCAGCACGGTGTGAGCCGATCTTGCCACCGCCTGACGATGCTGTCGGGCGAGCGACCGTGCTCGATGAACAGCAGACGGCCTGACGGTCGCAGGACGCGACGGACTTCGGCGAGCGCGCGATGTCCGGGATCGAGCAGAGGGTCCACGTCGTGACGACCGTGTCAATGCTGTCGGTGGCCAGCGGGATCGCTTCGGCTGTGCCTTCCAGCAACTCAAGTGAGCGCGCGCTCGCGCCCGTCGCCTCATGTGCCATCGAGAGCAGCCTCGGTGATGGATCGAGGCCGATCACGCGCCTGGCGCGTTTCGCGTAGAACGGCAGGTTCAGACCTGAGCCCACCCCAATCTCGAGTACGCAGCCTTGAGCCGACGGAATGACACGGCGCCGATACACCGTGAACGTCGCCTGCCGGCGCCGGCGGCGCCGCCTGTCAAGAGCAGCCGTCGTCGGAGGCAGGGGCCAGATGAGGGGACCAAGTGCCGCGCGGACGATCAACGCACCGACGTGCAGCCCTGCAGCGCGAAGCTGAACAGATCTTGGCAACGGTCAGGGCGCTGTGGAGAGGTCTGCTCCGTAATCCCCACGCCGACGCGGCGGAATACGGGATGACTGGGCCGCAGGTCACCGTGATGGCATCCCGTGTCAGCCGGGGTCCCATCACACTGACCGAGCTCAGTCGGACCCTGGGCATGAGTCACAGCACGGCATCGGGAATCGTGGACCGATTGCAGGCGCGGGGACTTGTACGCCGGGCGGAGGATGCGGCCGATCGACGTCGGACATCTATCGAGGTGACCGAGGCCGTCCGTCGCTACGTTCGCGAGCTCGAGGTAGGACCGTCCGGACGCCTCATGGGAGTGCTGGCGGCGGCCACTCCGACACAACGGGTGGCGATCAAGAAAGGGCTGGAGCTGCGGCGCGACCTTCTCGGCGCATCTCGCAAGCCAGAACAGCGGTAGCTGGACCAGCCTTGCGCTGCCAGTCACTTGAGATCTCGCGGGAGATTATGCTGGCATCCCGGCCTTGAGCAGTCCTTCGACATAGAGCTCTACATGGGCGGGATTCTTGACGAAGAACAGCCGGCGCCTGGCGAATTCACACGAGAATCCCGGCTTCCGCTCCAGCAGTTCCGTCTTTGCCGTTTTCAGCGCATCAACCTGCTGAAGATGTCCAAGAGCCGAGACCCGGTGAGCGAACGGCCAGTAATGACAATGCGGCACTCGAGTCGCTTTGTGTGACCAGTCGACCGCGTGTTCAAACTGGCCAGCGAACAGGTGTGCAAGCGCGCGGTAGGAATAGAACGCCCACCGCTGCGGATCGAACGGGCTGAGGGTGATCGCCTTCTCGAAGTAGGGTATGGCTTCCTCGATGCGGCCTTCATACGCGAGCGAGTCGCCGAGGCCGCAGTACACGACGGCCAGACTCGGGTTCAGCTCAGCCGCCGATTTCAGCTCGGCGAGCGCGTCGCTGTACGCCTTGCGCGCCAGCAGCGCCCGGCCGTACGCGAAGTGGATCAGCGCGTCTTGGTCGTCCAGCTCGATGCCCATCTTTGCGAGGCTCACGGCTTCATTCAGCCGGTGGTCGTCAGGATCGACATCGAAGTAGATCATGCTGAGGACGATCGCGTAGGACAGCCAGGCATACCCCGCTGCCAGCGTCGGATCGAGCTCGACGGCCCGGCGGAACAGTCGTTGCGCTTTCTCGTTGTCGTCGGCGGTGGCGCTGTAGAGATGTTTCAGTCCGAGGTGGAAGAAGTCCCACGCGCGACGTGCATCCGGTGATTTCCTCTCGGCGCGCTGGCGCTCGACGGTACCCACCTCAGGTTCGATCCGCGCCGCAATTGCCACGGTGATTCGGTCCTGGACATCGAAAATCTCCTCGACGTTGCGGTCGTACCGTTCCGCCCACATGTGCCTGCCGCCCTCAGTCTCGACCAGCCGCGCGCTGACCCGGAGGCGTTGATCGCTCCGGACGACACTGCCTTCCACGACGTAATCCGCGCGGAGATCCATGCCGGCCTGGCGGGCATCGATCGACTGGCCCTTGAACGCGAAGGTGGAACCTCGCGCGATCACGAACAGGGATCGATGCCTGGAGAGCGCCGTGATGATGTCTTCGGTGATGCCGTCGGTGAAGTACTCCTGCTGTGGGTCGCCGCTGACGTTGCTGAACGGCAGCACCGCCACCACTGGCTTGCCTTCGCGCTCCGCGATGCGCGCCCTCTCCGCCGGCGCGCCCGCGGCGTCGGCGATGAATCGGTACCCGCGGCGGTGGCGAGTCTCGATGAACCGCGGCTGCTTCACGTTGTCCGCCAGCGCCTTGCGCAGCTCCCTGACGCACGACGTGAGGGCGTCGTCGCTGACGATGGTATCGGGCCACAACGACGCGAAGAGCGCTTGCTTCGTCACCAGCTCGCCGGCGCGCGCCACCAGCGCCGCCAGGACGGCTGCCGCTTTCGGCGTGAGCCTGATCTCGCGCTCACGGAGCCACAACCGTCCGCTGGAAGGCTCGAAACGATAGCCACCGAAGGTGATGCCTTGTTCCATGAGGGGCTTACTTGAGACGGGTCTCGATGAAGCGCGGGTGCTTCGCGTCGTCGGCGAGCGCCTTGCGTATCTCTCGTATGCACGCAGTGAGCGCGTCGTCGCTGACGAGCGTGTCGAGCCACACGATCGCGAACAGCTCCTCCTTCGCAACCGGTCGCCCGGCCCGAGTCACCAGCGCCCCCAGCACCGCTGACGCCTTCGGGGTGAGCCTGACCTCGCGCTGAGCGCACCAGAGCTGCCCGGTTGAGGGGTCGAAACGATAGGGGCCGAAGACCACGTCCGGTTTCATCGAGCCGTGCGGTCGTTGCCGCCAACGAAATCCCAGCAGATTCACGGCTGTCTCCCAGGACTCGCCCCTGTGGGTTTCGTATACTCTTTTGGCACAACCGTCACGCCGGAGGCAAGTCCATCCCAAGGTGACGTGAAGGAGGCCTCATGAGCCTGTCCTGCCCCGTGGATCTCGACGTCCTAATGCTCCGCCGCGAAGTGAACGCGATTTACGCGAGTGTGGCCACGGCGCCGGAGGGCGCGTTCCACTTCCATCGGGGGCCTGCGTACGCGACACGGATCCTCGGCTACGACCACGACGCGCTCTCCCGCCTGCCCATCGAGGTGACGGCACGGTTTGCCGGAGTCGGCAATCCGCACATTATCGCGCCGCTGCGGCCCGGCGCCTACGTCCTGGATGTCGGTTGCGGTGCCGGCACCGATCTCTTGCTGGCCGCTCTGCGCGTGGGGCCGAAAGGGAAAGCAATCGGCGTCGATATGACCGATGCGATGTGCGCTCACGCTTCAGACGGTGCCGCGGCGAGCGGCCTCACGAACGTCGACGTGCTCGAGGGTGATGCCACGGCGCTGCCGGTCGACGATCACAGCGTCGATGTCGTGATCTCGAACGGCGTGCTCAATCTCGTTCCCGAGAAAGAACGGGCGATCGCCGAGATCGTTCGGGTCCTGAAGCCCGGCGGCCGCCTGCAGATTGCAGACATTGTCATAGGCCAACAGTTACCAGCGACCGTCGTAAGGGACATCGATCTCTGGACGGGTTGAATCGCAGGTGCTCTGCTGGAAGCAGAGGTAATTGATGCATTCGCTGCGGCGGAATTCGCCGACGTGCACATCGCCGGCCGGTTCGACTGCTTCGCGGGAACCACCAAGGAGCGAACGGCTCGTCGCTACGGCGTCATTGGGGTGAATGTGTCGGCCATCCGGTCGCAAAGGAGGTAGTGATGCTACGTCACATCTCACGATTGTTGCTCGGCATCTCGTTGATCGTCGGGGTCGGAGACAGCCTCCCGGCAGCTCAGCCGGCGACGAAGTCGCTCTACGAGCGATTGGGCGGCGTCTACAGCATCGCCACCGTTGTCGACGATTTCATCGAGCGGTTGCTCGTCAACGACACGCTCAACGCCAATCCCGCCATCAACGCGGCGCGTGCCCGCGTGCCGAAGGCGGGCCTCAAGTTCCACGTGACGACACTCGTCTGCGAAGTGACGGGTGGTCCGTGCAAGTACAGCGGCCGTTCGATGAAGGATGCGCACGCTCACCTCAACATCAACGAAGCCGAGTGGCAGGCGATGGTGACAGATTTCCGCAAGACTCTCGACAAGTTCAAGGTCCCGGCGAAAGAGCAGGAGGAGCTGATCACAATCGTAGCGAGTACGAAGAAGGATATCGTGAAGGTGTCTGCGAGCGCGCGACGATAGCGCCGGCCCGCGCGCGCGGCCGACGCGAGCGCCGGGCGGGCCCTCGAGACCTACGAGTGAGGCGAACCGCGCTTGTATACATCGACGGCCCACGCCAAGGTCTCGCGACGGCTCACGAGCTCGAAACCGGCTTGGGTAATCAACTGTTCCATCCGTCCGACCGGGTGGACGAACGTCCGGAACGGATTCCCCGCCAACCGCCGCATGCCGTTCTCGATTGCAATGCCGGCGCGGACGTGCCAGGCGTCTCGTGGATAGGACAGCGCAATGCTCCGTTCCGCACGGGCGAGCCCCTCTCCTAGGAGGAGATCGCACGCCGGATAGCAGCACACGACGCGATCGAGCGTGACGACGCTAGCGACGGGAAGTCGGGACGCGACAGTCACGAAATCGCCGTGAACGAACCGAACCGCATGGGTGACCCCGCGCCGTCCGGCTTCTTCCGTGGCGGCCGAGATGTAGGCCGACGACGCATCCACCGCCACGGCTCCTGTCGCGCCGGCGTCGAGCAGGCCGAACGTCAGGGATCCGATCCCGCATCCGATGTCGAGCAGCAGACCGTCGATCGTCTCCGCCTTCGTGAGCCCGTCTTGAAGCAGCCGCGTGGTCGGTCCCGGTCCCTTCCGGCGGTATCGCGCCAGCTCCTGGGCCGCCTTCTTCTGCGTGAACTGCAGGTCGGCCGCGCCGCCGAAGTCGGAGCAGCAGCAGGTCATCCGGTCGCCGCCGATGGTCGATGGAGCGTCTCGGTCATGCGCACGGCCACAATCAACCCGGAGGCCGCGGTGATCGCCGCGACCATCCAGATCGCGCCGGCGAGTCCGAAGAGATCGGCTGCGGCGCCCGCAATGAGTGCGCCGATTGCATACCCGGCATCCCGCCAGAAGCGATAGACGCCGACCGAGGACGCGCGCCACGCCGGGAGCGCGACGTCACCGATTCCAGCCAGGAGTGTCGGATAGACCATCGCCGTGCCGAGGCCGAGCAGCGCGGTGCCGGTCGCAAATCCCGGCAGTGTGCGCGAGAGAACGATCGTGCCGATTCCTGCCGCCTGGACCCACATGCCCCACGCGATTAGCCACTTCCGCCCGACGCGGTCCGAGAGCGCGCCCGTGCCGAGCTGGGCCAGGCCCCACATCGCCGGATAGATGGCGGCCAGGATGCCGATGCGGTCGAGACCGAGGCCCGCCGCGGCGAAAAACAGCGGGAACAAGCCCCACGCCATCCCGTCGTTCAGGTTGTTGACGAGCCCAGCCTGGCTGATGCTGGACAGATTCCGGTCTGTCAGTGTCGTTCTCCGGAACACTTCACCAGCCGACATCGAGTCGCGCGCGGCTCCGCGGACCTGCGACTCGAGTCGGACGTGATCCCGGGTATCGCGCACCATGAAGACAGAGAGAATCAGTCCCGCCGCAACGAACGCGACGCCGGGATAGAACGGCTCGGGACGCAATCCCTGTTGGGAGGCGATAAGGCCGGTCAGCAACGCCGCGCCGGCCACGGCGAGGTAGCCGGCACATTCGTTCAGACCCATCGCGAGTCCGCGGCGCCTGGCGCCCACCAGGTCAATCTTCATGATCACCGTCGTCGACCACGTGAATCCCTGGCTGATTCCCAGCAGCACGTTCGCCGCCAGGATCCAATTCCAGCCCGGCGCCCACATCAGGAGGAACGGCACCGGCGCCGCGGCCAGCCAGCCGGCGACGAGCACCTCTTTTCGGCCGATGCGGTCGGCCAGCCGTCCGGCGAAGTAGTTGGTCATCGCCTTCGACAGGCCGAAAACGACGATGAACGAGAGGATGGCCGTCCGGGCCGCCAGCCGGAACTCCTGCTCGGCGATGGCCGGCAGGACGCTGCGCTCCATGCCGATCATGGCGCCGACAAAGGCGTTGACGAGGACGAGGAGCGCAAACTGCGCCGCGTTCTCGCGCAGCCCGAGCCGCACGACGGCGGTGGAGCTCCGCGCCATGGTGGCCGTCATCGACTTGCCCGGACGGTCTCCTCGCCGCGATTGAACGCGAGCACGCGCTCCATCTCCTCCGGTTTCGGCGGGACGTCGACGATCGCATCGATGAACGCCCGGCGATCCAGCGCCAGCATCCGATTCCACCGCCGCTCGAAGGCGATCGTGCTCGTCGGTTTGCCGCTGATGCCGGCCCCGCAGACGGATCCGGAGAAATGGCCGGGACAGATCTCGATGTCGCCCGGCAGGGTCAGTAGTTTTTCGTGAATGCTGGTGTACAGCGCGGCGGCGTTCTCGCGGGCATGGCCCGGAAGATCCGGCCGGCCGACGGCGCCCACGAACAGGGTATCGCCCGTGAGCACGAACCAGGGATCGGTGCCGCGCTTCAGGTCGGTGACGAGCAGGCAGATGCTGTCAGGGGAGTGACCGGGGGTGTGCAGGACCTTGACCCGCGTGTTGCCGAGCTCGATCTCGTCGCCATCCCTGACTGGCGTGAACGGGAATGTGACATCGGCCGATTCGTGAAGACAGTACTGGGCACCGGTCCGTCGGGCGAGCTCCGGCGAGCCCGACCTGTGGTCGGCATGCACGTGCGTGTCGATTGCATGCGTGATCCGCATGCCTTTGCTCGCCGCGAACGCGATGTACGCATCCACGGCATCCAATCGCGCGTCGACGACGGCGCACCGGCCCTGCGTGCCGCATCCGAAGAGGTATGCGGCGCATCCGAGATCGAAGTAGTAGTAGGGACGCAGTATCATCGTGCTGCTCCTGGTTGTGCGCCGCGCTCCACAGGAAGGCCTGCGGATCTCCACTCTGGAAAGCCCTCGACCATCCGCCGCGCCCGCCGCCCGTTCCTGCGGAGGATCTCCACCGCCCGGTCCGCATAGATGCAGTACGGCCCGCGGCAATACGCCACGTAGTCCTTGCCCTTGCCGAGCTCTTTGAGGCGTCGCTGGAGAGCGTCGACGGGAACCGAAATGGCTCCCGCGATGTGGCCGGCGATGTACTCGCTTCCCGGTCGTGTATCGAGGATGACGACCTGCCTCGAACGCGCGCGTTTCAGCAGGTCGTGCATGGCCACGGGCTCGGCATCGGAACGGTTGCTGAAGTGCTCGCGCACGAGCCGCTCGAAATCGGCCAGGCGGCGCTCGGCAACGGTTCGGATGGCCCTACACAAGTCGAAGATCTCGGGATCGACGAGACGGTAACGGACGAACAGCCCCTCCTTCCGGCTCTCGACGAGCGCGGCTTGCCGGAGGGCCTGCAGGTGCTGGGAGGCGTTCGCCAGCGACACGCCGAGCTCGGTCGCGAGCGAATCGACGGTCCGCTCACCTTGCGCCAGGAGCTCGAGGATTTCGAGTCGATAGGGGCTCGACACTGCCTTGCCGATCCGGGCGAGCTGGCCGTACAGGCGATCCTTGAAGGCCCGGTGCGCGTCGGTCATGGTCAAGTAATTAATAGAATACTTGATAAGACCCGGTCAAGGTGCTTCCCGCCCCGGGGGGATCGCCGGCGACGCGATCCTGCAGGTGCCGCGCTTGACCTTCAAGTCAACTTGAAGGTGTTGTACTGTAAGCCATGCCCAGCCTGCTCATCGGCGACCTTGCCGAACGCACGAGCGTCGCGGCTCCGACCATCCGCTACTACGAGTCGATAGGACTCCTGAAGCGTCCGTCCCGGTCGAACGGTGGGTATCGACGCTATTCCGAAAGCGCCGTCGACGAACTGCGGTTCATCAGGAAGGCACAGTCGCTCGGCTTCACGCTGACCGACGTCGCCGAGATTCTCCAGCTGATGCGATCGGGCCGGGCCCCGTGCGAACGGGTGTTGACGCTGGCACAGCAGCATCTGGCTTCGATTGACGCGCGGATCCGACAGCTCAACGCGTTCCGGGAGCATCTGGCGGCGGAACTGGCGAAGTGGAACGGTCGGACGGACACGATGCGTGGTGGTGAGTGTCAGATCATCGCCACGGCGAGCATCGAACCGGATGTGTCACCGCCCGACGATGTGATGGGATCCAAGCGCGAGCCTCGACCGAGAGGGGCACTGAACGGAGGACGGAGGAAGCGATGAAACTCTCCCGGTCGATCGCCACGGGCTTTCTCGTCGCAGCTGCGGCTTGGGCCAGCCCGGCGCCGGCCAGCGGCCAGACGTGAGCGGGCTGCGCGAACGCGTACCTGCCAGGCTGGCGGGGAGTGCTCACCGAAGGCGTCGTCGGCAGCCGCGTCCGGATCGGCGCGTGGCTGGTGGCCGAGGATCGTGACACCGCGTACGACGGCGCCAACGAGACCGACAATCCGCTGCAGGAACGCACGACGATCCGCGTGCCGCTTTTCACCGTGGACGTGCGGCTCACCGAGCAGCTCGGCATCCAGGCCGCGACGACGATTCCGGACATCACGCGGACAGCCATCGTCCCACGGCCAGGCGGCCCATTGGACTTCAAGGAAACCTTCAGCGGTCTCGGTGACACTTCCATCCTCGGATGGTACCGGCTGCGTCCGGTGAATCGGTGGAACGTCGTGCTGAATTTCGGGACGTCGCTGCCGACCGGCAAGACCGAACAGCCACGCTTCCGCCCCGAGCTGGAAGGCGGCAGCCTCGTGCCGATGTCGCGGCTGCAGCGCGGGACGGGGACGGTCGATCCGTTGTTTGGCGTAAGTGCCGACCGACGTTTTCCGCGCGTGACTATCTTCAGCAGCGTGGCCGCGCGCACACCGATCTACGAGAACAGGTGGGGGCTGCGAACCGGCGCCTCGTGGGAAGTGAACGGCGGCGCCGCACGAGACCTGTGGACGCATCGCCTCGTCGGATTCGGCCGGCTTGGATGGCTGCACAGGCAGCAGGACAGGTTCGAGGGCACGCCCGTGCTCGTGGGTGGCGGCAATTGGATCTATCTGACGCCCGGCGTCGCCGCTCAGGTTGGAAAGGGCGTGAACCTGCAGGCTGAAGTGAAGCTGCCGGTCTATCGGTCTCTCGCCAATCGGCAGCTGGATTCGTCGGCGATCTTCCAATTCGGGATCAGCCGCTCATTCTGAACGGCTGGTCACCGCTTCGGCCGGCGATGAGTTCTGAATTCTTCCCTTGCAGCCAGCCCGGCGCGCGCCGATAATCGTCTTTCCGGTCTCGTCAAACCGTCTGAGTCTGTCTCGTATGCCCGCCCGTGTTCCTTCGGCATTCCTGTCGTCTGCTGTCTGGTCAGCGATTGGCGCATCGTTGAAGCTGTCGGCTCGAGAGCTTCAGATCGTCACGTGCATGGTCGAGGATCTCGCTGAGACGCAGGACGATGTCGGACGCCACCTTGGGATGTCGCCACATACGGTCCACACCCATCTCGAGCGTCTCTACAAGAAGCTCGGGGTCGCCAGCCGGTCTCATCTGATCGTCCGGGTGTTCGCCGAGTACGTTCGCCTCGAGGCGGCCGGCAAACGGCTGTGATTTGGTCCAGGCCTGTAGCCTGAGCAAGCGACGGCTGCCAGGCCGACGCCCGCCCGACCGACTGTCGGGCTCATGAGCGCCTCTGATATACGAAGCCGGATGTCCCTCCAAAGGAGGTCCTCCATGAATGCCACACCCGTCCAGTCCGTCCGCACGCGCACGCGCGAGCTCCCGCCCAACGCGCGCCGCGCCGCGGGGGGAGAGCACTACAGCGGCTACGTTATCGTTCGTCTGCGATCGAATCTCCCGGCGACAGACGACGCGAGCCTTTTCGATGCCGCGAAGCGCCTCAAGCTCGATGGGCTCGCCGGTCTGCTTCAGGCCTTCGACCTGATGGCCACGCAGCGCACCGTGCGCAGTCTCAAGCCGGAGCAGATCCTCGACCTTGAGCGCAAAGCTGCATCGACCGAGTTCACGCCTCTGCACAGCCTCACCTCGTACTGGCGGATCGACCTGCGTGACCGACCGGAGAAGGTCGAAGAGGTCGTCACGCGGCTGAATGCGCTGTCCGAAGTGGATCGTGCCTACCGCGAGCTCGAAGTGACCGAGCCGCTCGTCAATGACGTGGACGACGACTACGCGGCGGACCAGGACTACCTCGACGCCGCGCCCATGGGGATCGATGCGCGGTGGGCGTGGACGCAGCCGAACGCCGAAGGGTCCGGCGTCGCTGTGATCGACCTCGAGCAAGGGTGGTTCCCGAACCACGAGGACATCGCCGCGAAAGCGCCGACGCTCATCTACGGGGACAACCGCGACGGCATCAACGGCTACAAGGGGAACCACGGGACCGCCGTGCTCGGGGAGATGATCGCCGAAGACAACACCGTAGGCGTGGTCGGGATCGCGCCGGCCGTGACCTCGGTGCGGATGGTCTCGCACTACGACGCCGCAACCGATACGGCGCTGCACGTCGCCGATGCGATCGCCGCGGCCATTCCCGCCATGAGCCCCGGGGACGTGCTGCTCCTCGAAGTGCAGCGCAATTACCTCCCGACCGAGACCGACGACGACGACTTCGATGCCATCCGGCTGGCGGTCGCCCTCGGGATCATCGTTGTGGAAGCGGCGGGGAACGGATTCACGGATCTCGATGCCTACGTGGACGCGGTGGCGGGGCAGATCCTGAACCGCGCCAGCGCCGACTTCCGCGACTCCGGCGCCATCATGGTCGGTGCGGCCGAATCACCGCTCCCGCATGATCGCGCCGACTTCTCGAACTACGGCTCGCGCATTGACTGCTACGGATGGGGCGAGAACGTCGTGACGTGCGGCTACGGCACTCTCGACGACGGCGGCGGCAACGACGACCTCACCTACACCGACACGTTCAGCGGTACCAGCAGCGCCTCGCCCATCGTCAGCGGCGCGGCCCTCATCGTGCAAGGGAAGTACGAGGCGCTCACGGCGACACGCCTCTCGCCGACCCAGATGCGCGCGCTCCTGTCGGACCCCGCGACCGGGACGCCGCAGGGGCCCAACGTAGCCGGGAACATCGGCGTCATGCCCAACCTGCGCGCGATCATCGAGGACACGCTCGGCCTTGTCCCCGATCTCTATCTGCGCGACAACGCCACTGACACGGGCGCGATCCCGTCCGTGGGGAGTATCAGCACGAGCCCGGACATCATCGTCCGGCCGGCGCTCGTTGCCGATCCGGTCGCGGCGTTTGGCGAGGGGAGCGGACAGGAGAATTCGATGACGCTCGGTTACGAGGTGGAAGGGGGCCAGGACAACTACCTCTATGTTCGGATCCAGAATCGCGGCACCACGGATGCCGTGGGGGTGACCGCAACCCTGTTCTGGAGCGAGGTCGCGACGCTCGTGACACCAGACTCGTGGAACCTGATCGGGGGGACGCCGCCGGTCGACGTGCCGCAGGGGGACACGATCGTCGTGGCGGGGCCGCTGACGTGGCACGCGGCCGAAATCCCCGCCACTGGTCACTACTGCTTCGTCGGCCTGCTCAACCACACCCAGGACCCGGCGCCGCCGCTTCCAGGGCCCACCGACTGGAACGGCTTCACGGCGCTTATCCGGCACCAGAACAACATCACCTGGCGGAACTTCAACGTCGTGGACGAGCTTCCCGATCCCGGCGGAGATCCGGCGGTCCTGCCGTTCCTGATCGCGGGCGCGCCGGACGAGGCGCGCGTCTTCGATCTGCAGATCCTCCGGAATCTCCCGCGCGAGGCGCGCGTGAGGCTGCAGGTGCCGTTCGGTCTCGCCGCGAAGCTGCGTCGGGGCCGCCTGTGGAAGATTGAAGTGGACCGGAAACAGCGGTTCGCCGTGTTCGATCTGCCGCCGCTTCCCCGCATCGATCTTGGCGCGATCCGACTCGGCGCCGGCGCGCGGTACCCCTCGCGTCTGATCGTGCACGGCACGAAGGGGATGGAGCGCGGGGGGCATGGGCTTGCTATTCGGCAGGTCTTCGAGAAAGCGGAAGTCGGGCGCGTAGGCTGGCAGTTCCACGTGCGCAAGGAGGAGGAACAGCGCCGCCGGAAGCGGCAGACCGTGACGACGTACAAACCCGCCCTGAAGGATCGCAAGGTCCGCGTGTCAGCGCGGGCGAACTGAGTCTTGGGGTGTGACGCCGGGGCGCGCCACCTGTCAATCAGGGCGTGCCTCGGCGGTCACCTCGCGGGTCTATGATCGGTGGCGTTGTACCGTCATGGATGCCCAGGAACTGCGCCGGAACTTCGTCCTCGCCAACGCGTTCAAGGAAGGCGACCTGCTGGTCGACGGGACGCGCGACGACCGCGTCCGCGAGGAAGCGCGACGCGCGCTTCTTGCCACACGACTTGGAGAGATCCGGCAAACGACGCTGGTGGACGACGGTGTCAGCGATGCGTTGGCGCGCTCGTTGAGTCGGAGCCTGCAGATCGAGCTCGACCGACTGACCGTCGACCAGCTCCGGCAGCGGCTGCTGGGAACGCCGGAACAGGTGCCGCACTTCCGCGACGGGCTCACCAGTGAAGCGATCGCCGCCGTCGTGAAGGTCATGACGAACGACGAGCTCTCCAATCTGGCCCGTCGACTCTTCACTCCCCTGCCAGGCGACGGGATCTCCGTGGGCTCGCCGCTGCACTTCGGCTCGCGGATCCAGCCGAACAGTCCCGGAGACGACGAAGAGGAGATCCTGTTCTCGATTCTCGAAGGTCTCGCGTATGGCTGTGGGGATGTGATCATCGGCCTGAACCCCGCCAGCGACGAGCTGGACACGATCGTTCGTCTCGAAGCACTCCTGCACCGCGTCGTCGAGCGCCTGCAGCTTCCCACCCGGTACTGTGTTCTTTCGGATCTCCTGAAGCAGCACCGCGCCCGCGAGCACACGCCGGTCGACGTCGGCTTCCAGAGCCTGGCGGGGACGTCGAGCGCCATCGCCGGAATGATCGGACTCGACGTCGACGGATTGCTCGACCTCGCGCGGAGCTTCGAGGGGCTCTATTTCGAAACGGGCCAGGGTTCGGAGGTCACCAACGACACGGCCGAGGGCGTCGACATGGTGACGCTCGAGAGCAGAACGTACGGCGTCGCGCGGTACCTCCGCCAGCAGACAGGCGCGTGGACGATCGTCAACGACGTGGCGGGCTTCATCGGCCCCGAAGTCTTCAGGACGGCCGAGCAGCTCGAGCGCACATGCCTGGAAGACACCGTCATGGCGAAGCTCCACGGCCTGACGATGGGGCTCGACATCTGCTCCACCTTCCATATGGCAATCGCCCCTAACGCGCTTCGGCACCTCACGGCGCGGATTGCCGAGCGCGCCGCGCCGGCCCACCTGATGGCGGTCGCCGGCAGCGCGGATCCGATGCTCGGTTACCTGACGACGTCGTTTCGCGAGCATCCGCGGCTCCGCCGTCAGCTGGGCCGGCGGGTCACGTCGCCGATGCAGGTCCGACTGACCGAGCTGGGTGTCATGAACGCAACGGGAGACCTCGCCCGCGACGCGCGATCCGTCGAGTATCTCTATGCGAGGTATGCCAAGAACGGTGGAGACATCCGCACGTCCGACACGCTGATGGACGAGGGGCGCCAGAAACTGATGGAACTGCAACAGCGGGGATTCGATCTTGGTTATGGCGACCGTGGTACGAGGCTTCAGCCTCGTCAGGGGGACGACCCTAACCGCCTCCGCCAAGGCTACGGCGGTCCGCCGAAGCTTCGAGCGAAGGCGGAAGGGTCGTACCACAACCACGAAGCCCGCCTCGAGGCCATCTACACACACGCCTGTCGCGCCCTGTACGCGACGCTGGATGACGGAGTGGTGAACGACGTCTCACCGCGGCACGTCCGAGTCCGTACGCTGGCTGTCGATCGAGACGACTACCTCGCGCATCCACCGCGCGGCGAGCAGCTTCGCGACGAGGATGCACACGTCGTGTCCCGCCTGTACTTATCCCGACGGCCGGAGATCCAGATCGTAATCTCCGACGGACTCAACGCACACGCGCTGAACGAGCAGCTGCGGGCCGTGCTCCCGCCGCTGCGATACGCGCTCGTGCAGGCCGGGCTGCATGTCGGCGAGACGGACGTGATCGTTCAGAACGGGCGCGTGCGCGCCGGCTACCATGTGGGCGCGCTGGTCGACGGTACCGTCGTCGTCCATTTCATCGGCGAGCGGCCCGGCACCGGACTCAACACGCTCTCCGCCTATCTGACCTACGGCCGCGACGCATCCGGTCAATCACGGTGGGGCACCAACCTGAATCATTCGTGCACGACGGCGGCCTGCGGCATTCATCCGCAGGGGAGACCGCCCGCCGCGGCGGTCGATGGCGTCCTCTGCTCGGTCCAGCGGATGCTCGAGGAGCGTTGCTCGGGTGTCGCCCTGCACGCGCGGCGCTGAGGAGAAACGAGCAATCGCGTGATCTAGACATGGTCACCTGGCCATGGCTATCGTGAGGCATGAAGTCCATCGCCGCCGGCAGGTTCAAGAACGTCTGCCTGAAAACGCTCGACGATGTCGCGGCCACCAAAACGCCCGTCGTGATCACGAAACGGGGCCGGCGCGTGGCAATGCTCGTCCCCTGCGTCCAGCCTTCCAAGAAAAGGGGTCTTGTGGGAAGCGTCCTGAAGGAGGTGGGCGACCCCTTTGGCGTTGGTGAACGGTGGGATGCGGACGCTTCTTGATATGGACGCCGCCGCTACGCCCACGTGCACTCGCTCTGGTAGCACGATCTGGAATCATGCTGCCTGACAGAGCCCTGACATCTGTCGCAGTGGGCATCTGCATCAAGCTGACCCTTGTTGTGCCATACGTATTCGTCTGGCTGCTAAGCTGCACTCAGCCCAAAAAAGATCTTCGCGATGTTCCGCTCCGCGGCTGGCGAGTGGCCAAGAACGTGAGTCTCAGTGACGTGGTCGAGGGCAGGATGCAGGTCGAGCACCGCAGTGGTCGCAGCGTAAGGGGATGCGCCATCCAAGACGAGGTGCGTGAGTTATGGGATTCATTCATCAGGATGGAGGCCGAACGCTCGCGTTCCAAGACGGTTCTGATTTGGCCACAGGATGAATCCAGGTCGGCACGCGCCTTCGAATACTCGCGTGCGAACGATGGAGACGACATGTGGAAGGAAGCGTCCGGCTTTCTTCCCTGTAAGTGAAGGTCTGCCCTCACTCGACGATGTGACGCCGGACGTCGCCGCGAAGTGTCGAGAGGTCGATGTCCGGTTCGTTCTTCGGCAGCGACAGGAAGTACTCCACGAGCGGGCGGTCGTCGGTGAGGATCGGTCCCGGCCCGACGAACGCGCGAAGCTCGTCCGGCCCGGCGGTGTAGGTTCGGACCAGCCCGCCCCATCCCGCGATCCCGACGCTGCCCAGCGCCGAGCCGAATCGCGGGTCGCGAAGGCGTTGGCGATACCCCTCCGCGACCAGCGTGAGTGGCTGCAACGTTCCAGCGAGAAGCGTTCCTCCCTGCCACGCCGTCGCGTGCGGAAAGACCTCGAGAAACGTCCTTGCGATCAGGCGGTACTGCGACTGCGGCCGGTTGCCGATCCATTGCAGCATCAAGCCGTCATCCCGCAGCGCCGCGCGCGCCAGCCGGAAGTATTCGGCCGAATAGAGACTGCCCGCGCCCGCATGAAACGGCTGGATGATGTCCGCCGTGATCACGTCGTACTTCTCGTTCGTCAACAGCAGGTGATTCCGGCCGTCCGCGACCGACACCTGCACGTGCGGCTGGTTGAGGACGTCGCCCGTGACATGGGCGAACCAGGGCGCCGCCCGGACGACGCCGGGCGAGAGCTCCACGATTCTGATCTTCGCGTCGGCGACCCGCGCGACGGCGCCGGCGGTCGCGCCGCCGCCGAGCCCGACGACGAGCGCGTCGCGCGGCGCGGGATGAAGCGCCATGGCCAGCGTGCCAATCGCGCGGTGAGTCGCGAGCATACCGGGCTGATCGTTCGCCTGGTGCAGACCGTCGAGGTACAGGATGCGATGTCCATCCGGCGCGCGGTGGACGCTGACCGTCGACTGCGGCCCTTCCTCGCGCCAGAGCACTTCCTCGCCCTTGTACCGGCGCGAGAGCGCGGTCGCGAGCGGATCGGGGACCGCGCGCGCCGCGAGGATGAAGACGATCGCCAGCAGCGCCGCCCGGCGAAGAAGAGCCAGCCGCGACTGCGGGCCCGCGACCGCATAGAGACACCACGCGCACGCCATCGTGATGCCCGCGAGCGCGACCAGCGATCTCCGGGTTCCCAGCCACGGAATCAGGAAGAAGCCGGCGGCCAGTGCGCCGGCGACGGCTCCGGCCAGGTTCAGCGCGTAGAACGCGCCGACGCGCGAACCGACCCGCGCGGCATCCTGGGACCAGTAGTGCAGCCCGAGGGGAAAGGCAAGGCCCATGAGAATCGTCGTCGGCAGGATCGAAAGCGCGATCGCCTGCAGGGCCGCGCTCGTCCGCCATCCCGCCGCGTACGTCGTGGCGAACGCCCACATCGACAG
>Ga0187893_10005382_pt1 | contig 23019 bp, 16 predicted proteins | sample MA1701074metaG_FD_139574 | JGI IMG/M metagenome (GOLD analysis project Ga0187893, IMG submission 139574) | White microbial mat communities from a basaltic lava cave in the Kipuka Kanohina Cave System on the Island of Hawaii, USA - MA170107-4 metaG ...
AAGGGCAAGATCGTCGTCACCATGGTGCCATAGGGTACCTGACAACAGCTGAAGGCGGGTGCGCTCTAACAACCGGTTGCAGCGGACGGTCCGCTGCGCGGCCCGCCGCTGAACCGGAGCGTTCGACGTCTTTCATTCTTCCGAAGAGAACGGCAATCGAATCCAGCTCACGCATCATTTCTACAACAGTACTGGGACTGCGGTAATAATGAGTGGCAACAAAATATTGGTGATCGTCATCGCGCTGGCGTTGTTGCTTGCCTGTATCGTCGCGCTGGAGCTGCGAAGGGACAAGCCGGTTGGACCGAGTGTGTCGGAAACTTCGCGATTAATCGGAGGCCCGGCCTTCGAGGTTCAGGTCGAGATGCCTGCCTTCAATTCCGGCCGTGCACCTTGGCAGATCCCTGGCATCATCTTGGGTTACGATCGTGGACCTCGGTTCGATCAGGCAAGTCCTGGGGCCCAGGTCGGCAAGATTGCATCGGATCATATCGAGCTTAGCGCCGACGGCGGCTGGGACCTTTTGATCGAGACCGACGGCGAAGGACGGCTCGCTCAAGGGACACACGTAGCATTCCCGGTAAAACTCGGAGGTAGACCGTTGAAATTCAACTGTCGACCGGCAGATCCGACCGTTGGCTATCTACACATCACCGCGCGCCCGAGCTCGGATCAACTCGAAGGGAGCTTCGAACTGAAAGTCGCCATCTGTAAGAACGCTGTATCAGGAAAAACTGCCGCGTGGCCCTACCAACCGCTGATGGTTCGTGGGAACTTTGCAGGTTTGAAAAAGCAAGGATGAAGAACTTCGCGGCCGCACGCCGCCTTGGTTACGGTACGAACGCGAAATCATTCATTAACCCGAACGCCGTCGAACGAATAGTTGGACGCGAGCCGAGTCGGCGGGCTTGTTAGTGACAACTAGCGTGTGATGTAGTTGCGTGTGGCCGCGTCAACTCAACCGTTAGGCCGGCTCCGGATCGCCGCGATTGCGAGCCCATTGAAGTAGGATATCTGGCAAGAGATCCTCACGCGCCAACCAAAGTGATGTCAATTAGGATGCAAACCATGACTGACCCCTTTGTCCCACGCGTCGGCGGAGTCCTCAGCGCCGACATTGCCGTTCCCGAATACGAACGCGAAGTGCGCTTCTACTCACATGTGCTCAGCACGGGCGAGAATCCGCTTTGGCGCGAGGATCTGACGAACAACCGAGGCACGCCGATCATCGGCTTGGGCCCGCGCAGCGCGGAGTATGCTGACCTTCCGCTCCAATGGATGCCGCACATTCAGGTCGCGGATGTCGCAGCCAGTGCGCAGCGTGCGCTCGATCTGGGCGGGCGTGAGCTTATGTATGCCAAAGACGACGATGGAAAGAGCCAGTGGGCGGTGCTGCTCGATCCGAACGGCGCGGCGTTTGGGACCATCCCAGTCGTGTCTGCGGAGGCGTCCCCCCCCAACCGAGGCCGTCGCATCGCTTGACACCGTGGCGCGTGTGGGTTGCATCTCTTGGCTCGACCTGACGTTCTCCGACGGCTCGGCGACCCGTGACTTCTATCGTCAGGTCGTTGGCTGGTCGGTGCAAGATGTCGAGATGGAGGATGCGAGTGAGCGCTACGCCGACTACAACATGCTCGGTGATGATGGAAACCCGGCGGCAGGAGTCTGTCATGCGCGCGGCGTGAACCTGGATCTGCCGCCTATCTGGATGATCTACCTTCCAGTTGGCGACCTCGCCGAAAGTCTCCGTCGCGTACGAGAGGAAGGGGGCAAGGTCATCAAGGCGACACGGGGGACGGATGGGGAGTACGCGTATGCGGATGTTCAGGATCCGGTCGGGGCGTGCCTGGCGTTGGTGCCGGGATAGAGAAAGGTGCCAGCGGCCTAACAAGGCGTTGGGCGGCAGTACCTGTTAATGGATTGTCTTGGTGGTAGCGCTAGAATTCCTCATCGTAATTCTTGTTTTGATCCTGTCATTTGTGCTGGCATTTAGTCAGCGATGTCGGCTTTTATTATCGCCAGGCCCACATCGGCGAGAACGGTGATTGGGCTGGGGCTGACCTGGTCGCCGAATGGTTCAAGCGAAACATCCGAATCTTCAGCAATGTGGCGAGCCTGGTCGAATCGCCTGCCGAGCGTGTGCTGGTGATTTTTGGCTCAGGCCACCTGGGCTGGTTGCAGCAAAACTTCTCCAGTGACCCAACCTTTAACCTTCGCCAGCTTGCCGAATTTGTTAAATGAGGAATTGACTGCGAGGCTTGATAAAAACGTCCGGCGGCTAGTGTGATTCTAGCCGCCGGACTTCTTGATCGTAACTGTCCAGCACCTGCTGGAGTTGGTCTTTTGATTCTGGTGGAAGTTCTCCTTCGGCCCCCTCGACTATCCAACGAGCGGCCGCGATGAGGGCGGCCAACTCGAAGGCGTGGAAGGTAACCTGGAGCACAGCAGGGCGGAGACGTTCGACTTTCATCGTCCAGCCCGAGCTGACTTCGGTTTCAAGTATTTCCCAATCTGTTCGAGTTCTTTTGTGAACTGATCATAGTCTGTCTGCATGCCGTTGATATACACGCTCCAGCCGACAGTGTGCTTGGCAAGATGGACTGCCTCTTGAATCTCTTTATCCGTGGCGCCAAACATTCGAGCAACCTCAGTATGGAAAAGCGTGCAATAGCGGCAGCGGGTTTCTGAGTGCACGGCCAGCATCATCAGTTCCTTGTATTTGTTAGGGATCTCAGTTTCTTCGAGCTCAAAGCGTTTGAAGAGGGTCCATTCCTGGTCAATCGCCTCATCGGGAATGCGGTTGAAGAAACTGGGAACGAGACCTAGGGTTTCCTTAATATCTCGTTCAACTACGTCACGTGTTCGTGTTGTAGCCATGAATGCGTTCTTCTCCTTTCATCGGAAAATTTTTCTAAAGTGTATCGACAATATGTTTCAAAATTTTCAGTGACACTGTTTAGCGAGATAAATTTTCCAATCAAGTTGACTCCAACTGTTCGATTCTGGAACCCTTTCTAAGATTAATTTACTTTCTCTTACGGACCACGGAACAGAATGACGTCATCTAACAACGCCGTGGTCGATTCATTACTCGCGTTCTTTTTGCTGTTATAAGCGCCAATCGATAACGTGTGATTACCCGCCGGCAGGTTTAAAGTGATCTGATAAGAACGCCAGCCCGTGGTGATGTTCGAACCACCCGAACCATTTCCCACGACCCGCGCGAGATAATCGTTAGGAGGCTCTCCGTAAAGCACGCCATTTATGGTGAGCAACATCTGGCTGTATTCGTCTGACTCATACTCAGGTGACTGAGTCAGATTGTAATTGAATCTCAGTACTACCTGAGTTGCCGACGTCAATGTAAAGGTGCGCAGCCAGCCACCAGACATTCCGTTCACCGTACTACTGTTCACGCCGCCCAGCGATACACTTAAGGCACCACCGCTAACCCCTCCGGAAGTGACTCGTGTGCCACTGGCGTAGGACGGTTGACTGGTGCTGCGAAATAGATCATCGAAATAGCCAAAACCATCTGCCGAACTGGTGAAATGCGCTTCCAGTATAGGTTCTGGTCCTGTAGCCAGCAGTAACTCATCAATCAGGATTGTAGTGCTCTCATTACTGGCGTTCTTGCGGTTATTAAACCCCCCCAGGCGCAGGGTGTGCGTGCCGGCAGGTAGCGTTCCCAGATGAATTTCGAAAAGCTGCCAGTTGGTAGTGATTGGCGAGCCTCCGTTTCCATTGCCCGAGACCTGCGCTACAAAGTCAGCGGGAGACACTCCATAAAGGAGGCCATTGACACTTACCAAAACCTGGCTGAACTCGTTGCTCTCGTAGTCCGGCGACTGCGCCAGGTTGTAGCGGAAAGAAACTACCACGGGGGTCGCCTGAGCCAGAGTAAATGTCCTTTGCCATCCACCGGACATTCCCGTTATGGTGTTGTTGTTGATGCCTCCCAGAGTAACGCTCAGCCCGCCTCCCGAAAACCCACTTGAAGTTAGCAGCGCACCGCTTGCGTAGTTAGATTGACTGGTGCTTCGGAACGCGTTATCCAGGTAGTTAAAACCGTCGGTGCCACTGTCGAAGTTAGCCGACAGGATCACAGCGCCACTGGCCGGAGCAACAGTCAGGGTAACCGTGGCAGGACTCGAGTTCGTCAGGCCATCATTGGCGGCATAAGTGAAAGAATCACTGCCTGAGAAGCCTGTGTTAGGTGCGTAACTAAACGAGCCATTCGCATCCACCGTCACGGTCCCATTGGCAGGTGAACTCAGCAGCACTGCGCTTAATACCCCGCTGTCTACATCGCCATCGTTTGCTAAAACTCCAGGTGCAGCTACCGCAAATGAATTGTCCTGGGTAAGTCCGTAGGCATCATTTACTGCCGTGGGCGGGTCGTTAACGGCGAGCACCGAGATACTCACTGTTGCAACATTGCTATCAGCCTGACCATCGTTGGCCTTGAAAGTGAAACTATCATTTCCGCTGAAGTTCAGGCCGGGTTGATACGTCAGGCTTGGAGCAGAACCAATTAGAGTTCCATGTGTCGGTCCCGAAACCACTGTATAACTAAGTGGGGCTCCTTCCGGATCCGTCGCACTCAAAGTGATTCCAATTGGCGAGTCTTCAGCTGTGCTAGCTGACTGGCTATCGGCCTGTGGAAGTTGGTTGAGAACCGGTGTGCCGGTGATAAATCGCCACACCGGGCCAGTCTGAAGTCTGTTGGTATTGTCGCGCTCTGTAACCTTCCATTCATATTCCTTGTCAGATAGGAGGTTGGGCCACACCAGCGAAGCAGTGGAGTCGCTAATAACACTGCGGGTTCCGATGGTAGAGAATCCGCCCATTGGGAAATCAAGCGTGAACTGACTGTCGGCGTCCGTCTCAAAGCGATTGAGCCAGGGAGAATACGTTTGCACATGAATCTTGTTCTCGGCGGGAACAAAGCGCATGATTCGCAACCAACCCTCACCGCCACTTGCTCGATCCTGGTAATCTGCCAAGAGCTGATGGACGGCATGACCATTGATTGTATCGGTGCGCCGCGCTTCGGAGTGAACGTGACCGCTAAGTATAAAATGCACATTTGGATTCGGCACTGCCAGCCCGGTCCAAAGGTACTGAGTATTGGTGCAACCATGAACGCTACGTTCGCCATTCGCTCCCAGATAGCCGTGTGTCGTGATAATCGCTTTGCGATTTGGATAAGCCTTCAAAACTGAGTCAGCCCAGGTAATAACAGAAGCGGGTGGACAAAACTCGAGGTGAATAATCAGGAGGTCGACGCCACCTGCTGAGATCAGCTGAAAGTTGTTGTCATTCTTATCGCCGAGATGACCGCCGTACCACGGGTGACCCTCGTACCGAGTGAAAGGAAAGTACTGGTTGTAGAGCGCCGTCGGTTGATCGTGATTTCCCGGGCCCATCCCGTACGGAACGATGCCGTCCAGCAAGCTCATGCTTGTATTAGCGCGCTGCCATTCCAAAGGCACACTTGCATTTTGGACCATGTCACCAAGATGGGTGACGAAAACGATATTTCGGGTGGCTTTGTTATTTACAATCCACTGTGTTTGGGCAGTGTAAATCTCGGGAAAGCCTTCGGAATAATGCTGTGTGTCTGGCAATGCGATAATCGTAAACTCTTCAGCTGCAGGTAACGCCCGTCCAAAAAATGTGACGTCAAGGAGACCACCATTTGGATCGCTTACCTGAACCTCCAGGGTAGGGGAAGTCGAAGCACCAACGGAGCCGTCAGCCGGAGAAACCAGGAGCGGCGGGTTGGGGGCATCTAAGTCGACCGTAAATTGATAGTCAGCGGCTGCCCAGCTCTGGCCCCCGGAAGTATTTGTTACTAGCACATTCCAGAAATAAGTCTGAGCGCCCGGGAGGTTAAAGTTGAAGGTGGCTGTGTCGGTGGTACCGCTGAGTGGCTTTGTTTCGATGGCTTCTCTGCTGGCCTGATATTGCACGGTCAAGACCGGGGAGGTGGCTGATTCACTGGAGTCAAAGTCGATTCCATCAGTTCCGCTATCAGCCAGAAGGATTCCGTAGTTTGCCGCCCCGTCACTCCACTGTTGAACGATGGGGGTGAGATCGATCGAGCGCAAGCCAACCGCCGGGCACGGACCATCTAGCCCCGTCGCAGCTCTAGAGCCAGTGCCGTCTGCGCCGGGTGAGGACCACGAAACTCCGCTTAATCGTTGGTTCCAATTTGCCTGGCCTTCAATCCAGTCTTGAGTCAGGCGATATATCTTCATTACATTGCCGAAGTTGGTGCAGTTGATCCGCAGAGTTGCCGAGACAATGTTCGCGCCAGGAGGTACTTGTCCGGTACTACTGCCAAAGAGGTTTGGAAACTTCATTAAGCCGTGAGCATGAGGAGTTTGCCCGTCTATATTAATACTCGTAGCGCTTCCGAAATTGGTGCTCGGCAGATCCGCTGAGAGCTGGGTGTCCTGAATTTGTTGCTGGCCGCTAAACGTCGCGCTTCTTAGATCGCTGCTGAGGTAAAGCGTCGCACTAAGTAATCCGGAGACGTCGTTAGCGGAAGTTGTGAATGTAACAGCCGTAGTGTTAGATAGGCCTTTATCGGCCGGGGATAGAAGTGTAACTGTCGGTGTGGGACCTTGCGCCGGAGTACTAATCAACTCCAGATCAAAACTAATGTCAGAGCTGTTAATGGCTGACTGGTGCAACTCAACGGCAATGACGTTCGTACCCACCCGCAGCAAAGCAGGATTGACGGCTGTTTGATGCCAACTGGTCTCGTCTGCTCCACCAATTGCGCTGGTGGCGAGGGTATTGTAAGCAATCGATCCTCCCGGCATATTTGATCTGACAATCTCGACTCCGTTGAGGTAGATCACACAACCGTCATCGCGCAGATAACGGAGTGTCAGTGAAGCGGTAGAGTTCGGATTGGTGACGCTGAAGCTGTGACGAAAATAGTAGGTCGGATATCGGTTGCTGGTGTTTCCACCAAACGAGAGGGTGGTGGATTCGTCTCCATCACCGTAACCAAGTTGGGCTGGACCAGAGGCCCAGGTATTATCTATGAAATCGACGGTACGCCAGGCGGTTCCTAGATCCACGCCTTGAGCGTGGTATTTCCAGGTTGACCCAGCCGCGATCATAGTCTGATCCGCCGCGGCGCTCAGTGTTAGGTTAGGTGCCAGAAGGCTCTGATCGCCAATGGTAGTCATTGAGAAGCCAACGACTAACAGCAGAAAGAGCAGAGCAAGGCGAGTGTAAGGCCGATTGGGCGAGGCGGGTTGTCGGGTCATCAACCCGCAATATACACGGAATTTGCTTGTAACGGTAGCCTGGCACGAGGCCGGGGAGCTGCCTAAAGGCTTTCTACAATTTCGCTATTCAAACTAGGCTACGGAACGCCGTGTAATTAAGACATCATCACCGCGGCGAGAACAGATTTCACACAAGCTTCTCCATCCCGATCCGAGTTGCCGCTGGAAAGTCAAGATGAACTGCCTTAAACTCCCTCCCAAAATTCCGTTAATGATGATGAGCAGTAGGACGACAAACTCCCCGGTCAGAGGCCTGTTCTTTCACCCAAATCAATGTTTGGCGCAAATAGGAGAATCGCTATGATCAAAAAAATTTCCCCCCTCCTGGCAGCAGCATGTTTGTTGGCCTCGGCGCTAGCTTTTGCACCGACTGCGGCTGCCCAAAACACGCTGCCACCCCTAATCGATCGCGAGATCTTCTTCGGGAACCCGGAGATCGCCAATGCCACAATCTCGCCAGATGGCCAGTACCTCGCTTTCCGCAAACCCTACAAAGACACGATGAACCTCTGGGTAAAACGCGCCGACGAGCCCTTCGAAAAGGCGCGCTTAATTACGGCTGAAACAAAACGCCCGATCAGAGGTTACTTCTGGTCGCGCGACGGAAAATACATTCTCTTCGTAAACGATTTTGGCGGCGACGAAAACTTCAACGTCTATGCGGTTGACCCGTCTGCTGCGCCCGCAGCTGGCTCAGAAGTGCCGACCGCAAGAAATTTGACCGACTTGAAGAAGGTTCGCGCTTTCATTTACGAAGTTCCGCGCACCGAGCCGGATACGATTTACATCGGACTGAATGATCGTGACGCCAAATGGCACGATCTTTACAAACTTCGCCTCTCATCGGGTGAGCGCCAGTTGATCAAAGAAAATACCGATCGTTTCGATGGCTACCGGTTTGACAATGCAGGTAAGCTTCGTCTGGCCACCCGAAGCCCGGAGAGTGGCGATCGCGAGCTCTTGCGACTCGACCCGGATGGGAAAGCAACCAAAGTTTATACCTGCACTGTTTTTGAGACGTGCTTCCCGGTTCGCTTCCACAAGGACAATCGTCGCGTCTACCTGGTCACTAACAAAGGTGACGTCAATCTTGTTCGTCTGGTGCTTTTTGATCCGGAAAGCTCTAAGGAAGAGCTGGTCGAGTCAGATCCGAAAAGTCGTGTCGATTTCGGCAATGTGCGCTTTTCAGATTTGACGGACGAGATGATCTACACGCTTTACCAGGACGACAAGCCGCGGATCTATTTCAAAGACAAGTCCTTTGCAGCTGACTACAAGCTTCTACAGTCGAAATTTCCGGGAAAGGAAGTTTCATTCGGATCGGCTTCTAAAGACGAGACGAAATTTATGGTCAGTACCTGGAGCGACACCGAGCCCGGTGAGACTTATCTTTTCAACCGCAAAACAAAGGATCTGACCCGGCAGTATCGCATTCGCGAGCGGTTGCCGCGCGAAGCTTTAGCTGAAGTGCGTGTGGTGCGGTACAAATCTTCGGACGGTCTGGAGATTCCGGCTTACCTGGTTCTACCGAAAGGTGTACCGGCTAAGAATCTACCGACAATCATGATGCCTCACGGCGGACCTTGGGGTCGGGATACCTGGGGATATTTCAGCTACGCGCAATTTGCAGCAAATCGCGGTTATGCTGTGCTGCTCCCGAATTTCCGCGGTTCAACCGGCTTTGGCAAACAGTTTCTGGACGCCGGAAACAGACAGTGGGGAGACAAGATGCAGGACGACATAACCTGGGGCGTCAAATATCTTGTGGCTGAGGGCATTGCCGATCCAAAGCGGGTCGGAATCTGGGGTGGCAGCTATGGTGGTTACGCAACGCTTGCAGGTGTCACGTTTACACCTGACTTGTACGCGGCTGCGATCGCCGAAGTGGCGCCGTCGAATCTAATCACGCTGCTGGAAACAATTCCACCGTATTGGGAAAGCGGTCGGGCATTGTTTTACAAGCGGATGGGCGACCCAACTACCCCTGAAGGTAAAGCGCAACTGCTGCGGCAGTCGCCTTTGACGCACGTGGCGAAGATCAAGACGCCGTTGCTCATCACACAAGGTGCAAATGATCCGCGAGTAAACAAACGGGAATCCGATCAGATTGTAATCGCGCTGCGGGAGCGAAACTATCCGGTCGAATACTTGCTCGCTCCTGACGAAGGGCACGGGTACGCGCGGCCGGTAAACAACATGGCGGTGATTGCCGCCGCTGAGCGGTTTTTAGCTAAACACCTGGGTGGGCGTTACCAGGAGTCGATGACCCCAGATGTGGCTGAGCGACTGAAGCTGCTTACCGTTGATGTCAAAGAGGTCAGTTTGGTGACCAAGCCGAAGCCGTAAGTTTCTCTGGAATCGTCGTCGGCTGGAATAGACTCGATAAACAACTCGTTATCAAGAGAGCCAGTGATAACGAGACAGCGCCAGTCCGCGTAGCGGACGATCGACAATAGCCCAGCACTGAACTGCTGGGCTATTGTAAATCTGTAGGGGCGGCCCTTCCAAGAAACCACCACTGCTAATTGGGGGTAAGTTTAGTGTAGTTTCGTGTAATTTCGTGTGATGCGCGTGGATCGCACTTTTGCGACAAACAAACGATCCACGAAATTTACCCGAACCAGCACGAAAGCTTCTGGAAGCCGTACCAGTGCCGCGGACAAAATTCTGGAGGACAATTCAAACACTTACGTAACGCTTGTCAAGGTTCAGGTGTTAAGGACCTGGAAGCAAGACCTCGAGAAATTTGTAACCATCAAGTATCTTCATCAGGCAGGGTTCTCAGCCAGGGGAGCGTGAGGTCATTGCCGATTTCTAATTTGCCGATTTTCGATTGGATTCGCGCCCCGGCGTCAACTCAGACGGTCGATAACTTTGCTGCACATAAACATCGCCACACCCGCACGGATCGTCATTGTTCTTCTAATCTCGATCGTCGGTGCTTTCGCGCAACGAACCAGGCCTCCATCCAAAGCGGAACTCTCCCAAATTAGCGAGCGTGGCAGGCAACTCGCTCAGTATGACGTTGCCGCGTGGCATGCCAGCGATGCCGTCGTCGCAACGAAGCCAACCGAAGGCAGCGTTGTCCGCTACATCGCAAAGAAGAATGATGTTGGTTGGATGGTGATGTTTGGTCGCTTGAACGATAAGCGCGATAAGTTTCTCATTGCCTACGAAGCTACTCAAGGCGCGACCCCAAAAGAATTCAAAGTAACAAGAAACGTTCCATCCAAAGAAGACACTGGCTTTTTCCTATTTGCGGCGCGAGCCATCGAAACTGCAGTAGCGGACTTCAAGGGGCCAGCGCGCCCTTACAATGTTGCGGTTTTACCAGCGGATTCAAATCAGATCTATGTTTATGTCGTCCCCGCCCAAACCAAAGTAGGGGTGTTCCCAATGGGCGGTGATGCGCGATATCTGATTTCATCGGATGGCTTTAAGATTGTCGAGAAACGACAGTTGCATAATTCCATAATCGAATTTTCATTTCAAACAAACCAAAGGGTCGAAGCCGGCTTTCACACTGCCGTGCTCGATGACATTCCTGAAGACACGGATGTGTTTCACGTTCTGAGTAGACAGCCATCAGTGCCACAGTTCATTGCCACGAAGCAATATGTCTTTCGAATTGAAACTGATGGAACAATTAATTATCTGATGACGACCGAAGCTTTCAAGAAGATCAGGTGAGACTAGCTCGTTCTTTCCATGGGCCATCGAAAAACTCGTTGCAGGTTTGACGCTTTTACCCGCGAACCCTAACAGGATCGTTCGGAGCCTATAACAGGTGTAAAAGGTGTCCGAAGAGGCAGGCGGATCCAGAACGATGCAACCTACCGCCCGAATGAAGAGGCTATACCATCAGCTCGTTCACCGCTGGGGTGAGCCTGACGACTAGGATCATGGCCGCGATGCGTTTCTAGACTACTGGGAAGAATCAGGGATCGACATTTGGGGTCCGAGAGAGGACGGCGCCTAATAACGGCATGCACCCGACCGCGATTTGCGCAGCAAGACTAGAATGGTTGGCGAGTTGGGCAAGTAGCGTTTTGCCCTGCGCTTTAATTCTTTCGCGCGCCGCAGCTGAAGCGCGTTGAGCGTCATGGACGACATTAACTCACCAAAGGTCCTGGCCGAGCGCCTAATCGCGCTATTTCCACCGTTCGCTGTGGAACTCGCAGACGAAGAGATTGAGACCTACCACCAGGTGATCCAGCGTCTCGCGCCGGTGATTGCCGGATACCTTGAGAATTCGTCTAAGCCCACGCTTAGTCACTTCTGTGACTTGGTGAATGCAATGACAGATGCTGGTGGCGAAAAGGAGAACGCAATCGCCACCTGTCTGCTGGAACATGCATCCCAGGTGGGGATAAGGAGGATCATCCGCCCCCACCTTGGTGCCGCGGCCAAGAGGGAGTTACGCTAGGCATGACGCCTAACTAAGCGATGAAGAGGTAGCGTGTTTCGTAACTGACTTGGGCGAAACGTACTTTGATCGCGCCGCGCGTCCACCTCACCTCAGTTTGCATGGTAAGGAGGAGTTGATGACCACTTCTGTTGAGCGAGCCGCGGTCCAGTTCGGAGCGGTCGTGCCCCACCTGGCCGTACCTGACGTCGTGCGCACGGCGGAGTATTACCGCGACATCCTCTGCTTTGAGATCGCTGGCTACTGGGACGGTGAAGAGGTGCATTGTGATCCAACTCGCTTGGCCGTGTTCGGAATTGTTCGGCGGGGCCAGGTATCCATCCACCTCAACCGCGGAAAGCAAGCTAGTCCGACATCGCAGCTCTCCGATGGAGCCTACGATCTCTATTTCAACGTGGTCAACGTGGATGCCCTGGCCGAGGAGCTTCGCGCGCGCGGCGCGGACATACTCGAAGGCCCGGAGAAGCGAGTCTACGGTCAGCGTGAATTGATCGTGCGCGATTGCAACGGCTTTGTCCTGGCGTTTGGTGAACCGCTGCAGACCGGCGCCACCTAACAAGCCGCTGCAGACCCGCGAGCGGCAGGATCGCAGTCATGGATGTAAGCAGTTGTGGCACCGCTCGCGGCTGAGCGACCATTTGTTAGGAGGTGGGTACCCGCACGATGGAATTTGAGCGTTCGGGTTACACAATTGTAGAGCGAGTCGTTTACGATTCCCTGTGGATGATCAAAGGTCTGTAGGGGCGGCCCTCCGTGGCCGCCCCTTCGGCTCAGCAGGCTCGGTTTTCCCATTTATTGCGGGTCCCGCGAGGAGGGGCGGCCCTCCGTGGCCTCCCCTTCGGCTCAGCAGGCTCGGTTTTCCGGTTTATTGCGCGTCCCGCGAGGAGGGGCGGCCACGGAGGGCCGCCCCTACGGATACTGCGCGAATATCCCGTTCGTGCTGGGTTCACCTGGCAGTTACCTTGACAGGCAAAGATGCGCCCACATTACCCGCTGCGTCATAAGCTTTGGCTAATAACTTGTAGGTCCTGTTACGTGTGCTGGGGACGCGCCAGACGCAAGAGTAGGGAGTGGCTATATCAGTGCACTTTAATGATCCATCAACATAGAATCTTACTCTAACCACTCCTTTATTATCTGAGGCTGAAGCCTGAAGGTTGATGCTTTTATCCCGTCGAATAACAGCCTCGTTGTTTGGGAAGGTAAGCATCACTGAAGGTGCGATAGTGTCCCGAGCCACGGAATCAACCCTGATGTAGACCGGTGCCCGGCTGCGATTACCGGCATTATCGATAGCATCCAGTCCGTACCAGTATGACCCTTCGGGTGTACTAGCGCCCGTGGATGAAGACCATAAGTCGATATCAGAAGCCGCTGTTATGGTCTCGACCTTAGCCCAGCTGCAAGCAGACGTGCCCGGATCGCTGCAACTGCTCGAACTGACTTCAGCTCTCAGAATCTCAACTTCGCCGAGGTGGGATCCTCCACTGTCGGTCACGGTCCAGGTTACAGTGATCGGGCCGGTGGTGTTTCGTGGTTGGGCATCGAAAGCCTGTACCTCCGGCGGAGTCGTGTCAGGTACAAACGTGGGCCCCGGCAGGAACGTCCAGGCAACTGTTTCGCCGGGAGCAAGAGTTAGTGTTTGACTCGATCCCGTGAATGCCCCGATGGTGAAAGAGGCTGGAGTGGCCCGATAGAGCACTCCCGGACCACCAGTATTGTACTCGGAGAGACTTATGCTCTCGGTGACCGGAGCTTCGGAATGGTTGGTCACCATCAGCAGCTCTCCATTAGGTCCAGTTCTGGCCGCTGCAGTAAACATGCTTCCGTAATCAGGAGAGTGAAGTTTGGACTCTAACAAAAAGGGCTCAATCTGCTTGAGCAGATTGCTAATATTTGAGATGGCCTGCCAACGAGCAATACTATCCGGGCCGTTGTAACGCGGGTTGGATCCAATCTGAATCTGACCCTCGCCATCAAACGATCGGTTTGCAGCATAGTCTCGATTAATGTCACCTGCGTAGTTATAGATTCTCACCCCCGCGAACCCCTTTTCTGCAGCATAGGCAATGCTGGTTGACACCATTTGCGGAGTAGAGCCCGCCACCAGCAGAGGATTCCGCCCGTCAATATAATTATTGTCAGTAATGACAATGCCCTGTCCGCCGTCTCCAGATCCCTCGGACGTATCAACCAGATCGAATCCGCCATTCGAAATATGCAGTAGTAGCCACCGGCGATTCAGGGATGGATTCGGGCTATTGCTCAACGTAACAAACTGCGGGGCTGTGACCAACTGTCCATAATAAATGCCGGTCGAACCTGCACTGTCCGTAGCGGTTGGGTTTGGCCAGGGCGATCCCTGTACCGAGAGAATTAGGTCAAGAGTTGGACTCACGAAATAAATGGGCATTTCGCTGTTGTCGGAAAATTTTATTGTGCCGCCCGGCTGCCATTGGGAATTGGTAAATCGGGGCGCAGCCAAAAATGCTTTTACGCGATACTGATCAATTACTTCGTATACGTAGTATTTTCCGTTCAATGCGGGGTTGGAAGAATTGGTAATGCGGATTCTCGGCGTCGTAGATTTGAAATCCGTGCTTCTAACTACAGTGGTTGCGTCGATACCATGCGGTTCGGCAAACACAATCACCTCATCAGAAATCCGAGAGACCGCCCTGGACTGGCCTCCAATTTTATAAAATGGTCCGGCACCATTACCCAGCATCAGGGCAGGTTTATGAGTCTGAATAACCGATAGTTTGGGTTCAACTTTATTACGGAAAGCCATCAACTGTTCCCACATACTGGGTTTACCACGCGTGTCTAAACTCCAATAAAGCGTGGCATAGTCAGAAAACCTAGGATCACCCTGCCAATTCGCCACGGTAGCCGGACCATGATCGCCGGCGACCGGCCAGGTAATGCAGGCTCGGCCGGGAACTCGATTAATAATCGCCATCAGTTGGTTGAACGAATCATTCTTTAGAAAATCAGTACCGCCCGGCCCCAGACCCACGGCGGCGATCATCTCGAAGGTTAGATTAGGATCTGATTGCGGAGTAAATGTTTTAGTGCCGACTCCGGGGGCGGTGAAGTGTAATTTGCCGTTGGTGACGTCGAAGTTGCTAACCGAATAGAAATTGGGAGGTAGACGATTGATGTTGGGATCGTTGGCGCCAGTAATGAGGAAGCGTCTGGCGCCATTTACTGGAGCGGTTTTCCAGTCGGCAACACAGTTATCGTTAACGCAAGAGACGCTAAGCGGACCGTCAGTTTGGCCCAGGCGGCCTTCGGGATAGGGATCGGGCCAGGAGAAACTAATCTCATCGACCATCTCCACACCAATAACTCGCCCGATGTTCTTGATGGCTGTGAAGGCGTACTCAACCGGATGAACCGTCCAAGCAGATCCAGGGCCCTTCAGTGAGTCGTAAAGGGCGGGTGACCCTCTGGCGATATTGTCCCCGGTCAAGAGCACATTAAGATCATTAGTCGATACTGTATTGGCGATCTCCAGAATTGCCTGGTCTTCAGTGAGTCTCCACTGCTCGAAGTTGGAAGTCTGGTCCGGCGGGATGTAAAAACCATCTTCCAGGGTATTTATATTTGCGGCCCTGAGATCAGAGATTAAACCAGGCTGCTGGTTCGCAGCGTTGTGATGCAACCAGAACATGCTGGTGATAAAAGTCGATTTGGTTGGCTCGTAACTGGTGAGGACAGAACCGTCTTTGCCAAAGTGAGGAGTCGACTTGTTTGCGGCAACATTGACGGTGATAAAGGTTTGAAATCCATTTGCGGTGGCGGTTACCTTAGCAGCACCGACTGTTTGCGCCCTGAGTAAACCTCCGGCACTAATGGTTGCCACATTGCTCTGGTCCACCTGCAAACTTATGGAATTGCTCGGAAGCTGAGTTGCACTCCTGTCGCTGTACACCAGGCGAAAAGTCAATTGCTGGCTTTCTTCCGGAACCAGGTAGAGATCTTTGTAGTTGGCACGCAACTCCACGGGCACATTGATGTTACTGGTAGTGAATAGGTAAGGGCCGGAGCGACCGTAGGTGGGATAGTTGCCTCCTTCGCCCCAGACATGGACAAAGATTTCGTGTGGGCCATTAAAAAGTTTTGTCGTGTCTAGTGGCAAGGCAAACGAGTTGGATTGTCCATAGCTCCGGTAAAGCACGCCATCAACCAGAACATCGAATATGTTCGTCAGGCTGTCAGCTTTACTTACAGAAATCGGAATACTCACTGTATTACTCCAAGCCTGCGAAGTGTCGGGCATAGTTACGGAAACAGTTGCAAAACCCTGAGTAATCGAGAAAGCTGAAAACACGACCGCTGCCAGCAGAATCGTGAAGAGCAGCACGAGACGACGCGAAAGGGACTTTCGCAGGTGGGGATAGGTTGGACTTTTCATGGGCTTCTTCGCTTTCTTACCATTCGGCCTGGGACGAGCCGTTTGGAATCCAGGGGATTGTGATTCCTGCTCGGTTTCAAGCAGATCGAAGCTTGTTTTTCAAATTCTTTTCCTTCCGAAATTTTCGGCTAACCGGAGGGGTTGTCCGAAAACTGGACGCTTGAATGGAAAAATCGCTTTACGAATTTACATGGACAGTTAAAAACTAACTTGAGGATCGGATGCGGCATTCGCTAACCTGCCCGGAAAAAAGCGCCCTGCGGCTAACGCCCCTGATGTTCGATTGGTAGTTGGGATCTACTGATCCGAAAGTTCAGCCGTTGGGAAAAAGTTAAAAAGTGAAGGTTGTTTTTGGTACTGAGAATCGTTCCTAGTACTGAGAAAAAGCAAAAATCAAACGCGCGTTGAATTTGTCGAGGTAAACAAAGTCGCGTCAGGAGAGAAACGGCTGAGATTAACGCCTAACATTCTATTGCGAGCATTTATGCCAGTAACTTTTTACTTAACGGCAAACCATATCAAATTTGGGAAACCGTGATCAAGATTTAGTAGGGGGGTTCTCCCAAAAATCCACCACGGCTAATTGGGGGTTCTTTTAGTTTCGTGAATTTTCGTGTGATGCGCGTGGATAGCATCTTTTGCGACGCAAACAAACGATCCACGAACTCACACGAAAATACACGAACCGCACGAAAGCTTGTGGAGACGGACCAGGTGGTTTATTTAGGACATCTGGAGGCGCAATGAAACGGTGATCTTAGGCAGACCTGCGACTGAAGACTAAAGGAGACGATTGGTTAAACAGACCAGCGGCGACATCAGCGGATCCTCCACTGCCTCATATGCTGCAGGCTGGGGGTTTTGGCTCGCTTGGATTGCAGCGAGTGCGGTGGGCTGGGCTGTGGGCGGATCCATCGCCGCGGCTTTGAGTTCGCCCGCGGAAACGATCGAAGCCGGGTCCTCATCGTAGCGGTTGGCAGCGTCCTGACAGGGCTACTACAATCGCTTGTGCTGAGGCGGCGACTGGATGTAGCGGGCCGCTGGGTGCTGGCCAGCATCGGCGCCGTGGCCGCTATCGGGGTTCTCGTCTTTGCTGTGCGTGTGTTCGACGCGGGCGTAGGGGCGGCAGCGACCGGGACCGCGCTCGGGGTGACACAGTGGATGGCGCTAATCGTCAGGCTGACATGAAGCGAGTCCAAGTCGTTGCGTATGATCCGGAATGGCCTCGGAGCTTTGAACGTATTCGCTCCTAGATTCTTGTTCCTGGTCTTGAAAGAGCCTGAGTCCTCCGCCTAACACTTCGTCGGACCGGCGCGCGGAGAGCGTGTTATTTATCTGGATTTGTCGCTTCGAGGTTGTGGCCGAGCGCCGCGACCGGTCAACTCTGACGTTAGGCCGATATGGGTTCAGTGCGCCATAGCTTGCGACATCGCCCGGCTGTCGGGCTCGTGCTCTTCTTGGTTGTCGCCCTCCTTGCCCACCCGCTGGCCGCTGTTCTCGTCGGCTTGCTCGGATTCCAGGGAGCCGAGGGTGCGCCAGCATTTGGCGCAGCGTTCGCATTGCTTCTACTGGTTGCCACGGTCGCGATGGCACGCCTGAGCGGGCTGCGGCTCGAGCAAGTTGGCTTGACGTTTCGGGGCCGCCGCCTGCTAGAGCTCGCTGGAGGCTTCCTGGCCAGTGCGGTGCTATTCACGGGTCTGATCGTCGCCGTCGTCGCACTGGTGGGCGCACGCTGGGAGGCCAGCGCCCGGCCAGACTTCGGCAGAGTCGCACGGGGCGTCCTTGTCGTTCTTTGCCTGTTCGCGAGCGAGGAGCTCTTGTTTCGAGGTTTTGCGTTTCGACAAATTGCCGCCCTGACTCGCCCCTCTGCAGCATTGGCGACTACCGCCGTAGCGTTCGGTCTCTACCACCTCATAGGATCGGGAGCAACGGGAATGGATGCCCTGTTCAGGTTCCTTACGCCCGCTGCGGGCGGCGCGGTCTTTGCCTTCGCGCTCATTCGAAGTGGCGGTCTGGCCCTACCCATCGGTCTCCATTGGGGCGGCAACTGGATTCAGCACTCGATCCTGGCAGTCACAGGCGATCCGCGCGCCGGTAGCGCCCTCTGGGTGGCTCAGCTGACGAGCGCCCAAGCCGGGGCACTCAACGCGTCAACGGCCGAGCGCCTGCCGTACTTTGTGGTACTCGCCCTGCTCGTCCTCCTAATTCACACGGTTGTACCACGCAGTGATTACGGTGGCCCGCCAGGCACGACCTAACAACGTGCGGTTCAAGCAGCCCTTCTAGTTGCGTTAATATCAGCATATCGGAAAGTAAGGTTCTATTGACCTCGACGGTAAGCAGGTTCGAACACAGTTCAAACTTGAATCTGATAGAAAATACGTTTTGCAGTAGCTCTGAAAATAAAAGGAGTAAGAATTTTGAAGAGAACCACTTTGTATATCTTGACGGCCATCGCGGCTGTTTCCTTTGCCGCCTGCAGGGCACCAGCCGATAACACACCGGCAAATAACGCAAACGCCAATGTGGCCACGCCAACCGCGGATGCACTTCTGGCTCTCGATAAGCGGGCGAATGAGGCGTATTTCAAGGGTGACACAGAGTTTTTTGAGGGTATGTTGAGTGATAAGTTCGTGATGCTGGGGCCGGACGGCTCGCGCCTGGACAAGGCTGCGACTACCAGGATGATTGCGGGCGTCAAATGCGACATCAAAGATGGCTGGAAGCTCGATGAGCCGCATGTGTCGACGGTCGACGCTGACACGTACGTGCTCACCTATAAGGGCACATTTGACGGCACTTGCACCACGGACGGAAAGACCGAAAAGGCCCCGAGCCCTATTCGCGCTGCTACCGTTTGGGTCAGGAGCGGCGACAAATGGGTGGCTGCATTTCACGGCGAGAATCTGATCGTCGATCCAAATGCCCGGGCAGCGCCGTCCGCGATGCCGAAGGCCGGGAAGGAAGCGCCGACAAAGGACGACAAGGCTGTGCCCGACGCCAAGCCCACTGCACCGGCCACCGATCCGAGCACCGACGCGATGATGGCGATAGAAAGATCGGTTTGGGAGGCCTGGAAAGCACGCGATGCGAGGAAGCTCGAAGAACTAACAAATAGCGATCTTTCATTTGTAGACATATTCGGGAATGTCACATCCAAAAAGGCGGACACTATAAAGTTCTGGACTGAACACGAATGCGAGGTCAAGCGCGTCGACGTGACTGACGGCTTCGGCACTTTGCTCTCACCGACCGTTGGCATCCTGACCTTTAAGGGAACCGCCGACGGAACGTGTTACGGGCAGAAACTGGGTGGCCCCATTTATGGAACCTCCGTTTACGTAAAGATTGGAGACGCCTGGAAAGCAGCATTCACTTTGAATCACCTGCCTGATTAGGTGCAATCTGTAGGGGCGGCCCTCCGTGGCCGCCCCTCGTCGCATCACGGTCAAATAAAAGGGTAAATCGAGCGTGTCGCCACCAGGGGCGGCCACGGAGTTGACCAGCAGGCCGCCGCCTGCAGATGTCCAAGAGAAACCACCCGGTATGTCTCCATAAGCTTTGGTGCTCGTTCGTGTAGTTTCGTGTGATTTCGTGGATCGCATCTTTTGCGACGCGAACGATCCACGAAATCACACGAAATTACACGAAACTACACTAAACTTACCTCCAATTAGCCGTGGTGTTTCTTGGAAGGGCGGCCCCTACAGGAGCAGCGTTAAAGTTCACGACACTTTGTGAGGCCTCATAATAATGAGATCAATTGCTTTGGCACTAACCCTCCTGATTCCTGATCGACTCCCCAGCCTCATAGTCCTTGTCGGCTTCTGGATACCTCCTGCGCTGGCTGGCTGGGTGGCCGCAGGCTTGTTTCAGCGAAGCACCAGGGGCTACAGCGCCAAAGTGATCTTCGGCGTCCTGGCGACGATAGTGCTGGGTTACGCTGCGGCGTGGTTTCTCTTCAACCTTGGCCGTATGCCGCCGTACATACCCGGAGCGACGACTGATCCAACGTTCGCGCCGCCGCAAGCCGTCGCGGGTCTTGCTGTGGTCACGAGTGTGCTGGTGTTGCCCGGCAGCGCATTCGCCTGCGCTCTGGCGTTTCGCTTTCGTCGATGGCTGCCTCGGCATACGTAAGCGGGCTAAATTGCGGCTTACACCTGACCGCGAATCAGCCTGAGGTACTTCTATTTGCCGACAACAGGTTCGCTTTGATGAAAGTTTCCGTCATCATTCCCGCTTACAATGAAGAACAATACCTTCCGGAAACGCTTGGGCGCATTACTAGATCTTTGTCCGTTCTCGCCTCCCCCTCTGAAATTATCGTTGTTGACAATGATAGTCAGGACGGAACGAAACAAGTCGCAGAAGCCTTCGGAGCAAATGTTTTTTTGGAGAAAGAACACAACATCGCCAAAGTCAGGAATGTTGGAGGAACAAACTCGACTGGCGATGTTCTGATTTTCATTGATGCAGACACGCTAGTTCCAGACAGTCTTTTTAAAAAGGTTACCGCTGTAATGAAAGAGGAGAAATGCTTTGGTGGGGCTGTGGCTGTTGAGTATGAAGATTTACAGCGGAAGTGGATGAGATTGTATCTTGCCGGCTGGAAGCTTTGGGGTAAATTTTTCAATATGGCCCAGGGGGCAGCGCAGTTTTGCCGCAAATCTGTTTTTGAAGAACTCAAAGGCTATGGCCAATCTATCTTTATGGGAGAAGATATTGAGTTCTACTGGCGACTGGCGAGATATGCCAAGCTAAACGATGGCTATTTGTATTTCGTCGACCAGCCTAAAGTCAGAACGTCCACACGGAGATTCGATTCAATGAGTCTTTGGAAAATCTTCTTGCTGACGAACCCGATTTTCATTCGCCTGACCTGGCGAAAGCAATCTTTTTGGAAAGATTGGTACGAAAAAGCCGTTCGCTAAGATTAGCTTATTGGAACCGCCTATCCCAAGAACTGTTCGGAGCTTTCATGAAAAAGACAATCGTCCTTTTGCTCTTGGTTGTTCTATTTAACTCGACTGCTACGTTGGCCCAGACCGGCGCTGCCCGAACAGACAGCGCTTTTAAGGCGGCAATCGACCGTTACGCGCGCACTACGATGGACAAGCTTCCGGACCTGCCGGCAATCAGCATTGTTGTAATTAGAGAAGATAAGGCGATCTTTCTAAAGGCGTACGGAATGGCTGACCGGGAAGCGGGCCGCAAAGTGGATGTGAACACATTGTTCTACAACGGTTCCTCAACGAAATCCTTCACCGCGCTTGTCGCTGCGATGCTCGATCAGGAGGGAAAAATAAAGCTCTCGGACCCGGTAACGAAATATACCGCGGGAATCGGTTTTAAGAATCCTTTGCCAGACAAAATCACCGTGCGCGACCTGTTGACGCACACAAGCGGTCTCAGAAATGGTCCACTGGTCAACCGTCTTGCATTTACAGGACAGATCGAATCTGGCGACATCGACCGAGTGTTTGCCGAAGCCACCACTTTCAATGACACGAATTTCGGTAAGTATGCCTATAACAATCTGGGTTACAACATTTACGGCCTTATCCTGCGATACTCGCTTAACAAAAAATGGCAGGACCTTCTGCACGAAAGGATCTTTGACCCCTTGGGAATGAAACACACAACGGCTTATGTCTCCTGGGCGCCGGCAAGAAAATGGAGTGTTGCGGCTCCATACATCTTCGATCCCTCGGCAGGCCAGATGATCCGCTCGGTCCTTAACAAGACGGATAGCAACATGCAGTCGGCCGGTGGCATGTTTATGAGCATTTCCGATCTTGGCAGGTGGATCAACATGCACATGAACGGCGGCAAATTGCGGGGTAAGCAGGTCGTCCCGACCGACATCATTAGAACCGTGCAAACGGGATATACGAAAAGCACCCGAAATGATCCACCATTCTCGAGCGATGGCGAGTATGGTCTGGGGTGGCAGATTGGAAAGTACCGCAACGAGAAGGTCATTTACCATCACGGCGGTTATCCGGGTTATCGAAGCCACGTTTCCTTTATGCCCGACAAAAAGATTGGCGTCGGAGTGTTGGTCAATAACGACCAGTTGGGTGGGCGGACTGCCGACATGCTGGCGGTCTATGCATATGACTGGTGGCTCAACACTGAGAACCTTGAGGCGAACTATGCTAAGCAGCTTCAGGAGCTTGTCCAGGCGTACGAGCGTAGAAAGCAGCAAGTGCACGCCGCGGCGGTTGAGCGTTCGAAGCGGGCGTGGCAGCTAACCAAAGCCTTTACCGATTACGCCGGCCACTACAAAAACGAAATTCACGGAACGATCGAGATCAGGCCTCTTCAAAACTCTCTGACTGTGCGGATGGGCAACCTTTACTGTATCGCGACGCCCTTTACGGAAAAAGACACAATCCGTGTGGAAATGTTGCCTGGTGGCAGTGGCGACGTTATCAAGTTCAACATGGACGCCGGCGGCAATCTCGTATCGCTCACATTTGGCGGAGTTACGTTCGCAAGACAAGGGTGAGCTCTGACTGCTGCGTTAATCAACCCAGGGCAACATATCAGAAAAAAGTCTCCCGGAATCCCACCCACGGCAGTGGGTGGTTGGTTCAGATCCTTTCTACAAGAGAGAAAGGTTTCTACTTGAATCCCACCCACGGCAGTGGGTGGTTGGTTCAGATCCTTTCTATAAGGGAGATAGGTTCCTCCCGAAATCCCACCCACGGCAGTGGGTGGTTGGTTCAGATCCTTTCTACAAGAGAGAAAGGTTTCTACCGGAATCCCACCCACGGCAGTGGGTGGTTGGTTCAGATCCTTTCTATAAGGGAGATAGGTTCCTCCCGAAATCCCACCCACGGCAGTGGGTGGTTGGTTCA
>Ga0187893_10005383_pt1 | contig 23015 bp, 23 predicted proteins | sample MA1701074metaG_FD_139574 | JGI IMG/M metagenome (GOLD analysis project Ga0187893, IMG submission 139574) | White microbial mat communities from a basaltic lava cave in the Kipuka Kanohina Cave System on the Island of Hawaii, USA - MA170107-4 metaG ...
CCCTCCTTCCGCACGAAGCACCTCGGCCTTGACGATCCCGCTGCCGCCGAGCTACCGTCCAGCCCTGTGGCCAGAATTTCCGGAACGGACAGGCCAGACTTTCCGGAACCCACAACCACGACGGAGCCAGCATCACGAAGTGCACGCCGTCCTCGGGATCCGTGCTCGTGAAGGTGTACTTGAATCGCAGCAGCTCGTTCAGCCCACCCAGGGATTTCGGCAGGGTTTGGGTGGCCGTGATCGACGCGAACGCCCCCGCGTCCGACCAGGTCGTCTCGTCCACGTTCCTGTGCTGGATCGTGATGACGAAGGTAGGGGCGTGCACGACCTGCTGCACCTCCACCACATATGTGGCACCCTTCCCTCCAGCCGCGAACGCGGGGCGGTACAGAAGATTTCCGTCCATCCGAAAGATGCTCGTGCCAATCACCATGGCTCTTCCCTCCTCGCGGGTCGAACCCCGCATGTGCGTGGATCAGAGCCATCGTCCCCCCCCTCCGACTGTCAATCACATTCCCGCACCTGGCAGTACCCGACCGCATCGCCCTGCGCCGGGCCCAGAGCTGCGATCCGCCGGTCTTGTCGAATCTCTCCTTGAGGGCCTTGCGGCGCGACTCCTCGATCGCGTCTTGATCGGCGAGCGTCCACCGCCCCTCCGCTCATCCGCATCAGGCAAGCGGTTTGCCCTGAAGGGGGGCGGTTGCATCGGGATGCAGTCACCGCGGCCGCGGCTTGACGGCGAGATACTGTTGCGGCCAGGGCAGCGCGGCGTAGCCCTGCGCGGCGGCGGCGTGCAGCGTCCAGTAGGGGTCGCCGAGGTGGGCGCGGGCGAGGACGCAGAGGTCGGCGCGCCCGGCGAGGAGGATGGTGTTCACCTCGTCGAAGTTGGTGATGGCGCCCACCGCCATCGTCGGGATGCCCGCTTCCTGGCGGATCCGGTCGCTGAACGGCGTCTGGAAGAGGCGGCCGTAGATGGGCTCGGCGTCGGCGGTGGTCTGGCCCGACGAGACGTCGATGATGTCGCAGCCGTGCTCCTCGAGCATGCGGGCCACCTCCACGGCGTCGTCCGGCACGAGCCCGCCCGGCGCCCAGTCGTGCGCCGAGATGCGCACGGAGATGGGCCGTTCGGCCGGCCACGCCGCGCGCACGGCGTCGAACACATCGAGGGGATAGCGCATCCGATTCGCCAAAGAGCCGCCGTACCCGTCCCGGCGCACGTTCGTGAGGGGGGAGAGAAAGCTGGCCAGAAGGTAGCCGTGCGCCATGTGCAACTCGAGCATGTCGAAGCCCGCGTCGACCGCCATGCGCGCGGCGCGCACGAAGTCGTCACGCACGGCGTCCATGTCGCGGCGGTCCATCGCCTTGGGCACCTGGCTCTGGGGCAGGTAGGGAATCGGCGACGCCGAAAGCAGCGGCCAGTTCCCGTCGTCGAGAGGGAGATCGATCCCGTCCCACATGAGCTTGGTGGAGCCCTTGCGCCCGGCGTGCGCCAGCTGCAGCGCGATCTTGGCGCGCGTCTGGCCGTGCACGAAGTCGGTGACGCGCTTCCATGCCGCGACGTGGGCCGGCCCGTACATCCCGGCGCAGCCCGGCGTGATCCGCCCCAGCCGCGAAATGTCGGTCATCTCCGAGATGACCAGCCCCGCCCCCCCCACCGCGCGGCTCCCGAGATGCACCAGGTGCCAGTCCGCCACCGTCCCTTCCTCCGCGGAGTACATGCACATGGGGGAGCAGACGACGCGGTTCTCCAGGAGGAGGCCGCGCAGCCGCAGCGGCGTGAACATGGGGGGCGGGGGGGGCTCGGTCCCCGCCGCCTCCGTGCGCGAGACGAACCAGCGGTCGAGCGAGGCGACGTAGCCCGCATCGCGCAGCGCCAGGTTGCCGTGGGTCACCTTGCGGCTGCGCGTCATGAGCGCGAAGCCGAATTGCGCCGGCTCCATGCCGCGGTAGCGCGCGATCTCCTCGAACCACGCCTGGCTCACCCCCGCCACGCGCTGCAGGCGATCCACCGCGGGCTTGCGCTCCTCCTCGTAGGCGGCGAGCGCGTCCGGCAAACTGCGCCTCTCCTTCAGGCGCGCCGCCAGCGCGATGGCGTCCTCCATCGCCAGCTTCGTGCCCGATCCGATGGAGAAGTGCGCCGTGTGCGCCGCGTCCCCCATGAGCACGACGTTTCCGTGCCGCCAGGTCTCGTTGCTCACGTTGAGGAAGTTGATCCAGAGCGACCGGTTGGTGAGGAGCGGGTGGCCGTGGAGATCCTCGGCGAAGAGCTCCTCCAGATAGGCGACGCTCTCCTCCGTGGTCGCCGCATCGAGGCCCGCCCTCCGCCAGGACTCCTCGTCGCACTCCACGATGAAGGTGGAGGTGTGGGCGTCGAACCGGTAGGCGTGCACCTGGAAGAGGCCGTGGCGGTTTTCGGCCACGAGGAAGGTGAACGCCTCGAAGAGCCGGTTCGTGCCGAGCCAGATGTACTTCGCGCGGCCCACCGCGAGGGTGGGGCGGAAGGCGGCGGCGAAGGCGGCGCGCAGGGTGCTGTTCACGCCGTCGCAGGCGACGACGAGATCGGCGGCGCGCAACGCGTCGAGGCCGGCGATCTCGCTCTTGAACCGGAGGGCGACGCCCAATGCCTCCGCCCGCGCCTGCAAGATGTTGAGCAGGTGGCGCCGGGCGATGCCGCAAAAGCCGTGGCCTCCCGAGCGCACCACGCGCCCCTTGAATTTGATGTCCACCGCGTCCCAACGCGCGAAACTGCGCGTGATCTCGGCGTAGCTCTCGGCGTCCGCCTCCTCCAAGTTCTCCAGCGTGGCGTCGGAAAAGACCACGCCCCAGCCGAAGGTGTCGTCGGCGTCGTTGCGCTCGTGGACCGTGAGGTCGTGGCCGGGAAAGGCCTTCTTCATCAGGATGGCGAAGTAGAGGCCGGCGGGCCCGCCGCCGATGCAGTCGATGCGCACGCCAAGAGGCTAACGCACGGCGCCCACCGCCAACAGCATCCACCCGCACCAGCGGCCGGGATCGACGGCCGCCGCGATCATCCCGTCGAAGCGGCGGCGCGCCTCCGCTTCCGCCACGCCGAGCAGCTCCGCGAGGGTTCCGGCATACCCGTCGCGCCAGAACCGGAAGATGGCGGCGAAGGTCTCGCGGTCCTCCCCCTGGTTGTCCACCACGAAGGGGTCCACCGTGATTCCGGAAAAGCCCGCGGCGCGCAGCTGGCGCAGCGCCTTGCGCCCCTGGTGAAGGTCGGTGCCGCGCGGCAGGAATCGCGGTGCCACGTCACGGAAGAGTTCGGCGTCCTCGGGCACCACGGTGTCGAAAAGGATCGCGGAGTAATCCTCGACGAGGAGGTGGATCCTGCCCCCCGGCCGCAGGACGCGCCGCGCCTCGACGAGGAACGCGAGGGGGTCGGGGACGGCCTGGAGCATGTGGCGGTTCAGCACGAGATCGAAGGTCGCATCGGCGAAGGGGAGCCGGCGCGCGTCCGCGTGGGCGACGGGCGGGGCGGCGCGGCGAAGGTGCCCGCGGAAGAGGTCGACGCCCACGGCGACGCCCCCGCCCCCCTCCCCGCGGATCCGCGCGAGCGCTTCGCCGGTGCCGCAGGCCAAATCGAGGATCCTGCGCGGCCAGGGCCCGACGCGGCGGCGGAGGATTTCGCGCTCCTTGGGCCAGACCACCTCCGCCTGGGACGCGAGGGTTCCCACCATGGAGAGGTCCTCCATGTTGCTGCGCTGGCCCCCGTAGTCCTCTTTCATGCGCGCTTCCTTCCCAAGAGCAGCACCGCCACCGCGCCCGCGCCCGCCATGCCCGCCCCCCACGGCAGGATGCCGGTCTGCCCCAGGAGCCGCGGCGCGAGAAGGCAGGCGGCGGCGAGCGCGGCGGGCAGGAGGGCTGCCGCGCGCGGGAGTCGGCGCGACGCGGCGCAGAAGGCGAGCCCCGAAAGAAATCCCACCGCGCCGCCCACGAAGGACCAGCGGATGGCGCGATGCAGCGCGAACATCTCCTCCTCGGGCCGGCCGTGGCGCGCGAAAAAGGCGGCGAGATCGTCGGGGTCGCGTCCCGCGGCGAGCTGCTCGCGTTCGTGGCGCTGCAGCGCCTCCACCCAGAGGCGCGCCTCCGCCTCCTCGGCCTCGATCTCACGCGGCGGGATGCGCACGCCGCAGGCGTCCTTGCGCTGCTCGAGGCGCGGCTTGTCGGGATGGCCGAGCCGGCTCGCCTTGTCGAAGGCGCGGAAGGCGAGGCCGCGTTCACCGCGGGCCAGGAGCGCTTCGCCGAGCGCTTCGTACACCACGGGAGTGGCTGCGCCCCCCTCGACGAGGGCGCAGAGCTCCTCCACCGTGCCGGGGAGGGGGGTGGGGAGGGACGGGGGCGGCTTCGGCCGGACGGCCAGGTATTCCGCGCTGTGCCGCACGTACTTGCCCGACAGCGTTTGGGCCGGTCCCAGGAGGAGGAGGATCCAGATCGAGATCACGGGGAAGGGGCATTCTAGTCGGAAGTATGGGTTGCGATTATCCTTGCCCGGTTCCATGCGAACGGCAGCTCTCGCCATCCTCCTCTGCTGCGCCTGCGGCACGCGCATGATCCGCGTCGTGGAGGAGGGGCGGGTGGCCGACCCCGAGAGCGTGCGCGTCGCTGTGCTCCACCTCAAGTCGGAGAACAACGACCGCGGCACCGTGGAGTCGGCCAACGAGAACCTCGATCTGAACTACCGGGCCATGGAACGCTTGATCCGCATGGCGGCCGCCTCCGGCGCCAAGGTGATCGCGACGCCGGAGTACATCACCACCGGGATCAGCTTCAGTCGCAAGGACCGCATCCGGCTCTCGACGCCGGTGCCCGAGTCGCCCACGAAAGGCCCCCTCTGGGAGGAGCCGAACGTCGTGCTGGCGAAGCACTTCGTCGACTACGCCCATCTGGCCGACGAGCTCGATGTCTTCCTCGTGGTCAACGTCCTCGAGCGCGCCGAGGAGGACAAGACGCGCTACTACAACACCCTCCTGGCTCTCGACCCCGAGGGACGGATGGTGGGCAAGTACAGAAAGATCAACCTCTACATCCGCGAGCACATCCTCGAGACCAGCGGGGACGAAGTCGCCTACTTCGACACGCCCTACGGCCGATTCGGCCTCCTCTTGTGCCTCGACGTGCTGGTGCCCTGGACCTGGGGAAAGCTCAAGGGTCGCCACGAGTGCGACTTTTTCATCATGTCGTCGCTCTGGGAGCACACGCCCTTCCTCGGCTCCATGGCGATGGACCTCTTCACCTCGCTCTCCAACCGGCCGATCCTCTGGTCCAACCAGGCGCGCATGTGGCTCGCCGGGGGGGCGGGGGTCTACCGCCCCTGGCGGTCGGACGTGTCGGTGGGGGTCTGGGCCTATTCAGCCGTCGTGGTGGCCAACCTTCCGCTCCCCGAGCGCTGCCGGGCCGTCGCCGCGACGCCGCCCGCAGGTGCCGTCGCGCCTGCCCGCTAGCGGCAGCGCGCGACGCGGTGGTGGTGGCCGTAGTGGCCTTGGTGACGGAACCGGAACGAGACGCCCCACCAGAGCAGCGGCGGGCGCGTGAAGCAGGGCGCACGCTGCAGGCGCACCCGCTCGACCGGCACCTCCACGACGACGAGACGGGGCAGGGGGCGGTTCGCCTCCTCCAGGGCCGACCGGATGCGCTCCGCGCTCCAGGAGGACTTGTAGTCGGGATCCACCATCACGCTCTTGGCGTAGGAGTACTTCGGGGGGGCGTCGCCGCCGGACGCTGCCAGCGCGAGCAGGGTGAGGATCAAGATGGTTTGCATGGGGAACCTCCTAGCGGTTGCTCGAAGCGGGACGGACCGCGACGCTGTACCCGACGGCGCGGGTATCGAGGGAGGACGATTCGTAGACCGCGGTCGTGCCGCTCGGGAGCATGAAGTGGCGCCATTCGCCGTTGCCGACGTTGTTGCGGTTCTCGTCGAGCCATTCCGTGCGGCCAATGAGCGCGAGATCCCCTCGCCGGTTGCTGGAGAGCACCACACGAACGAGGAGCCTTCCGTCCGCGGTCCGCGAGGCGTTGTGCTTCACCAGGTGCACGTGGCCGGAGAGCTCGGGGTGGAGCGTGACGACGGAACGCCCTTCGACGTCAGCCCCCTTCTCGGCGGGCTTGTACCGATGGGAGCAGGCGACGAGGAGGACGGCGGCGGGGAGGAGGAGGAAGAGGCGGCTCATGTCGGTCCTTTCGGGACGGGAGGGATGCGCAAGCGCGGTGCCGCGGCGGGCGGCCCCTCGCACGGGCGTCCTAACCTGTTTGGTGTTATTGGGTTGCATTCGATTCCTGCCGCCCGACGAGGGCGTGGATGGTGCGGCGCCCGCCGGAGCGGAAGTAGTACAGTGTGTCTTGGGAATCGGCCACATCGACGGAAAAGTCGCGTTCCCAGCCCGGGATGGCGCGGCCACTTCCGTCGAGGACGCGCACGGTGAGGGTGTGGGGTCCTGGAGGGATGGAGAGAGGGACGGCCTGTACCTCCCCGGGAAGGAGGACCCAGTGGCGGGTGTCCGCCTCGGCGTTGGTGAGTGCGGAGAAGAGGATCGCCCCGACCCCCACCGCCGCCATCCCCCAGTCGCGGCGTCGCGCGCCCTCGTAGGCGACGATGATGCCTCCGATCTTGGCCCCCTCCTTGAAGATCGCCTTGCCCTTGCGGACGCCGTCCAAGACCCGCTTCCCGCGGGTGATGGCCTGCAGGTAGAGGTCGGTGCCCCGGCCGCTGCGACCGATCGGACGGCCATCGAGGAGGAATTCCATGCCTCGCTCCTGGGTGTCGTGGGCATAGTAGCGCGCGATCGAGCCGTTGAGGCCCTCCGCGACCTTGGTGGGCCCGCGGCCGATCTCCACCACCGCCAGGACGTTGCGCTCGCGCGGGCGTGGATTCTTGAACGCGCGATTGTCGGGCTGGTTGCGCGCCGCCTCCTCGAAACTGAAGCGCGCCTGCTCCTCGAGCCCGCGCCGGTCGCTCGCCCAAGCGAGCAGGAAGGAGAGGACCGCGAAATCCTGCTGGTGCTCTCCCGCCTCCGACCAGCCGTCGGCCAGGAGCCCGCGCTTGAAACAGGCGGCGGCGTTGTCGAGATCGCCCCGGCGCCAGTAGAGGATCCCTTTGTAGAGCGCGTTCATGCAGCGCTCGTGGGGATCCCCCTTCCAGGTCTTGGTCGCTTCCTCCCCGAAGATGGCGCGGGCGTTCTCCGCGGAGGAGGACTCCAGGGTGCCCAGGATCGCGGAAGCGGCGTGGAGGACGCGGAAGGCGGCCTCCTCGTCCCCGGCGCAGAGCGCCGCGGCGCCCGCCTCGCACCGCCAGAGCGCTTCGTCCTCGGGAGCGATGCCCTCTTGCCCCTCCGCCTGTAGACGACGGAGCGTGCCGGCGGGATCGCCTCGCCGGAAGGGCTCGTCGGGGGCGCGGTAGGGCGGCCGGGAGCGGCACGCCCCCACCGCGACGAGCAGGAGCAGCAAGACGCTGGGCTTCAACGGGTGACGACGCCTGCCTTGCCGACCTTCTTCGTCTTGTACTCCTTCTCCCAGACCAGCTCGCCGTTCTCGGCGTCGATGAGCCGGAAGTCGATCCAGATCGCGTTCGACTCGTAGCCTCGCCCGACCTTGCTCAGGGAGGAGGCCGTGCCGGTGAGGTAGAAGTCCGCCCCGGTCTTCGTCACCTGCTTGCTCGAGGTGCGTTCGCCAGCGCGCTTCTCGGTCCGCTCGCGCTCGATGAGCGCCTCGTCCATCTGGTCGCGGGTGACGAAGGTGATCTTCCCGTTCGCCTTGTTGACGAGCTGCTGGCGGATGCGCCGCACCAGGTTCTCGGCGTCGAAGTCCTGGTTGGTGTTGTTGCGCACCGGGTGGATCGCCACCGTCGGCACGCCGCTCACATGGGGCCCGGTGAGCTGGGGCACCCCCATCAGGTCCTCGGCCAAGGCGGCGATGGACTCGATGTCGCCCGACTCCAGCCCGGTGCCGGTGATCTTGTCGTCATCCTCGATTGCGACGCGGCGCGTCTTGCTCGATCCGCACGCGGCCAGCGAAAGCGCCAACAGCGCCGCCCAATAGATCCGAATCATGAAATGGGACTCCTTTCGTACTCGGGCTGCTCCACGCACGAATCGTTCCGATGGGCGGCCGCGAGGCGCAAGAGAGTTTACCCCTTGCGGCACAAGGGGTTGCGCATTTGCGGCGCCCTCGTCGAAGCGTGGCCCGGTGTCCCCGCCCAAGGTCAGACAGGCGCTTCGGGGGACGGGGGCGGGGCGGGGGGCCTGCGCAGGAGGAGCCAGAAGGAGCAGACGGCGGCTATGCAGGTGAGTCCCAGGCGCGCCGCCCGATCCACAGGGAGGATGGGGGAGAAGAGCACGGCGGCTGCCGCCGCGGTGAGCGCCGACGCCGCCGCGATGCGCAGCACCCGGGCACGCGTCCGCAGGGCGAGGCGCCAGAGGGCGACGGCCAGGGTCACGCCCAGATAAGGCCGAAGGCCCGGCCCGTCGCCGAGGCCCCACGCCTCGGTTTCGAACCAGGCTGCCGCGGAAAAGAGCGTAGCCCCCAGGAGCGCTGCCGCGAGGCCCCAAGGGCCGCCCGCGCGGGCGGAGAGATAGGCGGCCGCGAGCGCACCGGCAACGGCGGCGAGGGCCAAGGGAGGCAGCGGCACTGCGCCCATCCCGGCCTGCGGCAGCACGAGAACGACGAGCACCAGCAGGAGAAGCGCGAGGGTGAGGAGCCGCGCCAGCATGCGGCGCAGCTCCGCCCCCGCCCCCCTCCAAGGAATCGCCTCGAGCGCCGTCACCGCCGTGAGAAGAAGGGCGGCATGCGGCGCGGGCAGCGCGAGGAAGAGCCCCCCCGCAAAGAGGATATGGAGAAGCGCGAGGGTGAGACGGCCCGTGGGGCGAGACTCCAGCGGTCGTTCGAGGAGGACGAGGGGCGCGAGGCCCGCGGCCACCACGAGCAGATCCCAGCGTCCAGGCGACGGGCCCGCGCCCACGGCGTACGCCGCGGCCGCCGCCACATGCAGCACGGCGCCGGCGGAGAGGAGGCGGGAATGGAAGCGCCGGCCGCTCCACGCGAGGGCCCACGCAACCGGGAGGAACGCGAAAGGGAGCGTCGCCTGCGGAAGGAACCGCACGATGCTCCAGAGCATCCCGGCGTGCACGATGGCGCCGAGAACCAGGCGCAGGCTCGCCGGGTCGAGGCCGCGCGGGCGCACGAGGTAGAGCACGAGCGCCACCACCCCCGCCGCCGGGCCGTAGAACGCGGGCAGCCCCTCCGCCAGCAGGAGCCCCACCGAGCCGACCAGGACCAGCGCGCCCGCCGCGCGCAGGTAGGCGTCATAGAGAAAGAGCGCGAACAGCGCGAAGAGCAGCGCGACGAAGAGTCCCGCCGCAGCGAGGCTCTCGCCGCTGAACCCCACCGGCAGCGCCGTCAGCACCAGCACCACCGCGCCGGCCTTGAGCGCGCCGCGCAGGATCTCCTCGTTGCGCCGGGCCGCGCGCCCCGCCAGGACCAAGGCGAGGACGCCGGAGGCGAAGAGCGCGGCTGCCTTCCCTTCGCCGGGAAGTTCCGCGGTGCGATGGATCGCCCAGCCTTGCAGCGCGAGGCTCATGAGGGCGAGCAGCCCCGCCCCGCGGGCGGCGCGCGCGCGTGGGTTGGTGAGGGGCCCGAGCACGGCGAGGGAGAGAAGCAGGAGCGCGCAGAGGCTGCCGTAGAGCGAGACCTCCGAATCCGGGGCGCCCCCCGCGGCGGCACGCAGCAGGGCGGGGAGCGCCAAGAGGGCGACCGCCACGCCCGCCTGCATGGTCTTGAGTCGCAGCGCCGCGTAGGAGACCGCCGCGACCGACGCGAGCGTCTGCATGAGGAGGATGAAGGGCTCGTGGTGCGCGAGCCAGAGCGGGAGCGCCGGCACGCCGACGAGACCCAGGAAGATCGCGAGAGGATGCGCGCTGTGCACGACGAGCCACCCTCCTCCGGCCGCCGCGGCGACGCAGACGCCGGCCACCACCGACTCCTGGAGCGGCGCGAGTTTTCCGAGGAGCGAGAGCGCCATCCCCTGGAGCGCCAGGGCCGCCGCACCGCTTGCCACGGCGCGCACGAGTCCCGGGCCGCGGCGCCAGAAGATGGCCAGGAGTCCGAAGAGCGCCGCCGCAGCCGCAGCGCCCAGCTCGGGCAGGAACCGCTCGCGGAACCCTCTGGGCGACGCCGCCAAGGCGGCGTAGATGCCGCCGCCGAGCGCGGCGAGGAGGACCGCGGCGTTGAGGATGGGTGCCGCGTAGTCGCGCGCCCCGCGTCGTCGCTGCGCAAGATCCACGGAGAGCGCGCTCTCCAGGTCCACGGGGGCGGGGGCAGGGGCCGCGGCCGAGGCGCGCTGCGCCGGGGCGGTGAACTCCGGCAGGGGAATGGGAGCCGCCCCTTCCGCCGACGAGGGAGGGGGAGGCTCGTGCGGCGCCACCTCCGGAGCGGGCGCATCCGGTCCCGGCGCCGACAGGCCGAGGACCTCGAGGGCGCGGCTCATCGCGCGACGGTGCTTGTCGGCGGACTCGGGATCCACCTCCGGTGGCGGCGGGGACGGCGCGGTGTCGGGCAGGAGCCCCACGAGGCGCAGCGCACGGTTCACCGCGTCGCGGTGCCTTCCCTTGTCGGCCCGTTTCTCCGACGGCCCGAAGGGGTCGGCGGCGGGGGCCGCGGCCGGCGGAAGCGGCGCGGCGCCGTTCCCCTCCAGCCCCTCGATCCGGTCGAGGCGCCGCGCCAACGCCTCGACGCGCGACTCCAGCGCGCGGATCGCGGCGAGGACCTCGTCGTCCCGGCGCGGCTCCATCGGTCCCGAGCCTAACCGCTGAACCGCTGGAAGACCGTGACGATGTTTTGGCCGCCGAACCCGAAGCTGTTGTTCATCGCATACTCGACCTGCGCTTCGCGGGGCTCGCCGGGGAGGTAGTCGAGGTCGCACTCGGGGTCGGGGTTTTCATAGTTGATGGTCGGGGGAAGCGTCTGTGTCTCCAGCGCGCGCACGCAGACGATCGCCTCGACGGCGCCGGCGGCGGCGATGAGGTGGCCGATCATCGATTTCGTCGAGGAGACCGGCGGCGCTTCCCCCTTGGGGCCGAAGATGCGCTTGATCGCCTCGCTCTCCATTTTGTCGTTCTGCGTAGTGGAGGTGCCGTGGGCGTTGATGTAGCCGATCGCATCCGGCGCGACAGCGGCATCCTCGAGAGCGATGCGCATGGCATTCTCCGCCCCCAGCCCGTCCGGGCGGGGATCGGTGACGCGATGGCTGTCCGCCGTGTTTCCGTACCCGCAGACCTCCGCGCGGATGTGCGCCCCGCGGCGCCGCGCGTGCTCGTACTCCTCGAGCACCATGATCCCCGCCCCCTCCCCAAGGATGAAGCCGTTCCGCCGCCGGTCGAACGGGCGGGAGGCCTTGTGAGGCTCGTCGTTGCTCGGAGAGAGCGCGCCGAGCATCGAGTAGCCGGAGAGGCTCATGAGGTCGATCTGGCTGTGGGTGCCGCCGGCGAGGAGGATCTCCGCCTCGCCATGCAGGATCGCCTCGTAGGCCTCGCCGATGGCGTGGTTCCCGGCGGCGCAGGCGGTGATGCAGACCCAGTGGGGACCGGTGGCGCCGACCGCGGCGGCGAGGCGCCCGGCGGACATGGCGTAGTCCTCCTCCACCCGGCGCGCGGCCAGAAAGCTCGTCAGCCCGGCGCGAAGGAACGCAGGATAGTGCGTCGGCTCGTTCCCCTTCCGGCTCGCGCAGACCGCCTCGACGAGCCACTCCAGCTCGCTGATCCCCTTGCCGGAGCCGAGAAAGACCCCCGCGCGTGCGCGGTCGATGCGCGCATCGGCGAGGCCCGCATCGACCCACGCCTCGCGCCCGGCGACCAAGGCGAAGCGGGAGTGGATGCCGAGGTGGGGCGCGGACGCGTCCTCCGGCACCGCGGGGAGCGGGCGAACCTCGGCGGCGATGCGCACGTCCATGGTGGAGACGTCGAAGCGGGTGATCGGGCCGACGCCGGACTCGCCGCGGAGCATCCGCTCCCAGTTGAGCTCGACGCCCGCGCCCAAAGGAGTGACGAGACCGACGCCGGTGACGACCACGCGGCGCCGGGTCAAGGCGCATACTCCCGCACGATCACCGCCGCGTTCTGGCCGCCGAAGCCGAACGAGTTGGAGAGGACGCTCCGGACGCGCATCGAGCGCGCCGTGTTGGGAACGTAGTCGAGATCGCAGTCGGGGTCGGGAGTGTCGAGGTTGATCGTGGGCGGGACGACGCCGTCGCGGATGGCGAGCACCGAGACGAGGATCTCCATGGCCCCGGCGGCGCCGATGAGATGTCCGATCATCGACTTGATCGACGAGAGGGGAATCGTTTTCGCCGCCGCGCCGAAGACGGTCTTCACCGCCAGGGTCTCCATCTTGTCGTTGAGGATCGTGGAGGTCCCGTGGGCGGAGATGTAGTCGATTTCGGACGGGGCCATGCGCGCGTCCTTCAGGGTGCGCTCCATCGCCTGGGCTGCGCCGCGCCCCTCCGGTTCCGGTTTGGTGATGCCGTACGCATCGAAGGAGCTGCCGTAGCCGACCACTTCGGCCACGATGGACGCCCCGCGCGCCCTGGCGTGCTCCTCCGTCTCGAGGACGAGGATCGCCGCCCCTTCCCCCAAGACGAACCCGTCGCGTTGGCGGTCGAAGGGCCGGCTCACCTTCCCGGGGGGCCGGGCAGCGGTCGAGACGGCGCCCAGAAGCGTGTAGGTGACGAGGGAGAGCGGGTCGATGCGGGAGTCCGAGCCGCCCGCCAGCATCACGTCGGCATCGCCGCGCGCCAGGATGCGGAACGCCTCCCCGATCGCTTGAGTCGAAGCGGAACAGGCCGTCGTGACGGTGTTGTTTGGGCCTTGCGCGTTGTGGATGATCGAGATGTGCGCCGCCACCATGTTGGGGAGGTGCTTCAGCAGCCAGAGGGGGAAGAGCCGCTTCTGGCCCTCCTCCCCGAAGCGGCGGATGTCGAACTTCCCCTGCTCGTCGAGGCTGGCGAGCACGGCGTCCCCGATCTCCTCGATGTCGGTCGGGACGATGCCCGAACCCATGGTGACCCCGAAACGCGCGGGGTCCGGGGGCCGGTCCTTCAGGCCGGAGTTCTCCATCGCCATCTGCGCGGCGGCGACGCCGAACCGGATGTTTTTCCCCATCACCTTGAGGGACTTGGGGTTGGAGACATAGGTGCGCGCGTCGAAGCCGCGCACCTCGCCGGCCACCCGCACCGGGAAGCCGGTCACGTCGAACCCTTCGATCCGCGCGACGCCGGATCTCCCCTCGACGGTGGCCTTCCAGAACGACTCGGCATCGAGGCCGTTGGGGGTCACCGCCCCGAAGCCGGTCACGACGACGCGGCGCATCACTCCTCCTCCCCCCGGAGCGCCACCGCCTGCAGGAACCGGACCCGCCGCTCCTTCTGCTCCTCGGTGAGGTCAGGCTCCGCTTCCGGAGGCATGTAGAGGATCAGGAACCGCGACGTCCCCACGAGCCGCTCGCCGACATTGGCGCGCGCCTCGCAGAGATTCCCCTCCGGGCGGGCGACGAGGATGTTCACGTCGACCTCTATCGTATCGCCGGGGAGTGCCTCCTCGGGAAACTGGGCGCTCTCCACCTTTCCGAGCATGGTCGTGCGCCTGAAATCGGTGGCGGCCCGGGTGAGATGGCCGGCGGTCTGGAACATGGACTCCAGCACCAGGGTGGCGGGAAAGGCGGGGAGGTCCGCGAGGAACGGCTCCCCCCTCGTCACGCATTTGAGGGCGCGCGCCTTCCGTCCCACCACCAGTTCCACGAACCGGTCGACGAGGAGGTAGCGCATGGAGGGCCCTACCCCTTGAGCTTCACCTTCACATACTCGACCAGCAGGCCGACCGTGAAGAGCTCCGGCACGCGGGAGATCTGCGGGTTTTTCGCGAACGAGGCGAGGTCGGCGAAGGGGAGGCGCTCCTTCAGGTAATCGAGTCCCGCCGGGGTGACCGCACCCGCTTTCACGTACCGCTCGTCCTGGAAGATCTTTTGCGGGAAAAGCTCGTCCTTCTGGATGGTGATCCCGAAGGCCTTCTCGAGCTGGAAGGTGATGTCGAGGTAGTCGATCGACTCCGCCTCGAGATCGCGCGACAGGACCTTGTCGAGCTTGACCTCGTCCTCGTCCTTGCCCAGCGCAGTGGCAACGCACGCCCGCACCTTCGCGATGATCTGCTGCTCGTCGACCATGCACACGCCTCCTGACATGAGCCCCATACTCTAGGGGCCCGCTTCTCCGGGTCAATCAATCGGCCGGGCGCTTCTCCTTGCGGCTCCGGAGCCCGAAGCGGACCCGGCAGACCGTCTCCTCGCCGATGAACGCCTGGGCCCTGAACCACGGCCGCCCCTCCGCCTCGCCATCCTTCGCCGCCTCGAGCCGCATCGTGTCCCCCGGGACGACGAAGCGGCTGAAGCGGAGATTCTCGACTTCATGGAGCGTCCACTGGTCATGACCGCCGGGGAGGGCGGCCAAGCAGCGCCGGGCGGCCTGGATCATCCCCTCCAGGATCATCGCCCCGGGCACGACGGGCTTGCCGGGAAAGTGGTCCTGGAAGAACTCCTCGTTGAGGGCGAAGGCCTTGAGCGCCGCGACGCTCTCCCCGGGCACGCACTCGAGGATTCGATCGACGAAGTCGTAGGCCACGGGCTAGTGGTGCACGTTCTTGACGCAGCGGAAGCCGATCGCCTCGCACTTGTCCTTGGGATGGGCCTCCAGGCGGAAGTCGAGCCGGAGGAACTCGATCGGGTCGTTGTAGGAGCCTCCCTTCACGACCATGAACTCGCTCGCCTTCTTGAATCGCGTGCTGGTCCAGTGCCAGACGTTTCCGCACATTTCGCGCACGCCGAACTGCGACACGTTGCGCAAGCTCTTACCCACCGGCATCGGCGCGCCCTCGAGGCTGTCGAGCCCAAAGCAGGCATCGGACGACCCGGGAGGATCGTTCCCCCACGGGAAGGGACGCCCGTCCGTTCCCCGGGCAGCTTTCTCCCACTGCTGCTCCGTGGGGAGCTCTTTTCCGGCCCACTTCGCATACTGCTGCGCGTCGACGAAGGAGATGCCGACCACGGGCTGGTCCGGCTGGTTGCGCAGCGGGTCTTCCATGTAGCGCGCGGCGCGATACCCCGTTTCGCGCATGAACTTGGCGAACTCCGCGTTGGTCACCGGGTTGGAGTCGATATAGAAGGTGTCGAGGAACACCTCCTTGCAGTCGGGCCCGAAGAGGAACGTGCCGGCCGGCACGAGTTCCATCCCTTCGATGACCTCCAACTCGGCGATGAACGCTTCCGCGGCGTCGCGCCTCTGCCGCCTCTCGTGCTCCCGCCGCCGGGCCTCCTCCTCGGCGGCCGATTCGACCGGGGGCGCGGGGACAGGCTCGGCGACGTGGGTCGCCTGGGTCGCGGCGACGACGGGGGGCGTGTCCGCGACCGCCGGCGGCACCTCGGCCGGCGCCTCCGGCCCCGCCACTGCCGCGACGGGCTCGGCCTTGGCGGCCGCCGGCGCGGAGGACTCCTCGTCGCGCAGCTGCTCGTGGATGTCGGCGAGGCGGTCCTCGATGACCGTCCAGTCGAACTCGCCCGTCACGCGGCGATAGAACTCAAAAATCCTGCGGCAGCGCTCGAAGAGCTCCCGTTGCCCTTCGGGCTGCTCGAAGGCGCGCTCGAACAGCAGGATCCCAAGGTAGAACTGGTCGGAGCTGTTCCGGTTCCCGACCTCTGAATAATGGCTGTCCAGGACCCGGATGGCGTCGTCATCTTGGACCGTGGTGTCGTAGTGGTCCGATCCCTCGATGTATCGGGCCCAGACGTAGTCCTGAATCCGCTTAATGTCGTCCTTCACGCGGTCAGCCGCAATCGGGGGCGCGAGCGCTCCGGCGGTCCTTTCCAGTTGAGGCATGTAAACTCGGGCAGCCGGGGGTTCCGGTTGCTTTGTAAACACGCGATTCTACGGGGAGGTGCGGTGGATTCAAAGGGACCCCGCAGAACAGGCCGGAATCAGCCTCACCTCCCCCGCGTTGCGACCCGCGCGCGCGTCTGTCCCCATTCGTGGACACATTCTCGGCCTCCTCCAGCATGGTTGCCCAGCTGGAGCCGGGACTGCTGTCGCCGGCGCGAGCGCGTAACATGCTGCAATCACATTGGTTACGAGCGTCGCCGCCTGCGCGAGCGGATTTCGCGTGCCGCGACCGGCAATTCCGCGTCTAAACAGGTGCTCTAGGCGCTCTTCGGCACGTGAATTGATCATGCGAGGAGTGCCCAGGAGGGCTGAAAACCATGACCAGCGAGCGCCTCTTCACCCTCGACGAAGCCAATCGCCTCTTGCCCCTCGTCCGCTCCATCACCCGGGACGCTGTCCGCCGCTACCGGGCTGTCAAGGAGGAGATCCAGGCATTGAGCCGGCTCAAGGCTCGCCTCCGCGGCGGAGAATTCGTTTCCACCGACGAGGTGCACCGTCGCGATGCCGCCATCGAGCAGCACCTCGAGGAGCTCCGACGCCTCGTCGGAGAGCTGGAGCAGCTCGGCTGCAGGCTGCGCGACTACGAGAAGGGGGTCGTGGACTTCCCCGCCGCCACGATGGACGGCGACCAGTTCGTCTTCTACTGCTGGATGAGCGACGAGAGGGAGGTCGACCACTGGCACCGGGAGGAGGAAGGTTTTGAGCAGCGTCGCCTCCTCCGGGCAGACACCCCCGCCTGAGGCCGCACTATTCTCTCTGTCCGATGTCGGGGGGGCCGAGAGCACCGGCCCCCCCGCTCTTTTCCCGCCCCCCTCTCCTTGCGTTGCGCACCCCCTCCCGTGGGCCTAGAATGCGAGGCTTCCGCCCCACCCCAAGGAGTTCGCTTGGATCATCTCCTCAGCAAATCGAGCCTCGAGTGGCGCGAACGCGCCCGCGAGGTGGCCCGCAAGGTGGTGCTTCCCACTGCGTGGAAGTACGACCGCCTGCAGGAGTACCCCTGGGAGGTAAAGGAGGCGCTTGCCAAAGCCGGCCTCATGAAGGTCTGGATCCCCGAGGAGTACGGCGGGGCCGGGGGCGGGGTCCTCGATCTCTGCGTCGTCGTGGAAGAGCTTTCGCGCTGCTGCGGCGGCACCGGGGTCCTCTTCGCAGTCAATGCCCTCGGCTCCTTCCCGATCCTCGTCGCGGGGACGGAGGAGCAGAAACGCAAGTACCTGCCGGGCATCGCAAGCGGGTCCAAGCTGATCGCCTTCGCGCTCTCGGAGAGGGGGGCGGGCTCCGACGCGGGCGGCATGAGTTGCGCCGCGACCCGGGAGGGCGACCACTGGGTGCTGAACGGCGTGAAAAAGTGGAACACCAACGGGCCGGCGGCCGACCTCAACACCGTCTTCGCGGTGACCGACCCCGAGAGCAAGAGCCGGCGGATCTCCGCCTTCCTCCTCGAGAAGGAGTTCCCCGGCTACAAGATCGGCTACATCGAGGACAAGATGGGAATCCGCTGCGTGCCGGTCGGAGAGCTCGAGTTGAACGATTGCCGCGTCCACGACGCGCAGGTCCTGGGGGGAAAGCCCGGCCTCGGCTTCAAGCACGCCATGATGACGCTCGACCGTGCTCGGCCCGGCGTCGCCGCCCAGGCGCTCGGCCTGGCGCAAGGAGCGCTCGATTTCGCCCTCCTCTATGCCACCGAGCGCGTGCAGTTCGGCGCCCCCATCTCCTCGTTCCAGATGATCCAGCAGATGCTCGCGGACATGGCGATGCGCGTCGAGGCGGCGCGCGCCCTGGTCTACGCGGCCGCACGCGCCGTCGATCTGGACTCGCCGCGGCTCACCAAGTACGCGGCGATGTGCAAGTGCTACGCGACCGACGTGGCCATGGAAGTGACGACGCAGGCCGTCCAGATATTCGGAGGCTACGGTTACATGCGGGACTATCCCGTCGAGAAGTTCATGCGCGACGCGAAGATCACGCAAATCTACGAAGGCACGAACCAGGTCCAGCGCCTCGTCATCGCGCGCAACCTCATCAAGGAAGCCTCCGAGCTCGCCGAATTGAAGGCGTTCATTCCGGTGCCGAAGGAGTTGCGGTAATGCGCATTCTCGTCCTCGTCTCTGTTGCATTCCTTTCCGCGTGCGTCAGCACGTCGCCGCCCTCCCCCTCGCGCCACCTCGGATACGAACTGTTCGAGGACATCCCCGCCCCCGGCTCGGCCCTCTACCGCGACGCGCACTCGGAGAGCTTCTCCTACCGATCCAAGACGTTTCGCTGCGCCCGCTTCACCTACGACTACCCGGGAACGGAGAGCGACGCGGCGCGCTTCTACCAGACCACCATGACCCAGGCGCCGTACGGCTGGTCCGCCGCCGGCGAAGAGAAGACCGGAGTGGGCTCGACCCTGCTCACGTTCATCAAACACTCCGACCGCGTGACGGTGGCGATCGACCGCATCCAGTTGCGCGCGAGCGTGCTCATCGACATCCGAGTCAACTACCGCAAGTAATCCCTCCATGGCGAAGGCACACCCCACCGATCCCAACGCTTCGGCTCGCCCCGCGTCGCGTGGCCCGCGTGAAGCTACGGCCGAAGTCCGCATGATCGCCCGCCCGCGCAGGTTCATCACCATTACGCTCACGGCGCTTCTCGTCGGCGCTGCGGTCGCGCTCCTCGTGGCGCGCTTCTGGCCCGCGGCAGCCGAGGAGGCCGGGTTCCGGGAGACGTGGGCTCGCTACGCGGCGGCCCGCGTGAAGCTGCAACGCGACGTCGGCGCCACGGCGGAGATCGAGCAGCTCGAGTCCCTCGTCGCGTCGCGCAAGACGGCGCGCCAGGAGGGGTACGCGCTCTGGCTCGCCGCGCTCGCGCGGTATCGCGAGGCGTTCTCGAGCGACAAGATGAGCGGCGAGGAGCGCGTTCCCCATCTCCTCAAGGCGATCGAGCACCTCGAGGCGCTCGGCGCGGAGAGGTTCGACGACGCCCTGCTCCTCAGCAAGGCTCGCTGGTATTCCCCCGACGCACAGCCTCCGGTGGATCGACTTCTCGCGCGCGCGAAGGCGGATCTCGCCTGGGCGAAGGCGAATCCCTACGTCGAGCCCAAGCCCGCCACCGATGTGGTCGCCGTGCTCCGCACCTCCCTGGGGGACATCCATCTCCACTTCTTCCCCGACCTCGCGCCGCAGCACGTGGACAACTTCCTAACGCTTGCTGCTCTAGGAACTTACAACGGGACGGCGTTTCACTATCTGTCCGGCGGCCCCCTCAACCCCCTCGGCCTCATGGGGGGGGACCCCTACTCGTTTTTCTACAACGACTCGCTCAAGAAGAAGCAGATCCTGCGCTGGGGATCGGGCGGAGTCGGCTACGACCTCCCGCCGGAGAGGTCGCGGCATCTCATCCGCCACCGCCGTGGGGTGGTCACCTCCCAACGCGTGAGCAGTGCGGACTGGGACAATGGTGTTCAGTTCCAGATTGCGCTGGCCCACAACCGCGACCTGGATCACAAGCACAGCCCCTTCGCCGTCGTGGTCGAAGGGATGGACGTCATCGAGAAGATCCTCGCGGCCAGCAAGACCGCAGGCCAGCACGCGGGCTACAGGGATGACACCGATTTCGCCCGCATCCAGACGCGCGACCTGCTCATCGATCCGGTTCGCATCCACAAGGTCATCGTCTACCGCGACGGGCGCGCCCTCGAGCATGCCTACCGCCTCGAAGAGGGCGAGAAGACCCTCGCAGGCCTCCCCGGCACCCCCTCCAAGGCCTTGCCCGAGGAGAACGGCGAGGCATTCTGCGGACGGCTGCTCCGTAACCCCGCCCTGGCGACGGAGATCCGTCGTGGGCTCGATATCCCCTTCCCTCCCGACGTCGATGCGACCAAGGAGAGCGAAAAAGGAGATCGCGGCCCGGTGGCCGTGCCGCCCAGCACCCCCCCCAGCACCCCGCCGCCGGATGATTCTCCCAAGGACGAGGGCTCCGGCGGCTGAGCCGTCCTCGACAGATCCTCGCGTCGGCCCGAGACCGAGCGAGCTTGTTTGGCGTTCGGGCGGGGAGACGCGACCCGGCTAGGCGCGGTCGCAGCGGGTCGTACCGAGCCGGGATTCTATTGCGGCCTCTGAGCCTGCGCGGACCCAGACCGCTCTTTTCAGGGTATCGAGAAGCCGCGTTGTTCCGCGCGCAGCAGCCCCAGGAGCCGCTCGAACTCCTCCGGGGAGAAGTACTCGATGAGGATGCGCCCCCGTCCGCGCCGGTCCTGGATCGTCACCTTCGTGCCCAAGATGCCCCTCAGCTCCGCCTCGAGGGCGGCCACCTGCGGTGTCTTGCGGGGCTGGCTGCGCCGCCGCGGCTGAGAGCTCGGGTCCGCCTGGACCGACGCCTCCACCGCCCTGACGGAGAGATCCTCCTTCACCACTCGCTCCGCTAGGCGGAGCTGGTCCTCCTCCGCCGGGAGCGCCAGGAGCGCGCGCGCATGGCCCATGCTGAGGGCCCCGCCGCGTACCAGTTCCTGCACTTCCGCGGGCAAGTCGAGGAGCCGGATGAGGTTGGCGACGGAAGAGCGGTCGAGCCCCAGGCGCTTGGCGACCTCTTCCTGCGTCGCGCCGAGGTGGCTCACGAGGCGGCGGTAGGCCTGGGCGCGGTCGATCGCGTTCAGATCCTGGCGCTGGATGTTCTCGACGAGGCTCAGCACGAGTACGTCATCGTCGCTGTACTGTCGGACCAGGGCGGGAATCTCGGTGAGGCCGGCGCTCCTTGCCGCCCGCAGGCGGCGCTCCCCCGCCACCACCTCGTAGCCTAGGGCCGAGGGGCGCACGATGATGGGCTGGAGCACGCCGCTCTGCTTGATGGAGGCGGCCAGCTCCTGGAGTTTCGCCTCATCAAACGCCTTCCGCGGCTGATGCGCCCCCCCCTTCACCTGGTCGATGGGAAGCCGCGCCACCGCCTCCCCTTCCATGGACCTCGGGGCACCCAAGAGAGCGTCCAGTCCCCGGCCGAGTTTCCTCTCCGCCATCGATGCCTCCGATATGTAGTTGTGGTGTCGCGATTAGACTACCAGATATGCCGCCGCCCGGGGAGGGGTGGCGAGTTTCGGCGGTCCCGTTCCACGTGGAACGGCGCCCGGGCGATTGGGTGACGGCGGAAAACCCTGGTAAAGATGGCGGACGCGTGGAGACGATCGAAAGGCGAACGGTCCACTTCAGTGGGAGGGTCCAAGGAGTGGGCTTTCGATATTCGACCCTCCGCGCGCTCGAGGGGCTGGCGCTGAGCGGATACGTGATGAACCTCCCGGACGGAACCGTCGAACTGGTCATCGAGGCGCCCCGGCAAGCACAGGAGCAAGCGCTTCGCCTGATTCGCGCTGCCCTCTCGGCCTGCATCGCCGGCGAGCGCAGCCAGATCGCCGAGGCCACGGGAACGCTTGGCCCTTTCCGCATCCGCCGATGATCCTCGCCCTCATCCAAACCACCCTGCGCGAGACGTTGCGCCGCTCTCTTCCGTGGGCGATCCTCGCGGCCACCCTTCTCCTCGCGGCTGCCTCACGGGCGCTGCTGCCGCCCTCGTTCGCATCGGGGGAGCAGGAGATCCAGTCCGTGGCGGTCTCCGCGGTTCTGCTCGCCGGCCTCGCGTCGGCGCTCCTCCTGGGAACTCCTCTCGTAGTGAGGGACCTGGAGCGCGGGACGCTCACCCTCATCCTCGCCAAGCCGGCGGGCCCAGCGGCGTACCTCGTGGGGCGCACCCTGGGGCTGTTTGCCAGCTGCGTTGCAGTCTCTGCCGCCGTCGCCATTCTCCTTCCTCCCCTGTTTTCCTGGATCGGAACAGTTCCCATCGCATCAGTTATAACACGAGGATACATCAGTGGTTGTGCCGTCTCCATTCTGATCGCGAGCGTCGCATCCGCAGCCGCGATCGCGGCTTCGTGCGTAGGATCTCGGTCCGCCGCCCCGATCCTGGTCCTCATCCTGGCACTTGTCGGAAACGCCGGCCTCCCCGAGCCGATTGCCACCCTCCTGCCCGATTTTCGCCTCTTCGGCCTCGCTTCGCGCCAGGCCGGGACGCTGGCTCTCCTCGCGGTCTACAGCTGCGTTTTTTCGTCGCTATTCCTCATTTTGGCTTATATAGTCCTCTCCGTCCGGCCACCCATGCGAGGGCAGGGCTAGAACGGTGCGCTACGGCATCTTCGGGGACATCCACGGCAACCTGCAGGCCCTCGACGCGGTTCTGGAGGCCTATGAGGCCGAATCCGTCGATGTCTACCTCTGCACCGGCGACCTCGTCGGCTATGGCGCGAACCCCCGGGAGTGCGTCGCAAAGGCGCGTGCGGTTTCCGCCCATGTCGTAGCCGGCAACCACGATTTCGCAGTCTGCGGCAAGCTCACCCTCGAGTTCTTCAACTCCTTCGCCAAATCCGCGGTGCTCTGGACGCGGCAGCAACTCTCGGCGGCCGACCTGCGCTACCTTGAGAAGCTCCCGATTCTCGTCGATGTCTCGCCGGACGTAACCCTTTCGCATGCAACCATTTACGACGCCCACGCCTTCGACTATATCCAGACCCAGTACGACGCGCACCTGAGCCTCCAGGAACTGCGCGGCAAATGCGGGTTCGTCGGTCACTCCCACATCCCCATCTCCTTTTTCCTCAAGGGTGGGGCGGTGAGCTGGTCCATCGATCCCGAGATCGACCTCGAGGGGCAGGAGAAGGCGCTGGTGAATGTGGGAAGCGTCGGCCAGCCTCGCGACGAAAACCCGCACGCCGCCTACGCGATCTACGACACCGAGCAGCAAAAGATCTGGATCAAACGCGTCCCCTACGACGTGGAGGCGGCGATCCACGCGATCCGCTCCAACAATCTCCCGCCGGTGCTGGGGGATCGCCTCCGCCTGGGGAAGTAGCGCGCGCGGCGGGCGGGAGGTTGCCCGAAGGATTCACGAGTCTCGCGGTTCTGGGCGGTCCATCCGGCCGATCTCTCCGTCGCTCCTCCTCGCAGGCTCCTCTGGAGCCAGCTTCGTCGTCGCTCCTTGATCTCGGCCGGCTGTCCTCGCCCAGAACACG
>Ga0187893_10005384_pt1 | contig 23014 bp, 30 predicted proteins | sample MA1701074metaG_FD_139574 | JGI IMG/M metagenome (GOLD analysis project Ga0187893, IMG submission 139574) | White microbial mat communities from a basaltic lava cave in the Kipuka Kanohina Cave System on the Island of Hawaii, USA - MA170107-4 metaG ...
CGACAGTTTGTTCCCGTCGCCACCCTGGTTCAGCCGTCGTTCTCTGTGACTGCCATTCCGGTTGCGCAGCCGGTCCAGTTTGTTGTTGTTCCGGCACCTGTCATCCAGAAGTAGTCCTCGTGCCCCTACCTGTGGTGCGGCTGAGACGTGTCACGGGTAGGTCCGCAAATTTGCGGACCTACTTTTGATACGGCCTCAGCCGTAGCACAGGTAGGTAGACAAATTGGTCTACCTACTTCGGGGTAACTCAAAGGGAAGCCTAATGGGCCGTCCTGTTCTAGGAGGTATCGTTATCTGTAGGCCGAGCCCTATCATTGTCAAGAGCGGGGATCGGCTTGGCTTCACGTTCATGAGCGATCACCACATTGGGTCCGCCAACACCGACTACAAGCTGATCGAAGCCGAGATAAAGGCGGCGCTGGGCCACGGCGATCGCATTCTGCTGAACGGCGATCTCCTGGACCTTGTTCTGGTCAAGGACCACAAACGGTTTGACCCAGACGCCCTGCATCCACGGCTTCGAGGGCGGCGGAACATCGTCAACGAGGCCATAGCCTGGGCAGTAGAACTATTATCGCCGGCAGCCCACCTGATCGACATGATCGGTGTCGGGAACCACGAGACCTTCATCGAGCGCTTTCACAACTTCGACCCCACACAAGTTATAGTGTACGAGCTTGAGAAACTTGCCCGCAAGAAGGTCCACAATCACGTCATCCACTACGGCGGCTACACTGGTTTCGTGGACTACCGAATGCGATTTTCGCGGGTCACAGAGCGCACTAGTGCAGGAGGGGCCCGCTGGGTGATCTACTATCACCACGGCTCAGGCTCGGCTGCACCAGTAACAAAGGGCATGATCGACTTCAACCGAAAGGACACATGGGTAGATGCCGACCTTATCTGGATGGGCCACAAGCACAACCGATGGAACGCCAACGTCATTAAGCTATCTTGTCCCCAAAACGGCGATCAGCCGAATGTCAAGGACGTGCGGCATCTCATGACCGGCGCCTACTTCGATACCTATGTCGGTCAGTCTCAAAAGTCTATCAGGAAGAGAGGAAGGCGGTCCAACTATGCTGCTGACTTGGGCCTTGCTCCGCAAGGCAAGGGCGGGGCAAGGGTTATGTTGGACATCGACGGGCATCGGCGAACCTACGAAGTGAAGGTGATGCAATGAAAGACTTCCTTTCGGTTGTGATCGAGGATTCCAAGACTGGCTTGCATCCGTATCATCAGACTGTCGCCCTGTGCGCGATTGCCCAAGCTCTGAATCGTGTAGCTGATGTTTGGAAGCCGCTCGACGACGTGGCCAAGCACATTGGCCGGCTAGCCGACGTAGCCGAGAAACCCCAAAAAAGTTGAAGGTTTGTACCTCATGCGAAAGCGGATCTACGTGTCTGGTCCGTTGAGCAAAGGTGGCTTGTACGAGAACATCAGGCGTGCTTGTCTTGTGGGCGAGCACCTGATCCGCGAGGGCTACGCGCCACTGGTTCCGCACCTGACCTGCTACATGGGCGGCCAGAATCCGTCCGTCAGCGCCTGCGACATTTCCCACCGCAATTGGCTGGCTACCGATCTTCCGTGGGTTGCGGCCGCAGATGCCGTGATCCGCCTTTCCGGCGAGTCGGTCGGCGCCGGCATGGAAGTACAGCTGGCACACCAGCTCGGCATCCCCGTCTTCTACTCGGTGGAAGCCCTGATGCTCGCCATGCCTGTGACTCATGGCGACCTTGAGTTTCCTGCTTAATAAGGAGTGTTCTGTGAACACGACACCAAACGCAAAGCCCCATGATCCGAGATTTCACAAACTGCACCCGGCGGCCGTCCTTGCCATTGACCAATCTTCATGTGCTGAGCCAAATCGGCTGTGTGATGATCCTTGGGAGCGACAAAAGAAAGGTGGGCCGATGAGTCCGACGGAGTTGAGAGAGAAGGTTAAGATGGAACTGATGGCGGCCCTCATGCGTGTTGATGCGGTCATGGATGATGGGGTTTGCACGAGCGCGGAATCGGTGGGCGTTCCGGTTGGCTATCCAATGTTCCTTCAGATACTGGACGAGATGCGACAGCTGCACATAAAGAAGGGTGCCGATTACGGCACCGACAACGACACCTTTAGCAACATGAGGGACTCCCAGGAGTTCGGCATTTCGCCCGTCCTTGGAGCGATCCTCCGCGCAAACGACAAGATGCAGCGTCTCAAGACGTTCGCCAATAAAGGCGTTCTGGCTAACGAGTCGCTAGAGGACAGTCTGATCGACTTGGCCAGCTACGCCGTCATCGCCCTCGTCCTATACCGCGAACAGAAGGGCTGCTGCAATGATGCAGACGATTGCATTCGTAATACTCCTTCAGAGCGTTGATCCGGGTCCGCCAGCATTCGACCGCCATCGCTTCTGTCTGAGGGAAACTGCCCGCGCCAACTGGCTGGAGGCGCAGAGCTTCAGGCTGCACGCGGCCAAGATGCGGGCGATAGAGTTAGCGCAAACGCCGGCTGAACGCGGGAGATGGGAGGCCATCCTGCACGATGCGCGATGGTGCGAAAGAGTCTGGGCCAGGATCGACGATGCATACTGCTACGAGAAGGACGAGCAATGGTGCCGTCATTACCTTCGTCTGCTCAAAATGGAGTTGGGCGACCGGGCCTACTTCGCCGGAGTCCTTCCGCCGCCTATCCCGGTTTGGATGTTTGAATGGATTGACTAGTGTGTTACAATGAAAAAGGCCGGTGCCGTGAAAACTCACACGGCAGCCGGCCCGGTCGCTGAGTAACGGCGATCTGCTGGTCTCAACTGTACCAGAATATAGCGGTTCAGTCAAGGATCAGCGAGGTTATGTGATCCCGTAACTTTCTCCTCGCACAAAAAGAGAACGGGTGACTCTAATTCAGGCACGGTGTTAAAAGCTCCACCAGTGAGCTAAGGGCCATCAGGGGGCTCTGAATCTGAAAGGTAAAGCAGGGTTCTGCAAAAACAGTTTTCCGGGCAACGAGCAAGTTGATCTTGCAATCCCGACCTGCGTCCCGGTCACTCTCCCAGCGAGAAGCTGGGCCACACGACAAAAACCCTGCAATAAAGCCGGACAGAAGTTCTGAAAAGCCTTACAAGCCGCAGATCGCCGAATCGAATGCCTCTAGAAAGATCCTCTGCTACACCGGCCCCACCATGAAAGAGGGGTAGGTGTGGTAAAGGGAGGAATGGTCGGGGGTATGCGCCGAGCGAGGCATACCACGACAGATGGGCGCATACGAGGTTGCCGGAGTCCTTCCGCTCGGGTAGGATAGTTGGCAGCAAATCGGAGGAGAGGACCATGCCTAACGCAGCACTACAGAATAGCGGGTTCGGCCTGAACTACAACCAAGGCTTTGGCAGCCGTGGCCCAAGTGCTTTCGGCGAAAGCAGCTTCGGCATGGCCAGCCGAATTGGCCAAGAACGATACCTGCAAGATGAGCAGCAAAAAGCCGCCAGGGAGCGGGCGCAGATCGCATCCAACGCCTCCATGTACCCGGCCCAGGCGCAAATGGAGCGATTTCGCACCATTCTGCCCTACCTGACCAGCCAGTTCGGCAACCTACAGAGCATGGTAGGCGGGCAATCCGGGCCTGGGCCCCAGATTACGGCTGGGCCAATCTGGGGCGACCAGCAGATTCAGGAGCAGGTGAATGCTGCACGAGCCACTGGAGACCAAGCAACAGCAAATCGTATCAGCGAGATGCAGCAAGGAGTGGCTGGCAGAGGCTTTGGAGCCAACTCGCCGCTGGCTCAGGCCATTGCGGCTCAGTACCAAGGACAAGGCCTGGCGGCCAATGTGGCTGGTGAGCGCGAAACACGCATGAGTATGGCCGAGCGCAATGCTCAGCAGCTGCTGCGGGGTCAGCAGGCAGCAGAACAGCAGTACGCAAGCCGCATGCAGGAGGACATCGAGCGTCGTCGGAACTTGGCGGGCAGCTACAACGCACTCCTTGGCGCCCTCGCCGGGCTCGTATAATCGGGAAACGTTTGCCCAACGTTTGCCTAACGGTTGCTACATCAGGAGGGGGGCTTCGCAATGGCGTTTCATGACGTTGGTTCGCCGATGTTCTCTCCACAGGGGTCTGGCGACTACGAGAACGCCCTCGCCAAGTCACTACTGCGGCAGCCTGGGCGCAGGCAAACACCAGATGAGGCCGAAGCCGCCTGGCTCAAAATGGGCGTCCGGCCGGGCAAGGCCGTGCAGGGAGTGCTTGGGCAGCGCGCATTTGGAATGCCCGCGGCAGGCCCTGCGCTGGCCCCAGGGGCGTTCCAGCCGACTCAGGCAGCCCAGCAGGCCGCTGGATGGCAAAACCCCGCCCTGGAGGCTCCTGTGAGTTCCAATGCGGGTTTTAATCCATACGGTGGACCGGGACTCGGCCAGGACGTATTCAGCCAGGGTCTTGCCACACTTGGCAAGCTGCCATCCTACCGCGACTTCGAGGCCCGCAGCTACGTCAACATGCCGCCGGCCTACACATACGAAGATCAGATGGTACAGGCCCCGCTTCTGTCGGCCATGCGGCAGAATGCGGCCGAGAACTCCGCACGCGCACTTGGTCAGTACATGCAGGGCTCGCAGCAGATGGGACAGCAGCAGATATCGGCTGGCGACCTTGCCCTCCGCGCCCAGGGCCTCTTGGGCGACCTTGCCCTGAAGAACGCCGCCCAGCAGCTGGATGCCCAGAAGTTCAACTGGGCGAAAGGGCCGCAAGGAATCCTGGCGGGAGTTGCAACGGCGCAAGGACCGGAAGCGATGGAGCGGTTGGCCGGCATCTTGCGGCGGAATCCGGCATTTAGCTCGTCGCTCAACCAGCAGCAGCCTTCGGGAGGCACGGGCGACCTGCTTACTGGTGGAGGCGGAACCATGCCGGCTGCGGCAGGCATCCCGGGGCAACCTGGCATCCGTGACGTTCTGGACGAGTCGCTCTACACTGGTGGCCGGCCGGACGAATCCGGCAGCGTGCCGCTTCGTAGCATCACAGACTTCATTACGGTCGCAGCCGGCAAAGACCCGGCAATCTTCACAAACCCGGAGAAGTTCAACGCGCTGGTGGATATGGTGAACGAGAGATATGGCTCTGATGCAGCGGCGGCCTGGCTGCAACGTCCTCTTCCGGGCGTGCATACAATTTCAACACCTGAACAGGACGTGCGACAGAAGGTCTTGGATGCTTACAAGCGACTAGACAAACCGAAGCCGGTTGGGCGGAACTTCAGATCCGGGCTGGCGGACATAGGATCTTGGCTGCTAGGGGGCGGGCCGCTGTACCGCAAGCCCAGCTAATTGTTACGGATAAAAACCTGCAAGGCGGCGAACACCAACCAGATGACAACCAAGACAAGGAAGCCTATGCAAAGTGCTTTGCATGCCTCGCCAGCAGCCTCGCTAGTCTCTTTGATCTTAGCCTTTGCCCACGACGCGGCCAGCTCGCTCATTGGGTGCAGAAGGCGATGGTGAGCCACAAGGCAGGGATCGGAACACACGGCCGCTCCACAATCGCACTTGATGTCGTTGAGGATCAGGCCATTGCAGACGCGGCAGTGCTTCTGTATGTCCATGCTGAAACCATAGCCCACGATTCGGCTCATGCCAAACCTCCTCGAACAAGCCTTGGGCGTCCTCGATCTGCCGCGCCAGGCCCTGTACAACCTCGGCGAGGGAGTTGCGCAGGGCGACTGGAAGAAGGCCATGCCCGGCCTGATCGGGGCAGGCATTGCTGCTCCCTTGATTGCAACTGGTGTTGGCGCGCCTCTCGGCCTCTTGGCCGGCTCGCTCGCCGGTGGTGCAGCCCAGGGGATTGGCAAGGCGACCGGGGATAAGTCGTTCAACGCCAAGACGACGAACGATCTGGTGGAAGCCCTCGGCGGCGACCGCGACAGCTTCTTACAGAACCTCGGCGTTGGCATCATCGCGGACCCAATGACTTATGCTGGCGGCTTGGGCATGGCGTCTAAGGCGGCCAAAGCTGCGCAGGCTGTCGGCAAAACCAAGCCGGCGTTTTCCGGCATGATGCAGGCCAGACGCGGATTTGACGTACTCAAGGACGTGGGCCCGAATCTTGGCGAGATCGGACGTGTTATTGGGCGTTCTGGAAACGAAGGCAAATGGTCCCCCGTGGCAAACAGCCTGATCTCTGAGGCCCCGGCCGGCGTCCAGGGGTGGTTTGAGCCCGGCGATCGTGTTGCCGCTGTCCTCAAGGGTGCCGATCCAAGAACAGGCCGACATGAAATCGTACACGGCATCATTGACTCAGCAGCAAGAAGCGGCGACTATGCCAACCTGCCCCTGCTGATGAAGTCGCCTGCCGCGCTGAAGTCGGGCTTTTATCGCGGCAGCACTCCAGTCAAATCCTTTAGGATGGGCGCTGCCGACATCATGGACGAGCTGGCTGCCCAGACCTTGGAGAACAAGGGAACCTGGAACCAACTCAAGGGGGCTGCTGACTTTCTGTTCGCGCGGCCGTTTGGTGGCAACAGCTACGTCCGTAGTGGCTACGCCAAGGAATTTGCCAACACGTCGCCCGAGGCAGCGGCACTCTACCGTGCAATCGGCTACTCGCCCTACGTCGCCGGAGGCGGGGCCTTGGCGGGCGGCGGCGTCTATGGCGCGAGCCAGCTGCTAGGAGAGTAGGCGATGCCTCCATTTCTCACCGCGACCGATTACCTCGACGAGATCTTGCGTCCTCCGAGAGGGGCGCTCGGGTTGTCCGGAGCAGGTCGCCAACCGCGCTTTGAGGCAATGCCGAATGAAGAGGCTGACAGCGCGCTGTCCAGGCTGGGCAAGAATGCGCTGGGCGTCCTGGGGTACGTTGGAGGATCATTGGAGAAGGCCCTGGGCGGCCGGGCCATTCGCGGCCTCTTGGGCGACAAGCCGCGAGAGATATTGTCGGTCATCCCGTTCTCGGACACCCTGGGCATTACAGACCCCGCCGAACGTGTCAGCGGCGTTGACCTGCTTAAGAAGGCCGGCCTGGTACAAGGCGAAGGAACGCCTGGAACGATCGAAGGTAGAGACATCGCCGGACTGGCTGTCGAAGCTCTGCTCGATCCCGCGACCTACCTGACGCTGGGCACGGGGGCCATCACAAAGGCTGGCCAAGCCGCCAAGCAGCTGAAGATCCTGCCGCAGACGGCCGCAGGGAGGATCGCTGGCTTCAAGGCAGGCACGCCGGAAGCGGCTTCCCTGGCTGCCAAAATGGGGGTGGCCGAGTCTGAAGTTGCAGGCAAAGCGCTTGGCGGCCTTGCTGGCTTCCGCTTGCCGTTCCAGAATGCGCCAGACGAGCTGATCTTTGGCGCAGGGCCAATGGGGCAAGCGATCGCTGGCAAGATTGGCCAGGCCAGCAAGTGGATCGGAGCTACTCGTCCAGCACTGGCTGCCAAAGCGATGTTTGACCCAATGGTCCAGTCGCTCACCGGCGGACGAGCGCCGATCACAGAGGCCGGCCAAGCAGCCGCCCGCGAAGCCCAGGCGGCCTATCGCCAGGCTGCGCCAGAGGTCGAAAAGAAGATCATCGAGATGCAGCTGGCTCGACGAGCTGCCGGCGTCGAGGACGAGGGGAGGGCGTTGAGGCGAGCGGTCGAGGGCAAGGCGCTGCCGGCCGACGCGGCAGGTGTTCAGCCGTTCGCCGCCGAGGCCCGGCAAATGACGGATGCCATGCTCCAATCCGAGCAGGATTGGGGCATCCCGGCCACCGAGTTGGTCAGCCAGTATGGCACCAAATACGGCCCCCGCCAACAAGAGCTTATTCCTGTCCCATCGCTGAAGTCCGGCAGCGGCAAAGGAGGCCGGATGCTTCCGACAGGACATCCCATGCTGGAGATGCGCGAGGCCATCTTCGACGTGCCTGGCGGCACCAGCATGGTGGACGACATGGTGATGGACCAGAAGCTGCGCGCCATCCTCGATCAGGCGCCTCCTGGCAACAACTTGGGAGCAGCCAAGTACATCCGCGACAACTATGTCGGCAAGGATGCACAGAAGCAATCGGAGGCGATTGCTGATTGGATCAAGAAGAGCGTCGATCCACAGCACGCCGCTCTGCAAAGGCCATTCTTCCACGCAGACCCGATCACAGACCTTCGCACACGAGCGCTGTACAGCGAGCGAGCGAAAGCAGGGGCCTATGCAACTTACGGGATGCTGGCGAACGCCGCCCAGCGAGGCGTGGGCGGTCCCGACATGGTGCCGATCCAGAAGGCCCTGGAGGGGGCAGGACTGACGTTCACTGTGACCGACAACGCGACAGGGCAGGTCCGTGGCGCGCTCTCCAAGATGGCAGAACATCTCAAGGTAGGCGTCAGCGACCTGGGCGACTTCTACGTTCCCGCTGACATCGCGGGCGACGTTGCCAGGTACGGTAGCGCTGCAACGAGCTACGCTGGCGTTCGCCCGCTTCTGGGGGTTATCGACGCAGTTACTGACCTGACGAAGACGTTTCAAACTGCGGTTTGGCCGGCGTTCCACATCCGCAACTTCATGTCGGCCGTATCCATGAACTACTTCACGGGCGCCAAAGACCCAACCAGAATGGGCGTCATGGCTTACGTACAGCCGTATATCGACGCCATCGCCTGGCGCGGCGGGAAGCAGGTCGCTGGCGCGAACAAGATCGCTGGCCTCCAACACCTGGCTGAAGACGCGGCCACCCAGGCGCTGGCTACAGAGATCGCAGCCCAGGGGCTGACGCACGGCAAAGGAATCTTCGAGGACACCGCGACTGCGGCTGCAACGACAACGCGCCTGCCCGGAGATCCGGCAAAGGGACTGCTGGAATCTGCCGGCGAAACCGTGGCCCAGCAAGGCTGGCGGGCTGCCAACCCGCTCATGACCAGGGGAGTGCTGGCCAATGAGGATGTGTTCCTGCCTGCTGCGATTGGCCGAAAGCTGGGCGCGGACACAGACGACGTGACCCGCGTTGCCCACTACATCGCTCGCAGGCGGCAGGGGTTTACGCCCGAGGCCGCTGCTTTAGAGGTCAAGAAGGCCCTGTACGACTACACGGACCTGACGCCATTCGAGCGCGGTGTCATGCGCAGGATGATACCGTTCTACGGCTGGATGCGCAATAACCTTCCGTTCCACGTCGAGCAGATCATCACAGAACCGGGTGGCAAGGTCGCCACAGCCATCAAGGCCGGGGCTAGCCTGCGTCAGAAGGAGGGCGGCTTCGTTCCCCCGTACCTGGGCGAGGGCCTGGCGATCCCGCTGGGCGAGGAGAAGGAGGGCACCCAGAGATACCTGTCGCAGCTTGGACTGCCGTTCGAGGATGCGTTCCAGCCCATTACGCCTTCTGGCGGCCTGCAAAGGCTGTTGCAGCGCGGGCTGTCCAACATCAACCCGCTGCTGAAAGGCCCATTGGAGTACGCTGCCGGCACACAGTTCTACAGCGGACGGCCACTGGAAGAATTGTACGGGCCAACCGGCTACGAATCCCTGGACCAGGCCATCATGAGCGGCCCCCTGTCCCGCTTCTACACCACGGGCAGGACTCTCGGCGACGAGCGGAAAAACGCGGCCACGAAGGCGCTCAACCTTCTTACAGGAACACGCTTGACGGACGTCGATGTGGACAAGCAGCGCGAGATTGCGGGACGACAGATCATCGAGGACATTCTGCAAGGCAACAGGAACATCGGCCACTTCGAGACCCTCTCGGTGAAGCCTGGCGCAGAAGCCATGCTGAGCCCGGAAGAGATTGGCCTGTACAGGCTGTACCAGAACTTGCAGAGGCGAGCCCAGCAGCGTGGCAAGGCCAAAAAGGGAAGCATCCAGATGAGGTAAGCATGCGTCTTGAGGCAGTAACTGTCTGTGTCGGCTACGACGATTTTCTGTCGGCTGCGGCGCTGTACAACATCCGCATCTTCGACCGATGGGTGGTTGTGACGGAGCCTGAAGACGAGCAGACGCGCGAGGTTTGCCGGCGGCACAACATCGAGTGTCTGCTCAGTGAGGACGGCAGCTGGGGTGGGGCGGACTTTGCCAAGGGACGCCTGATCGAACGCGGCCTACAGCACCTGTCCTCGGACGCCTGGAGGCTGCATCTCGACGCCGACATAGTGCTGCCGGCACACACATGGAGCGCCTTGGAAGTGGCCGAGTTGCAGAAAGACTGCATCTATGGCATCGACCGCCTAATGGTCAATTCGTGGGACGAATGGCAGAAGGTCGTCCAGAGCGGCTACCTGGACGGCAAGCAGTTTCAGTTCCACTGCAACGTCAACTTCCCTCCTGGACTGCGCGTCGGCAGTCGCTGGGCCGGCAACGAAACCGGATACGTGCCAATCGGATTCTTCCAGCTGTGGCACTCGTCCCAAGACCTTTGGCGAGGCGTTCGCGCAAGGCCGTACCCATGCCGTCACAACACGGCGTGCAGGACTGACGTGCAGCACGCCCTACAATGGGATCGCCGGAAGCGCGTTATGATCCCCGAGATTATCGCCGTCCACCTGGCCAGCGAGGACGCCAAGCTAGGCGCGAACTGGAAGGGCCGCACGACGATGCGGTTTGGGCCGGGCTTCAAGGCGGCGGCTCAAGGCTGTGACTCTTATTAGATGGTGGCAAATGTCATATCAAAGGCGACTGCCAGGCCATGATCTGATTCGTGCTCCGAAGACTGTTCGCCAGCTCCAGGACTTTCTCCGCAATGTGCCAGGCGAGACGCTCATCGTCGTCCGGAGAAACAAGCGCCGGTACCACTATGCACGAGCCAGGCTCACGACGGGGGTTCTAGAACCTGGCAAAACTGATGGACTTGTGGGCGAGCACAAATCAGGCCGGAACGACAACGCCGGCAAGATTATTCCAGTTATCCTCTTCGAGTAAGCGGATCAGCTGATCCCAAAGAAGCTGCGGATGATATCGGGGGCTTCGTCAGCAACTGCCGCATTCATGCCAGCAAAGTCGTTTGAGTCCGCCCCACGCTGGTGGCCAACAAATCCACGCGACCCCAGACCGGCAATAGTGCTCACCGTCTGAGGGTGAGCCTCGGCCTCCCCGGTGCTCTGTTCTTCTGGCTCGGCGATCGGAAGGTAGTAGACGTGGTGTCCATACTTTACCGATTTTGAAATGAATGCGTCCACGGACGCCGTTTCCGTCTGGACAGTCTGTGTCAGCAGCGTGGCTGCGGTCGGGTGCCCGCCAACTACGGAGAACGCGTCGAACGGCGCAAGGCTAAAGATCAACAATTCTCCGCCAATGAACATGGTCGCGTCTGAGACGATTGACGGTATGGTTGCCGTGATGTTGAAGTGGACATAGGTGTGGAGCGCGATCTGGTGCATCGGCATGCCGACCCCGATGACCGTTTCAAGGAACGGGATCGACAGGACGTGAATGTTGGCGGCGTCGAACTGAGGGCCCATCGCGGCCACAATGGCAGACCAGGCAGCGATGTCCACGTTGAGAACAAGTATTCGCGGCAGACGCATCAGGGTGCCAGCTGTTCCCCACTTCCTTGCTGGGCTGTACAGTTCTTGGACGGTTAAAACCGGACCTGGGAAGTGCTTATCTAGGGCCTCCTTCGACCAGCACACCGGATAATCTGCACGCTTGTCGGAGAAATACGGCCTTTCAGTCCAGTCATGTGCCCTGTAGTTGCCGTAGTACGCAATGTTACCCAGCGCTGGAACCTGGGCAAAGGTCGAAGAGTCGATCTTGAACTTTGGCAGTACGATGGGGCCTTGTCGGTAGATTGGCATGGCTCACAACCAAACTGGAACTTGCATAAAGTAGGCGTTGCCCACCTGGACGACAATGGCATACGTGTCCACTGGAATGGTTTCGCTGGCTTCAATCTGCAATTGCGTTGCCGTGACCGCGCTGCCGTTGCTCAGCAGAACCTGGTAGGTATCGCCAGAGCCGCCCAAAACCCTGCCGTAGAATCCGCCTCCTCCCTGCTGCGGAGGCGGTGCCGGCGGCTGGATTGGATTGCCTGCGGGGTCTCCGAATTGCAGGTTGCCATCCCCGTCAAAAACTATGGTGCCGCTGTCGCCAATTCTGCTGATAGTGATGACGGTGCCAAGGTCGCCAAATGCGCGCAGAGTAAGAGGCGCCTCATCTGTGTTGCTGGTTATCGTGATGGGCGCGTTATGTTCCAGAGGTATGTCGCCCTGGAACATGGCGAAGAGTTCTTCGGCAAGCTCCTGCGCTCCTTTCCAAGACTCTCTCATTAACCGAATCGCCTGTGTGCCAAACATCTAGGCCACTCCATCAATCGTCATCCCGAACACGCCGATTGGCTCCTGGCACGAGAACCCGCCTAGCTCGACCGCCATGAACCTGGGGCCATCCAAGTAAAAGTCCTTGTGTCCGTCCAGTCTCTGTTGCACAAACCCCTCGACTTTGGTCAGGTCGATTTCCAGGTCCGATGAGCCGATCTCCGATCGCACGCCCCTGCCGTCATCTAACTCGTGTTCATGGTTCCAAACGAGATGCGTGTTGCCGAAGTCAAGCAAGATCCGCAGGTCCATTGAGGCATCCGGCTCTACTGGTCTGAACAGAACCTCAACTCGCCTGGCATTCGTCTCTTCATCCATCACGAACCTGAACTGGCCCGTCCGGTACTTCCACTCGATGCCGCCAAGCTGGTAAACGCTGGTCGAGTCTGGCAGGGCAAGCCAGGGGAGGTCTACTTTAATCGTGGTCCCGCTTACGCCGGTCACACGTCGGACCTGCCCCTTGCCGCGGCCGGAGACTATTGCCACGGGCGATCCCACGAGGCCGGAACCTGCAAAGGTTGCACTGGCATCCGTCAAGGACAGCAGGCTGGCGCTGGTCACGTTGCCGCGCACGGTTCCAGCGGATTGGTCGGGGCCGTCCAGCCCACCTTGCCACATGGCCAGAATGCGGCGGCTTTCCGAGCCCAGGTACACTTGCGGCAGGCCGCCAAGCTCGCCAGCGCAGGAGCCGCCGATCGGCACCGCAAACTCCTCGATCCACCAGCGCTGGCGACGGTAGTCGTAAACGATCGCGTGCCTTGGCAGATAGTGGCTTGCCAAACTCACGAACCAGCGGATGGTTTCCTGGGTGCGGCAATGCACCGCGTGGAACCACTGCGCCGCCCGCCAGTTGATCCTGAGCGGCTGCCCGTCGCTCTTGAATATGCCCTGTATCGGCGAACTGATGGGCTGGCCTTCCTGGCCTCCAGAAAATGCGTGGATGCCCCCTTCGTCGAGCATGTAGGCGACATCTTCCGCGATGATCCAGCAGCGATGGTTCAGGCAGCCTCGTTGTGCCGACAGAAACACGAAGCCATCGACTCCGGGATTCGTTTGGAAGGTGAAACGGTATATGTGCCGCTTCCCCAGTATGTACAGGAATGAGCCCTTGGGCATGAGCCCCGTTATCTCGTCCCCGTCCTCCTGTAGCGAAATCGCGTTGGTGGCAGGCCAGGCTTCCGGGAGTCCAGCCTCGCTGTAGTAGATCAGCCGGCGCTCAGCTGGCGCTGGCCTGATGCCGTATGGAGCAAACAGATCGCTGATGCCCGTGTAAGTTTCGACCAGCGTCAGGGTCTGGTCAGCGGTGCTAACCGACTGGATTTGGTAAGGCTTGGTGGCCCCAACAATATACAGAAACCTCCCGGCCATCGAACTCGTCCACTCTGTCCCAATGCCGGTCACAGTGCTGGAGCCGAATGTGACCTGAGCGTTGCCACGGTCGTACACGATCTCGCCGGCCGCGAACATGCGGCCAAGGTGATGGGCGATCACGGCCTTGTGATTCGGCGGGACCGTGTACCGATTTGCGTTGACGGACCCGTCCGAGTTCAGGATGGGGACCGGCGTGCCAGCGGAAAGCTGTCCATCCGTCTTGGTGGACGAGAAGGTTGTGGTTCCCAGGGCTGTAGTATCGACGTCAACGTAAAATGTGTCCGCCTGGCCGCTGGTGTTGCGGAGGATTTGCTTGCGAGCGATCTTGGGGTCACTCGGTGCCGTGACGTTCGTGTAGTCAATCTGGGCCTTCGTGGCGACTACCGTTGAGGCCGAGATTGGCGATAGGTTCGACGGATTGCCGTCCACGTCAATGAAGCGCAAGTAGGCGAAGTAGGTGCCGGACAGTGATCCGGTCCCACTGGAACCAATCGTGACTGCCGTTGATGGAGGCACGACCCCGACGCTAACGGCCTGGGTCAGCAAGCCGTCCCACTTGACCATCGGGTCAGCCCCGGAGGCCACAAAGAGCAGGCCTTCCGGGGTGGATGCAAAAGCGTTCGGCACTATTTACTGAATCCCAAGAAGTTCCTTGGTGTCATCCATGGCGCACGCATACTCGCCGGGGAGGCTGTCTTGTGGCCGGCAGCTTACGGCCCTATCGTCGATGTACGCCTCCGCGATAGGCTTCCCCTGGCCGACGTAGATGTCCTGGTAGTGAAACCCATGCTTGTCGAGCCAGGCTTGTACGAGGCCGCGAAGCTCTGCAATAGTGCGTCCTCTCCCAAGGTTCTCGCAGCACCTGGTCGTGTAGATGACGACCTCGGCGAACTTCGCAAGCTCTCTGGTGAAGGCCACGGCGCCTTTGATCGGGACTCCAATGTTCTCAAGCCCCTGCCAGCCGTCTCTGTAATCGGCCAAGACGCCATCCAGGTCAACGCAAACCGTTTTCTTCATTGCAAACGCCATTGCTTTCAGTGTTTGTACATTCTCGCTTGAATCTGATGGCAGCTCTCTAGGCATGTCGGCTTGACAATACTAAGGCAATCACGCATTTGGCCTGTACTCTCCACACCAGTCTTCAAAGAAGGTTTCTGGCCACCACGCTGTTTCCGCCGCATCGCCAGGCGGCTCTACTGTGGCGCGGGGGACGGGGGCGTGTCTGCGGCACTCTCCGAAGTCGCGGTCAGAGCCTGGTCCGTATTCTTCTGTTCCGCGCTTCCAGAACCGGCAGTTTGCACAGGTTTCGGCTTGGCCCATTTTCCCCTCCTCGCTTTCTCGTGTTCATGGATGCCACCAGGCTTGCCGGGCGGGTCTGCCCCCAGACACATATCAAGTGAGGCGATGGCATTGCGCAAGCAGCCATGCCAGTCGCCGGTGTTAGCGTAGCTCTGGACGATTTGGTTCAGCTGCTCACGAGAAGTGAGAACTCTTCGACACACACTCATCATTGACGATATCTCCCCGCTGCAAGATCTCCACTGTTTCCGTTGTCTCTTGCGGACAAGCTGACAGTGCTAGAGAATCTGGCCAACGGACGGGGGGCCGTGAACGCGCTGGTCAGGGTCACGCGCGGCGAGTTCTGGGGCGGCGTTTTGAACGTCGCCGTGACCGTGACAGTTGAGGCAATGGAAACCAGTGGCATGGTTAACTCGATGCTGCGCTGCAATCATAACGGACCTGAAGCACCTGGCCCGTGCTAAGACCCTGCACCGACGCAAATGCACCGGTGGCGAACAGCACTCCCGTTGTGCCGCCCTTGGTGTTGTTGCTCACCAAGAAGGCCCCGTAGATGCTCTGGTTGTTGCTGCTGATCGTGAAAGAGGCGACGGAAGACACGTTGCTGATCGTTTGGCCGGAGGCCGCGCCAAAGGTGCAGGTCTGCCGGACAGACTCGCTGTAATCAGTCTCCTCGGCCCAGCCGGCGTGGCTCGACATGGTGTCGCTGGCAGCCAGTGCCGAGAAACCAGTGTTGTCGATCAGCCCGATGTACCAGGTCGTTTTTTGTGTGCCGCCGCGAAGGTATACCTCAAGAACGTCATTCAGCGCTGCGTTGGGCACGCCGTTCTTGAAGCGCGTCCACGGCACTGTCGCAGTGCCATCGGAGTTCAGTATGCGGTACTGAAGCCAGCCTCCGATCGTCAGCGCGGCCCCTCCACCGATCAGTAACCTCTTGACCAGGCCCTTGACAGAAGCAGAAAACTTACTCACAAAGTCAAACATGCTGCTACGCCCTTCTCTCTTTGCGGCGCCCTATTGGCCTTCCTCCGGTGGCACAGCAGGCGCCAAAACTCACTAGTGCTATGACAGACTTGGATTTCTACCTTGTATCAGCTTGCCGGCGTCCGTCTGCTGGACGATAAAATGTCCGTGCGGCCTTTCGTACCAGTGGGCCGCGATAACAGCCCCATCCTTGTTTCCTCCACTCACGATCTCGAACTGATCTGACTCAACCCCCTGGTAGCTTGAAATCTTGAAGTGATACGTCACGACGTAGTGTCCCACAGCAAAGGCGGCCCCAACAGGCAATGGTAGCATAAAGACCCCAGTTGCCCCAAACCGATCTACTACCGGCATCTTCTTGGTGGCCACGAGGGCGCCGCCCGCGCTCGTGATGTACGCAGTTGGGGCCTGGTCAGGAAAAGCCGGCGTGCCGGAGGCGTCCCTTGTCCTGACAAACAGGGTCATGTGCTGGCCGAGCTGGTATCTGCCTAAGTACATCACACTACCGTAAAGGTGTGCTGGTCACCGTAAACGGTTCCCGATATAGACCACTCGACGACTACGCTGTAGGTCTGGGTTTTCTCGTATCCGGACGACGATTCCGCATCAATCGTGACCGAGTAAACTCCCGTCGCATGCCAGACGCCGCCGGATGTGTACGTGCCGTTCCCAGTTGATCCATCCAAGCTGAAAGTGTTGGCGTTTACCTTTGTTATTGCGAATGTTCCGTTTGCCGACGTGTTGCCTCCAACCGCGCTGACCGTGACCAGCGTGCCTGTTTCCAATCCGTGGTTGGCGCTCGTTATTACAATAGGAGACGCATTGGTTGCTCCTGTGATGGCCCCGGTATTGATCTTCGCGGCACTGCCAACGCCATTGGTCATCAGCGCTCCATCCGGAGAGTAGACCCGGTAGAGCGGCAGTGCTGTTGTGTCCACCGGTGTTCCGGAGGCGTTCTTGACCAGTTGCAGGATCGGGATTTCTTCACCGAGTTGGACAAAGCCGGCAAATTGCCCCATGATTGCTCCTAATCGTTCTCGAAAGTCACGTACCTGTACCCGCCTCTGACGACCAGCTCGCCGGCCCTGTGCGCTGTGGCATTGATCTGGCTGACAGCCGCCCCTGCTGGAATGTCCTTGGGGTCGGCATTGTCCATCAGGCCGGGGAAATCATCTATCTCAACAGAAGAACGTGGTGGCTTAGCCATCGCTACCTCTCCTGTCGAATTTGGCTAACTCGCCAGCGTAGTAGTCCAACGCCGCCTCTGTAAATCCCACCGGGCATCCGGGGTCACATGGCCTGTGCTGGCACACCGGGCACGTCCTAGAGAAGTTGAAGCCGTCCAGTGTGCCAAGCGTGCGATCATGGACGGTAGTCCTTCTCTTCTTCTTTCTCACTTTCTCGCCCTTTTTCCTGCTCATGGTAAGTCTGCTCCCCGTGGCATGTCTGCTAGTCGCAGCTTGTAACCAACGAACTCTCCAGCCACACGCCTGGCGAAGCTTACGCTGTCAGCCTCCTTGGCAAGGATCAGTGCGCGCTGGTATGAGGCCTTGGCTTGTTCTCGGTCCTTGTGCGAACGCTGAAGTGATGCGTGCATCTCAGCACAGCGGAGGAATGCCTCCAGTATAGAGCCGTCTACGATATCGATGGGGTCGCTGATCCTATGCTTGACCCCCGTGTAGCTCGTCGTGATTGTCTCATCGACGGTTATCTGGGTTGCGCTGACGACCTGGACGACATTCCGCTCCTCGGCATAAGGACTGTCGCCATCAAAGTTGGTGGGGTAACTAGCCGCATTGTTGCTCAAACGAATCACGGAGCCGACCATCGAATTCGTCCAAACAGTGCCCGTTCCAGTGACCGTCGTTGTTCCGCTTCCGGCCGCGTTAACCGTTACCGTGCCCGTCTGGTAACGGTCCAGCGTGATCGGCCTCGGGCGACGATGGTATATGAAATCGACAGACCGAGACACATCTGGGAATGGGAACAGGCTGACCGCCAACCTGCCAGGAACTTTAGGGCTGCCACGGAAGGTATAGAACCTCGGGGTGTTGCTTGTGCTGTACAGGTAGCGCGTTGCCCGCAGCCAGTCGGAAGGATGGACGTAATCCATGCCGCCCCAACTCTCGTCTGCCATCCCCTGATCGGAACCTACAAAATCCTCGGGCAGAGTGTATGTGTCCTGGTAGAGAGCAAACGTCGCCCCCGAGGCAACGTCTGCACCAGGGTTCAGTACGTCATCAAGGGTGAGTCTGGTGCCGTCAATCCGCTGGTCCACTGTGTATGTCGTGCTGCCTATGCGCACAGACCCGTAGTTTGCCCAGCTTGGCCAGGTGCCTCCTGTGAGAGTAAGCAGCCTCTCGTAAGCCCCACCTGTGTGGTCGTAGGCTACTGTGCCGGTGCCGTATTGGGCGTTGGTGAAAATGCGCCCGTGGGTGTACAGGTACGTCCACCGCCTTGCGTTCGCAATTTCCCGAAGTGCCGCTCTGATGGCCCTGCGCGCCACTCTGGGTACCGCCTTGGTTACATCCAGGCCCAGGTAGTCCATGAGGAATTCGATTGTGTCCCACACAGTCGTCCGCCCTGTGTGCGGCACAGCACCCTGTGTCGAAGGCGGCGTGAACGGCGTCAGTGGAATGGTTGCCGATGTGGCCATGTCTAGCTCACTGTGATCTGTGTCGGGTTGGTTCCAGTGTAGCCCTCGTGCTGGACCCAGACATAGTATATGCCGGCATTCAGGTTGAATACAGCCTTGCCAAAAGCGTTCGTGTAAAGCGTGCCTGCCGCAACAGTGCTGCCAGCTAAATCAGTCGTTACCCATACCGCCGCCCCTGGCAGCGGATGCCCGGAGGCAGAGTCTGTGACTGTTACCGTGAATGCGATCGAACCCGTGCCGGCCGGATAGGACTGTGTGACGAAGTCCACATACACAGACTCCTCGATGACGCCCGTGAATGCAATCGAGATCACGACATACGGAACACCTGAAGCCACCGCTGCATCCGGCAAGTCGAGCCGGTACAGACCTGGCGCCTTCACTGAGTCAACTTCGATGAACCCGCCAGAAGTCCACGCCGCTGTCGGACTGGCAAGTGCGACCAAGGTTATCGTTGTCGCGCTCCCTGCGACCCTGGTGTATGAGCACACGGCGCCACCCGATGAAGCCGTGAGCCCAGTCTTTGCCAAGCTCGCAGTGCTGTCCCTGAGTCGCAGATAAATACTGAAGCTTGTTGCCACCTGCGCCCACTTTCAGCTTACAGTAATTGACGTCGGGTTGGTTCCAGTGTAGCCCTCGTGCTGGACCCACAGATAATACGGCCCTGGGTCGAGGTAAAAGACGACTACCCCCAGTGCATTGGTAGTTGCGGTGCCGGCCACTACGTTTGCTCCGGCCACATCTGTCGTGACCCACACGGAGGCCCCGGCTAACGGCAACGCGGTGATGCTATCTGTGACTGTTACCGTGAATGCCAGCGATCCTGCTCCGACCGTGGAGTCTGGCGCTTCCAGATTGATGAGGACGGCCTCCTCAACAGTGCCCGTGAACGTCAGAGACACCGTGGCATACTCTGCGCCTGCGGCACACACCGCGTTCGGAATGTCCAGCCTGTACAGGCCCTTGGCCTTGACAGAATCGACCTCTATAAAACCGCCGGCGCTCCATGCTGCTATCGGGGAACCAAGGGCAACGAGGCTTATTGATGTCGCGGATCCGCTTTTCCGCGTGTATGCGCACTGGGCGCCTGGCGATGTGGCTGTTAGACCAGACTCGGCAAGCCCGGTCGAGCTGTCTCGCAGTTTGAAGTAGACGGTTACAGAGGTTGCACCGGGGTCGAACCTATACATAATGGTATCCGGCAGGTTGCAGGCCGCCGCCAAGGATTCTGTCCGTAATGACGACTGCTGCGGGGTTCAGGATCACATAATACACGAAGGTCGAGGACAGCACCAAACCATTAGCTACTGATGCAGGCTTAATGACTTTGAGCCCAGCTGAGTTGCTCAGCGTGAATTCGCTTGACCATGTTGCCGACACGATTTTGGTGCCAACAAATGTCGAGGACAGCCCTATTGTGCTTGCGACATCGCCGCGCTGTATAGACGAAAAGGCGCTCGTGAAGGTGACTGTATGGCTAGAATAATTCAGGTGACGGTGAATGCTTGTGAGCGTCACCGCGCTTGTGAATTGCACGGTGGACCCGGCGGACACTCCAGCGCCAAGGCCGATTACGAAGTTACCCAGGAGTGCGGGCGCCAGCAGATCCCCCAGCGTGCCAGTCACCGGCCCTTGTGGTGCAGGCGGAGGGGCGGACCCGAGCCCGAGAACAATGTTCCCGAGCTTGCTGTCCGACTTCCCGAGTATCGACGTGAACGGCATGTCATCGGCCCTGGTCACGTATCAAGGTAGTAGAGGACCGTCGAACTCAGGTAGGTATTGTTGGCGACGACTTTCTGCGTGCTGTCGCCATTATTCCAGGTTACACGGATGCCGTTGTCGAACGCGATGGGATCTAGCTCGTGGATTCGATAAGCGCCCACGGTATTTGTGCCGTTTCTCTTTGTGGTGCCGATATAGTCCTGTGCGAACACTCCGGTGTGGAAGTATGTGCCGTGGTTGAAGTAGTCCTCGGTGCCCGGGAATTCGATCGACGGCGAGCCTGGGTACGAATCCCCGTCAACGTAGAACTTGTGGTTGCCCTCAAGGTAGTTGTAATTGGAATCTCCTCCGTCCATTAGCATGTAGATCATGAGCAGCTCGCCGCGATTGCCCCCCGCAAGATTCAACAAATCCTGCTGGGCGTATGGGGCCACGCCCCTGGTGCCGTTCGCGTTGATCCTTTGCTCGAATGCTTTGAGCCTCTTCCTTCGGCCCCAGTTCCAATCTATCGGCGTCTTGACGTAGGTGACATAGGCGGCTATGTCCGAGCTAGTTGTCGCGCTGGGGTTGGTCAAGCCGACCTTGATGCCCGTAGTGAACGGGAACTGGAAATAGTTGGATGCGTGCAAGGTGAAAGGAGTAGCATTTGTGTAAGTATAGGTGATGTATTTGGAGAAGAACTTATTGTTGTCTGGCAGATAGTCTGCCGCGTGCATGCCGACAACGGTTGCGCTGAAACTGGGAGAGCCTTCGCCGTCAATGTACACCTTCACCAGCGCGCGCTCGCGCCCCAGGAAGTCGCTGTTCGTGATGGCGAAGAACATGCTGCTGATGAACCCGGACCCGATGCCCTGGGCGTCCAGGATCGTGGACTCAGCGCCTGCTGTGATGATGGTCCCCGGCTCCTTCTTCGCGCTGTGGGTGCGGCCCACAAAGCGGTTGCCGATGAACGGATGGCGCTCGGATGTACGCAAGACAGAAGCTGCCGTCAGGATGACGGAGATGCTGGCCCCATCCGAATGGGAGGCGGACGTCGTGCCTTCGGTGCCCCTGGTAATTGTCAGGGTCGTGCCTGACACGTTTGTCACCAGCATGATTTCGCTGTCGATGATGATGCGGAACTGGCCGGTCCCGGTCGGCAGCGCGGCTGCGGACACTACGGAGAGCGATGTTACGGCATTGTTGATGCCGCCATTCAGCGTCGCCGTTGGGTTGTTTCCATATAGTTCGGCCTTGGTGTCTGGCATGCGCCGCCTCCGGGTTATGATTCCTTCCAGGAATGGAGCGTGCTGTAGATATCCAGGCTGTTTGCGCTGTTGACGTAGAACCCAACCTCATTGGCTGTTAGGAAATCAGTACGCCCTATACTGTGGAACGTGAACCAGTTTAACCCGTTGATCGACAATGAGAGGATGCGGTTGGTGTTGTCGTCACTAATGCGCAGCCACGCACGGTTGAGGATGCCATACGGAAGCCTGGCAACGGTGGAGTAGCTTGCAGAGAAGTTGGTCGCGTCCGTCCACTTGGAGGAGACGATGTTTAATCCAAACGTGGTGTCTCCGGCCCCCGTGTTGTAGGCCAGCGCAAAGCCGTGCATCTTCCCTGACGAGCTTTCGCGGAACAGGATTCCGCCCTGGGCTACGTTCGCCGGAGGAGTCTGGAAGTCGATCAGGGCGGTGATCGTGTACGGTACGCTTGGCGCCGCCTTCTTTCGTACCCGAAGGTTGTTCGTTGCCGACGCCGGCCCAAACAGAATGAGCGACCCAACGTCCGTGATGGTTGCGGAGCCCTGGTTGATCCAGGCAAAGTTGCCGCTCACCGGCACCGTAAGCGGATGAATTGGTCCCCATTCTCTCCACGCCGAGCCGGTGTCCCTGGAAATCGTGAAGCCGTCGTTGGGAAAGAAGATCCTGCCGTCTTTCTCCGCTGCCGACCGGCTGCCAAAGGCCGCCGTGGTGCAAATGTCGCTGCGCAGCTGGTCCAGCCCGGCAGCCGAAAACAGTCCGTACACGGTGGCGCCGTCCGCGTGCGAGGCCGGGGCCGTGCTCTCCGAACCACGGGCCACGGTGAAGGTCGCCCCCGAGACGCTCGTGACCTTCATGATCTCGGAATCGACGAGGATGTAGAAGTCGCCGGCAGTCGGGAAGCTGGTCGCCGAGGCGACGACGACACTTGTCGTCGAGTCGTTGATCGCCCCATTCAGGGTCGAGCGCGAGTTGTTTTTGTACTTGTACGTTGCCACGTCACCATCCCTTCTCTCGCAGCTTCATCTTTGTCTTCTTCATGCGGCACTCCAAGCAATTCTCCAGGCTCTCGTCGCCACTGTCATCGAGATTGCCGTTCGTCAGTTTTCCCCACCGCCGGCACAAGGAGCGCCCGTTGACGAAATAGTGCCATTTCGTGCTTTGCGCAGGCTTCCACCAGCCGCATGGGCCTTCGTCGGCAGATCCGCTTGCTGATGCCACGTCACTTGCTGATGCCATGCAACTTTCTCCTGTGGCGCGCTTATTATTGAAGCAGGCCATAGCTTTGCAGATCGTCGATGACCGAATTGACCAGCTGCTTCGCGTCAGCCACGTCCGCGACGAGCGCGTTGACCTGTGCGGCCAGCGATGCGACCGCATTGCGCAACACGGTGAGCTGTGCCAGGTTCGCACTCTGAGCGGTCGTCAGCTCCTTGAAGTTATTGTTGAGCACGGTTTGATCAAAGCTCCCGGTCACGTCGTCCACGGTGCCGTCCGCCGTGCCG
>Ga0187893_10005385_pt1 | contig 23011 bp, 30 predicted proteins | sample MA1701074metaG_FD_139574 | JGI IMG/M metagenome (GOLD analysis project Ga0187893, IMG submission 139574) | White microbial mat communities from a basaltic lava cave in the Kipuka Kanohina Cave System on the Island of Hawaii, USA - MA170107-4 metaG ...
ACGCGCCAGGACGGCCCACGCAGGGGGTCGTCCTGGCGGGCACTGCTCCAACGGGTGGTTGACCAACTCGACGGCGTCGGGGCTCGACATGCCCCGAACCAATAGCACCTGGGGGTCAGCGGGGCGCCAGTACCCTCGCGTCAGCCCAGGTCAGGACCTACGTGGAGCGACTTTGTGGTGGCCCTGGGTGCGGGACCCTCTGCAAGGGCCGTTCTCTACCGGATCTTTACCGGGATTCGCGTCACGCGGAGTGAGGGTCCGGCGCGACGAGCCAGACGGCGTGCTCCGCCAAGGCCTTCTGTGCGCCGTCCGCTCGGTTGCTTGAGCCGCCGGCCCAAGCAACTGCATGACCGATCCAGCCGTTGAGGTCATCCCGCCCGATGAGAAAGTCGCCTTCGCTCCGGAGGAGCCCTGCCATGATCCTGACGACGCCCCAGCCCGGCCGGACTTGCGCCGCCCAATCGGCGACCGTCGCGTGCTCCCCGAGAACCGCCTCCTCGACGAAGAGCGAGAGCGTTCGAACGGGGTATCCGTATTTCTGCGCCGCCGTCAGCGAGGCTCTCTGGAAGGCACCCGCCCTCAGCCGTGGGTTCCCATCGGTGTCAACAGCCGACCAGTCGACGCAGGAGGCTGCCTTCCTCGGGTTTACCTGCCGGAGCAGAGAAACGCTGCCGGTGATCGCCGGATCGTCTCGGAGGTCCCGGCCCCCGGCCTCCGCCACGCGCTACCCGCTCCGACGTGCCCTGTTCACCTCGGCGTAGCAGAACCCGAGTTCCCCCGGGATCTCCTCGTTCCGCCAGACCATGACCTCGTGGCCGACACCTCGGAACATCACCTGCGCCTCGCCCGCGGGCTCGAAATCGATGATGAGGTACGCATGGCCGGCGTCCCACTCGACTCGGACGCCGCCGAGACGGTTCGCGCCCACCATCGGAAGCCACGGGACCTGCAGATTTTCGAGAAACCAGCTAGCGCGTCGGATCGCTCCGGCATCTATCCGTGGCGAGAACTCACCGTCCCAATCGGACTCGAGCAAGGCGAGTGCCTCCGCCTCTCCGATGAGCTCAATAAGTTCCAGCGGGAGGCCGGGATCCTCGGCCTTCAGGAGGTAGGGGGTGGGCTGACTCGCCCGCCCACCTCGTACCAAGGTCGCGTTTTGGTCGTAGAGAGCCGGGGCGCTAGGCATCCCTTCGTTCCTTCCTTCCCCAGAGGATGTGCATTTCGGATGTCGTTAACTCGTCGAACGCTCCGACGATCCAGTGGTGACCACGATCACATGCAGCGAGGACGCCGGGGAGGTTCCAACCTTCGGGCGAACCGCGGTACGTCAGGCGCAGCATGAACGCGGGCGATCCCTCAACGACGCGTGGCTGTGTCTCGACATAGAGCCTTCCTACCGGAGCACCTCCCGACTCGGCGACGTACTGGGCGGCAAAGTTCACTACCTGTGCCTGCGGAAGGTGGCCTTTCGAGCCGGCGACGTTGACGGGCTTCATGATCAGACCAAGGTCCGCGTGGTCCTGCCAGCCTCCATCCGCCGCCCCGATGTGGTTGATGTAGCTGACCTCAATCTGCTGCGGTGCGACCCGCCCGAGGTTCGCCTCAACACAGAAGCGGTCGAGCTCCTCGTACAGGTTCGTGAACCGCTCGACGCCATAGGGGTAGTGGCGGTATCCGCTATCAGGTGAGACCTTTCGCCAATTGAACGCGAGCCAGTCGTTCTGGAGCTGGACGAGATTCTCGTTCGACTCGCTTTGGAACCAGTACCGGATGCGATCGAGCGGCGCGAGTTCCATTTGGATCTGTAGCTGATCCGGCCCCTCGAAGAGTTCCACGGGCACCTGGTAAGGCGGCCGCTCGGCGGCGATCGGGTAGGACTCGCGAAGCCGGGTTCGCCAGAATTCGAGAAGCTCGACGGACGTCAGTCGTCGGAGCCGTGCGAACTGCACGGACATGACCGTCTCGACGACTGGCGGACGGTCGTAGTCCGGTAGGGGGACCGGCCAGTAGCCGTTGGTTTCTTCAGGCACTAACGCTCGCGGGCTCCTGAGCAGGGACTGTGATGACAAGGGTATCCGCCGTCCGTAGCACGTAGGTAATGGATTAGATATCTCGACGATAACGAATCAATCAGGAATACTTGCGTCATGGTCGTGCGACGCGAGCTGCCGCTAGACGCGTTGGCGCGGGAAACGGAGCGGAGCGGCACCAGCTTCGTGCTCCCTGCGGCGATCCACGAGCGACTCGACTGGCTCGTGGATGCAGCTGCAGCCGTACGCGCTGGCGAGGACCGACGCCTCTCGCGGACAGAGATCGTCGCCGCCCTTGTTGCGACCGCGATCGCCGACGGCGATGGCCTGAGAGAGCGCCTTCACACGTACCGCACAGCGACAGTTCGTGCCGCTGGGTGAGGATCTCCGTGCCGAAATCGCCGAGCTACAGGCGCAGGAGTCGAGGCGACGGTCGAGGTCAGTCTGACGGTCGTCGCCGACCGCCAGGTTCGAGCCCTTCCGTGGTCGCAGGCGTCAAGCCGCCATCCGAGTCCCGGGCGAGCCTCAGAACCAAGGATGCGAAGCCGCCGGCTTCCGACCCGCTGGCGAACAGCTGGAGCGCGTGTGCTTCCGGCACCAACATCCCCTCTACGGCAAGGACCGCCTCCTCGCCGTCTGGCCCGAGCCCGCACAGCAATGCCGCTTGCAACATCGACGACCAGCTGGTCGGCGCGCTCGTCATCGAGACGCCAGTCGACGAGCGTGAGAAGCCGGCGTGCTGCGACGAGGAAGGCACTCCGCCGATCGACGTCGAGGCCGCCGAAGCCAACGCTGACGTCGTCCAAAGCCCGCTCACGCGGGCACGGCGACGCCGCTGACGTCCACCGATTTCTCTACCGGATCTCTACCGGACGGGTAGATATCGGGTAGAAGCGGCCAGCACGGTCCAGCACGCAGAATCGCGAAACCGCAGGTCAGAGGCACTTTCTAGCATCGATCAACATCGATCAACACCCCGCCGAACGGAGTTGAAGTCCCCCCTCGCCCACGGTAAAGGTGCTGTTCGGAGGGGGGGCGGCGACCTCGTGGGCGACGTAATGACGGTGCCCATCGGAGTCCTCATCGTCGACGAGGTCCACTCCGTCGCTCCGCCCGGCCGGGGCCGCTACGCCGTCGACTGCACTCGGGCCGTCCAGCCGCTGGCGCCCCACTGCGAGCACAGGCTTTTCCTCTCCGCCACGCCTCACAACGGCTACCGCAAGAGCTTCACCGCCCTGCTCGCCCTCCTCGACCCCCAGCGGTTGGCCCGGGGCGTCGACCCCAACCCCGAGCACCTCGCCCGGGTGCTCGTGCGCCGGCTCAAGCGCGAGGTGCGGGAGGAACTGCCGCCCGACCCCGACGGCACTCCCCGTTTCCCCGAACGCCAGACCCAAGCCATGGCCGTCGACTAACCCCCAAGCCGAACGGGACGCCCCATGCCCTCCTGGAGCGTTTCGCCGAGTCCCGCCACAGGCGCCACCCCACCGGCGCCAGCGCTCTGCCACCGATGTCGTGACGCTCCTGCTCAAGAAGCGGCTTCTGGCCAGTCGCCCCATATCGACGGGCTGGGCACCGCGTTCCACGCGCCCGATTGCGCGGGATCGCGCCGTCGGCTCGATTGCTCCGACGATCCAGCGGGGGCCGAGGTGGCACTACACGCTGACGATCTCGAGGAGTTGCTCGACGCCTCTGAAGTCATGGGAGTTGCGGGTGTACAGCGGCAGCTCCGCAGCCAGCGCTGTTGCCGCGATCAGCAGGTCGACCGCCCTCGCCCCCCGCGCTTTTCGACCTTGCGCCATGACGGCCGCAAACACACGCCCATAGGCGCGTGCAGCGTCTCCGTCGAATGGGAGTGGATCGAATGTTGCTTCGGCGCGCTGCAGCCGATCCTGCCGGCGACCGCGTTCGTCGGCGTCGGTGGTGGCATGGGGGCCAGCGGCCAGCTCCGCCAGGCTGAGGGCGCTGACCGCGACGGTGATCGGCAGCTGTGCCGCGTCGATCTCATCCAGGTCGACAAGGACTGACGTGTCGAGCAGGCCACGCTCGTGGCGCTGCTTCTCAGGCACGAGGCGTCGGGTCCTGGACCGCGGCGGCGTCGAGGTCGGTTCGGAAGCGCTCGTAATAGACGGCCGGCGCGGACCTGAACATGGCCACGGCGGTCGCGGCGGCCACGAATCGGTGGCGACGAAGCGGAGTCAGTTCACCGACGGGGACGCCGTTGCGCGTCACGATGAATGTTTCGCCTTCATCGAGTTCGCGCATGATCTCCCCGCTTTGGTTGCGGAGTTCGCGTTGGGTGATCTCTCGACTCACGTGGCTACCGTAGCACGATGTGCTACAGCGGGAAGCGGAAGTGTTTTGCCGGGCCCGAACGACGTTCCTCAAGAAGCACTCGATGTCGACGGCCTCCGACGAAAGTCGACGGCGACTAGTTTCGCTCGTTCGGCCATCGAGCCCGGTTCGCGAGCGCGGCGGCAGGAACGCCTATGTCCAAGCACGTTGCGCGAAGCGCCGGTCAAGGCCGGGGCGCCAGCCCCGCGAAGGGGGCCCGCTCGGTGGGTCAGCTCGGTGGGTCGCCCGCTCGTCGTTCTTGACCCGACGGCTGTCCCAGAGCAGCCCCAGCGGGTGGACCAGGTGAACGTTGGGCGCCGTCGTCCATGGTTGGAGGCAACACGGCGGTCCCGGCTCGCGGTCACCTTTAGCGCCGCCGGCTGCTCCCGCGGCAGCTACGGTCCGGGCCTCGCTGACCGCCTGACGGAGGTCCCTGACAATCTTGGCGGTGCTGGTGGGACGCTACTCAAACCCTGGGTGGCGTCAGGTTCTCCAACAGATCACCACCGTCCTCGACTCAGCCGGGGACCGACTCGACGCGTGACCCCCTCGTGAGGCGGAACTCGCTGGGCGGGATCATGTTGTCGAGGAACTCCTCCATGGCCTTCACGACCAGGAAGTTCAGGGGCAGCCCGTAAGCCTCCGCGGCCTGTCGAAGCCGCTCATGGAGCGCTTCTGGGAACCTGATCGCCGTAGCAGTGCGCGGACTGTTGCTCGCAGCGGGTCTGGCAGCCATGAATTACATCATAGTAATTTGACGCGCGCCGCGTCAAGCATTGCGCGCGCGGCAAGCGAGCAGATCGCGCGCCTCATACAACCTGCTCGCTTAGTGCTCGCAACTGGCTGCCTCGATGGCATCCACGATCCTGTCGTACCCCTCCGCTATGGTCGTTCCTGGTAGCGGTCAGACGGCCGCGCCACGACAAGAGCCCAGGTCAAAACGAGTCGACCTGGGCTCCGTCGGGACCGGAGGTGACTCCGATCGCTTGGGAGCCTGACGCTACCCCGGAGGTAGCCGACGGTGCGAAGGCTCCTCCGGTCCTGGCGCTTCTGCGGCTCGCCGAGGACATCGAGAGGAGGAGCCATGTCACCTGTTGGAAGCCGAGTCCCGCTCGGCACGACCGCCCGCACCGGGGAGAAATGCCCCGAGAGCGGAGTCTGGGAGGTAGTCGGCGCGCCGTCGACCACCGCTCCCATCACCAAGGGCGAAACCATGCCGCCGTATAGCGGCAAGGCCGTCACTTGGCGTCTCAAGCAATACGCCTGAGGGCGTACTGGAGTTACGGGGGCCGCCCAGTGATTGAGCGCCGGCTTGATCACCGGGCGGTCGCCCATCCTGATCTGCGCCGTCGCGGGACTCCGCTACTCCTCCAGACGCTCGGATAGTTCGAGGCCTTCCTCGACGACGGGCGGAAGGGCGATGTCTTCGGGCGGCCAGACACTGAGGCCGTGCTTGGCGATGAAGCCGAGCGGGATCTTCGGGTTGTTGAGATGGACCGGAGCACCGCCCTCTTCCAGCAGGCCCTGCTGAATGTCGAGCCGGCGCTCCCAGTCGGAGAAGTAGGGCTCAAGGAGGTCCGGCGTGATCTCGTAGATGGCTTCTGGGTGTGCCTGCTCGAACACGGCGACGATCCAGAGGAAGGTCTCCCGGTAACGGACGAGGTTCGCCTTGGTGAGCGTGTGCTCGGTGGTGACTGACAAACTGGTCTTGCGCCGCCCGGATGAGGCGACACGCGCAACGGTCTTGATCTCGTACCGGCGGCCTTCGGCGTCTTCGGCATCATCGCCAACTCGATCAAGCTTCCTCAGGTTGAATAGCCTGAGCAGGATCAGCTCCTTGTAGCCCCCGTCGTCGAAGACGTCGTGGATGTCGTGCTGGCTCGCTTCGGCCTGAAGCGTCACGCCCAGTTCAACGACCCGACGGATGTCCCCGGTCGGAACCAGCCGCGGCGTCCCTTGGGAGGGCATCTCAACTTTCCTCGAACAAGGTCGAGGGCGTGACGTCGAGCGCACGGGCCAGCGCCCGAACATTGTCGATCCCGACATTGCGCTGGCCTCGCTCCAGGCTTGAGATGTAGGTACGATGAAGCCCAGAACGCTCGGCGAGGCCCTCCTGCGAGAGGCCCCGGGCTTGGCGCAGTTCGCGCACTCGGCGTCCAAACGCCCTTCGTCCGTCATCCGCCTCGTTCAGCCCTGGCCCCGGCATGATAGGGCCGGAGGCTAGGAACCCCGTAGACTATGAGGCTACAGACGATGAGTAACATCATGGATGTGCTGCCCGAGGAGCTTGTCGTCGGCCGCGGCGACCCCGTCTACATGGCGCACGGCTACCTGACGAAGGTGCCCGTGTCGGCGATCTTGCCGTTCATCACGGCGTTCACCCGGCCGGGTGATGTCGTGCTTGATCCCTTTGCCGGTTCGGGCATGACCGGCGTCGCGGCGGCTGCCCTGGGGCGTCGGGCCCGCCTGTCCGACATCAGCGTCCTGGGCCAGCACATCGGCAGGAACTACGTCAACCTGGTTGATGCCGACCAATTGCGAAAGCACGCCAATGAGGTCGTCGGCGCGGTACTCGACCAGCTCGGCAACATCTACGCGGTCACGTGCTCCGGATGCCAGCGCAGCGCCCAGCTCACCAAGACGGTTTGGAGCATCGTCGTGGAATGTGGCACCTGTCGCGAGCAGGTCAGCTACTTCCATTCCCTGGAACTGGCCGACTGGCATAAGCCCGCCATGAAGTGTCCGGCATGCCTAGCTGGCGTCGGCACGCGCCAAGCCCGCCGAGGCGAGGCGGCGGTGCTGGAGTACGTCAGCTGTGCGTGCCAGCCGACGCAGCATGAACAGCCGCCATCGGCACAGCCGGTCATCGACATCGACCAGATCCCGTACCCCAAGGTTCACATCGATGCCGACCGGCAGATGTACAAGGCCTCGGCGCTGGGGAAGAACGGCAACACCACGGTCGCCAGCTTCTACTCAGCGCGCAACTTGACCGTGCTGACGGAAATGCATGGCGAGATCCAGGGGATCGCCGACCAAGCCCTCCGGTCCAAGCTGCTGTTCGTCTTCACCTCGTGCCTGACGAGGGCATCGAAGCGGTACCAATGGTCGCGGCAGCGGCCCCTCAACGCCGCCAACGCCAACTATTACATCGCCCCGGTGTTCTACGAGTGGAACGTCATCGACCTGTTCCTGCGCAAGGTCGAAGCGGCTATCCGGTCCGATGACTGGATCCGCCAGGAGCTCGGTCAGGGGACCCTCTTCGACACTGAGCTGGACGTGACATATGACGTCGAGAGCGCCGACAGCCTGGCCCAGGCCGACGCGAGCGTCGACTACGTCTTCACCGATCCGCCCTTTGGGTCAAATCTGTTTTACGCCGACATGGCGCTGTTCCAGGAAGCCTGGCTCGACGGCTTCACGGATGTGGCGCAGGAGGCAGTGATCGACCGGGGAGCCCGGAAGGCTCGCACCGCCAGTCGGTACGAGGAGCTGCTGACCAATGCCCTCCGCGAATGCCGACGCGTGCTCAAGCCCAATGGTCACATCAGCATGGTGTTCGGCAACTCGTCTGGGGCTGTGTGGGCACTGGTCCAGCGGGCTGTTGCCGCCGCAGGGCTTGAGATCGAGCCAGACTGTCTAGTTGTCCTCAACAAGGGTCAACGATCCGTCAAGGGATTGGCCTCCGGCTTCGAGCACGTCGCCACCCTCGACCTGATCATCACGATGCGACCGGCGGACACCCCGCATCGAGCGTTCCACGTCGTCGAACCCGATCAGCTTGTAGCCGTTGCACGAGAGATCGCCGAAGCCTCACCCCGGGCGACGCCGAGCCACCTCTACCTCGAGCTCCTCCGACACGGAATGCGGAGTCGCTGGGACCTATCCCGGCTCGATCTGCGGCTAGTCACCACCGCTCTTCTTCAGCAGGGTTGGAGCATTGATGACCGATCAGGCCGGCTGCGACGAACCCTCACCCCATCCACCCCCTGACCGCCCCGAGCAGCCACACCATCAAGGCCGTCAGGATGATCAAGGTGATCGTGCTCTCGACCCCAGACGTCATCACCAACAAGGCGACGCCCAAGAGGCCCAGCATCACCTCCGTCACGCTCCTGCCCACAACCACGCCGATGATCAGCACCACGGCCAGCGCCACCAGCAGGGGCGCAACACCAGGAACGCCGCTGAACACCGGCAGGTTGCCGGCCTCCAGGATCAGGCTGGCGATGCCGACGACCGCCAGCATCGAGGCAGCGTTCGGTCCCGAGGCCTTCTTGGCCCTGGTCCTGGCCAACCCCGGCCGGAAGCGGTGACCGCGGCCACCGATCATGATGGCGAACACCGTGCCGAGCACGATCACCAGGGCCAGGACGCCGGTCATGCAGGTCGCTCAGCTCGACGAAGCTCTTCTAGCGGTTCGGGCTGGAGGTCGCCGGCGGCTCGATCGGCCTGGAGACGGCCTGCAGGCCAGCCAGGTCGCCTCGTCCGAAGCCGGCCTGGGCCGTTCCGCCCCAGTACATGATCTCGCTCCTGCTCCCGACATGGCCCAGCCCCAAGGCGTGCATGGCTTCGTGGAGCGCAACGCCCAGGGTCAGGACTGAGGCTCGGAGCCGGATGTCGGCCAGGCGGTAGACATGGACGCCGGGCCGCAGCTCGATCGCATCGGCCGCCGCCGTCCCCGCCGCCTTGCCGCTGTGGTTTTGCAGGTCGATGTTGGCGAGGCTGACCAGCACCTCGGCGGCCTTCACATCGGACGACCGAAGCCACTCGTCAGGCTCGGCCACGACGGGATCGGTCTCGCTGATCACGAATCCGGTGGTCCCGGCCAACATCGTCATGGCCTCGCGGACGAGCTGGGCCTGCCGAGGCTTGGGATAGGCATCGGCGTTGAAGGCCCAACGAATGGGGTTGGTGCTGTCCCACCTGACGGGCGAGCCGTCGCCGTTCCAACGCAACGCTCGCCAGGGCAGCTTCGGGTCATAGGGCGGCGGGCAGCGTCGACGAGTGGTCGCCGTTGGCTGAATCCCGCCGGGCGAGCGGGTGCGATCGGACATGTCTTGACTCCTTCTGATCTTCGGGGTCTATCGCTTGACGTAGGTGATGCGGACGCGACGATTCACGGCGAGGCAGTCGGCGTTCTCGCTCCCATCGGGGTTCATCTGCAGGCACTGGGGCAGTGGTTCACGTTCGCCCAGGCTTTCGACGGGGCCGATCAGGTGGTCCGGGACACCGGCTCGGAGCAACCCGTCGGCCGTTGCACGGCTTCTGGCCAGCCCGAGCTGGTAGTTGTAGGAATCGGTTCCGCGCAGGTCTGTGGCGCCGGCGATGGAGACTGGTCCGGCTGCCTCGGCTGCGATCTTCTCCGCCAGGCTTCTCAGCTGGGCCTCTGCAGCCTCGGATAGCCTGCTCTCGTCATAGCCGAAGAGCAGATCGGTCGGCACCGAGATCTCCACCGTCGGACGGGGACCCTTCGTGGCCGTCACCGAGATGGTCGCCCACCAGCCGGGCTCCAGGCCCATGGCGGGGATCTCGCCGAGCGACTGGGCTTTCGAACCCCCCGGCCCGCAGGCGGTGAACAAGCAGGCCAGCACGACGACCAGAGCGCTCCGCGGGATGTCGATCATGATGCGCGCCCTGCCTTCCGGGGAGCCTGAGCCGGTCGGCGGAAGCGCACGAACTCCTGGTAGAGGGCCTCGGCCACGATGGCCGGCTTGTCGCTCCAGCCCGCCGCGGTCACCGTGATCGAGGGATCGTTCCCGAGCACCGGCGGCACCGGGGCTGTCAAGACCAGGGCGTGGACGCTGTCGGCCGGGAAGCCGGCCAGATCCCTGAGCACGTTCGGCACGTCGGTGAGCAGGAAGTCGCTCGCCACCGTGATCGTCACCTTCCCCTCGAACCCGGCGACGCTCTGGCGGGCGGCCGCCAGGCTGGGGCCAAGGGTGCTGATGCCCCAGCCGACGTTCGTCGACGACAGCGCCTCCCGGAGCTGCCCAATGCCCTGCCTGTTGAGCGGCACCGGGCCGACCTCGAACTCGCTCGTCAGGTCGAAGGAGAAGACCTGCAGCGTCTCACGCCCGCACCGGCACGCAGCGGCAACCGTCTCGGCCGCCCGCAGCAAGGCGGCGAACCTGAGCCCGGCCGGATCGTTGCCGGTGCCTCCCGGGCCGCCGAGGGACCCGGACAGGTCGAAGGCCACGATGTGCCGGACATCCTCATCCTTGGGGCAACGGCCAATCGGCTTGAAGTTGACGACCAGGCGGCCGGCCCGCTCGTCAGCCTTGGGCAGTGGCGCGGCCAGAGCGCCGCCGTTCCCCAGCCCGAAGTCGCCGGCCGTCAGGCCCGGGATGGCGACGGTGCGCACCCCGGGCCTTCCCGCGGGTCCCCGGTTCTGGCGCTTACGAATGGAGCGTCTCAAGGCGTGGCCCCGTTCCGGGCGGCCACGCTGGACGGAGCCGAAGCAGCGTCCTTGTCCTCTTCACCATCGTCGGGTTCTTCGACGCCCCCGACGATGCGCACGGGCTCGGCGTGGGTGCCGAAGAGGTTGGGGTAGGCGATGGCGATGGTGTAGGCCTCGGCCTCAGCCTCGTCGGCCAGGGTCTCGCCCAGAGCCTCGTACCCCTCCTTAATGGCGGCGATGCGGGCCTCCAGCTCGGCGGCTCCGGCCTCGGGCTCCTCGAGCTCTCGCAGCTCCTGGTTGTTGGCGTCGATCTGGTCGGTCAGCGTGAGCCGGTAGGCGGTGGCCTCGTCGAGGGCACCGTGGAAGTAGGAATTGAAGAACGAGCCGACGACCAGGGCGGCAGCGAAGGCCCCGTACACCAGGCCGACCAGCGACCCGTCGAGCGATGCCCGCAGGGCGTACTGGGCGGTGAACACGAACCCGAGGCCGACCCCGGCCAGGGCGATGGCCAGGTTGGAGTGCTTGGCCCCGCCGTCCTTGCCGTACCAGTGGCCGAACTGCTCACCGTTCTCGGGGACCGACTGGGGCCGCTCGGCCCGCTTGCGCCGGGCCCTGAGCTCGCTGCCGACCATGCCCATGGACACGCCGGCCACGCCGACACCGCAGCCCTGGATGAAGGCCAGCACCGGGTGGTCGCCGAGCTGGATCCCGCCGTTGGTGATGTTGGCGACCTCGGCCAGGGCCAGAACGACCTGGGAGCCGTAATAGCGGCGGTTCTCGGACCGGCTGGTGTCGCGGTACTCCAGGGGCCTGAGGTACTCGTCGAAGTAGGCCTGCTGGCCCTGCAGCCGCTCGTCCCGATGGTGCCGCCGCTCCAGCAGTGGCAGGCGCTCGGCGGCACGCTGGGCGGCATTGGCGGCGTCGCCCTGCAAATCGGTCGTCTCGAACGCGGCCTTGGACCTGGCTCCCTTGCGGGCAATCCCGCCCCGCTTGACCGCCCGCTTCCAGATGTAGGAGCTCTCGAACGGGGCCGGCGCCTCTGTGGCCAGGGTGCGGTCCGGGTCCGGGGGCGTTGCTCCTTGCTCCAGGTCCCGGGCGATCTCATTGGTGAATGCCACATGAGACAGGCAATCAAGGAGAACTGGCGTGGTCAGATATTCACTTTCACCGATATCGAGCGTCCTTGTTGGTATCGACATCCAACGAGCGTTCGGCGAGGCAATTCCCGTTCCGAACGTCGATAAGGCACTGGTCAGGATCAGGGATCTCCTTCAAGCCTGGAGGGCCGCGGGGGGTAGGGTGATTCTGACCCGGCAAACGTATGCTGCTGAGTCGGAAGTGGGAAGGCTTGCGGATTTCTTACCCCATGCCTACGACGTCTTGAGGGACGGTTCACCGCTTGCCGAGTTCTATGACGGTATTGCGCAGCCAGACGATGTTGTTGTTCGTAAGACCCAGTTCAGCGCGCTTCAGGGTACTGATCTGCTTGCGCGGCTGCGAAACGATGACATTGAGACGGTTCAGATTATGGGCCTTACGACGCCAATCTGCGTCCAGGCGACAGTGGATGCGATTTCAATGAATGGCTTTCAGGTTGTCGTTGCGGAGGATGCGTGTGCCTCGCAGCCAATGGGCGAACTCAGCGCGGTGCAAGCACATGACGCCGCCATCCAGAGAATGGGCTATGTATTCGCCGAGGTCGCCCCAACGGAGGACCTGATTCAGCGTTTCAGTTGTTGATGGTTGGCGGAGCCCGCCGGGCGTCCGTGCTAGGAGGGAAACGGTCTGGCGTTGCAGATCGCGGTCCAGGTGACTCATTTAGTCACCGCCCCCCTGCGACGAAGCCGAATCACCCAACACGTACGGAAACACGTCGAACACGGCCCCCAGCTCCACCCGGCCTGCGGTTCGCTCATCCGGTCCGCTCTGGTACCACGGCGCAATCCTCGCCCATTCTGCGTCAATGGTATTCGTGTACCGGTCGCACCATTCCATCACCAGGTGTAATTGGCAGTCGGCCGCAGGATCAGAGAGCGCACAATGGCAGTCGCGTAGAAAGCCGGCCCAGCGCGCTCGAATGTCTCGCCCGCGCTCGTCATCTTGAAGGTGCTCGGCGAATGGCTCCAATTCCTCGGCGGCCAGCAGGTGCCGACGTAGCCAGGAATCATCGATGTCCGCCATCGAAGTGTGCCAACGGACCCAGTAGACGGCTTGAGCAACCTCGGCCTCGGCGTCTATCGAGCTGAGCAGCCACAGCCCTCCGCGTTCCTGCACGAAGCGCTCCAGCCGAACCAGGAATTGGGCGTAGTACCACAGCGACGATCGGGCGTAGGGCGTCTCGGCCGGATCTTGTCCATCGCGAACCCGCCGCTCCATCGCCGTCTGTAGGTCGTTGCGCAGGCCGCTCAACGCCGACCACATCCCGTAGTAGTACTCGAAGCGCCGTAGCCAGTCGATCGCCAGCCTCTCAGATTGGACGTCGGCAATCTCCAAACCGATCCGAGCCTGACGGACCCGGTACTCGTCCTCATAGGCGCATAGTTCGTCGGCGACAGCGACGAGCACGTGGTCCTGGTGCCTGCGTTGGAAGCTGACCGCCGACATGCCCTCGTCGAACAGCTCACTGATGGCCAGTTCACGCCGCCGCTCTGCTGAGAGGCCCCGTGATTCGGGATCAAGCCCGAGGAGATAGCCGACTGCGAGCCCCAGCGGCCCGCCACCGAGCCGGCGGACGACGGCCGCCAGCGCCGCAACCAGTGCCCGGGCGACTTGGTAGTGATCGGCACCCCGATCGAGGGCGGCCTTGGCGACGCAGTCGAGCGACGAGAGCCGCGGCAATCGGTCAGCTACCTGGCTGAGCGGCGTGGGTTGGCAACCAACCGACACCACCAGGCGTAGCTCCCGAGCGAGCAGCTCGGCGTCGGGCAGCGATCGCCCGCTCTCCATGCTTTGAGATTGTCCGACGAACGTCTGCCACGCAAGCGCGCCGTGTCCGCTAGCCCTTGAGAGCCTCTGCCGTATTCGAAATTCCGAGACGGAAGGGAGGCCGCGAATGGCTCGACTTGGTCCATTTACTAATTGGAGGCGGCCATGAAGGACGTCTCGCATTGGCTGGGCTTGCTCTTGGTTGTCTGCGTAGCGGTGCGCATTGCCGCCTGGCTGATCACGCCGGCCATTCCGCTGCTCGTCGCATTGTTCGTCATCAGCCTCATCCTCACGCGTCTGTTTCGACACCACTAAGCGACAGCTTATTGGCGGGGAGACCGTGACTTTGTAACGAGCATCAACAGACCTTGACTATTGCGCATTAGCAATAGACAATGAATGCTGAACCCTTGATGCGCCAGTCGTGGGGAATCTTTATGCCCACAAGCATTGCGCAGTATCAATGGGTTCGGTAAAAGGAGAACTGTAATAGATGAGCCGTCGCCATATCCGCATTCGTGCTATTCGCAAGCCACTCGACGTCGAGAAATATGTCGTCGCCCTGCTCGAACTGGCTCTTGCCCTGGCCGAGGAGAGTGCCCAGCAGGTGACCGATCCGGGAGAAGCGGCATGATCGCCGAGCTGGTCATCCTTGTCACCCTGGCAACGCTGCTGGCCGCAGCGGTGCTCGTGCTCCGCGCCCAAGCGCTGGCGCGCCTTGCCGGCGGCATGCGTTCCTACCGCCTGGGCTTCCCGCGCGGCCTGGAGGCAAAGCACGTCCAGGACTTCATCAGCGGCCTGTCTGGCCTGCTGCTGCCGTGGTGGCGGCGACCCTTCGCCCAGCCGGCCATCGTGTTCGAGGTCGTGGCCGCCACCAACGGCGTCACGCACTGGCTGCACGTCCCCGACAGCGTTGCTGACTTCGTGACCGGTCAGCTCCGGGGCGCGGTACCCGACGTCCGCGTGGTTGAGGAAGCGCCGCCCAGGTTGACGCCAACCGAGGCCACCGAACTGCGCTTGACCAGCTCGACGATCCCGCTGGGTGCCGAGCGGCCCGAGGGCGTCGCGGCCGCCATCCTGGCTACCTGCCATCCGCTGACCACCGGCGAACAACTGGTGGTGCAGTGGGTCGTTGCCCCCCACGGCCCGATGCCCTTGACGCCGCGCCGCCCGGGGTCCACGGGCATCGTCACGTGGCTGAACGCCCTGTGGGCACCGCCCGCCAAGCCGACGGCCGAGGATCGGGAAGCGCTCAGCGAAGCCAAGGACAAGCAGGCCCAGCCGCTACTGGTGGCCGTCTGCCGTCTTGGGGCACAGGCCGCCGATCGGGGTCGCGGCCGACAGCTCCTGCGCCGGATCGATGGTGCCTTCCATGTCGTCCGTCGCCCCGGCGTGCATTTCGACCGTCGCCTGCTGCCGAGCCGCCTCGCCCGCCACCGGCTCACGCGTCGCTCCCTGCCGCTGATCGAGTACCCCTGCACGCTAAACGCCGCGGAGCTGACCGCTCTGGTCGGTTGGCCGCTTGGCTCGCCCCAGTTGCCCGGTCTGACGCTGGGCGGTGCCCGCCAGCTCGCGCCTGATCCCAGCCTGCCGACAGGCTGGCGGGTGCTGGCTCGCTCCACCTTTCCCGGAGCCGAGCGCCCCGTCGCCCTGTCGGTCACCGACTCGCTCAAGCACGTCCACGTCCTTGGTCCCACCGGTGTGGGCAAGTCGACGTTGCTGCTCAATCTCATCGCCGCCGACATGGCAGCCGGCTACGGCGTCTGCGTGATCGACCCGAAGGGCGACCTGGCCAGCGACGTGCTCGAGCGGGTGCCACGGGAACGGGAGATCGATGTTGTCCTGCTCGATCCCACCGACGCCGAGCGACCGGTGGGCTTGAACGTGCTGCAAGTAGGTGATCAGGTGCCCGAGCTGGTTGCCGACCAGGTCGTCGGTATCTTCCACCACCTCTTTGCTGCCTTCTGGGGACCGCGTACCGACGACATCCTGCGTTCGGCCCTGCTGACGCTGTTGTCCACCCCCGGCATGACGCTCTGCGAAGTGCCGCTGCTACTGACCGACGAAGCCTTCCGTCGTCGTCTGGTCGGCCGTCTCGACGATCCCGTCGGCTTGGAGCCGTTCTGGGCCTGGTACGAAAACCTCAGCCTGGCCGAACGCTCCCAGGCCATCGGGCCGGTCATGAACAAGCTGCGCACCTTCTTGTTGCGTAGCCGGGTGCGCAACGTCATCGGCCAAGCCGATCCGGCCATCGACCTCAACACCATTGTGCGTGAGGGCAAGATCCTGATCGTCGCCCTGCCCAAGGGCCTCCTCGGCGAGGAAGCCGGCGCCCTGGTCGGCTCGCTGGTGGTCGCCCGCCTCTGGCAGGCGGTACAGGGACGGGCCGCGCTGCCCCGGGAACAGCGCCGGCCTTTCTTCGCCCACATCGACGAGTTCCAGGACTACCTGAACCTGCCGACGTCGTTGTCCGACCTGCTGGCCCAGGCCCGGGCCTACGGCCTGGGCTTGACCTTGGCGCACCAGCACCTTGGCCAACTGCCAGCGCCCGTCCGCCAGGCCGTGCTGGCCAACGCCCGCACCAAGGTCATCTTCCAGTTGGCCGCCGCCGACGCCCGGGTAGTCGCCCGCGAGTTCGAGGCCTACCTGGAACCGAGCGACCTCCAAGGCCTCGGCGCCCACGAAGTGATGCTCGCCCTTGCTCAAGCCGACCGGGTGGCTCCGCCGGTGACCGCCGTCACGATGACACCGCCGCCTGAGACCGGCCGGGGAACCGCCGTGCGGGCCGCGGCCCGCATGCGTTACGGCCGGGACCGGGCTGAGGTCGACGCCGCCATCCGAGCCCGTCACGAGGGACGCGCTGGCCGGCCGACGGCCGTCCGGCGCAGCGGGAGGCGGCCATGAGGACTCCAACCGCCCTTCCGGTCGCGCAGATCAACGCCCAGCGTTCGGGCTGTTCACCGCCTGTACCGGCCCCCAGATGTCAAACGACTGTTACGGATTGTTGGAGGAGGAGATGAGCCGGCGGCTGTACATGTCGGCTGCTCGCCGGGAGACGCTGGCCGCTCGGCTGACCGCACGCGATTGGGCCGTGATCGAGACGCTCGCCCGAGTGCATCTCGCGCAGACCCGTCAGCTTGAGCGTCTGCACTTCCATGGCGGAACGCCGCTGTCCAATACCCGCGCCTGCCGCCACACGCTGGAACGGCTGACAGGTGAGCGTGTGCTGGCCCGTCTCGACCGTCGCATCGGCGGCATCCGAGCCGGTTCCGACAGCTTCGTCTACGCCCTCGACGTCGCGGGCCAGTACCTGGTTTACGACCGCGTTGGTGATCCCGATCGCCGAGTGCAACGGCCGTGGACACCCGGTGCGGCCTTTACCCGGCATGTGCTGCTCGTCACCGAGCTGTACACCCGCCTGGTCGAAGCGGAGTGCCGGGACGACCTCGAACTGCTCGACTTCGATGCCGAACCGACTTGCTGGCGTCGGTTTGCCGGTCCGGGCGGTGCTCGCCAGATCCTCAAGCCGGACGCCTTCGTGCGGATCGGCCTTGGTCAGTTCGTCGACGCCTGGTTCGTCGAGGTCGACCGCTCCACCGAGTCCTCCACCACCATCGAGCGCAAGCTCCATCTCTACCGGCGCTACTGGTCCACCGGCCGGGAGGAGGCCCGCCGTGGCGTCTTCCCTCAAGTCCTGTTCCTGGTTCCCGACGAACGCCGCCGACAGGCGATCGTCGACCTCTGTCGCCGCCAGCCGGCCGAGACCTGGAGCCTCTACCGCGTCGCCCTATTCGATGTGGCCGTGCCGGTCATGAGCGAGGTATCGCCATGAAGGACCTCCCTCGGAACACCATCCTGTTGGGTGACGTCCTGGAACGGCTCCGGGGCTTACCGAGCGCAACCATCGACTGCGTCATCACCAGCCCGCCCTATTTCCAGCTGCGCGACTACGGCGTCACCGGGCAGCTCGGCCTCGAAGCGCATGTGGACGAGTGGGTGACGAACCAACGGGCGGTCTTCCGCGGCGTCGCCCGCGTCTTGAAGCCGAGCGGCAGCCTGTGGCTCAACCTCGGCGACTCCTACTCCCGCCACCACAAGTACGGCGCACCGCCGAAAGGACAGCTGCTGGCTCCGGAGCGACTGGTGCTGGCGCTCACTGCTGACGGCTGGCTGGTGCGCAACAAGGTCATCTGGGCCAAGCCCAACCCCATGCCGGCCTCGGTCGGCGATCGGCTCAACACCACCTACGAGGTCGTCTACTTCTTGGTGCGCTCGCCCCGCTACTTCTTCGATCTTGATGCCGTCCGGGAGCCGCATCGCTCCCAGGGATCGCGCCGCGGAGGATCCGTCGTCGCCACGCGTCCGGCGTGGGCTGGACCGTTGGCCGGCACCCAGAGCGGCCTGCAGCGGTCCCGCCCGGACGGCCTGCCGGGCCACTGGCTGGGCAAGAACCCTGGCGACGTCTGGACCATCCCGACGGCCGGCTACCGGGGAGCCCACTTCGCGACCTTCCCGCCGGCCCTGGTCGACAAGCCTTTGCGGGCGACGTGCCCGGAAGCCATCTGCATGGCCTGCGGGCAACCCTGGCGACGGCAGGTTCGGTTGCGCCAGCTCGGCGAGAAGATCGCCGATAGTCGCGACCGGTTCGTGCGGCGCTACCCCAAGCGCTGGGAGACGCTCCGCCAGGTCGGGGAGCTGGCCCCGTGCGGCTGCGGTGCACCGACGAGGCCGGGGCTGGTGCTCGACCCGTTCTTCGGCTCCGGCACAGTCGGTGTCGTAGCACAACGGCACCTCCGGGACTGGCTCGGTATCGAGCTCAACCCGGACTACGCCGCCCTGGCCTGGCAGCGCCTTGGCCGCCGTCCCGAACGTGAGGAACGGGCCGCATGATGCACGCTGAGGACTTTCTCTAATAGGGACCGACCGGGTGTAGTATTTGTTACTATTGACAACGCGCAATGGTGGTCCGTACAATAGGGTATAGGAGAACAGATATGCCACCAGACCGTGCCACTAAGATCGGCGAATTCATTCGCCAAAACCGCGAGCAGAAGGGTTTGTCCATCAATGGGGCAGCCCGGGCCGCCCACTTTGATCCCTCCACCTGGCTCCGGGTCGAGCGCGGTGAGTTCATGCTCTCGCCGCCCAAGCTGCAGGAAGTGGCCCGGGCGCTGGGAGTGGCCGTCGAAGACCTCTACGCCCTGGCCGGCTACACCATGCCCGAGGGCCTGCCGGACTTCGGGCCGTACCTGCGAGCCAAGTACGACCTGCCGGACAAGGCCCTGGAGCAATTGCAAGAGTATTTCGATCTACTACGTAACAAGTATGACGAGGAAGGAGGCGAAGAATGACCACATCATCAGACACCATTGCGCAGCTCAGGAGCTTGGTTCCGGAACGGGCACTGACGCATATCGAGGCGCTGCATTTCACGGAGCTGCAGGCCACCCGCCTGCTGAACCTCGTCGCCATCAGCGAGCCGCCGGTGCCGAGCGAGGTCATCACCGGCCTGCCGCGCATCCGCGTTGAGCGCGCCTTCCCGCTGTCCGCCTCGGGCGCTACCCGCTGGATCAAGGGACGCTGGGTGATCGTCCTCAATGCCGGTGAGCCTGCCGTCCGCCAGCGCTTCTCGCTCGCCCACGAGTTCAAGCACGTGCTCGACAGCCCGTTCGGACAGGGACGCCTGCTCTACCCAGCGACACCAGGCATGACGAGCGAGCAGCGGGTCGAGTCGACTTGCGACTATTTCGCCGCCTGCCTGTTCATGCCGCGGGTGTGGGTCAAGCGGGCCTGGTGCGGCGGCACTCAAGATCCGCAGGTGCTGGCCCGCCGCTTCGGCGTCTCGGTCCAGGCCATGCAAATCCGCCTACTTGCCTTGGGCCTGACCGAGCAGCCGCGGCGCTGCGGTGGCCGGGTGTACTTCCGGGCCGCGCCGGTCGCCGCCTGAGAGGAGAAACGCGATGACAGCCGACATCACCAAGCAGGCCGTCCTGTACCTGCGGGTGTCCACCGCCCGCCAGGCCTCCCGCGGCCAGGCTGACCCGGAGGGCTTCTCCCTGCCCGCGCAGCGTGAGGCATGTGAGCGCAAGGCGGCCGACCTCGGTGCCACCGTGGTGTCCGAGTTCGTCGACCGCGGCGAGTCCGGCCGGATGGTCGGCCGCCATGACCTGCAGCGGATGCTGGTGTTCCTCAAGGAGAACCCCGGCATTGACTACGTCATCGTCTACAAGGTCTCCCGGTTCGCCCGCAACCGCTTCGACGACGCGGTGCTGAGCTACGAGATCGAGCGGGCCGGTGCCCAGCTCGTGTCAGCTTTGGAACACATCGACCGCAGCCCTTCGGGACAACTGATCCACGGCATCCTGGCGACGGTCGCTGAGTTCGAGTCGCTGAACATGAGCGTCCACATCTCCGACGGCCTGCTCCAGAAGGCCAAGGTCGGCGGCACGCCAGGACCGGCCCGGCTGGGCTACCGCAACATGGCCAGCTTGACCGAGGGCATGGAGGTGCGGACGATCGTTCTGGACGAGGAACGGGCGCCGCACGTCCGCTTCGCCTTCGAGGCCTACGCCAGCGGCGAGTACTCGCTGGAGAGCCTGCGGGCGGAGTTGGGCGAACGGGGTTTGACCACTCGGCCGACCAAGACCGCGCCGGAACGGCCGATCAGCCGGGGCACGCTCCATCGTCTCCTGCAGGACCCGTACTACCTCGGGATCGTCGAGTGGAAGGGCGTCCAGTACCCGGGTCGTCACGAACCCTTGGTCGACGAGGAGCTGTTCAATCGGGTGCAGGCGGTGCTGCGAGCCCATTCGGCATCGACCGAGCGCCAGCGCAAGCACCACCACTACCTCAAGGGCAGCGTGTACTGCGACCGCTGCCAGGCCCGGCTGTGCATCACCCGGGCCAAAGGGCGGGGCGGTACCTACATGTACTTCTTCTGCTCCGGACGGCACCGAGGCGGTAACTGCCTCCACCCTTACGTCCTGATCGACCAAGTGGAAAAAGCCATCGAGCGCTACTACGCCACCGTCCAGTTGACGGCCGAGGAGGCCGAGACGGTGCGGGCGAAGTACCTCGTTCGCATTGAGGAGCAGGCCAAGAAGGGACAACGGCACGCCGGCCAGGCTCGGAAGCGCCTGGCCAAGCTCGAGGTCGAGCGGTTGAAGCTGTTGCAGGCCACTACGCCGAGGCCGTGCCGCTGGATCTCCTCAAGAGCGAGCAGGAGCGGATCAAGCGGGAGATCAGAGAAGCCCAACGGCAGATCGAGCTGGCCACGTTGCGGTTCCAGGAGCTGGCCGAGATCCACAACCAAGTAGTCGACATCCTGGCCAACTGCCACCGTCTTTACACAACGGGGTCACCCAAGGTGCGGCGACTGCTCAACCAGGCCATGTTCGAGATGCTGCTCATTGAGGACTGCGAGGTGGGCACCGGGCTCATGGACGAGCCCTTCAAACAGCTGATCGACGAGCTGCGGGATGGCTGGAGCGACGGTCGTACCTACCGCCGAGAAGCAACGAACCCTGGGCTTGTTCTTGCCCAGGGTTCGAATAGTGATTACATGGCGGAGGGAGTGGGATTCGAACCCACGGTGGGCAGGACCCACAACGGTTTTCGAGACCGTCCGATTCGGCCGCTCTCGCATCCCTCCGAACGGAGTTCTCAGGCTAGCGGGCCGCGGCGGCTGGCGAAGAAGGTGATGAGCAGGCCCGCAGCCTCGTCAGCCCGCACCCCGCCGCGGACCGGAAGCTCGTGGTTGAGGCGGGGGTCGGCGCACAGGTTGTAGAGCGACCCGCAGGCGCCGGCCTTGGGGTCGGAGGCCCCGAAGACAAGCCGGCGCACCCGGGCCGCCACCAGCGCGCCCGCGCACATGGGGCACGGCTCCAAGGTGACCACGAGGCTGACATCGGCCAGCCGCCAATCCCCCACGGCGGCCGCGGCGTCACGCAAGGCCAGCAGCTCGGCGTGGGCGGTGGGGTCCCGCAGCCGCTCGCGCTCGTTGTGGCGGCTGGCGACCACCCGGCCCTCGAACAGCGCCACCGCGCCCACGGGGACGTCGTCATGATCGAGGGCCAGGGCGGCCTCTGCCAACGCCAGCGCCATGGCCGCCTCGTCGTCCACGAGGCGGCACGGTAGAGCGTCCCGAGGTGGTCCTTCGCCCTAAAGCTTGGCGACGTGCCAGGTGCCGCCCACGCCGTCGCCGGTCACGTCCCCGGCGTTGACGTCGCCGGCATAGCGGTAGAGGGGCTTGCCGTTCCAGACGAGCTGGCTGCCGCCGCCGGGATGGGCGCTGACGGTCAGCGTGCCGGTGACGCCGGCCTGCGGCGGCACCGGCGTGCTGGCGCCGGCCGGCAGGAGGGCCGGGGGCCAGGTGGTGGCGCACCCGCCGACACATGTGCTCACGGCGGTCGTGTCGCGGTCAAAGGTGTAGAGCGCCTTGCCGGCGGCGTCGACGATGATCGTGCCGAAGGGGTCCTTGACCATGGTCATGGCCACGGCGGCGGCGGCGGCCGCAGTGGTGGGGGCTGTCGCGGGGGCGGCGGTCGTCGCCGACGGGGCCTGGGTCGACGGGGCCTGCGTCGACGGGGCCTGCGTCGACGGGGCCTGGCCGGCCGAGGTCTCCGTGTCGTCGTCGCCGCAGGCCGCCAGTCCCAGCAGCAGCCCCGACGAAACCATCGCCAGCGCGGCCCGCATGACCCATCTTCTCGTCATCCCCGTACGCTCCTGTTCCGAGACGTGCCTGCCCGTACTGCTACGTCCAGGCGAGCCGGGGAGATTGGCGGAGGGAGTGGGATTTGAACCCACGAGGGGTTGCCCCCTACACGCTCTCCAGGCGTGCCGGTTCGGCCGCTCCCGCATCCCTCCGGCGTCGGCCAGGGTATCCTGATCCGGTCGTCCGCCGCTCGGTGCAGTGGCCGGGTCCTGCGCAACGGGCTCCCGTGAACCGAGTCAGGGCCGGGAGGCAGCAGCTCTCAGCGGGCCGGTCCGTGTGCCGCAGTCCAGCCTGGCCGCTGCGCCGAGCGGCGGACGACCACATCGGCCGCACGGCGCCAGGTCGGGCCGCCGGCGTTGGCCCGGTCGGGCCGGCGGCACAGTCCCCCGCGGCGCTGTCCCGGCGGCGCTGTCCCGGCGGCGCTGTCCCGGCGGCGCTGTCCCGGCGGCGCTGTCCCGGCGGCGCTGTCCCGGCGCCAGGTCGGGCCGCCGGCGCCAGGTCGGGCCGGCGCCAGCTCGGGCCGGCGCCAGGTCGGCGCGGTCCCGGCGGCGCAGCCCGACAGGATCGCTAGCCTCCCTGCGATGGCCTACCAGTCGCTCTACCGGCGCTTCC
>Ga0187893_10005386_pt1 | contig 23010 bp, 10 predicted proteins | sample MA1701074metaG_FD_139574 | JGI IMG/M metagenome (GOLD analysis project Ga0187893, IMG submission 139574) | White microbial mat communities from a basaltic lava cave in the Kipuka Kanohina Cave System on the Island of Hawaii, USA - MA170107-4 metaG ...
GATGGCTATCTCTTTGTGCGCATCGAATCCCGCCACGTCGCCGAATTCTGTTGCTACATCGCCGACTCGTCGCGGCTTATCAGCCAGGAATTTTAATATCCGACTGCTGATCTCTGCGATACGGTACTCATTTATTTCGCCTGAGCGGGAATCTCTAATCATGGATTGATCGCCATTTTCGCAAAGGAGGAGTTGGGGAGGCGACTGGTCGTCATTCTTCCAGGCCTCCATCCAGTGATCGACCTTCTCTTTGAGGTTCCCGATCCACTTAGACATCGTTTGAGCGTATTCAGCTCCAATGTTGGTATCGGCAAAATAATAAGCCAGACTATCCAACGCCTCATCGGGAAATGGATAAATCATAGAATAGTAATCCAAGGGGTGCAGATCCAGCCCGTATTCCTTGCTCTTCACAAAGTAAGGGCTATAGCGGTCGAATCGTACGGGGTACACGCCCGTGGGCGGAGGCAGATGCGTGAGCAAAGGAAGGTCGTCGACGTATTTTCGATACACTTCTTCACCCTCGCCGGGAAAGCCAATCAGCAAATTCCATGCTGGTTCGATGCCATACATTGCGCAAAACTTCAGTAGACACAGGTTCCGGAAGGCTGAGGTACCTTTTTTCATCAGCTTCAAGGTCGAGGTGGCCAGGGACTCAATTCCCGGTTGAATGATTTTTACTCGGGCCCTGGCCAAAACTGCGACGTCTGACTCGCTGAGATCCGCCTTTACCTCATAGAAGATAGAAATGTTCTCAGGCGTCTGAACGAAAGGCAAAACTTCCTGAAGGTAACTTTTGGGGAGGATATTATCGACGGCGTCCAAACGGGAGACTCTGGGCGCAAATTCAAAGAGTGACTCGAACTGCTTAAGCGCCAGGTTGGGGCTCATCGCTCGATATGCCATGGACATTCCATTTAGACCGCAGAAGGTACAATGCGCCCGCTCACCCCACCAACAACCGCGCGAAGTCTCAAATAGCAGGATGGGCTCGATCTCGCTTTGAGGGAAATTCTCGGTCAACGTGTTCAGAAATGGCCGGTAGTCGAGATCGACCGGCACATCAATGCTCAACTCTTCACCAATCGCTTCAGGTCCAGACTGAAAGAGGTAGTTCCGTTTAGTGAACACGCCCTTTATAGAGCCGGCTTTCCCGGGCTCCTGGTCCAAACAGTGTTGCACGAACTCAGGGAAGTTTTTAAGCGCCGGCCCGGAAAACACATAATCGATTGCCGCCACATGTTTGGCGATCACCTGGCCCATCGGCGACTCGCAATTAGCTCCCCCGATCACTGTGATGGCCTGGGAATTGCACTCTTTGATCTTTCGAGCGAGCGAAAACGCCGCGGCACTCTGCATAAACATGGAGGTAAATCCGATCAGCTGCGCCTGGTTGAGATCATATTTCGAGATCAGGCTGTCCAGAAAGTGATCCAGACCACGGCGCTTTTCCACCACCCGGCTTTTAAGCGTGTTCATCTTTTCAGTGTGAAAAGGAAAGTAACGGGAAAGATATACACCGGCATTATTTGGGAGATCGGGAAAGGCGGTCTGCCGGAAGAACCAATCGCCGAGACCGGCGTTTTGTGAGTCGGCTGAGTCCGTTATTACCTCATAGAGTTCCAACCCCAAATAACTGGCAAAGTCGTGATTTAAATAGTAGATGTCAACCGACACCCGATCTTTGAATCTTTTCTCGACAACAGCTTTTAGCTGGGTGAGGGCAATCGACGGCATTGCCAGGTTAGCAAACGGCATGTTTATAAGCGCGATCTTATACATCTGAAAAACCTCCTGCTGTTTTTGCTGTCGAGAATGTATTTACCGGGCTCAGAAAGTACGGCGTATCAGGTATGACATTTTGACAAAAAAGGTGCGTCCGTTACGTCTGAACCCAGGCTCCAGTTGCGCGGTGAAGGGATTGAAGCCGTTGCGATTGAGGTCGTCGTTGTAGCCCACGTAAAGGGATGTTCCGGGATTGGGTGTCCAACCCAGCAGAAACTGCCCACGGACATTGGCATCAAGCGTGTCGTAATCGATACGCGCGCGCGCGAATGTGAATCTGGTGAACTGATAGGTTGAGCGGAGCGCGTAGATATTATCGTCAAAAGCTACCAGGCCAGTGTCGTTGCGCACCAGTCGATCTTTTAGGTAATCGAAGTCACATCGCAGAGAGTTGGTCGGCTGGTAGGTGATGTTAATGCTCGCGCGAAACTCCTTTCCGGCGCCCGGATCAAGCAACGCGTCCGGATCGATTAGAGCCGCGGGGCTAACCCGCGGAAACTTCGGTCCGGCGCCACCATCGAAATCGAACGCGTTCCACGTGTGGCTGACAGAGAAACCAAATGAGAACTGTTCAGAAGGAGTCGTTTCACCGTAGAAGATCACGCTTTGGCGGGGAACGGAGCGTTCCGGGTGGTCCAGAAAAGTCCCCACCGGCCCGAACTCGGTTTCGAATAGTCGCTCATAACCCTTCGTATATCCGAAATTGAGCTCGCTTTGACGCTGGAGGCTGATTCTGAACTGCGACGTGCTGTTCAAGTTTTGCGTCCGTCCCCGCCAATCGAAGTTCAGGCCCGCGTTATGGAAATATCTCCACGAGACCAGCTTCCCCTCAGGCTTGGGTTCCGAATTGTAACTAATCGTGAAGTCCTCACGATTTGTGTCGCGCCGCTGAGTAAAGCCAAGGTCGGCGCGATAATCCTGCGTGCGGCCGCTACCGCTCAACCTGTAGGTGAGATGTCGTCCGCCCCGGTCGTAGTTCCAATAATAGCCAAATCCGTTTCCCGTTCGGTAGAAGGCTCGTCCTTGGTCCGGGTCAAAAAAGAAGCGCCGTGAGTTCGTACCCAGCAACTGAAATGAGAAGACCGTTTTGGGGTTCAGCCGAAGCTGCCCGTCAATACCGCCCAAGTGATTATGTTTCTCGATGAAGCTATAAGTAGTGGCCAGCAGCCCGATGCTCGACTCGACGCCCACATCGCGCTTGAGACGCAAAATTCCAATGTGAGCATTTCGGCCAAGGAAACGAAAATTTCTCGGATCGAGACGCTCATCACCTCGAAAATCGCCCGGAGCATTATCGCTTGCAACCAAAAGTCCGAAGGTATTGCTTCCGATTTTGCCGGTCATCTTAGCCGCGTAATCCGGATCGATGATGGTCCGGGTATGAACTGCTCGCAGAGGTGTTTGGAAGATGTCGATGCCTTCCAGAAAGAATGGGCGTTTTTCTTCGAAGAAGATCGGGAAGCGTTGATTGGCAGTGACGACCGTCTCGTCAGCTTCAACCTGCGCAAAGTCCGGATTCAGAGTAAAGTCAAGGGTCACTCTTGCGCTGATGCCAAATTTCAGCGTTAGGCCGGGGTCAAACTTAACAGGTTCGTTAACGAAGCGTCCGAGATCGAGCAACGCAGGATCAGCGGCCAGCACATCTGCAGGTATCGTGGCTACGCGCTTCCCGGTCTCGGACAGCGTCAAGCTCGGGATAATCTCCAGGGTCCGTTCAGTCGAAATGCCTTCAAGGCCCGTGAGGTGTCCGGCTTGATTGAGAAAGCCGGTGCGGTCCCGCGAGATCGGCATCCATGAATCAGTTTCATCATTGAATCGTTTGATGACTCGCTGAAAGTGAACTCCCCAGCGCACGTCTTTACCGGCTTCATAGCGCAGGGACTTGAAAGGAATCGCGACTTCGACCACATAGCCATCTTCAGTAAGTTGGCCTTTTGACTCCATCAGAATGTCAACGCTGAAATCTTCTTCTTTCCCTTCGGTGAAGATCCCATCAGCCTGAACGCCGAACGGGTTGAAAAACAGCTCGTATGCCCGGCGCTGATCATTGAAGGTATCGAGTAGCACGCCGACGTAGTCATCAGCAAAAATGTCATCGCGTTTTGCCAGTGTGGCACGCACTCTGCCGGGCTCGTCATAGGCATGAAAAGCAAGGTACAGAAACTTCGAATCATAACCGACGAGCACTTTCGTCGGCTTGGAGGGCGCAATGTTATCGCCCGGGTTCGTCTGGTAGAAATCCTGAAAAACCGCGGCTGAATTCCAGACATCATCGTCGAGCCGGCCGTCAATCACGGGCGGCTGCTCTAAACGCGGGACGGATACCGGTTGGGCTTTTTCTGGCGGCAGGATGAGGGGCGCACGCCCAGCCGCGCCGCCTTTTCTGGTGGCTGAATCGCCGGTGGTTGTGGCGCCGGGCGCAGGCGCCTTTGCCGATTGCGCTGGCGTAACCATCGTCACGATCAGAGAGACTACAAAAAGGGTTAAGCCTCTTTTCATTGGGTAATGCAGGAGACAGTCTGACTAGCCGACGGGTGTCGCGAGCGGTCAAGAAACTCGAGCAGATGTTTTTCCAATCACACTGAAAAGCTTTCGGCAAGTTCGGCTTGAGGCGTTTGATAGAGACTCAACTGGTACAGCAACCAATAAAGTCCACGCTGGCGAAGTAGTTCCTGATGCGAGCCGCATTCGCGGACTTCACCTTTGTGCAGGACGATGATGTGGTCCACGTCCTGAACGGTAGAGAGCCGATGAGCGATCACAAGTGAGGTCCGTCCCGCCAATACGCGCTTTACCGCGTCGTGAATCAGATTCTCCGTCTCGGCATCGATCGAGCTCGTGGCCTCGTCAAGAATCAGCACGCCCGAGTCGAAAGCGAGCGCGCGCGCAAAGCTGATTAGTTGTTTCTGGCCCACCGAGATTCCAGCGCCACGTTCATGCAGATCGGTAGCATATCCGCCACTCAGTTTGCTGATGAAGCTATCGGCATTCACTTGCCGGGCAGCCTCGCGCAACTCTTCATCACTGATGGTCTGGTTGCCGAGTCTGATGTTGCTCGAGATGTCGCCGGTAAAGAGAAAAACATCCTGAGGCACGATGCTGAAACTCGAGCGCAACTTTGCTAGTTCCAGGTCGCGGATATCGGCGCCGTCCAAAAGGATCTGCCCGCGTTGGATGTCGTAAAATCGCAACAACAGGTTGGTGATGGTGGTCTTTCCGGCGCCCGTGTGTCCGACAAAAGCCACACTTTCGCCCGGGTGCACCACGAATGAAACGTCCTTCAATACCCAATCTTCACCATGGTAGGCGAACCAGACGTGGCGAAACTCGATGTGCCCCCGCACTTTGTCCACCGGCGCCGGCTCTTCGGGAGATTTGATCGTGACCGGCTCATCGAGCAATTGGAAGATTCGCTCTGAAGCGGACATCGCCGATTGGAGCAGGTTATATCTCTCGCTCATGTCTCCAATCGGCTCGTAGAACATTTCCGCCATTTGCAGGAATGCGATTACCGTGCCGAGCGTCACCACACCTTGCAGAACCTGACCCCCTCCATACCAAATGATTAGAGCAATGCCCGTGGCCGCGATAATGTCAACCGCCGGGAAGAAAATGGCGTTGTAGAAGATCGCATTGATGTTTGCCTGACGATAGTCGCGGTTAATGTCCTTGAAATTCTGCAGCTCGCGCTCCTCCCGATTGAATAGCTGCACCACCGACATGCCGGTCAGCCGCTCATGCAAAAATGTATTAATGCGCGCTACCTGCAACCGGACGGATCGAAAAGCTGTGCGTGAACCTAACCGGAACCAGATGGTGAGAACCGTGAGCGGCGGCAAAATCAGCAAGGAGATCAGCGCCAGCCTCCAGTCCACCAGAAACATCCAGAAGACCACGTAGAGCAGCATGGTCAGGTCACCGAAGAAGGCGATGACGACTGAGCTAAACAGCTCATTGAGGGCTTCGACGTCGCTGGTGAGCCGGGTCATCAGGCGGCCGGTTGGATGGCGGTCGTAAAACCGAAGCGGAAGTCGTTGTAAGTGCGCAAAGATTTGGTTGCGCAGATCATACATGATGTGCTGCCCCATTCGTTGCAACACAAAAGCCTCCGCATACAAAACAGCCATGGCCGCGAGATTGGCGACGAGCAGCAGCAGCGCGATGAAGGCGATTCCCGACGCCTGTCCGCCGAAGCCAAGTTGCTCGGCTGTCTGTTTGATCAGCAGCGTGTATCCCTGCGGGAGATGTGCCGGGTCAGGCAACAGATAAAGATCTACTGCGGCCTTGACGAGAGGAGGACCGGCGACCACCAGAGGCCCACCCAGCATTGTTAACGCGAGCGCCGCCAGCACGTAACGCTTGTAAGGCCATAAATAACCGAGCAAGCGCCGCATCAGGCGGGCATCGTAAGCCTGGTCCAGTTGCTCTTCTTCGTGATCCATCTCACTCATCAAGCTGCCGTCAGTTCTTCTTCGAGCACTTGCTTTTCATGAAGTCTGGCGTAGAGACCCCCGCGCGTGACGAGTTCATTATGCGTGCCGCGTTCAGCGATGTGACCGTCTTCCAGGACTACGATCAGGTCCGCGTCCTTGATGGTCGAAATCCGATGCGAAACAATCAGGTTAGTTCGCCCCTTCATCATCCGCCGCAGGTGCGTGAGGATTTTGGCCTCGGTCTGGGTATCCACTGCGGACATCGAATCATCCATGATCAGCACCCGTGGTCGGCGGATCAAGGCGCGAGCGAGTGCGGTGCGCTGCTTCTGGCCACCCGAAAGAGTGATCCCGCGCTCACCCACCCTGGTCGCAAACCCTCCGGGAAACGCCTCTACATCCTCCGTCAAGTCGGCTTCGCGGGCAGCGCGCTCAACCTCTTCGGGGCTTGCCTGTGGTGCTCCGAAACCGATGTTCACGGAGAGCGTCTCGCTGAAGAGAAACGTCTCTTGGGGAACGTAACCGATGGCCGCCCTGAGCTTTTGGAGCGGGATCGAGTGAATCGGACGGCCGTCGATCATGACTTGTCCGGGCACAGCATCAAGCAGGCGCGGCACCAGGCTCACAAGCGTCGATTTACCCGACCCGACATTGCCGACAAAGGCAACGGTCTGGCCGGGCTGAATCCGCAAATTGATATCTTTAAGCACCGGCTCGGCCTGGTCAGGATAATTAAAAGTGAGATGACAAAACTCAATCTCGCCTTTAATTTCGTCGACGTCACCACTCTGAGCGCTGTCGGCGATAGCCGGCTCAATCGACATCACCTCGTGGAGACGTTTCATCGAAGCCATGCCGCGCTGGAAGAGGTTCACGATGAGGCCGAGTTGAAGCATCGGGTGGATCAAGAACTCAAGATAGAGCGTGAACTGGAACAATTGTCCAACGGTCAACTGGCCTCTGAGTGTGAGCAGCCCTCCGTACCACACGCCAGCCACAAAAGTGAGACCAATGATGAAGTTAACCACGGGAGTGAAGAAAGAGTTCAGATGAATGAGTTTCACGTTACGCCGCACCAGCTCGGCATTAACGCGCTTAAAGTTCTCCATTTCGGCGCTCTCCTGAACGTAGGCGCGGATGACACGTACACCAGCCAACGATTCCTGTAAGCGATTAGAGACGGTTCCGAAATGTTCCTGTACCCGTGTCGATTCGTCGTGGATCCTTTTCGAAACGATTTTTGTCGTGAGGGTAACAAAGGGGAGCGGTAGAAACGCCAGCACTGTGAGCCGCCAGTCCATCGACAACATCACTGGCAAGATCAGGGCTATGGCAAAGATTGTGTTGGTGGCAGACATCAGCGCGGCGCCGACAATCATGCGCGACGCCGACAGATCGCTGGTCGCGCGCGACATCAGATCTCCAGTGCGAGAGGCCTGGTAGAACGCTAACGGGAGCTTTTGCAGGTGTGCATAAAAATCGTTTGAAAGGTCGTACTCAAAACTGCGAGCCACGGTCGGTATCACTCGCTGTTGGAGGAAGACGAATATCCCGGCGATTAGCGTGACGGCGATAAATGCGGCGCCATAATAGAGCAGTTTCGATTGCGTAATCCCACCGGTCAGATCATCGACGGCGTCGCGCAGAACAATGGGCCCAATCATCCGGCCCAGGTTCGCTATAAACACGCACCCGATCCCAAAAGCCAGCATGGCTTTGTAGGGGGCAACGTAGCGCCACAATCTTTGCCGAGGAGTCATCGGGCTTTATTTTTTGGTCAGAATGGGTTCACAACTTTTGAAGAGAATCAACTGGCAATCGTGCTCTACATTGATGGCCAGCATCTCGCCGGCTGGGATGGCCACCTGCGTGTCCAGACACTGCAGCGCCTGCTCCCAGTGGGTGGTGGAACCTGGCTCGTTTGAGATTGAGGTCTCCTCATCAAGCTGCATGTGGAACCAGAAAATGATGCATTGCGCGACGCCCTCACGCTGTGCGCGGACGGTAATTGTTTTTTGGTCGGGAACAATGGCGCCGTTCGCAAAGTCGAAATGAAAGACTTCGAAAGGATCGGTGAGCGCTCTGTAATCGAAAGCGGCCAGCCGGACGGGAAAGTAGTTAGCGGTCGCGTACTGATTGATAAGGCCCACGTCGAAGCCTGCGGCCATCCGAGAACAATTCAGATTGCGCAGCCGTGGGCTCTCCACAACCATCGCGTACACGGTTGCGGCGCAGGGTACGATCTGCGCGTCTTCGGTCAACAGGTTAGCCTTGGCGTGGGCAATGGTAGGAATGATGCCCTCGCCGAGTAAGCCGCAATCAACTGTCTCAGTGACCAGCAGATTTGCTTTTCGCATCATCTGGTGACCGATGACCACGGACGTTGATTTTTTAGCCAGAGTCACAATCCGGTCGGTCAATCTGTTTTGCTCTATTATGTCACGCGTCAACTCAGCCAAAGTGGGAACCATTTCGCACGTGAAGGTCTCCTGTGCACCGGCCCGCGCCGCCATCATTGCGAGCAAGCCGGTTCCTGAACCGATGTCAAGGACGGTTGTTTCGGGAGTGATGGCTCTGGTGAGCGCATCTTGAAACGCCGCATTACGCTGCTCGTCGTTGAGCATCTCGAAATGCCAGCGTGGGACAATCGTGCAATAAACTCGATTACGACCGAGTTGGGCTTGACGATTCTCCGGGTCCAGACATGACACCAGGTTAAAGGAATCGAGGGCGTCGGCAAATTGCTTGTTCTCCAGTTGAGCTTCACCTTTTGCCAGCAGATTGGCAACCATGTCGGCTGTTCGCTTGCTCTCTCTGCGCGGGCCTACCGCCGCCGGAGAATCCAGGATCGCGATTTGAGATATCTCTCCCAGATTCTCCTTAACGAGGATTCTTTCATTCTCAAGCATTACCTTGACCTCCTTCAGGCCTGACACTTCAATCAAAGAGAGCGATCCGCATCCCGTAAAAGATCAACGGGCATCATGAGCTACTGTCTAAGTGGTTTAGGAATCTAAAGATGAAACTGCTGAACTAAAATGGGGAAACAATCGAATCGGCGAATGCGGGCGCCTAAAGTCGAAACCTGCCAGAGCTTCGTGAACTGCGCGCAGGCCCATCACTTCGGCTACCTTAAAATCAACTTTGCGAAACTATTAATTGAAAGCCCACACTTCTCCGCCTCCGCATGCGTGCGGTACTTAGTTTTCGAGTTTGGGAATTCCACTCCACCTCTGGCAGGTGAGTGAGGTTTTAACTTAAACGCTTTACTGAGCAAACGTCGCGATGGCGTTAACGCGCCTTCCATTTGCTTTGCTCAGTTCTGAGGACGGCCTTTTAACGGTATATGGTCTGACCTTCAGCCATGCTGCCGGGGGTTCCGGTAACAAGGAAAACATCCCAGGCCCAGCGTCCCACCTGCGCCCCGCGCACGTCCCTGACCTTCGCGCGGTAACGGAATTGATTGCCGTGTTGATCGGCGCGCTTTGACTCCTTGAACCTTAGGTCCAGAGTCGCCAGCCCGAGTTCCGGCAACGTATGCAACTCGCTGGGCTCGGAGAAACCGTTGTGATTCATGTCCCGCCATAGTCGCAGGTTCGCGAAAACAGAATCTCGGCTGTCAATCAAGCCGTCGTTGTTGCCGCCGCTTGCTGGTTTGTCATATTGAGCGAGAGCGAAGAAGCCGTTTCTTTCTTCACCTGCCGGCGGCTCAGGCTGCGGCGTGAAGTTGCCGAATAATTCGGTTCCGTTATCAACGGCGCCGTTTCCGTTACGGTCGAGAACGAGCCATGCGTCATCCGAACCTGAAGCCGTCCACGAAAGTCTTTCATTCACTCCGTCCCGATTAAGGTCGAAGTTAATTCCATCAGCGGCGCTCGTCAGGCTAAAACCGTTACCTGCGATATCGATAACAATTGGTGAATAGGGAGTACACTCGCAATTGTTATCTGGGTCGGGAGCATACCCGTCCTGGCAATTCACAGTGCAGGGATTTATCGCGACTGTCATGCCGCAGGGTAACCGCCTGAAGTTGCTAATCGCTGTAGTTGTGCAAGTAGTGCCGTCACTTCTAACACAGAACACACTTGAGAGCTCTTTTCTTGCGTTGCGCCGTCCAAGCACTTCAATGCTGTCGTCGTAAACATCTTCCCGGCGGGTGCAACCGCTGCCGCTGGTGGAGCAACCAGGGTGCTGGGTAGTCACATGCCACGTGTTACAAGGTAGCGTCGGGTCTTGCAGGATCCAAAACCTCCGAAATGGAATCCCATTGCCACTCAGGAACTTTGGCCCGTTCTGGCTGCGGAAGCTGGCCTTACGAAAGAAAAGCATGGGCGACTTGTCAGGCTTCGCCGATCGCTCCGGCACCTTGTAATGCTCCGGCCGCGCATACTTTGGGTTTACCTTGCGCAGGGGATCATTAGGATCGGGGTACAGTATTTCATCTCCGGCCCACATCGAGCCGTCAATAAACGTGACCGAATTCACAGTTATTTGCGCGTGGGTAGTTTTTTTCGGATAACCGAGGCCTTGCAGCGCACTCACAATAGAGGGGAGATTGACTTCGAGCAGCTTGACATCCACAGTGTGGCCGGGCAAGACGTACTTTTGCTTTTCGGCATCTGAGGCCTCTGAAGGGTCGAGCCCGTAAATCATCGAAATAACGAAGGTCGGAACATCTTCAGAAAACCCTTCGGGTCGAGGGAAAGCTAAGTCAAGTTCAATGCGTGAGATGACTTTGCTGGTGACGTTCTCGACCGTTACTGTCAACCCTTTCAGCCAGTCATCTTCCTCGATGAATTTTTTGCCCAGCTCGATTGGGTAATCCTTCGTTTTTAGCTTGAGTATTTTTATGGGCTCATTGCGCCAGGATAATTTGTCGATCTTTCGCTCCTGACCTTGCGCAAATCCAGGCTCGGGCAAAAACATAATCACGCTTGCCATCAAAAGAAACTTTTTGTTTACGTTGAGAGAGGACATGAGAATTCTCCTTGAGGACTGAGTATTGACCGGGCTAAGGCTCGGTCAGTTGTTAAATCATTACAGCTTATACACTCGTCAGTAATAGTAAGCAATCAAAACTCGCACGTGGGCGAGAATGGTAAAAAATCTAACGCTGAATATTCAGAGCGCTGATGTCTATCTGATAGATGTCTCCCAGACCGTTGCCCGGACCTCTCAGTTTGGTCATAAGCTCCGAGTAGGTAAACCGTTTCTTTTGCGGTGTCGAGACCAGACTTCTGGTGCTCGACCAGAAGAAATATTTTCCGTCAGGAGATACCAGCGGCGAATACTCCGAGCCGTTTGAATTGATCTTGTCACCAAGGTTGGCGGCCTTAGTCCAAGTCGCGCCCTGCTGATAACTGATGTAGAGGTCCGAGCCGCCGTAACCATCAGGACGCGTGGCCATGAAGATGAGATAGCTTTGATCCGGCGCTATGAATGGCTCGAACTCGTCATATTGGGTATTAATGGCGGCTCCCAGGTTTTCAGGCTCCAAATATTTACCATCAACCAAACGCGATCGGTAAATATCCGTGCGTCCCTTTCCGCCGGCGCGATCTGAACCAAAATATAAAGTCCCATCCAAAGCGACGGTGGGATACCACTCATTCCCCGGGCTGTTGATCGGCGCTCCCAGATTCTTAGGAGCGCTCCAACCGTTATTCACCCGCTCCATCGACCAAATATCCAGAGACCTGTCCTCTTCTTTACTATTTAGGACAGCTTTCGGGCGGTCGGAAATGAAATAGAACTTCGAACCATTGCTGGTGATAAAAGGATCGGCATCGCGGTATTGGCCAGACATTGAAACCACTTCCGGCGTGCTCCATCTGTGATCTTTGAAATGTGACACCACGATAGTCCAAAAGTTAAACGATGGGCTGCTCCTCAAGAAGTAGAGCGTCTTTCCGTCCGGTGTGAACGCAGGATGAGAATCAAATTCGCCGGTTGAGATGATTCCTTCGGCGAAAATCGTGGGCTCCGGCATCGGTTGCCTAGAAGCGTAAGGTGGCCGGGACGCGTCGTCACGCGACGCCGTAACGGCAAATCCGAACGATCCGAGCCACACCACTGCGAGAACCGCTATTCCGGCGATCCAAAACTGATTTTTCGTTAACTGTGGCATAGACTTTAGTCTGTGTGTGGCACAGACTTTAGTCTGTGTACTGCCGTCAAAGATCACCTCGTGGCACAGACTTTAGTCTGTGAATAGCTACCAAAGAAATCACAAACTAACGTCTGAATATCGTTACCTGGCTCACAGACTAAAGTCTGTGCCACTACCGTTGAAGCGGCAGTGCCTTCATGTCGATCTGATAAATATCACCGAGACTGTTGCCCGCGCTTCGCAACTTGTTTGACAGTTCCTGATAGGTCAGGCGTTTCGCCTGCTGGATTTCGAACCCGTACCCTTTCGTGCTCGTCCAGTAAAAGTATTTTCCGTCGGAAGATATTCTGGGTGCAGAATCCACTGCTGGCGAATTTATCTTGTTTCCCAGATTCACGGCTTGTGTCCAGGCACTGTTAGTTCGCTGACTGAGGTAAAGATCGACGCTACCCTGCCCGTCCGGCCGTCCCGCGCTCGCAAAAAACAAAATACTTTCATCGGGACTGACAAACGCCTGAATTTCCGGCGCCGCTGTGTTAATCGCCTCGCCAACGTTCTCTGGGGCAGTGTGATGGCCGCCCACCAATCTCGCCCGGTAGATGTCGGCTGCCCCTTTACCACCGGGGCGGTTGGAACTGAAATAGAGCGTTCCGTCCGTGGTCGTCGACGGAGAGGTTTCCTGGCTTTCACTGTTAATCGGTGCGCCAAGGCGACGAGGCTCGCCCCATCCGGATTTAGTCCGTTCGACTACCCAGAGGTCATGATCGGGTTTAGGAGCCGTACCCTCGATGGGACGGCGCGATGTGAAGTAGAGCTTCGTTCCATCCGGCGAAAGACAAGGGTCTGTGTCGCTATATTCACCGGAAAACGAAACGACTTCCGGCGTTCCCCATTTTCCCTTCTCGAAGCGAGAGGCGACAATCACGCGAAAGCTGAGGTCAGGCGTCGACTTCACGAAGTAGGCGACGCGGCCATCAGGATCAAAAGTGATACTGGATTCGTGATCGCGGGTGGAAATGACTCCCTCAGCGAAGATTCTCGGCTCGGGCATCGGCTGTTCCGAGCCATATGGAGCCCTCCGAAGCGCTTCATTCTGCGCCACCGGATTCCAAACCCAGCCTCCGGTCAGCGACAGCAGCAGGAGCGCACCACAACGAAGCGAAGAATCCCATTTTCTGTGCATTGGAGATTTGTGGCGTTCTCTATCAGGCTGATCAGGCCGGTTGCGCCAGGATAGTCTTCTTCACAAGTTGAAACGGAGTGGACGGCTCAGTGTCCAACACGGCGGTGACGCATCCTGACCTTTGAATCAATGGTCTCGCATGGCGTCGCAGGATCTTCTCGGAGTATTTCGTCCGATGCCAGGGACAGATCAGACATTTGCCGGCCTCATCCCAATGGCCCAGGTGCAATGGCCCGCCTCGATGATCGCAGCAGTCATTGTATAGAACGAGACTGCCGTCAGAAAATCGGAGCAGAAAATATGAGTTCTCTCCGGCCGTAATAAAGTTGAACTGATCGGGATCGAAGGTTACAACAAGCACGATTGATAATCCCCTAAGTCATAAACATGATAACGGCATTCTTCGGAAACCACGGCAGTGCCATGTAAGCGCTGGCGAGTCACGATGATCGCTTCCCCGGGGTCGAGCCGCACGGACTGGTCATGCCCAATCACCAGGTCCAGCGCCCCAGATTCGATTACATAAAGCTTGTCCTGGTCGCACACTCGCGTAACCAGGGACTGACTGGGATCCTCAACGTGAGTTGTTTTTGGTTTCCGCAACTTTCCGTCAAGGATCTGTTGATGAATCTGACGAGCAGGCGCCTTGAAGTTACCCGCCCCGTCAGAGTAGACAATCTGAGAAATGAAGTCCTCATCGGAGAGGGAAGTTAACAATTGCAGTTCCTCCATGCCGCGCACGATGTCAGGAATTACCGCGTCACCATGCTTGGCAATAGCCGGCGTAACAACATATTCAAAAGCCATGCGCCCGTGATGAGCATCGATGTGAAAATGCTCGTCGAAATAGTAAGTATCGACGGTCTTGCCAAACACTGCGCGCAGCATCTTCGAGATCTGCCGGCACGTGTGCGAGAACATCGCCTCGGCGACCGCGATGGCCCCGATTGCCTGAAAATACTTGCTATGGTCGCGTGAGACGTAATGATAGTAGTTATTGATCGCCAATGAAGAGGAGAGGTAAAACTGCCAGTATGCGTGTACATCCGACATGAGTCCGCAATTGGCCAGTGTGTTCTCGAAGAGCGTGCTGTGCTTGGCCGGATGAACACCGTATCCGTAATCGTCAATGACGATTTTGAAAAACTCCGATTGAATCTCGCCGTACTTGCCGAGGATGTTGCGCGACGATGCGGACGCCTCCGAGAGAAAATCACCGGCTACCTGGATCAACAGGGCCCGCCCCGCGCGCTGTGGGTCGGCAGAAGCGCTGACAGCGGCACAGATTTCGAGTTCAGACTGTTCATGTTTGGCAACGATCGACTGCAAGTAGGACTTCAAGGCCTCGACTGACCATTTGCCGGTGACGTTGATTTCATCTTTAAGGAAATTGAAAACGTGAGCTTCGAGCGTCGGGCGAATCAGCTCGCCAAGCAGTTTGTTATCGTTGGAATAATAACTGGAAAAGTCATTCTTCTTAGCGGCGAAATCGCTTGCCGGCAGAAAGATTAAGTCTGTCTCGTAGATGTTCAGCAACATGCGGTGGGCCGCGAGTGCGCTGGCGCCGAGAATTTTTGCTTTGTCGAGAGGCTTGCTGAAATCGAGTTGCTGGACGGCCTTCCAGTCTACTGGACGACGATAAGGGTTATCTCGAATCACCCACTCCGCGGCGTCTCCAAACAAAGGTCTCGCGGCATAGAGATCGATGAGCCGCTTGGTTTCCTCCACCTGTAACAACGCTCCCTTGGAATCCAGTTGTGGATGAATCAATGCACCACTCAGCACTTCATCAACCTCGGGAGCCAGTGTGGTAGCAAACGAACTCTGACTTAAGTCGTTCATGTTAAAGCCTCCGCGTTTTGTGTCTTGAGAATTTTGAAACTGCGTTAGTAGAAGTATTGCGTGTCGGGCTTATATCGAAATTGCATTCGCCGTTTCCACCTGGCGCCGACTTAGGGTTGGCTTCAGTTCAGTGGCGTTCAACTCGAGGCAGACCTTCAACCACTCAGCCATGACTTGCACGGCCGGCTCTTTCAACATTGAGTAGTGGTCTCCCGGGACTATATGAAGTTCGACTCCGCCGTCCGCCAGGTTGCGCCAGTCGCTCGCCGGATCCAAAGAGGCGTCTGCGAGTTGTTCACTCGCCCGAAAGAGCGTAATGCGGCCCTGATAGCGCTGCGGCTCATAGTGCAGCAGGGCTGAGATATTGTTTTGATAGACGCGAAAGAGCCGGATTAGTTTTGGCAGGTCGACGTTTGGTAAGGCATCGGTCTTGCGCCCGATGTGTTCCAAAAGTGACTCTAGACATTCCTCGACCGGGCGCAGTTCTGAATCGCTTTCAAGCGTCATTGGTTGTTCGAATCCGTACAGGCCGCTGATGTCCGATGTAAACTGTAGCAGGAGTGTCTGATCGTTGATTTCTGTGCTTTGGCCAAACGTCGCGGGAGCATAACTATCGATCAGGGCCAGCAACGACACCTCGAGGCCCTGAGCGCGCAACTGCCGCGCCATCTCAAACGCCACCACCCCACCCATCGACCATCCCCCCAGGAAATAAGGCCCGGTACTCTGCACTGTTTGCAACTCTTCAATGTAGCGGGTGGCCATCGACTCGATATGCGGGAGTGCTGGGGCAGGTCCATCTAGTCCCGGTGTTTGGATTGCATAAAAAGGCTGGTCGTTTCCAAGATGACGCGACAAGGCCGAGTAGCAGATGACGCTTCCGCCGGCCGGATGCACACAGAAGAAGGGTGGCCTCCAACCCCGCGGCTGAATAGCCACTAGAGGTGAACTGGCTTGGGGCTCGCCTTGCACCCGCAGGACTGATGCTATCTCCTGGATAGTTTGCTTCTGCAGGATCAACGCCAACGGCAAGTCTCGGCCCATTTGCCGCGATAATTGCGCCATCATGCGGACGGCCAGAAGAGAGTGACCGCCGCTATCGAAAAAATTATCGGTGATGCTAATCGGCCTTAAGTTGAGGATGTCTTCCCACAGGTGCGCGAGTTGCAGTTCCAATGCATCCCGGGGGGCTACAAAAATCGCCTGCTGCCCATCTTCACTGCCGGCCAGTGCCAGCAGCGCCTGCCGGTCGATCTTTCCGTTTGGAGTTAAGGGCATCTCATCGATCAACACAAACGCCTGCGGTATCAGGTGCTCGGGCAACTTCTCTTTCAGGTACCGGCGTAGGGCATCGACGGCCAACCCCATCTCTGGTTCGGCGACGACGTAGGCAATCAGCCGCTTGTCTCCCGAGCTCTTCTCTTGGACCAGCACGTGGGCTTCTCGCACCGCTTCGTGCTGCCCTAATCGGGCTTCGATCTCACCGGGCTCAATGCGGAAACCGCGAATCTTCACCTGCTGATCGATGCGTCCCAGATACTCGATATTTCCATCAGCCAGATACCGGGCCAAGTCGCCCGTTCGATACAGTCGCGCCCCACTCTTCCCGCTTAGTCCGTCGGGGACAAATTTTTCGGACGTCAAGTCGGCCCGATTCAAATATCCGCGCGCTAATCCGGCCCCGCCGAGCCACAATTCGCCGGCGACCCCGATTGGTGCTGCCCACCCGTGCGCGTCGGCCACAAACGCCCGCGTCTTTGCGATCGGGCGTCCAATTACAACTTGTTCCTGGTCTCCGCGCCGCATCACCGCGAAGGTTGAATAGGTTGTGTCTTCAGAGGGCCCATAAAGGTTGACTACTCGCTCGATCGTCGGCTGCTCATACAACTGCTCCACTAATGACCGGCGCAACGCTTCGCCGGCGAGGTTTATCATCCGCGCCTCAGCGGGAATCCCTTCCATGCGCACCAACTCGCTAATTACCGATGGCACTGTGTTGACCAATCGAACCTCGGCTTTAGCTGTCAGATGGGGCAGCATCAAAGCCTGCTCAACCAGGATCACCTTTCCACCACAGCTCAGGGGTACGAACAACTCGAAGACCGAAAGATCAAAACAGATCGAGGTCGAAGCCAGCACGCCCTGCAACTCTTCGGCGCTAAATGTGTCGCGCGCCCAATGAAGCAGCGTGGCCGCGCTTTGGTGTTGGATGGCCACGCCTTTCGGACGACCAGTCGAGCCTGAGGTGTAGATCACATATGCCAGATTTTCTCCCCGCACCACGGCCTGGGGATTCTCGGTACTTTCGCCGCTCCAGTTCTCTTCCTCTAATACAATTATCTGGCTGACGGTTGTGCTATCCAGGCGCCGGTGCAACCCTTCACCGGTAATCAGTACGCCTGCTTCAGCATCTGCGATCATGAAGGACAGCCGCTCCGCCGGATACTGCGGGTCGAGCGGCACGTAAGCTCCTCCGGCTTTGAGCACCCCGAGCAGGCCGACAATCATCTCCACCGAGCGCTCCACCAGAATGCCCACCTGCACTTCGGGGCCCACTCCCATGCGCCGCAAATAATGGGCTAACTGATTGGCCCGCCGGTTGAGTTCCCGATAGCTCAGGCGGGCTTCATTGAACACGACCGCAACGGCTTCGGGCGTGAGTGCCGCCTGCCTTTCGACCAACTCATGTAGACACGCCTCGTCAGGATATGCGCGTTCGGTCTGATTCCACTCCGCCAACTGTTGGTGCTCGGCGGCGCTCAGCATCGGTAACTCTGAGAGGCGTTGCTCGGGATGAGCCGCAATCCCTTCCAACAAACGTTCAAAATGTCTCGCCATCCGCTTGATGGTGGCGGCTTCGAAAAGGTCGGTGTTATAGCTAATGACTCCGCTCAGGCGCCCCTCGCTCTCGGTCATCCCGAGGCTCAGGTCGAATTTCGCAACCTCGGTGGACGACTCCATCCAACTCACCTCTAGCCCAGTCAGCTGCAACTCTTCCTGCGACACATCCTGAAGTATAAACATCACCTGAAAGAGCGGGGTCCGACTCGGATCGCGCTGCAACTGGAACTCATCAACTAATTTTTCAAACGGCACGTCCTGATGCTGATAGGCACCCTGAGTCATTTTCTTGACCCGGTGTAACAGGTCGAGAAAGTCAGATACCCCCGCGAGACGGGTACGCAACACCAGCGTATTCACAAAGAAGCCGTTGAGTTCCTCTAGTTCCGGACGGTTGCGCCCGGCGATGGGCGTGCCGACGCTGATGTCCATTTGCCCCGTGTGCCGCGTCAGCAGTACGTTGAAGGCTGACAGCAATGTCATGAACAAAGTAGCTCCGGCTGCTCGACTGATCTCCTTCAACCGTTGGCTGACCTCTTCGCTCAACTCCAGCGCTTCCACGGCGCCATGATAACTCTGCAGCGCCGGACGTGGCCGGTCAGTCGGCAACTCCAGAACCGGCAAATCTGCCAGTTGCTCACGCCAATAGCTGAGTTGTTTTTCCAGCACCTCTCCTTGCAACCACTCGCGTTGCCACACTGCAAAGTCAGCGTATTGAATCCTCAACTCCGCCAACGGTGAACTCCGCCCTGAACTATAAGCCTCATACAGCACGCTCAACTCTCGCTCCAGAACACCCAGTGACCATCCATCCGAGATGATGTGGTGCATCGTCAACAGCAGCGCATGCTCTGTTTCATCCAGTTTCAGCAGCTTCACCCGCAGCAACGGCCCGCGCGCCAAATCGAACGGCCGCTGCGCCTCTTCATTCGCCAGCCGCTGCGCTTCGGTCTCACGCTCCGCCGCCGGCAGGTGACCCAGATCAACTATTTCCGGCTTCAAAGGTTGCGGCGCGGCAATCACCTGGCAGGGTAGACCTTTGACCGTGGGAAATGTCGTACGCAGGACAGCGTGACGTTTGACGATCTCACTAAGGCTCCTTTCCAGGGCAGAAACATTAAGCCGCCCTGACAGGCGAACCGCGACCGGAACGTTATAGACGGAGCTTTCTGGAATGAGTTGTTGAATAAACCAGAGCCGCTGCTGAGCGAACGAGAGCGGAAATTCCGCGCCGGCATATTCTGTCAGGCGGGGTATCAATTTTAATCCGGGCGCAGTCACGCGGTCCTTATTCTCGTCAGGTTCTCTTTCGTATCCGAGCCTCGAAGCTACCGCCCAGGTATCATTCCCGAGCGAATCCTCGCGCTGTTGTTCTCGCCAACGGTTGGCGACACGGGCATCGACACCTGTGTACTGATGAAACTTCACGTCGCCGAGCATGCGGGACTGAGTATGAATGCCGTCGGTCATGCTCCTCTGTTTGTTTCGATAAGGCTCTAGCATCTCGAGGTGGAAATCCAAACCCAGAAAACCGCACACGCCGCGTAATACATCCTCCGGTTGCCGTAACAGTTCTTCAAATCGCACCTGGTGATGCCGTTCGGGCGGGATATTTCGAAGAAACTCCAGAATGTTCTCGTTGCTCACCAGCCAGATCAACTCAGCCAACTCCCGCCGGGTAAATCGATGCTCATACCGGAAAAATATTTGCTCGAGGTGAGCCTCGTCGAATGAATCGATCATTCCGTAAGGATGACGCGAAAGATGAATGTAGTGCGCATCCTCGAAGTCCGACTCGGCTCTTTCGAGGATTGATCTGTGGAGGGCATAAGAGGGCGTCTTGTCGACCAACTGCTTGCCGTTGCTCCACTCCTGCAATTGCCGGTAGCACTCCTTCGAGGTCAGCCCGCGCTCCTCCATCTCCTGCATGACGGCCTTCGCTTCGTCGGCCCCAAGGAGCCGGAGTTCCATGATGGCTCGAATAGTGCCTTCCAGCCAGAAACTTTGACTGCCGGAGAAAGCCGCACGCCTTTCGGCTAGCGTGTTAAAAGAGAGCAACTCAAGTTCCGGAGGAGCGAACAGCGCGGGATGGTTGTTGAGCATCACGCGGAAGAGCGTCGAGCCCGAACGTGGCGCTGACAGGACGAAGATCGCCGGACGATTTTTTATCCCGTCATCTCTGAGGCACGGGCCCAGAGGTTTAATGAACCGTCGCAGTTCGGTGATTTTCGCACGGCTGATTCGGGCGCCGACTTTGCTGGGTGACGAGCTGTCTGATCCCATTTCGCCAAAAGGAGAAGTCCCGCACACTCTGCGCACCGCGTCGGCATACTGTGCTTTGAGATATTGGGCCAATGGCGCGATTGCCGGAAACTGAAAGATGGTGACGACGTGCACGATTTCGCCCAATTTTTCCTGAAGCCGGTTGATAAAGACCGCTCCCTTGATAGAATCGCCGCCCAGGCTGAAGAAATCGTCTTCCACACCAATCTGCTCGATTCCCAGGAGCCCGCGCCACATCTGAGCGAGCATCGCTTCCAGATCATCGCGCGGCGCGAGATAGCTTCGTCCCAGCGCCGGGCGCGCCAATCCGGGCGCGGGCAAAGCGCGTTGGTTAACCTTGCCGTTGACGGTAAGCGGCAGTTTCTCCATGAGCACAAACACTGCCGGTATCATGTGTGAGGGAAGCTTTGCGCCCAAAAAATTCCGCAACTCATCAACACTGGGCTGAGGCCCGGTCGGTGTATTCGCGAGGTAAGCCACCAACTGCCTGTCTCCGGGCTGATCTTCACGCATCATGACGACGCTGTCGCTTACCAACGGGTGTTCAGCGAGCGCCGCTTCAATCTCTCCAAGTTCAATGCGGAAGCCACGGATCTTTACCTGCTGGTCGATACGGCCGAGATACTCGATATCGCCTCCTGCAACCAGCCGCACCAGGTCGCCAGTTTTGTAGAGTCGCTCGCCCGGTTTCTCAGCGAAGGGATTGGGCGGAAACCGATCGGCAGTCAATTCGGCCCGATTGAGATAGTTGCGCGCCAGTCCGGCACCGCCCACGTACAGTTCGCCGCGGATGCCGAAGGGCATGAGATTCATGTTGCGATCGAGCACGTAAAGTTGCAAGTCAGGGATTGGCATCCCGATGCGGCTGCTCCCGGCGTGAACGGCATCTCGGTGGGAAAGCGGTCGATAAGTAACGTGGACGGTCGTTTCGGTGATGCCGTACATATTCACCAGTTGCGGGAGCTGTGCGTCGTGCCGGTCGAACCAGGGCCTCAGGCTTTGCAGTTCGAGTGCTTCACCGCCGAAGATAATGAAACGCAGAGGCAGGCCTCGTGCATCCCGGCGGCTCTCATCGACACGCATCAATTGGCGAAAAGCAGAAGGGGTCTGATTCAAAACCGTCAGACCTTCTCGAAGTGCCTGCTCATAGAATGCTTCGGGCGAGCGACTGACAAGATATGGCACGACCACCAACCGCCCTCCGTGCAAGAGGGCGCCCCAGATCTCCCACACCGAGAAGTCGAAGGCATAGGAGTGAAACAGTGTCCACACATCGTGCTCGTCAAAGCCGAACCATTTCCGGGTCGCAGCGAATAATCGTGCCACGTCCCGGTGCGTGACCATTACTCCTTTCGGTCGGCCAGTCGAGCCGGAGGTATAGATGACATAAGCGAGGTTGTCAGGCATGATGCCGTTCAACGGCTCCACACTCTCGCGGGAGATGGACTCCCACTCCGCATTCAGATTGATCACTTTGATTGACTGACCTTCAAACTTCTCCAACTGGTTGCTTTCAGTCAGCAGCAACCTCGCTCCTGAATCAGCGAGCATAAACGTGAGACGCTCAAGCGGTTGTTCCGGCTCCAACGGCAGATACGCGCTACCAGCTTTGAGAATAGACAGCAGCCCGATAATCAGGTTCGGCGAACGCCCGACGCACATCGCCACCAGTGTCTCGGGCCCAGCATCCAGAGCGCGCAGGCGATTTGCCAACTGATTCGCGCGCCGGTCCAACTGGCGGTACGTCACTTGTTCCCCTTCATAGACGAGGGCAATGGCATCCGGTGTCTTTTCAACCTGGGCCGCAAACAATTCATGCAGACACTGATCAACCGCAAAATCCTCGCGGCTTTCACTCCAAAGCGTAAGTACCTGGCGGCGCTCGCGCTCAGTCAGAATATGAAGGGATGGAAGTGGTCGCCACGGATCGTCGGCAATTTCCTTGGTGAGGCACTCGAAAAGCTTGAGCATGCATTTAATGCGGGGTGAATCGAAAAGATCCGTGCTATAGCGCACCGAAAAGCCGAGCGTTTCCTCGCTCTCGAACCCTACCAACACCAGATCAAACTTTGCCGTGTAGGTCTCGGCCGGCAGGAAATCCGTTCTCGTCCCTGCCAGGGTCAACTGCTCGCTGGTAGCGTTTTGCATGCTGAAGACAACCTGAAACAGAGGGGTGTGGTTCAGGTGGCGTTCCGGCTGCAACTCCTCGACCAGCTTTTCAAACGGCACGTCCTGATGCTCATACGCCGACAGCGTGGTTTCCCGGACTTGCTCAAGCAACTCTCGAAAACTCATCCCACCGCTTAATCTGGTGCGCAACACCAGCGTGTTGACGAAGAACCCGATCAGATCTTCCGTCTCCGCCCGATTGCGGTTTGCTATCGGGGTGCCGATCAGAATCTCGTCCTGTTGGCTGTAGCGCCACAGCAGCACGTTGAAGGCCGCCAACAGCGTCATGAACAACGTCACCCCGGCTTCACGACTGATCTCCTGTAACCGCCGGCTGACTGCTGCGCTTAACTCCAAACCTTCCA
>Ga0187893_10005387_pt1 | contig 23008 bp, 12 predicted proteins | sample MA1701074metaG_FD_139574 | JGI IMG/M metagenome (GOLD analysis project Ga0187893, IMG submission 139574) | White microbial mat communities from a basaltic lava cave in the Kipuka Kanohina Cave System on the Island of Hawaii, USA - MA170107-4 metaG ...
AGGATTTGGGTTGGGTCACGAGGAAGAAACACTTACCCCTGGACGAGCAGTCAGGCACGTAAGGGCTCGGCTAGACGACTGCCTCAGGGAGGGGTCAAGGCGTGTCGACTGTGTCGTGGGCAGAGCCAGGCCCCCAATGGCCCTCAGGGCGGGGAGCCCGCCTTGGCTTATGGCTTCAAAGTCACAACTGTTTGACGACAGTCGGTTCGGCTGAACCCAGGCGATGCTCTTATGCCTGTGACCGGCCATATCGGCTCGCTTACATATTTAGGTGAGATCCTGGAATTGGATGGTTAAGAAGCCACTAAGGTCGTCGGAACTATTTTAGGTCAGCGGTTTTTCGCAAGCGGCCTTGCAGGGCCCGTTCCGAGATCGTCAAGTTCATGCGACACCATAAATGATCAGCTGCTCGGCGTGGCTTCCTGAATGTCGGATCTCTCAGTCACGACTCTACCGTGAAGTGAGCTGATGTTCCCAGCAAACAACGGCTTCCCGGTCCACACTTCGATTCCGAGAACAAATCTCCTTGAACGTTGTATTGTTCAAGACCTCCACCACTAGAAACTGAATTCGGGCTGCCACGTGGCGCGGACCTGCCAACCCGCCCCGAAGTCTGAACCAAGAATCTGTGCCACACTCTGCAAATGCCTCAAACGAAACCACCAGATACCTGGCTGGACGGGCAGATTCATTCAATTCTGTGAATGCCGTGGTCGATCCTGTATAGCTTTCCAAATTTATAGAACTCGCCGAAACCGTTGTCTGTAAGGCAAATGCTGACATCCTTTCAAGGGGGTTTGGGACATCATAATCATCGCAAATCTGATGCCCTTCTACTGCACTTCTGCTACTCTAACCAAGTTTTCGTTGGATACCTCCGCGCCGAATTCGGCGTTAAACCTTGCTGGAGGTCCCGTCCAATGGCGGTTGGGAGTTTTTGAAGTTTTCTGGGAAGCCCTTTCTGGACCAGTGCCCCCTCGGCGAGAGTCGGCAGGAAATGCGAAGCTAGGAGGAGTTGACGTGGAGAAGCGAGTCATCCTGCTGGTCGAAGACAACGCGAGAGATGAAGCCTTGACTCTACGCGCGCTCAAGAAATGCAACATCATGAGTCAGGTTGTCGTTGCGCGCGACGCTGTCGAAGCATTGGATTACATTTTCGCCACGGGTGCCTACCTGGGGCGAGATATCCACACGATGCCGCAATTCGTTCTGCTGGACTTGAAGTTGCCTAGGGGGGACGGCCTTCAGGTGCTTAAGAGGATACGAGCCGACAAGCGCACCAAAAGACTTCCCGTCGTGATCTTCACCTCATCTAGAGAAGAGGAAGATCTGGTCAAAAGCTATGACTTGGGCGCCAACAGCTTTGTAAAGAAGCCCGTTAGCCCCGAGCAGTTCCTGGATGCAACAAAGCAGCTGGGACTCTATTGGTTAGGGCAGAACCAAGTCGCAAAGATTCTGATCATTGACCAACATGAGGTTCTTCGAACTGGTGTCAAAAAAACTCTGGATGAGCCGGTTGGCACGAAGGAATTCGGTGAAGCAAGTTCTGGCCTGGAGGCTCTCAAACTCGTGCGCGATCGAGACTGGGACGTTGCTGTCTTGGCTCTAACTCTTGGCGGCCGAGGGGGGCTGGAAGTCTTGAAGGAGATGAAACGCATCCGACCCACGCTTCCGGTGCTGATCTTCACCGAGCAAGCCGAGGAACACTATGCGCACCGGGCTTTCAGGGCGGGTGCCTCCGGATTCATTTCGAAGGGTAGTTCCTGTGCCGAACTCGTCAAAGCCGTCAACAAGGTCATGAAAGGGGGTCGATACGTCTCTGCCGCTTTTGCCGAGAGACTCGTTGATCCTCATAGCGCCATCGACAATCCGCATCAAGCTCTTTCCCACCGGGAGTTTGAAGTCATGCGTCTGATTGCTTCCGGCAAGACCGTTGGCGAGATCGCAGCCTTGTTGTCGCTTAGCGACAAAACCATCAGTACCTATCGGGCTCGACTCTTGGAAAAAATGGAAATGAAAAGCAATGCCGATCTTACTCACTATGCGATCCAGAACAAGCTGGTGAATTGAATTCGAGCGGGCACGTTTTTTACCTCCTCGAGAATCAAAGAGTCCGTTAGTAGGGCAAAAACTGACTCATTTGCAGGCGTGATTCTGACGATTACATCATAAGTACTCCGACATCCGAACTGGTTCGCATTTGAGAGAATGGTGTCGTTCTCACTCCTGCTAAACAACATCGTAACTTCGTCCCTTTCGAGAAAGAACAAACGTCACGCATCTGTGCGAACTGGCGATGTGACAGGCTTGTACCCGTGAGTCTGGCAATCCGAGAGGACAAACCCGATGTGGAGCCTTTTAAGCACTGATGGATTCATGCCGCACGGACATTGCTATCTCTGGGAACAGAGGCTGGTCTCTCTGCATGTAATCTCCGACGCATTGATTGCCCTCGCCTACTTTTCGATTCCCCTGACGCTGCTCCACTTCCTCCGCAAGAAGAAAGATGTGCCCTTCAACTGGATCTTCCTCGCATTCGGGATCTTCATTCTCGCCTGTGGCACAACACATGTGATGGAAATTTGGACTGTCTGGAACGCGTCGTATTGGTTGGCGGGATTGATCAAGGCCTTTACGGCGGCTGCTTCCGTAGCAACCGCTGTCGCTCTGATCTGGATCGTTCCCCAAGCCCTGGCGCTTCGAACACCCGATGAGCTGGAAAGAGTAAATCGTCGGCTCGAACAGGAAATCAATCAACGAAAGCTAGTCGAGCACGAAATGCGGACTCTCAATGCTCAGCTGGAAAAGCGAGTCACCGAGCGCACCTCGGAGTTCACTCAAGCAAACGAAGCTTTGAAGCAGGAAGTCGCCACGCGGCTGCAGATGGAAGAAGGTCTGGCCAGCGAGCGAAATCTCCTGCGCACGCTCATCGACAGCTTGCCCGATGTCATTTTCACAAAGGACCTGCAAGGCCGGTTCGTCATTTCCAATCCGGCCACTCTCAAGCTAGTCGGTGCGTCCACGGAATCGGAGCTCGCGGGCAGGACGGTCTTCGACCTGTTCCCAGCCGATCTGGCCGAGCTCTATCACCAGGACGACATGCGAGTCTGCACCTCCGGCGAGCCGATTTTCAATCGTGAAGAGCCTTCCATAACCAGAGAGGGGGACCACCGCTGGTATCTCACAATCAAGGTTCCGTTTCGCAACCAGGCGGGCCAGTTGGCCGGCCTGATTGGCGTGAGTCGCGACATCACCGAGCGCAAACTGTCAGAGGAATCGCTGCGCGAGAGGTCGGAACGCTTGCGCCTGGCACAGCAGGTGGCACGGGTTGGCACCTTCGAGTGGAATATTCAGTCCGGCGTGAACCGATGGACGCCAGAAATCGAGGCAATGTACGGTCTCCCGCCGGGCGGCTTTGCCGGAACACAGCAAACCTGGGAGAACCTGGTTCATCCGGAAGATCGGGCCGAAGCGATGCGGCAGGTCTCCGCGGCCATGGACAGTGGGACCTTTGAAGGCGAGTGGCGCGTGATTTGGCCTGACGGAACAGTTCATTGGCTCGCCGGAAGGGCCTTCGTCTTCAAAGACGAGTCCGGGAAACCCCTGCGACTGATTGGCGTCAACATTGACGTCACCGAGCGTAAGCGCGTTGAGGAAGAGTTACGCGGTAGTCAACGGAAGTTGGCTGGTGTGATCGGCTCTGCCATGGACGCCATTATTACCGTTGACGGCCAGCAGCGCGTCGTTCTCTTTAACGCTGCGGCCGAGAAAATGTTTGCCTGTCCCGCCGGCCAGGCTGTGGGTCAGTCGCTGGACCGATTCATCCCTGAGCGCTTCCGCGCAACCCACCCTCAGCACATTCAGAATTTTGGCAGGACGAATGTGACTAAGCGTTCCATGGGAACACTCACGGCGATCTTCGGACTCCGTGCCAATGGCGAGGAGTTCCCGATAGAAGCTTCGATCTCTCAATTGGAATCGGAGGGCGAGAAGTTCTACACAGTTATCCTGCGCGACGTCACTGAACGCGAGCGCGCCGAGCAACGCTTCCGGCAGATGATCGAGTGCGCGCCGAACGGCATGGTGATGGTCGATCGACTGGGCAAGATCGTACTGGTTAACACCCAGATTGAACAATTATTCGGCTACAGCCGTGACGAGCTGCTGGGACAGCCCATTGAAGTGCTCGTTCCGGAACGGTTCCGCGCCCACCATCACGACTACCGCAACAGCTTTCTGGCCCAACCTGCGGCCAGGCCGATGGGAGCCGGGCGAGATTTGTTCGGGCTGCGCAAGGACGGCACTGAGTTCCCGGTTGAGATCGGCTTGAACCCACTCGAGACAGAGCAAGGCATGATGGTCCTGGGCACCATTGTGGATATCACGGAGCGCAAGCTCGCCGAGATGACCCTGCGCGATTCCGAAGAGCGTTTCCGCCTGCTGGTTGAAGGCATTAAGGATTACGGCCTCTTTATGCTCGATCTGGAAGGGCATGTCGTGAGCTGGAACTCTGGTGCAGAGCGGATCAAGGGCTTCCATGCTGAGGAGATCATTGGCGAGCACTTTTCGCGCTTTTATCCAGACGAGGATATCCGGGCCGGCAAGCCTGAGCGTGAGCTGCGACAGGCCGCAGCCGAAGGCCGGCATGAAGAAGATGGGTGGAGGGTTCGCAAGGACGGGACCCGCTTTTGGGCGAGCATTCTCATCACGGCGCTTCGTGACGAGCAGGGGCGTGTGCACAGCTTCGTAAAACTGACCCGCGACATCAGCGAACGCAAACGCGCCGAGGAAGCTTTGCACCGGAGTCAAGCGCAATTGGCGGGTGTGATCGGCTCAGCCATGGATGCCATTATCTCGGTCGACAGCAAGCACTCTGTCGTCCTCTTCAACACGGCCGCAGAGAGGATGTTTCTCTGCTCCGCTCGCGAAGCCATCGGGCAGCCTCTCGACCGCTTCATCCCGGAGCGTTTCCGCTCCACTCATCGCGGCCACATAGAGACTTTTGGACGGACCAACGTTACCAGGCGGTTGATGGGAGGGCTGAGTCCAATCTTCGGGCTGCGCAGTGACGGCGAGGAGTTCCCGATAGATGCTTCGATCTCGCAGCTCGAAACGGAGGGTCAGAAGCTCTACACCGTCATCCTGCGCGACATTACCGAACGGCGTCAGGCAGAGGAAGAGGTTCGCATCCTTAACGAAGACCTTGAGCGTCGTGTCGCCGATCGTACTGCGCAACTGCAAGCCGCCAACAAAGAGCTCGAAGCCTTCTCTTATTCAGTCTCGCACGACCTGCGCGCGCCGTTGCGGGCAATCGATGGCTTCAGCCTGGCCCTGCTGGAAGACTGTGCTGACAAGCTGGACCAGGAGGGCAAGGGCTATCTCGAACAAGTGCGCGGCGCCAGCCAGGAAATGGCGCAGTTGATTGACGCGCTCTTGCATCTCGCACGCGTGACACGCATCGAGATGCGGCGGGAGGTTATCAACCTCAGCCAGTTGGCAGAAGCGATTGTAAGCGAGCTGCGAAGAAGAGAACCCGAGCGAGAAGTTGCCATCAAGATCGAAGACAGCCTTGCAGCCCACGGTGATAAGCGTTTGTTGCAAGTCCTGCTGAATAACCTGCTTGGAAACGCGTGGAAATTTACCTCGAAGCGGGAGCGTTCAGAGATCACCTTCGGCCAGGAACAGAACGATCACGAAGCCTACTACTTCGTCCGCGACAATGGCGCGGGATTCGACATGGAATACGCTAGCAAATTATTCGGCGCCTTCCAGCGACTGCACGGCACCAGCGAGTTCGAAGGCACAGGCATAGGACTTGCGACCGTTCAGCGCATCGTCCATCGGCATGGAGGCCGGGTCTGGGCTGAGGGTGCCGTGGACCGAGGAGCGACTTTTTATTTCACACTTCCGGATCTGAAGGAGATGAAACATGGAGACCAAAGTGATTTTAGTGGTTGAGGATAATCCCAGAGATGAGGCTTTGACTCTACGCGCGCTCAAGAAATGCAACATCCTGAATGAAGTGGTCGTCGTGCGCGATGGAGTAGAAGCATTGGATTATTTATTCGGCACGGGAGCGTATTCGGCACGTGATATGCAAGTCATGCCGCAAATGATCCTGCTTGATCTAAAGTTGCCGAAGGTGGACGGCTTGCAGGTTCTTAAGAAGGTAAGAGCAGATGACCGCACCAAGCGGCTCCCAGTCGTAATGTTCACGTCCTCCAGCGAAGAAGAAGACCTGATCAACAGCTATAACCTGGGCGCCAACAGTTATGTTCGGAAGCCTGTGGACTTCGGGCAGTTCGTCGAAGCCACCAGGCAATTGGGTTTGTACTGGCTGGTCTTGAATCAGGCCGCACCTGTGAAATGAGCCTTAGACGATGGGCAAGGTCCTGCGAGTACTGAATATAGAGGATTCGGAACGGGACGCTTCCCTGCTTCGCCGGCACTTGTCACAGGCAGGCTATCAGCTTGTCTACCATCGCGTGGAAACGCCCGAGGCAACGCGAGCTGCGCTGGAAAGCCAAGCTTGGGACGTCATTCTTTGTGACTACTCGATGCCTCATTTCAACGCGACGGCCGCACTGGCACTGCTGAAAGAGACGGGGCTGGATATTCCGTTCATCATCATTTCCGGAACCATCGGGGAAGATGTTGCGGTTTCAGCCATGCTGGCCGGCGCGAGTGATTACTTGATGAAAGGCAATCTGGCGCGGCTCGCACCGGCCATTGATCGAGAGCTGGAGGAAATAGAAAGTCATAAGGCACGCAAGCAGGCAGAGGAAGCCCTGAAAGCCTCTGAAGCACAGTTGCGGACGCTTTTTGCCGCGATGACCGATGTCATCCTCGTTTTCGATCGGCAAGGACGCCATTTGAGAATTGCGCCGACTGATCCTACCTACCTGTACCAGCGCCCTGCCGAGCTGATTGGAAAAACGGTGCACGAGGTATTCTCGCAAGAAGAGGCAGACCGGTTTCTCGTACACATTCACATCGCATTGGAGCTGGGCAGGATGCACCGAGTCGAATACAGCCTCCAGATCAAGGACGCTCAAGTATGGTTCGAGGGCAGTGTTTCGCCGATGTCCAAGGATGAAGTCTTGTGGGTTGCGCGCGACATTACAGAGCGCAAGCGCGCCGAGCAACTCATCCACTTGCAAGCAGCCGCGCTCGGGGCAGCTGCCAACGCTATCGCGATCACGGATGCAGAGGGTGTCATTCGCTGGGTGAACCCGGCCTTTACTGTCATGACGGGATACGGACTCGAAGAGGTTCTTGGCTATAAACCCAACATTCTCACATCAGGCGAGCACGACTCAGCTTTCTACGAAAGTCTTTGGAACACCATCCTTTCAGGGCAAGTCTGGCGTGGAGAGATGACTAACCGAAGAAAGGACGGTCAGCTCTACTACCTGGACCAGACCATCACACCCGTGATGAATGATGCGGGCACTATTACCAATTTCATAGCCATCCAGCAGGACATCACCCATCGCAAGCATGCAAAGGAAGAGAGAGCGCAGCTGACTACCCAGATTGAAATCCAGCGTCAGCGCTTGAATACCATCGTTGCCAATGTGCCGGGCGTCGTCTGGGAGGTCTGGGGCGAACCGGATGGTCCCACCGAGCGGGTTGGCTTTGTCAGTGACTATGTCGAGGTAATGCTTGGTTACAGCGTCGAGGAGGCTCTCTCGACGCCAAACTTCTGGCGGTCGATCGTGCACCCGGACGACTGGGAGCCGACCGTGCAAGCTGCTGCCGCCAACTTTGCCAACGGCCACGGCGGCAGGCTTGAATTCCGCTGCGTCGCCAAGGACGGGCGTGTGATCTGGGTCGAATCGAACTCCACTGTAATCATGAATCTGAATGGCCAGTCTGTTGGCAGGCGCGGTGTCATCACGGACGTTACCGAGCGCAAGCAAGCCGAAGTGTCGCTCAGGCTGGCCGAGGAAAAGTATCGCAGTATCTTCGAAAATGCGGTCGAAGGGATCTATCGGTCCACGCCTGAAGGAAAGCTCACCTCGGTCAATCCTGCGCTGGTCCGTATTCTGGGCTATGCGTCTGAGGAGGACCTGATTGCTCATCGAATGGAGAGCGAGATCCAACATTATGTTGATCCCAACTGTCACGAGAAACTCAAGGCGATGCTCGCAGAGAAAGGCGTGGTGGCGGGATTCGAGTGTGAGGTGTATCGCAAAGACCACAGCAAGCTATGGATTTCCCAGAACATTCGCGCCCTCCGCGATGCAAGTGGCAACCTGCTGCTCCACGAAGGTTCGGTGGAAGACATTGCCGAGCGCAAGAGCCTGGAAGAACAATTCCGGCAGGCACAGAAGATGGAGGCGGTGGGAAAACTCGCCGGGGGTGTCGCGCATGATTTCAACAACCTCCTCACCGCCATCATCGGCTACAGCGATCTGAACCTGCAGCAGTTGCCACCTGGGGATCTACGCCGCAGCGACATCGAAGAGATCAAGAAAGCGGGCCAGCGGGCCAGCGCTTTGACGCGGCAGCTGCTGGCGTTCAGCCGCAAGCAGGTGTTGGAGCCGAGAGTTCTGGATCTTAACCATACCGTCTCTGACATGCACAAGATGCTGCAACGGCTAATTGGAGAAGACATCCAGCTGGATCCGGTGCTGGACCCGGCCCTTGGGAGGACCAAGGCTGATCCGGGGCAGGTTGAGCAGATCCTCATGAACCTGGCAGTCAATGCACGGGACGCGATGCCTGATGGGGGCAAGGTGACGATTGAGACCGCCAATGTCGATCTGGATGAGCAGTACGCCAGCGACCATGTCACGGTCAAGCCCGGCCCTTACGTCATGCTGGCAATTAGTGACACCGGTTGTGGTATGGATCGACAGACTCAGGCCCAGATTTTCGAGCCGTTCTTCACGACAAAGGCTCTAGGACAGGGCACGGGGCTCGGGTTGTCGACGGTGTATGGGATTGTCAAACAATCGGGAGGCAGCATCTGGGTCTACAGTGAGGTTGGGAAAGGGACCACCTTTAAGATCTATTTGCCCAGAGTCGACGAGGAAGTTCGAGAGCTTCAGCGCACCGCCCCTCCGGCCGAGTTTCCGCGCGGGACGGAAACGATCCTGGTTGCGGAAGATGACGAGACGGTGCGGACGCTCACCATCGCCGTGCTCAAAACACTCGGTTACCAGATCCTGGAGGCAGCCAACGGAGATATCGCGCTATTGATCTGCCGGAACGTCGAAAGAGAAATCCACTTGTTGCTTAGCGACGTGGTCATGCCTGAGATGAGCGGGCGCGAGTTAGTGCAACGGCTCGCCGGAATGCGGCCTCACATGCGAGTCCTCTATATGTCAGGCTATACGGCCAATGCCATTGTCCAACACGAAGTGTTAGACGGAAGCGTGAACTTTCTCCAAAAGCCGTTTACGCCTTCCGCGCTGGCGCAAAAGGTGCGCGAGGTCTTGGACAAGCCTGAGCTCGGCGCTGAGTCGAAGGAAATGCGTTCGGGCGAGTAGACAATACAGCGGCTACTGCACGACGCTATTTGAGGGTTACAGAAGATAGTTTGGCGGATTTGAACCAGTCCGGCCTATGAAATGAGTGTTACGACAATGAACAGAGTCCTGAGGGTACTAAACGTCGAGGATTCGGAACGGGATGCTTTCTTGCTCCGGCGCCACCTGTTGCGGGAAGGCTATCAGCTAGTCTTTGACCGCGTTGACACACCGGAATCAATGAAAGCGGCGCTGCGACAGCAGGAGTGGGATGTCATTCTATGTGACTGCTCGATGCCCCACTTTAGCTCGGATGAAGCGCTGGCGCTCCTGAAAGAAACGGGGTTGGATGTTCCGTTCATCATTATTTCCGGAACCATGAGTGAGGAGGTCGCCGTCTCTGTCATGCTGGCCGGCGCGCAAGATTACATGACGAAAAGTAATCTGGCGCGACTAAGACCTGTCATTGATCGGGAGCTCGAGGGAACAAGAATACACAAGGCACGCAGGCGGGCTGAAGATGCCCTGCAAGCTTCTGAAACGGAGCTGCGAGCGCTCTTTGCCGCAATGACCGATGTGATCCTCGTGTTTGATCGGCAAGGTCGTTGTTTGAGAGTCGCGCCGACTGATCCTGCATACATGTACAAGCCCTCCGCCGAACTGGTTGGGAAAAGCGTTCATGACGTATTCTCGAAACACGAGGCGGACCTTTTTATCGAGCACATTCATCGCTCCTTGGACGAGGGCAGAATGCACCGCGTCGAATACAGCCTGCGAATGGATGGGGCCCAGCGATGGTTCGACGGCAGTATTTCACCGATGTCAAGTGAGGAGGTTTTATGGGTTGCCCGTGACATCACAGAGCGAAAACGTGCCGAGGAGGAGAACGCCCAACTGACTGCGCATATTGAAAGCCAGAGCCAGCGTTTGAATACCATCGTCGCCAATGTGCCCGGCGTCGTCTGGGAGGCTTGGGGCGAACCTGGTGCCGCGACACAGAGGATTGACTTTGTCAGCGACTACGTAGAAACAATGCTTGGCTACAGCGTCGAGGAAGCGCTCTCGACACCAGATTTCTGGCGCTCGATGGTCCACCCGGACGACCGAGAGCGGACCGTAGAGGCCGCTGCTACCGACTTCGCCCACGGAAGAAGCGACCGGCTTGAATTCCGCTGCATCGCCAAGGACGGCCGCGTCCTTTGGGTCGAGTCGAACTCCACGGTAATCGTAAACCGTAAGGGCCAGCCTCTCGGCAGACGCGGCGTCCTCATCGACATCACCGAGCGCAAACAAGCTGAGGCTGCGCACAGGCAAGCGGAAGAAAAATATCGGAGCATCTTTGAAAATGCGGTTGAAGGGATCTATCAGGCCACTCCCGAAGGAAGGCTCACTTCGGTCAATCCTTCGATGGTCCGCATTCTGGGTTATGACTCTCAGGAGGAGCTCATTACCCATCGTATGGAGAGCGAGAGCCAGTACTATGTTGATCAGAACTTTCACGAGAACCTCACGGCGACGCTTGCTGAAAAAGGTGTGGTGATGGGATTCGAGTGTGAGGTATATCGCAAAGACCTGAGCAAGGTTTGGGTTTCCCTGAACATTCGCGCGATCCGGGATGAAAGCGGCCAATTGCTGTTGCACGAGGGCTCGGTTGAAGACATCACCGAGCGCAAGAGTCTTGAAGAACAATTCCGACAGGCACAAAAGATGGATGCCGTAGGAAAGCTTGCCGGGGGCGTTGCCCATGATTTCAACAACCTGCTCACCGCGATCATCGGCTACAGCGACATGAACCTCCGGCACTTGCAGCCCGAGGATCCGGGTCGTAGCGATATCGAGGAAATCAAGAAGGCGGGTGTACGCGCAAGCGCTTTGACGCGGCAACTGCTGGCCTTCAGCCGTAAGCAAGTTCTGCAACCGAAAGTTTTCGACCTTAACCACACCATCTCGGAAATGTACAAGATGCTGAAGCGGTTGATCGGAGAAGACATCCAGCTTGAGACGGTGCTGGACCCCGCTCTGGGAAGCGTCAAGGCTGACCCGGGACAGGTTGAGCAGGTGCTCTTGAATCTCGCAGTCAACGCACGAGATGCGATGCCCGATGGCGGCAAGGTGACGATCGAGACCGCTAACGTTGACCTGGATGAACAGTACGCCAGTAATTATGTCACGGTCAAAGCCAGCCCTCACGTGATGGTGGCCATCAGCGACACGGGTTGCGGTATGGATAAACAGACGCAGGCACACATCTTCGAGCCATTCTTTACGACAAAGCCTGTCGGACAAGGCACTGGGTTGGGGTTGTCGACGGTGTATGGCATTGTCAAACAATCGGGTGGAAGCATCTGGGTCTACAGCGAAGTGGGCAAAGGGACAACCATCAAGATCTATTTTCCCAGAGTTGACCGGGAGACTCGGCAGTCTGACCGAACTTCTACGCTTACGGGATTGCCGCGGGGAACAGAAACGATCTTGCTCGTCGAGGATGACGAGACGGTGCGCAAAATGACCAGCACCGCGCTCAGGACGCTGGGCTACTACGTCCTTGAAGCAGCCAATGGGGAGGCAGCACTCTTCATCTGTGAGCACTCTAAAGGAGAAGCGATCAACCTGCTCCTCACAGACGTTGTCATGCCTGAGATGAACGGTTGCGAGCTTGCGCGGCGGCTCGCCGGAATGCGACCCCGCATGCGAGCGCTCTATATGTCAGGCTATGCGCCTAATGCAATCGTTCAACACGGAGTGCTCGATGGGAGCCTGAGTTTTCTCCAAAAGCCGTTTACGCCGTCCGCCTTGGCACAAAAGGTGCGCGAGGTCTTGGACAAGGCGTCGACCGAGACAAATTGAACTGAGACTTCAGGGTCCAGATACCCATGGAGACCAACGGAAGGGTAGCGCTGAGAATGCGCCTCACGCTCTTGACAACCATTGACCCGCGCGAGTTTGCAAGCCACAAGGTAATTCTTCTGAGATTCCGATTCCTCCGTGAGTCGCTTACTGGCCGATGTCTTTGGATGCAAGAAAACTAGATATTCTTTAACCGAAGCAAGGTTTAGTGACGATACAGATAGAAGCAACGCTGGATTAGCACCCCAGCAATTTTCGACGTTATCGTACGATCGACTCTCATTCAACCAACTGCCACTGGAAGTTGCGCGCCCGCGGCAGGCGTTCAACTCCGTAGCTGATCACGGAGAGCCACTTCATGACGGCAAGATTGGCTCACGCTCTGAGTCCAGTTCTCGTTTTCCGCGCCCACTCCAACCTGTGCGCGGTGCCACTCTCTTGCGTTCTGGAGACAATGAGACCGCTCCCCACTGAGGCCTTCAAAGACATGCCCGGCTTCGTTCGTGGGCTTTCAATTATCCGAGGTTCTCCTTTCCCAGTCGTTGATGTTGGAGCTCTGCTGGGAACGAATGGCCTGATGTCCGTCACGCGCTTCATTGCGCTTCGGATCTCCGAGACGAGAGGGATTGCCCTCGCAGTCGACGAGGTCGTTGGGGTTAGGGAATTAGACACCTCGCTGCTACAGCGAATGCCATCACTCCTGCATGGTGCTGATTCCGGAACAGTCGCAGCTATTGGCACTCTCGATGGCGAGCTTCTGGTGATCCTGCAGGAAGGCAAGATGCTGTCCGAGGATGTCTGGCAATCCCTCGGAGTAGGAGGCAACGGTCGGTGACTCCAGTCCTGGACCCATCACCGTCGGATGTAGAGCGCTTTCGATCGGCCGTTACGTCGCGGCTAGGGTTGGCATATGACGAGAGCAAGCTCGATTATCTTGCTAAGGTCCTGAAAGAAAGAATCGGCAGCCTGACCGTCTCCAGCTATGGCTGGTATCTTGACGGTCTTGCTTCGGTAGGGTCATGGGATGAGGAATGGCGGAAGCTGGCTGAAACTTTGACAGTCGGTGAGACCTATTTCTTCAGATATTGGGATCACTTCAGAGCCTTTGCCGAGGTTGTTTTACCCGACTGTCTTCGGACCAGAAGTCCCTGGGGTGGGGTTCAAATCCTGTCCGCCGGATGCGCCTCCGGCGAGGAAGTCTATTCGCTGGCTATCCTGACGACTGAGAGCCGCGCAAACCTGGCTGGGGCGCGGTTGATGAAGATCGGAGGGATCGACATCAACCCCGCGAGTCTTCAGAAAGCCAAAGTCGGACGGTACTCAGCTTGGGCCCTGCGTGAGACTCCCGACGAGTTGCGCCAACGCTACTTTCGGAACGAAGGTCGGGAATTCATCGTTGACGAAGCGATCCGCTCAATGGTGGCTCTTGAAGAACGGAACCTCCTGGTTGACGACTCGCTGTTCTGGCAAGAAAACCGGTTTGACGTCATCTTTTGCCGCAACGTGACCATGTACTTTGCTCCCGGCCTTACCAAGACCGTTGTCGCGCGAATGTGCAAGGCATTAAAGCCCGGAGGATACTTGTTTCTTGGCCACGCGGAGACACTGCGCGGCGTCTCCGATGAATTCCATCTGCGACACACCCATGGGACCTTCTACTACCAAAAACGAGGGGATCACGAGGGGCGAACTTCCAGCGCCTCAACCGAGGGTTTGAAATCCTACAATCCAGCGGCGACGATTACTGCAGAACTTGTGGACACCGCTGGGTCCTGGGTCGAGGCCATCCGTCGCGCCTCTGAACACATCGCGATCCTTGCCGGTGCGCCTTGCCAACCCTCGGTGGCTTCGAGGGGGATCCCATTAGACTCCACCGACGAGGTGCCAGCCGCTGTCGCGACGCGCCCATGGGACTCTGAAGCGGTTGTTGAGCTGATAAGAAAGGAAAGATTCTCAGAAGCTATGGATCTGCTCCCAGAGCGCAGTATGGACCCCGATGCTCTGCTCCTGCGCGCGGTCATTCTTACAAATCGCGGCGACCTCTCTCACGCCGAGAAGGCCTGCAGAGACCTTTTGAAGTTTGATGAATTCAATTCGGGCGCGCACTACTTGATGGCTCTTTGTCGCGAGCACGCAGGCGATCTATCCGGCGCAACGGATCACGATCAGACTGCTGCCTACCTGGATCCAGCCTTTGCAATGCCTCACTTGCATCTGGGTATTTTGGCTAAACGACGGGGCGATTTGGAGACCGCGAGGCAGGAACTTAACCAGTCGCTGCTGCTGCTGTCGAGCGAAGATGCCTCGCGAATCCTTTTGTTCGGCGGCGGCTTCAAACGTGAGGCTCTCATTGAACTGGGTCGCGCCGAGATGCGCGCCTGCGGAGGCCACTCTTGATGATGCGCCGTTCTGTAATGGCGGAGGGAATAGAAGGTCTGCGACAGGCCTTCGACCAAGCCTTTGCGGCTCGGCCGAACGCCGGAGCGCAAGATCTTCAAGACCTGCTTTCCGTGCGAATCGCTGGTGAACCCTATGCCCTACGGCTCGCTGAAATGTCGGGGCTTTCGCCAAATCCCCGGATCACGCCGGTTCCAAGCGCAGTATCGGAGCTCCTCGGTTTGACGGCGATCAGGGGCGTGATTTTCCCCGTCTACAGCCTGGCTGAAATTCTCGGGCATGGGAAGGACGGCAGCCCGGCGCGTTGGGTTTCCGTCTTTGGAACCCATGAACCGCTCGGACTGACCTTTGGGTCACTTGAAGGCTACGCGCGAATTTCCAGTGCGGACCTGTGGACCTCGGAAGAGTCAGCGCGAAGGCAGCACCTGCCTCAGGTCTCACGGATCGGAGCGCTGATTTGTCCGGTTATCAGCCTGGCTTCGGTTGCTCAAACCATCAAGGGGCAGGCTCCATCGGTTAGAACTAAGGATTAGGCCGAGGAGTCATTGATACTTCTGCGGAGTGACACAGAGCATGAAATGTTTCATGCGGCGCCGGATGAGCAGTCGAACGATTCCGCTCTGCGGACGCGAGAAAGTCCCCCTTAGAAAAGGGGGGAATGTTCCGGGGCCAGGGCCTTCAGGGTCTGAGGTGGGTTTGAATTAGGGACGGACCCACCCCGGCGCCACCCCTCCAGGGAGGGGATTCTCAGAGGAGGATGCAACAATGAATCAATCCAGGACATTTGGACAGAAGCTGGGAGCAGGCTTCGCCGTAACGATCGCCCTGATGATAGCGATGGGCCTGATCGCCATCCTCGGCATGCGTTCAGTCGTGACTGACAAAGACGCGCTCATCGCGGTGCACGCCCAAAGCCTCATTGATGCGCACAAGCTTCATGTCGCGATTGAGCGCATCGTGGCGGCCTCTCGCGGGTTTCTTCTCTCCAAGGAAGAACGATTCCTTGACAGCATTCGGGCGGCCGACGGCGACTTCGAGGCAGTTCGGCAACGACTGAAGGCTCGGTTCGCCGAAGGCGAAGCCAGACGCTTGTTGGAACAGGTTGAGCGCGCTCAAGCTGACTGGCGGGCTGCGGCGGAGCAGTTGATCGCTCAGCGGAAATCGGAAGCAAACCTCGAAACCATCGTACGCCGTTTCGACGAGCAGATGGCGCCCAGGTACGCCGTTCTCGAGCGTGAAATCAACGCTTTCATTTCAAGGGAGTCGCTGGCATTGGAAGACGGGAAGCGGACTTCCACGGACGCATCTTCTTCGGCAGTAGCGTTGGTCATCGCGATCGCAATCGGAACCGCTGTCGTAGGCGGCCTCGTCGCCTTCTTCTTAACCCGCTCGCTCACCGTTCAGATTGGTTCTGCGATTCAGCACGTGCAGAGTTCTTCGGCGGAGCTTCAAGCTGCGGCGAACCAGCAAGCTACGGGAGCCAAAGAGCAGGCCACGGCGATGAACGAGATCAGCACAACGATCACTGAGCTACTCGCCACGTCGAGACAGATCGCCGAGAGCGCCCAGCGTGTTGCTCACATTGCCGAACAAACCGCTGGGGCCGCGCGAAACGGCGATCAAACGGTCCAAAGAGGCCAGGACTCCATCGGCTCGATCAAGAGGCAGGTGGACGCGGTCGTCGAGCATATGTTGGATCTGGGAAGGAAGTCCCAGCAGATTGGCGGCATTTTGGAGATTATCAACGAACTCTCGGAACAGACAAACATTCTTGCGATCAACGCCACGATCGAGGCAGCGGGGGCCGGGGAATCGGGCAAGCGTTTTGCCGTCGTGGCGGATGAAATTCGCAAATTGGCTGACAGAGTGGGCGTCTCCACAAAAGAGATTCGCGGGCTCATTGACGAAACTCGTGCCGCGGTCAACACGACCGTCATGGCAACTGAGTCTGGATCAAAGGCTGTGGATACGGGATCGCGCCAATTTTCTGAAGTCACTACGGCAATCAAGCAGATTATGGATCTGGTGAAAACCACGACTGAGGCGGCGCGGGAAATTGAGCTGAGCACGAAACAACAGACAACTGCCGTCGAGCAGGTCAATGTCGCCATCGCGGACGTTGCGCAGACAACGAAAGAGACTGAGGCGAGTTCTGGCCAGACCCTTCAGACGGCGACCCAGTTGACGCAGCTTTCTCACGATCTGACGCGCTTCATTCAGTCGAATTCGCGCCGGTAGCCCCATGGCAAAGGACCCATACAAGTACTTCCGCATTGAAGCGCAAGAGCTTCTTCAAGGCATGAGCCAGAGCATTCTGCAGCTGGAAAAGGGCGGAGAGCGGGCGCAGGTGACCGCGCAGTTGCTCCGCTGCGCACACACCCTCAAGGGAGCCGCGAGGGTCGTCAAGCAGGTAGAAATCGCAAAGTTGGCGCACACGATGGAAGACGCAGTTGCCTCCTATCGAGACGCCAGTGTTCCGATTCCTCACGAGCGTGTCGACGAGTTGCTGAGAATTAACGACGCAATCGCCGCGGAACTTTCTTCGCTCGACGTTTCCAAAGAGGCCAAGGCCGCGGATGTTTCTTCTACGACTGCGGATGAACGCCTCGAGAGCGTCCGTGTCGAGATTCGAGAACTAGACAACTTGTTCGAAGGGATTTCTGAAGCGGGAATGGAACTTAGCGCGCTTCAGTCGGATCTGGACGAAGTTGAAAAGACCCGACTGTTAGCCAAGCGACTCACCGAACATATCAGCAAGCGTCGTGGCGCCGGGCCGAACGGGTCAGAGACGACTTTTGCCAAGATTCAGTCTATGGGCGAGGATGTTTTGAGCTCGCTGAGTCAGTTGCAGCGAAGCTTGGCGGCCCATCTGGACCAGGCAGAGCGCGAGTTGGCGCAAGTTAGAGTGGAAACAGACCGGCTTCGCTTGGCGCCGGCCAGCGATCTCTTTGTCGCCTTGGAACGGGCTGTTCGCGACGCCGCCCAATCCCTCGGAAAGCGTGTCGAGCTCAATACCGTCGGAGGCGAGACTCGAATCAACGCCCATGTCCTCGGGGAGATTCGAAGCGCTCTGCTGCACGCAGTTCGTAATTCTGTCGCCCACGGCATTGAGAGCGAATCGGAGCGTCGTGCGGCCGGCAAGCCGCCTGTTGGGACGATCGCCTTGTCGGTCGAGCGGCGGGGGAACCAGGCCGCGTTTACGTGCAAGGATGATGGGCGAGGGATCGACGTGGAGGCCGTACGACGCGTCGTAATTGGTCGCAGCCTCATTGCTCCTGCCGAAGCTGCGCTGCTAGGTTCTGAAGATCTGATTCGATTGGTCCTCAAAGAAAGGCTCACCACTGCCAGCCGGGTCACCGAAGTCTCCGGGAGAGGCATCGGACTGGACGTGGTACAAGAAGTGGCGCGTCGCCTAAAGGGCACGGTGGCGCTGAGCACTGAAAAGGGACAAGGGACGACGCTCGAACTCTGTGTTCCCCTGTCCCTCTCATCGCTCCGCGCGCTGGTGACGGATGCCGGGGGCTGTGAGGTTTGTCTGCCACTCGAAGCGGTGCGTGGGTCCATCCACCTTGCCAGCAACGAAATCGCACGGTCAGCCGAAAACCGGTCCATCGTGTATGAGGGACGATCAGTTCCCTTTGTCCCACTGGCGAGACTGTTGCGTCGAGAGCCGTTGAGGGGGCGCAGCCACTGGTCTGTCGTCATATTTCAAAAAGGCTCACACTTGGTGGGTCTGGGGGTTGATCGGCTGCTTGGCATTTCGGACGTTGTCGTGCGGCCTCTGCAACCTTGGATCGCCGCGGCCCCCATGGTTGCCGGCGCAACTTTGGACCGAAAAGGCCACCCCCAGTTGGTGTTGGATCCGCTTGCCGTTGTGGCGGCTGCGCGCAACGGGAGGGGAAGTATTGCGGAAGCGACTGTGTCCCGCTCCCCAGTGCTGATCATCGACGATTCCCTCACCACGCGCATGCTGGAACAAAGCATTCTGGAGTCCGCCGGTTATCAAGTGGAACTCGCAATCTCGGGCGAAGAAGGGATCGCGAAGGCGCGTAGTCGTAAGTACGGAGTTTTTGTCGTTGACGTTGAAATGCCGGGGATCGACGGTTTCGAATTTCTGAGACAGACCCGGAGCGATCCGATGCTGCGGGATGTTCCCTCCGTACTGGTCACTTCGCGCAATTCACCTCAAGACCAGCGTCTTGGGAAAGAGTTGGGGGCCCACGCCTACATCGTCAAGAGCGAGTTTGACCAAGGATTCTTCCTAAAAACCCTCAGGGATCTCATTGGGTGAGGAATGAAGAAGACGCGCGTACTTGTGGTTGAGGACTCATTGACGGTTCGCAAGAGGCTTGTCGAGGCCCTCAACGGCGACCCGGAGTTAGAGGTCGTTGGAGAAGCGGAGGACGGCAAGACGGCTATCGAACTCTGTCAAAAGCTGCGACCCGATGTCATCACCCTCGACATGATGCTCCCCGTCATGAGCGGTTTGGCAGCCACTGAATATGTCATGGCCTATTGTCCGACGCCGATCCTCATCGTATCCAGCTCGACCAACTGTGGAGAACTCTTCAAGACGTACGAGGCCCTCGCCGCGGGCGCCGTGGAGGTATTGGAAAAACCGACGGGTGAAGAAAACGACGACCAGTGGGATCGGGCGCTGAGGAGCACGGTCAAGCTCGTGGCGCGAATCAAGGTGATCGCGCACCCGCGGGCAAAGTTTGGCGCGAAGCCGCTTTTCGCGCGCCCCTTGTCCCCGCCAGTCATACGCGCCCTTCCGAAGTTGCGTTTGATTGCGATCGGCGCCTCCACCGGCGGACCCGGGGCCATCGTAGAAATCCTCCGCGGGCTGCCGAGCGCCTTTCGACTTCCAATTGTGTTGGTCTTGCACCTTGGGCAGCCTTTTGCAAACACGTTTGCCGAATGGCTTGACGGGCAGTCGCCGATGCGAGTGGCCTATGCGAGACATGGCGATCCGCTGCCTCGTGTGGGCGAAGCGAGGGTGGTCATGGCGCCCGCCGACCGTCATCTCATCGTTAAAGAAGGCCGCCTTTTGCTGACAAACGGTCCGGAGCGGCACTCATGCAGACCGTCAGTTGATGTTCTTTTCGAATCCTTGGCCCGAGAAATGGGCGCGGAATGCGTCGCCTGTGTCCTGACCGGCATGGGGAGAGACGGTGCCGAGGGCCTGCGCGCAATCAGGCAGGCTGGCGGCACAACACTGGCGCAGGACGAGGCGACTTCAGTTGTTTTTGGAATGCCGCGCGAGGCAGTAGAGCTCGGCGCTGCCGAGCGAGTGTTGCCTTTGCATCAGATCGCGCCAACACTGATCGGCCTCGCCGGCTCCTCCGAATCAGAGAGATGATCGTGAAACCCAGTGTTCTCATCGTGGACGACAGTCTAACTGTACGGATGGATCTCGAGGAGGCCTTTCAATCTGCCGGCTTTCTGACCAAGAGTTGTGTCACAGTTCGCACCGCTCGTGAGGCGCTTTCCGAACCTTTTGCCCTCATTGTTCTGGATATTCTACTGCCGGATGGCGATGGGATTGAGCTGCTCAAGGAGATCAGGAATACGCTCGCCACATCCGAGACTCCTGTCTTGCTGCTTTCAACCGAGGCGGAAGTGGCGGATCGCGTGCGCGGTATGAAAACCGGCGCCGATGAGTATGTTGGAAAGCCTTACGACCAAACCTACCTCATTGCGCGCGCGCGAGAACTCCTGCACAAACGGAATTCCGTTCGAGCGGAAGTCTCAGAGACGATACTCGTCGTGGACGACTCCGCTACTTACCGGGAAGAACTGAAACAGGCCCTTGAGTCACAAGGCTATAAGGCTGCCGCTGCGTCAAGCGGCGAGGATGCGTTGCGGCTCGCCGTGGAAATGCGGCCAAGGGCCGTCATTGTGGATGGCATTCTACCGGGAATCGACGGCGCCACCGTCATCCGCCGCATGAGGCAGGACGCTACGCTGCGGGCGACTCCCTGTCTCCTGCTTACAGGATCGGAAGATCCAAGGGCTGAGCTCAAAGCGCTCGACGCCGGAGCCGATGCCTACGTAAAAAAAGAAGAAGATGTGCAGGTGATTCTTGCCCGCCTGGCGGCTGTCTTGCGATCTTCTGCGACCGTTCCTGCCGCTGCTTCTACCTCGAGTCTCTTCGGTCCAAAGAGGGTTCTAGCGGTAGATGACAGCCTGACCTTCCTCCATGCGCTGGCGGATCAGCTAAGGCAAGAGGGTTATGACCCCATTCTGGCGCGATCTGGCGAGGAAGCGCTTGAGGTCCTCGCGGTCCAAACGGTTGACTGTATCCTCCTAGACCTCGTCATGCCTGGTCTTTCCGGAAATGTCACCTGCCGGCGCATCAAAAGCAATCCTGTGTGGAGAGACGTGCCACTCCTCATGCTAACAGCTCGAGAAGATCGCGATTCGATGATCGACGGGATCAATGCGGGGGCAGACGACTACATAGCCAAGTCGAGTGAGTTCGAAGTTCTAAGCGCAAGACTGCGGGCACAACTGCGCCGAAAACAAATTGAAGACGAGCACCGACAGATTCGCGAGCAACTTCTCCTGAGAGAACTCGAGGCTGCTCAAGCAAAGGCAGCTCTGGAACTGGCGGAGACTCGATCTCGATTGCTTGCGGATCTTGAGAGAAAGAATCAGGAACTCGAAGCCTTCAGTCACTCAGTGTCACACGATCTGCGCGCTCCTCTTCGCTCAATCGCGGGTTTCTCTCAAATTCTTCTGGAAGACCACTCAGATAAGCTCGACAGTGAGGGAACCCGAGTGCTGCATGTAATTTCGGACAGCGCTCGAAAGATGGGTCAGTTGATTGAGGATCTTCTCGAGTTTTCCCGCGTTGGCCGCAAGGAGTTGAGGGCCAGCATTGTCGATATGACGAACCTGATGCAATCTGTGATCAATGATTTGGTGGCTTCATATCCCGGACGCGATATTTGCGTCTCAGTTGGACATCTTCCTGCTTGCAGAGGCGACCAGGCTCTGTTGCGCCAAGTTCTGGCCAACTTGATCGACAATTCCATTAAATACACGCGCAACCGCTCTCGTGCTCAGATCGAAGTGGAAGGCCAGTCTCAGCCAACCGAGAACCTTTACATCATCAGAGACAATGGCGTCGGTTTCGCAATGGAGCATGCCCACAAGCTCTTTGGGATTTTCCAAAGACTCCATACTCAGGAGGAATTTGAGGGAACGGGTGTGGGTCTTTCATTGGTACAAAGAATCGTCCAGCGACATGGAGGGCGAATTTGGGCCGAGGCAAAGTTAAACGAAGGAGCAACGTTTTCCTTTACGCTGCCAAGAATGGAAGAGGGTGGTGAACTAAGAGAATGAGACGGGGTCGAAAACAATCAGCATCATTCTCGAATGGCATGGCGGGCGTTGAGGACGGCCAACAAGGTGGCGCTTCCGTCAAGAGAGGAGCGAAGGCGCCTGTCCTTGTTTTTGGTGACGCGGCAGTGTGCAGACAGTCGTGGCCCGAACCCGCTTCGTTTGAAGGTTCCAACATAGACGGTCGATCGACGATCTGAGACTGTCAAAGGAAGCTCGTAACGTTGTTGAAATCTACTAAACTACGCGCCCCTTATCCGCTTTCTCTGAACCACGCGCTCAACGCAATGTGAGGGTCGGATCATGGAAACTGAAGTGCGTATCCTGTTCGTTGAAGATTCCCGTGAAGACGCTGATCTCGAAGAACGTGAACTGAGAGCGAGCGGCATGCTGTTCCAATCCAAGCGGGTCTGGACTCGTGAAGAGTGCGCGCGGGCCCTCCGGGAGTTCAAGCCTGACGTGATCATCTCAGATTACTCGATGCCGGATATGGATGGACTGGAGGCTTTGGAAATCTCCAAGCGGATTTGCCCAGAGGTTCCGCTTATCTTCGTCTCCGGAACGATCGGCGAAGAAAGGGCTGTGGAGAGCCTTAAGTTGGGGGCTACCGACTATGTCATTAAAGGCCGGCTCAAAGGGCTTCCGATCAAGATTCGCCGAGCGCTTAAGGAAGTAGCGGACCGCACCGAAAATCGTCGCCTCGAAGAGCAGCTGAGGCAGTCGCAAAAGGTGGAAGCTATTGGAAGACTAGCGGGTGGAATAGCCCACGACTTTAACAACCTCCTAACCGCCATTGTCGGCTATAGCGACCTCGCACTGACGAACCTCGGCGAAGACAGTCCCTTGAGCGCGGATATCATAGAGATAAGAAAGGCCGGCCAACGCGCTGCCACATTAACCCGCCAGCTGCTCGCGTTCAGCCGCAAGCAAGTTCTTCAACC
>Ga0187893_10005388_pt1 | contig 23004 bp, 15 predicted proteins | sample MA1701074metaG_FD_139574 | JGI IMG/M metagenome (GOLD analysis project Ga0187893, IMG submission 139574) | White microbial mat communities from a basaltic lava cave in the Kipuka Kanohina Cave System on the Island of Hawaii, USA - MA170107-4 metaG ...
GTCCGGCACCGGATCGCGCTCGAGGTGAAGGAGTCCGCGGCGGGCCTCGCCCGGGCGGCGGACGAGCGGGAGATCCTGCGGTCCCGGATCCTTCCGGCGCTCGAGGAGGCGTCGCGGAGGGCCGCCCGGGCGGCGGCGGCCGGAGAGGATTCGAGACGGGACGTGATCGAGGCCGAGCTGCGCCTCGAGACCGCGAACCTCGAGGCCGCGAGGCTCGATGCGGAGCTCGACCGGGCCTGGGCGGAGCTGGAACGGAGCGTCGGGAGGAGGATCGAGTGAGGACGCGCGCGGCTTGGATCCTCTGTGCCGCCCTGGGGGCCTGCGGGGAAGAGAAGCGCCAGGAGCCGGCGCCGGTCCCGGCGGCGACGGTCTCGAATCCCGCGAAGGAGGCCGAGCTCGCGACGATCGTCCTCGCGCCGGCGGCGGAGACGCGCCTGGGCATCCGGGTGGCGGCGGTCGAGGTCCGGAAGGTCGAGCGGACCCGGATGCGGGGCGGCGTGGCCTCGGCGCTCCCGGGAGCCCGGGTGACCGTCGCGGCGCCGCTCGCCGGGACGCTCTCGGCCGAGGCGCCTCCGCGGGCGGGAGAGCGGGTCGCGAGGGGCCGGGCGGTGTTCTCGCTCGCCCCGATCCTGACGCCCGACGCGCGGGCCTCCCTCGCCGCCTCGAGGGCGCGGGCCGAGGGGGAGGCCCGGCGGGCGGCGGCGGAGCTCGAGGCGGCGCGGGTGGCGCTGGCGCGCGCGGAGCAGCTCCTCAAGGACAAGGCAGGCCCGCAGAAGGCGGTGGACGAGGGGAAGGCGCGCGTCGAGGGAGCCCAGGCGGCGCTCCGGGCCGCGGAGGCCGAGCGCGAGGTCCTGGCCGCGGCCGAGGGGGGAACCGCGCTCGCCCTCCCGCTCGCGGCTCCGTTCGACGGCGTCCTCCTGGGCGTCCATGCGGCTCCCGGGCAGGCGGTCCCGGCCGGCGCGCCGCTCTTCGAGGCGGCGGACACGGCCCGCCTCTGGGTGCGGGTCCCGATCTTCGCCGGGGACGCGGGCGCGATCGACCGGTCGAAGGACGCGCTCGTGAACGGCCGGCCCGCTCGGCCGACGGACGGGCCGCCCTCGGCCGACCCGGCCGGGGCCACCGTGGACTTCTACTACGAGGTCGACAACCGGGAGGGAGGGCTCCGGCCGGGGGAGAACGTCGCGGTCACCCTCGCCCTCGCGTCCGGCGCCGAGAGCAAGGTCGTCCCGCACGGCGCCGTCGTCCACGACGCCCACGGCGGGGCCTGGGTCTACGAGCGGACGAAGCCGCTCACCTACGTCCGCCGCCGGGTCCAGGTGGCGCACGTGACGGAGGGCCTGGCGGTCCTCGCGGACGGTCCGCCCGCGGGCCGGGAGGTGGTGTCCGTGGCCGCTCTGGAGCTCTTCGGGACGGAGTTCTTCGTCTCGAAGTAGCGCGCCATGCTCTCCTGGCTCGTCTCGACCTCCCTCCGCGCGCGCGTCCTCGTGGTTTCAGCCGCGCTCGCGCTCCTCGTCTACGGCACGCACGTCGCCCGGACGACCTCGCACGACGTCTTCCCCGAGTTCGCGCTCCCCAAGGTCGAGATCCAGACCGAGGGCCCGGGGCTCTCGACCGAGGAGGTCGAGAGCCTGATCTCGATGCCCATCGAGAACGCGCTGAACGGGACGCCGGGGCTGGCCGAGCTCCGGTCGAAGTCGGTGCTCGGACTCTCCTCGGTCGAGCTCTTCTTCGAGGCGGGGACGAACCTCCGGGAGGCGCGTCAGCTCGTGCAGGAGCGGCTGGCCGCGGTGGCGGGCCGCCTCCCCGCGGTCTCGGGGGCGCCGGTGATGCTCCAGCCGCTCTCGTCGACCTCCCGGGCGATGAAGATCGCGCTCTGGCCCCGGAAGGCCGAGCCCACGGAGGAGGATCTCCTCGACCTCTCCGAGACGGCGCGGTGGACCATCCGGCCGCGCCTCATGGCCGTACCGGGGGTGGCCAACGTGGCGATCTGGGGACAGCGGGACCGGCAGATCCAGGCGTTGGCCGACCCCGACCGCCTCCGGGCGCGCGGCGTGGGCCTGCAGGCCCTCGAGCGCGCCGTGGGCGAGGCGGCGGAGCTGGGCTCGGGGGGCTTCGTGGACACGCCCAACCAGCGCCTGGCGGTGCGGCACCTCCCTGCGATCCGGACCTCGGAGGACCTGGCGAAGGTCGTGATCCCGCCCGGCCCGCTCCGGATCGGGGACGTGGCGGACGTGGTGGAGAGCCACCCGCCCCGGATCGGGAGCGCGATCGTGGGGGGGAAGGGCTACCTCGGGCAGGGCATCCTCCTCATCGTCGAGAAGCACATCGAGGGGAACACGCTCGACGTCTCGCGCGGGGTCGAGCGGGCGATGGAGGAGCTCAAGCCGGGCCTCGGGGACCTCGAGTACGACACGACCATCTTCCGGCCGGCGACCTACATCGAGCACTCGCTCCGGAACCTGGGGAACGCGCTCCTCCTGGGCTGCGTCCTCGTGGTGCTCGTGCTGGCGGCCTTCCTCTTCGAGTGGAGGACGGCGCTGATCAGCATGCTGGCGATCCCGCTCTCGCTCCTCGGGGCGGGCGTGATCCTCCACCTCCTCGGGGGCACGGTGAACACGATGATCCTGGCCGGGCTGGTCATCGCGGCGGGGGAGGTGGTGGACGACGCGATCATCGACGTGGAGAACATCGCCCGGCGGATGCGGCTCAACCTCGCGGCGGGGAGCCCGAAAACGGCGTTCCAGGTGGTGCTCGACGCCTCGCTCGAGGTCCGGAGCGCCGTGGTCTTCGCGAGCGTGATCGTGATCCTCTTTTTCGTCCCGGTCTACTTCCTCGAGGGCCTGACGGGGACCTTCTTCAAGCCGCTGGCGATGGCGTACGTGCTGGCGATCGCGGCGTCGCTCGCGGTCGCGCTTACGGTGACGCCGGCGCTCTGCTACATGCTCCTCCCGGCGGGCGGGGTCCGGAGGAGGGACGCGCCGCTCGCGGCGGCGCTGAAGCGCCTCTACCGGGCGGCGCTCCCGCCCCTCATCGCGCGCCCCGGGGCGGTGGGGGCCTTCGTGGCCCTCTCGATCGGGGGGGCGGCCGCGGGCTTCCTCTCGCTCGGCACCCAGCTCCTCCCGAGCTTCCAGGAGCGGGACTTCCTCATGCACTGGGTGGAGAAGCCCGGGAGCTCGATCGAGGCCATGGACCGGATCACCGAGGCGGCGGGGCGCGAGCTCCGCGCGATCCCGGGGGTGCGGAACTTCGGGTCCCACATCGGCCGGGCGGAGGTTGCCGACGAGGTGGTGGGGCCCAACTTCACGGAGCTCTGGATCTCGATCGACGAGGACGTGGACTACCGCGCGACCATCGCGCGGGTCCAGGAGGTGGTGGACGGCTACCCGGGCCTCCAGCGGGACCTCCTCACGTACCTCCGGGAGCGGATCAAGGAAGTCCTGACCGGCACGAGCGCGGCGATCGTCGTGCGGATCTTCGGGCCGGACCTGGCCGTGCTCCGGGCGAAGGCCCAGGAGATCCGGACGGTGATGGAGTCGATGAAGGGCGAGGGGGTGATCGAGCCCAAGGTCGAGGCCCAGCAGGAGGTCCCGCAGATCACCATCCGGCTCCGGCCCGAGGCCGCGGAGCGCTTCGGGCTCACGCCCGGGCAGGTGCGGCGGGCGGCGGTCACGCTCGTCCGGGGGACGAAGGCCGGGGAGCTCTACGAGGGGCAGAAGATCGTCGAGGTGGCGGTCTGGGGCGTCCCGCGGGTGCGCACGGACCCGACGTCGCTCCGGGAGCTCCCGATCGAGACGCCCTCGGGGGCCCTGGTCCCGCTCGGGGAGCTGGCCGACGTGGAGATCGTGCCGGCGCCGAACGAGATCAAGCGGCAGGGGGCCTCGCGGCGGATCGACGTGAGCTGCAACGTGCGGGAGGGGGCGGACCTCGGGTCGGCGGCGCGGGAGCTGGAGCGCCGCGTGCGGGCGATGCGCTTCGACCGCGGGTACCATCCGGAGTTCGTGGGCGAGCACGCGGAGTTCCAGGAGGCGCTGGTGCGCCTGCTCCTCATGTTCGGGATCCCCCTCGTCGGGACGCTGGTCTTCCTCCAGGTGGAGTTCCAGTCGATCCGGCTCACGCTCCTCCTCTTCCTGGCGCTCTGGTTCGCCCTGATCGGTGGGGTGGTGGGGGCCCACCTCGGGGGCGGCCTCCTCTCGCTCGGCTCGCTCGTGGGCTTCGTGACGGTGCTCGGGATCGCGGCGAGGAACGGGATCATGATGGTCTCCCATTTCCGGCACCTCGAGGAGCGGGAGGGGGTCCCGTTCGGGACGGAGCTGGTGCTCCGGGGGGCGGAGGAGAGGCTCTCGCCGATCCTGATGACGGCGGGCTGCGCGGCGCTGGCGCTCCTGCCGCTCGTCCTCAAGGGGAACATCCCCGGCCAGGAGATCGAGTACCCGATGGCGATCGTGATCCTGGGGGGGCTTGTGACCTCGACCGCGCTCAACCTCTTCTTCCTCCCCGCCCTCTACGCGGCAGTCCGGAAGTGAGGCGAGCCGTCCCCGGGCGCGGGCGAGCGACTTCCGGGCGCCCCGCGGTGTACCATCCCTGGGGATTTCCGGAGGCGCGATGAAGTCCGTTCTCATGGCGTCGGCGCTGGTCCTGCTCGGCGGGCGTCCTGCCCTCGAGAAGCCCAACATCCTCTTCATCGCCGTCGACGACCAGAACGACTGGATCGGCTGCATGGGCGGCCACCCCCAGGCGAAGACGCCGCATATCGACGGCCTCGCCGCCCGCGGCACGCTCTTCCTCAACGCCCACTGCCAGTCGCCCCTCTGCAATCCGTCCCGGACGAGCCTGCTCACGGGGCTCCGGCCCTCCACGACCGGCATCTACGGACTGGCTCCCTGGTTCCGGAACGTCGAGCGCTTCCGGGACGCCGCCTCCCTCCCGCGTCACCTCGCCGCGCACGGGTACCGGACCCTCTCGGCCGGGAAGATCTACCACGCGGGGTTCGCCCGGAAGCCCGGCGAGGAGTTCCACGTCGTGGGGCCCGGCGGCGGCGTGGGCGCGACGCCCCCGAAGAAGCTCGTCCAGACCCCGGCCCCGCACCCGCTCGTCGACTGGGGCGTCTTCGACCACAAGGACGAGGACAAGGGCGACTGGAAGGTCGCGAGCTGGGCCGTCGAGCAGCTCGAGGCGGCCCCGAAGGAGCCCTTCTTCCTCTCCGTCGGCTTCTTCCTTCCCCACGTCCCCTGCTACGCGACGCAGAAGTGGTTCGACCTCTACCCGGAAGAGACGACCCGGCTTCCCGAGATCCGCGAGGACGACCGCGACGACACTCCCCGCTTCTCCTGGTACCTCCACTGGAAGCTCCCCGAGCCGCGGCTCAAGTTCCTGAAGGAGGCGGGCCAGTGGAAGAACCTCGTCCGCTCCTACCTGGCGTCCGTCAGCTTCATGGACAGCCAGGTGGGGCGCGTCCTCGAGGCCCTGAAGCGCAGCGGGCACGAGGACGACACGGTGGTCGTCCTCTGGGGCGACCACGGGTGGCACCTGGGGGAGAAGGGGATCACCGGGAAGAACACGCTCTGGGACCGCTCGACCCGGGTGCCGCTCGTCTTCGCGGGGCCGGGCGTCCGGGCCGGAGCGCGCGTCGGGAGCCCGGCCGAGCTCCTCGACCTGTTCCCCACGCTTTGCGAGATGTCCGGCGTCCCGGTCCCGGCGGGGCTCGAGGGCCACAGCCTGGTCCCCCAGCTCAAGGACGCGCGAGCGCCCCGGCCCTGGCCCGCGATCACGACCCACAATCCCGGGAACCACGGCGTCCGGACCGAGCGCTGGCGCTTCATCCGCTACGCGGACGGCTCCGAGGAGCTCTACGACATGGAGTCCGACCCGAACGAGTGGAAGAACCTGGCCGGGGACCCCGCGCGCGCGGAGACCCTGGCCGAGCTCCGGAAGTGGCTGCCCAAGGAGAGCGCGCCGCCGGCGCCGGGCAGCAAGCACCGGATCCTGACCTTCGACGGCGGCCGGCCCGTCTGGGAGGACCAGCCGATCGGCCCGGACGACCCGATCCCCGACTAAATGGAAAAAAGGCCCGGCCGGGGTCGCCCCCGGCCGGGCCTTCGGGATTCCGCTCGAGCCTAGAAGAGCGTCGTGACGGGCGTGCCCTTGTCGGCGACCTTGAAGGGCCGGCCGGCGGGCGAGTGGACCACGTAGCCCGTGGGGAGCCCCACCCCGTAGGCGATCGTGGCGTTGAAGTCGGGCACCGTCATCGGCTTGTCCGCGACCTCCTTGCCCTCGGCGTCCGTCTTCCCGTACTTCTGGCCGCCCTTGATGCCGCCGCCGATGAGGAGGCCGGAGAAGGCCTTCGGGTAGTGGTCCCGGCCCTCGCGCTCCTCGCGGATGTCGGGGGTGCGGCCGAACTCGGTGGCGAGCACGACCAGGGTCTCCTCGAGGAGCCCCTTGCCCTCGAGGTCGCCGATCAGGGTGCCCAGGCCGCGGTCGAGGACGGGGAGGCGCTGCTCCATCGCGTCGAAGTTCTGGTTGTGGGTGTCCCAGCCGCCGAGCTGCACCTCGACGAAGCGGACCTTGTGCTCGATGAGGCGGCGGGCGAGGAGGCAGCCCTGGCCGAAGGCGTCGGTGCCGTAGGCCTCGCGGGCCTCGGCGGGCTCCTTGGTCAGGTTGAAGGCCTCGAGGTCCTTGGACGACATGAGCCGGACGGCCTGGTCGTACATGTCCGAGTAGGCGCGCACGTCGCGGTGGTCGAACTTGGCCGCGAAGGCGTCGTTCATCTCCTGGGCGCGCTTGAGGCGGGCGGCGTAGGCCTCCTCGCTCACGCCCGTGGGCCGGACGCTGTTCTGGAGTCCCGAGGCCGGGTTCCCGATCGGGAGCGGGCCGTGCTTGGACTCCATCCAGCCGGCGGAGGCGCCGTTGTTCCCGCCGCCGATGGCCACGTGGCAGGGGAGGGTGGCGTTCCGGGGGCCCATCATGAGGGACATCCAGGCGCCGAGCGTCGGGTGCTTGGTCGTCCCGCGCATGACGTAGCTCGTGTGCATGAGGTACTGGCCCTGCGCGTGGGCGCCCTGGTTGGAGGTGAGGGAGTTGACCACGACCGCGTGGTGCATCTTCTTGGAGAGCCGCTCGAAGAGCTTGTTGATCATCACGCCGTCGGCGCTCGTCTTCGTGCCCTCGGTGGGCCCCTGAGTCTCGGCCCCGGGCTTGAGGTCGAAGGTGTCCAGGTGGGTCATGCCCCCCGACATGTAGAGGTAGATCACGTTCTTGGCCTTCGCGCCGGGGCGGAGGGGCACCGTGCCCACGTCCTGCGCGTGGCCGAGGCGATCGAGCCAGGGGAGGGCGCCCACGCCCAGGAGCGAGAGCGCGGCCTGGGACATGAACCCGCGGCGCGAGACGTCGTCGAGACTCCGGGCCAGATCCTTCATGGCGTTCTCCCTCTTATCGGATGAACATGAACTCGTGGGTGTTGACCAGGGTCCAGATCAGGTCGCGGACGGCGGCCTCGCCGCGCTTCTCGAGGTCCGGGGTCCAGGTCCCCTTCTCCTTGGCGGAAGGGTCGCGCCCGAGGATCCCGCGGAAGGCGGCCACGGCCTTCTCGGCGGGGGTCTTGGCGGCGTCCACGGAGGCCCGGATGGCGGAGCGGGTGTTCGGAAGGATCGACTTGTCCACGAAACCGTTCAGGAGCGAAAGGGCCTGGGGGACGGCGGAGTCCTTGTGGGAGGCCTCGATCTGCTCGCGGTCGGACTGGCCGAACTCGCGGAGGAAGTGGCCGGGGGGCGCGGGCTGGGCGAGGTCCGAGGCCCGAGAAAGGGCGTTCCGGTTGTCGCCGCCCCGCCGGTAGTTGCCCGCCTGCATGCGGGGCATGAGGAGGGCGGAGCGCGACTGCTCGAGGGCCTGGAGCTCGTCCTTGATCTTCTTGGCGGCGGCCTCGTCGCCCTTCTTCTTGGCGGCCTTGAGGGACTCCTGGAGGGCGGCGGCCTTCTTCCGTGCCTCCTCGTCGGCCCTCTGGGCGTTGCGGGCGTCGGCGGCCATCTTCTGCTGCATCTCGCGGTACTTGGCGGGGTCCTTCTGGCGGAGCACCTCCATCTCGACGCCGGTCTTCACCTGCTCGGCCGTGAGCTTCGTGATGCGGTCGTACTGGGCGTAGACCGGCTCGGCGGCCTCCTCGGGCTTGCGGAGGGTGGAATCGACGTCGGCGACGACCAGGGTCACCATCGAGTCCCAGAGCTGCTCGGCGGTCATGCGGCGGAGGAGGGGGCCGGGGAAGCGGAAGGGGTCGTCCTCGGAGGGCTCCTTCGCGCAGGCCTCCCGCTGGTAGGTGCGGCTGTTGGCGAGCACCCGGAGGTACTGGCGGAGGTCGTAGCCCACCTGCACCATGACGGTCTCCAGGTGCTTCATGAGGGCGGGGTTGACCGGCTGCGTGTTCTCCTTCAGGTTGTCCACGGGCTCCATGACGCCCAGGCCGAAGAAGCGCTTCCAGAGCCGGTTGGCGATCACCTGGGTGAAGCGGGGGTTCTCGGAGGAGGCGAGCCACTTGGCGTAGGCCTCCCGGGAGTTGATGTCCGAGGCGCGGACGCTGGGCGCGCGGTTGTTCCGGGGGTTGGGCCGGCCGGAAGACCTCTCGGCGGCGGCGGTGTCCGCGGCGAGCTTCACCTCGTTCCCGAACATCGCCTTGGCCTTGATGATCTCGTTGGGCTTCGCGTCGTCGTACTGGTAGTCCCTGGGGAGGCGGTAGACCCCCGTGCCGCTCCCGTTGACCCCGTAGCCCAGGGGCTGGAGCAGGCGCTGGAAGGCCCGGTACTCGAGGCTCCGGTTCTCCTGGCCCCGCTCCTTGGGCCGGAACGTGTCGCCCAGGGCCATCAGGCGCTTGCCTTCCTCGGTGGTCCGGTAGGAGTCGTCCGTGTAGCGGATCCCGCCGGTGAAGGCCACCATCTCGTGGTACTGCCGCTGGGTCCACTTGTCGAAGGGGTGGTTGTGGCACTGGGCGCACTCGAGGCGGGTGCCGAGGAAGATGGTGATCGTGTTGGACATGTTGTCCTCGGGCATCCCGCGGTCGCGCATCATGTAGCCCGTGGCGCCGTGGCCGCGCTTCTCGGAGGGGCCCGAGGCCGTCAGGAGCTCGCGGACGAACTGGTCCCAGGGCTTGCCCTCGGCGAGCGACTCCTTGATGAAGTGGATGTAGGGCTCGCCGGAGACCTGGTTCTGGAGCCGGGACTTCACGCGCAGGACGTCCGCCAGCCAGTTGAAGAGGTGGCTCGTATAGCCCGGCGAAGTCAGGAGCTGGTCGATCAACGCCTCGCGGCGGTCGGACGGCGAGGTGAGGAACCGGGAGAGTTCCTCCGCCGTGGGGATCCGGCCGGCCAGGTCGAGGTAGACCCGGCGGGCGAAGGCCGCGTCGTCCAGGGGGGAATTGGGCTTGAGGGTGTGGGCGGCGAGGTCGGCCTCGACCAGGCGATCGATCTCGCGTGCGGCGGCGAGGATCTTCTCGCGGGGGATGCGGTTCAGGCCCGGCGCGTTGTCCCCCGCGGCCCCCGAGGCGGGCGGCCCGGCGAGGAGGATGGCGGCCGTCGCGACGCCCAGGGCGAGGCGGATGGTCCTCATGGGTGCACCTCCCTGAAGGTTCCCTTGGCTCCAGTAGATGCAACCCCCCGGGCGTGGCCAAGGTTGCGGGGGAGATGCAGAAAAGATGCGGGGGAGGGGGAGTCGTTGACGCCGGGGGGGGGCGCGAGGCGCCCCCCTCCGGCGGGGGGCTATTTCTTGTCCGGGTCCTTGAACTCGGCCACCTTGGCGATGAACTTCTCGGGCTCCTTCTCGAACTTGCCCTTGCAGTTGTTGCAGCAGAAGGCGATGACCTGCTTCTTGTAGGTGAAGCTCGCGGCCGCGTCCACGTCCTTCCCGGAGAGGGGGCATTTGGCGTTGATGGGCTTGGCGTCGGCCTTCTTCTCGTCCTTCTTGGGTTCGGCCTTGGGCTTGGCGGCCTCCTTGACGGCCTTGTCGTAGGCTTCCTTGAAGTGCGGGTAGCGGTTGATGTACTTGTTCGGATCGGTCGGGAACGCGGTCTTGCAGTCCTCGCTGCAGAAGGCGATCAGGACGCCCTGGTGCTCGAGGGCGATGGCGGGGTCGACGTCCTTGTCGTTCCGCGGGCACTTGGGATTGAACGCCTTCTTGGCGGCGGGCTTCTTCTCGGGCGCGGCGGCCGGCTCCTTGAACTCGGCGACCTTGGCGATGAACTTGGCCGGCTCGGCCTCGAACTTGCCCTTGCAGTTGTTGCAGCAGAAGGCGATCGCCTGGTTCTTGTAGACGAAGACGGCGGCGGGGTCGATGTCCTTCCCGGAGAGCGGGCACTTCGCGTTGATCGGCTTCTGGGCGGCGGGCTGGGCGGGGGGCTTGGGCTGCTCGACGGGCTGCGGAGGGGGAGGCGGGGCCTCGACGCCGCGGTTGATGTCGATGCCCGTGACGGCCCCAGCGAGGGCCTTGGCGCCCTCCTCGGTCACGGCGGTCTGCCAGACGTAGAGGCTGCGGAGCTTCTTCAAGCCCTTCAGGCTCTCGAGCCCCTTGTCGGTCACCTTCGTCCCGTAGAGGTTGAGGTAGCGGAGCTCGGAGAGGCCCTTCAGGTGGGCGAGGCCGGCGTCGGTGATGCCCGTCTTCTCGAGGTGCAGGCGCTGGAGGTTCTTGAGGCCGGCCAGGCCCGCCAGGCCCGCGTCGGTGACGCCCGTCCCGGCCAGGTTGAGCCAGAACGTCTGCTCGGCGACCGGCTTGAGGAGCTCGAGCTGGGCGTCCGTCACCTTGGGTCCGGCCATGCTGAAGTTGACGCTGACCAGGTGGGTGTTGGAGGCGAGGGCCATGGCCACGGCGCCCGCCTGATTGAGCTTCTCGAGGGCGGCGGCGTCCGCGGCGGCGACCTTAGGAAGGTCGTCCTGCCCGGCGGCGAGGCCGGCGGCGAGGACGACGAGGCAGAGGGCCGAGACGAGGCGCTTCATGACGGAATCCTCCCTAGTACCGGTGGCCGATCCGCTCCCGTGGGGCGCCTATTGTAGGGAAAGCGCGCCCGGGATGCAACCCGCTCCGCGCTCATCTACAATACTACGCCCGTCTCCCCGGGGAAAAGCTGCCCGGAAGGATTTCCACGCCGCGGGGAAAAGCTACCGGGAAGCATTTCCGCGGGGCATAATGAGCGGGTGAACGCGCTGCTCGACGAGATCGCCTCGGCGGTCCAGAAGCTGTACCTCGAGGCGGTCGACCCGCTCGAGGGGAAATTCGCCTTCGAGAAGCGTCCCGGCCGCGGAGAGCTGGGCGGGGCGCCGCTCGTCCTTTTCCTCGGCAACCACTCCTCCGGGAAGTCCTCCTTCATCAACCACCTCCTCGGGCAGCCCGTCCAGAAGACGGGCCTGGCCCCCACCGACGACGCCTTCACCCTCCTGGCCTGGGGCCGGGCCGAGGAGGAGCGCGACGGCCAGGCCGTGGTCTCCAACCCCGAGCTCCCGTTCGCCGGCCTCCGCCCCTTCGGCCCGCAGTTCCTCTCGCACCTCCGCCTCAAGCTCCGGCCCCTCGAGCTCCTCCGCGAGGTCACCCTCGTCGACTCGCCGGGGATGATCGACGCCCCCCAGGAGGGCGAGGACCGCGGATACCACTACCCGGGCGTCGTGCGCTGGTTCGCCGACCACGCGGACCTCGTCCTCGTCTACTTCGACCCGGAGAAACCCGGGACGACCGGCGAGACGCTCGACGTCTTCCTCCGCTCCCTCCAGGGGATCGACCACAAGCTCCTCATCGTCATGAACAAGGTGGACCAGTTCCGGAGCCTCCACGACTTCGCCCGGGCCTACGGGGCGCTCTGCTGGAACCTGGGGAAGGTGATCCCGCGGAAGGACCTCCCCCACATCTACACGACCTTCGTCCCGGTGCCCGAGGCCCCGAGGCCGACCCTCCCGGTGGAGGACTTCGAGCGGGCGCGGGAGGAGCTGGAGCGCGAGGTCCGCCGGACGCCGGCCCGCCGGGTGGACAATCTCCTCAGCCACCTCCAGGAGCACGCCGAGCGGCTCCGCATGCACGTCCGGGTGATCGACCAGGCGGGCCGCGACCTCCGCCGCTTCCGGCTGAAGGGCTGGGCGCTCCTGGTCCTCGTCTCCCTCTTCGGCGCGCTCGGGGGCCTGGTCACCCTGAGCGCGGGCGTGGACTCCTGGATCCCCGTCCTCTTCTTCTGCTCCACGATCCTCGCCTTCTACGCGGGATCCTTCGTCGTCCGGGCCCTGGTGCGGGGCGAGGGTCGGCGGATCGCCGCCGAGCTCGGGTCGGTCTTCGAGAAGGTCCACGCGCGGGAGCTCCTCCAGCGGGACCGGACCGACGACCTCCGCGCGCTCTGGGCGGGCATCCATCCCCGGACCCGCGCCACCCTCGAGGCGCTCGGCGTCTCCGCGATGCCCCGCCTCGGGGCGGAGGAGGCCGCCCGGCTCGACCGGCTGCTCGAATCGGAGGTCCCCCAGCTCCGCGCCCGGCTCCACCGCGAACTGGCCGCCTCCCCCCGCTGAAGGAACCGTTTCGCCCGCAACGTCGTTTCATGGTCAGCACTTGGGAGAAGGGACGATGATGAGAGCCGCCGCCGTCCTCCTGGCCGCCGTGGGGTTCCCGACCCAGGCCGTCGAGCCGTTCAACGGGAAGGACCTCTCGGGCTGGAAACTGAAGGGCAGCGCCGAGAAGAGCCGGTGGAAGGTGGGGAAGGCCTCGCTCGACCCGGCCGACCCCCGGAAGCTCGCCGTGTCCGAGGGCTCCGAGCTCGTGAACGCGGAGGGAAAGGGCGTGGACCTCTACAGCGAGGCGCGCCACGGGGACGCCCGGATCGAGCTCGAGCTCATGGTCCCCAAGGGCTCGAACTCCGGCGTCTACGTGATGGGCGAGTACGAGGTCCAGGTCCTCGACAGCTTCGGGAAGGAGAAGATGGGGACGGGCGACATCGGGGCCCTCTACGGGGCGGCTCCCCCTCGGGTGAACGCCTCGAAACCCCCCGGCGAGTGGCAGAAGATGGCCATCGACTTCCGCGCCCCGAAGTTCGACGCGGACGGCAAGAAGACCGCCAACGCGAGGTTCGTCCGGATCGAGCTCAACGGCCAGGTCATCCAGGAGGACGTCGAGATGAAGGGGCCCACGCCCGCGGGCGTCACCGGCAAGGAGTCCCCCACGGGTCCGATCATGTTCCAGGGGGACCACGGCCCGGTCGCCTTCCGGGCGATCCGGATCACGCCCGTGAAGTAGGCGCCGGTCGTTGCGCGGGCCGCCGGTTTGCGCTACCCTGGGCCGGGGGAAACGAGATGCCTTCCGCGACGACGTCCGAGCAGCTGGTCTATTCCGCTTCCGACGCCCAGGTCGTGCGCCTGGGCCGGGGCCCCGCCTCGATCCTCCGTTTCTCGGGCGCCTGCACGCCCCAGGTCGCGGGCTGGCTGGCGGGGACGCTCCGCGAGACGAGGGGCCCCGTGGTCCTGAGCCTGAGGGCCCTCGCGGGCGTCGATCCCCCTCTCGTGCAGGCGGCCCTGGACCACGCGCGCAGGCGACCCCTCGCCTTCGCCGACCCTCCCGACCGCGCGCTCGAGATCCTCGAGCAGGTCTCCGCGCTCGACCGGACGCCGATCCTGAGCTGCGAGGCGGCCTTGGCCCCGAGCGGCTCCATCCCCGACTCCGTGGCGCACGACCGGGTGGCCCTGGGCGAGATCGAGTCCCGATTCCGGATCAACCCCCTCTGGCGCCGGACCGACCAGGAGCACGCGTGGCTCTGCGCGCTCTGCGGGATGGAAGTGGAGAGCGTGCGGATCCCGGACGCGGCCCGCCCGGGCCCGGTCGCCATCCGCCGCATCCGCCGCCACCTGCTCGAGGAGTGCCTGGCGTGGAAGGCCGGCCGGCAGGCCCCGCTGCCCGCCAGCGTGCTCGACGCCTTCCTCGCCGAGGTCAACCGGCGGAAGGCGAGCGAGGAGGCCGAGCGGAAGCGGCGCCTCGCCGAGGAGCTCCAGTCCCTCCAGGGCCGCGTGGAGTCCATGCAGGAGCTGGAGCGGAGCATGGACCAGGCCAAGCGCCGCCAACTCCACCTCCTCCCGATCGATCCCGCTCCCGACCCCGCGGCCGAGATCGCGGTCCACTACCGCCCCCTCCAGGCGGTGAGCGGCGACTTCCTCGACTTCTACGCGCTCGAGGACAACCGGTTCGGCGTCGCCGTGGGGGACGTGTCCGGCCACGGGGTGGAGACCGCGATCGTGATGGGGATGGCGAAGATGGCGCTCCGCGTCCGCTCGAAGGCGCTCGGGAGCGTGCGCGACCTGGTCGCGCTGGCCAACGCCGACCTCTTCTCCGAGCTGCGCCGCTCCGCCTTCGTGACGGGCGTCTTCGCCGCGATCGACCGGGACACGAGGCGGATGTCCTACGTCCGGGCCGGCCATCCCCGGCCGATCGTCCGCCGGGCGGGAGGGGACTGCGAGGAACTGGACGCGCCGGGCCTCCCCTTCGGCGTGGACGGCGGGAAGCGCTTCCTGGCGGGACTGGAGGAGCGCGAGGTCGAGCTCTTCCCGGGGGACGTCGTCTTCCTCTACACGGACGGCCTGATCGAGGCGGGCCCTCCCTCGGCCCAGTTCGGTCCCGAGCGGGTGAAGGACGCGCTGCGGGCCGCACCCGGGGAGCTCCCGGCCGCCGAGATCCTGGGCTCGGTCGTGGCCGCGCTCGACGCCTTCCTCGGAGGCGCCCCGCTCGGGGACGACCTCACCGCCGTCTGTCTCAAGATCCGGTAGCCGGCTCAAGGGATCCCGCCGCTCCTGCCGATGTTGATTCATCCCCCGGCAGCCGGGCGGTTTCCTCCCCCGCGGCGGAGCGCCCGAGCTATACTAAAAGCCGCGGATCGGCGGGCGGCGGGGCCGCCTTCCCGAGCCGGGTTGCGACCGGGGGTTGTCGGCAGCGGACAACCGGGCGTCCGTTCCCTCCGGGGAGGGAGAAGGGCGCCTCTCGAGGAGGGCGTGTCGTGGGTCAGTCGGCCTGGCCGTTCGCCTTCGGCGCCCTCTCGGACCTTCCCACCGTCCCCTCGATGGCCGCCCTGGCCCTGTCCGTGGCGGAGGACCCCGACTCCACCGCGAGCGATCTCCTCCGGGTGATCATGTCGGATCCCCCGGTCGCCGCCAGGGTGCTCCGGGTCGCCAATTCCGTCTACTTCAAGCGCGGGGGCGGGGAGGTCACGGACCTCCAGACGGCGATCGTCCGCCTCGGGTTCTCCAACGTGAGGAACCTCCTGATGGGCGTGTCGGTGATCCGCTCCTTCGACGCCTACTTCGTGGGCGCGCCGCTCACCCGGGAGGACTTCTGGATCCACTCGATCGCGGTGGGCGTCCTGGCCTCCCGGATGGCGGGGCGGAGCGAGAACCTCTGCTCCTCCACCGCGTTCGTGGCGGGACTCGTGCACGACCTGGGGAAGCTCCTCCTCGACCGCCACGCCCGGGCCGCCTGGAACCGCTCGCTCGCGGTCGCGCGCGAGCGCCGGGTCCCGCTCTGCGAGGCCGAGCGGGAGACGCTGGGGGCCGACCATGCGGCGGTGACGGGCGCCCTGCTGGCCGCCTGGCGCTTTCCGAGCGAGATCTCCGAGCCCGTCCGCTGGCACCACGATCCCCCCTCGTGCCCGGAGGCCCACCGCCTCCACGCGTACCTCCTCCAGGCCGCCGATTCGGTCGCCAGCTCCCGGCGGATCGGCTCCGGCGGGGACGAGCACCCCGAAGCGCTCTCCCGGGACTGCCTCCAGGCGCTCGAGATGGGAGAGCGCGACGTCGAGGAGGCCGTCCTCTCGCTCGAGGGGGAGCCCCTCCTCAGGCTCCTCCTGCCGGTCTGAGCAGGAAGCCGGCGACGGCTTCGGGCGGGAGCGGGCGGCTGATCAGGTAGCCCTGGACCTCGTCGCAGCCGCGCGAGCGGAGCCAGTCGAGCTGCTTCCCGGTCTCCACCCCCTCGGCGATGACGTCCAGCTTCAGGCTCCGGGCCATCGCGATGATCGCCGTCACGATCGCCTCGTCGCCGGGCCGCGACTCGATCTCGCGGACGAACGAGCGGTCGATCTTGAGCGCGTCGAGCGGGAAGGAGCGGAGGTAGCTGAGGGACGAGTAGCCCGTCCCGAAGTCGTCGATCGCCACCCGGGCGCCGGTCTCCTTGATCGCGCGGAGGGTGGCGAGCGCGGCGTCCGGCTCGCGCATGACGGCGCTCTCGGTGATCTCCAGGACGAGCCTTCCCGGCTCCAGGCCGCTCTCGTCGAGCGCCCGGCGGACGAGCGTCACGGGATTCTGGTGCTGGAACTGGCGCGCGGAGACGTTCACGGAGACGCGGACCGGGGGAGCGCCCTGGCGCTCCCAGGCCCGGGCCTGGACGCAGGCGGCGCGGAGCACCCGCTCGCCGATCGGGAGGATGAGCCCCGTCTCCTCCGCCATCGGGATGAAGTCCCCCGGCTGGACCATCCCGAGCGCGGGATGCCGCCACCGCACGAGCGCCTCGAGGCTGCTCACCCGCCCCGTCGAGATCTCGAGCTGGGGCATGTAGTGGACCGTGAACTCGTCCCGGGCGAGCGCCATCCGGAGGTTGTTCTGGAGCTCCAGGCGGGTGAGGTACTGCTGGTTCACGGCGGGGAGGTAGAACTGGAAGGTGTTCCCCCCCTGCTCGATCGAGCGGCGGAGCGCGAGGTCCGCGGTATGGACCATCGACTCGGGGTCCGCGCCGTCGAACGGGTAGACGCTGATCCCGATCGAGCCGGCGATGAAGAACTCCGGGCCCTCCAGGACGAACGGCCGCTCGAACGCCTCGACCATCCCCCGGGCGGCCTCCGAGATGTCGTCCATCCGGCCGACGTCCGCCAGGAGGATCGCGAACTCCTCGCCCGAGAGCCGGGCGACCGTGTCGGTCCCGCGGAGGTGGGGGGCGAGGCTGGCCGTCAGCCGCTCGGCGATGGACTGGAGGAGGGGATCCCCGATCGTCGAGCCGAGGGTGCGGTGGACCAGCTTGAAGCCCTCGAGGTTGAGCAGGAGGACGGCGACCATGCGGGACTGCTGGCGCGCCAGGAGGAGCGCGTCGGACAGGCGGTCGTAGAAGACCTGGCGGTTCGGGAGGTTCGTGAGGGGGTCGATCGAGGCGGGGCCGTGCTCGCGCTGGCGGGCCCGGCGGAGCTCGCCCAGCATGCGGCGGCGCTCGAGGGCGTAGCGGACCGCCTGGCCCAGGAGGCCGGGCGTCAGGAAGCCCCGGACCAGGTAGTCCTGGGCCCCGCCCCGCTGCACGGCGCGCGCGGCCAGGGGCTCGGCCTCGAGGTCGACCAGGAGGATGACGGGCGAGTCTTGGGAGAGCGCGTGGATCGAGCGGAGCGTCCCCTCGACGGGCCGGCCCTCCGCCGGGGCAAGGCCGGCCACCACCAGGTCGAACGTGCCCCGGACCGAGCGGCGCTTGGCCTCCGCCACGCCGGCCACGGCCTCGAACGAGAGGTCGAGGCCCTCGAGCGCGTCCATCATCTCCGAGAGGTTCCGGAGCTCCTCGGCGCGCTCCTCGACCAGCAGGATGCGCCGCGACGACCCGCTCCGACCGGCCTCGGCGTTTTCCACGGTGCGATCTCCTGCAAGTATACAGGGGACGGCGGAAAGGGGAAGGGGGCTTCGCCCCGGGCAACCCATAGGAAGTCGGTTATGGGTTGGGGGAGGGAAGGCCCCTCGCGGGGGCCCGGGCGACGCTTCCCCCGCGGCCTCGAATCGCGTATCCTCGCCTTCCGGGTAGACGGGGCCCCGGCCCCGGGGAGGATCGAGATGGCCCGCGCGTTCGTCGCCCTGCTCGCCGCCGCGCTCTCGTGGACCGCGGCCGCCGCCCCGGAGCAAGCCAAGGGCTTCCCCGAGGCGGCCGCGCCGGCGCGGAAGCCGGCGGAGACCGCGGCGGCCATGAAGGTCCCGCCGGGCTTCTCGGTCGGGGTCTACGCCGCGGAGCCCGACGTCCGCCAGCCGATCGCGATCCAGTTCGACGACCGCGGCCGGCTCTGGGTCGCGGAGATGTACTCGTATCCGACCTGGAAGCCGGAGGGGAACGACCGGATCCTCATCCTCGAGGACACGGATCGGGACGGCGCCGCCGACAAGGTCAAAGTCTTCATCGACACCCTGAACTGCGTCTCCGGCTTCGCCCTCGGCTTCGGCGGCGTCTGGGTCGGCACCAACCCCCACCTCCTCTTCATCCCGGACAAGAACGGCGACGACGTCCCCGACGGCCCCCCCCAGGTCCTCCTCGACGGCTGGGGCCACCAGGACATGCACGAGCTCTTGAACAGCTTCACCTGGGGGCCCGACGGCTGGCTCTACGGCTGCCACGGGATCTACACCCAGTCGAACGTGGGGAAGCCCGGCGCGCCCGATGCCGAGCGGACGCGCGTCAACGCCGCCGTCTGGCGCTACCACCCGACCCGGCACGTCTTCGAGGTCTTCGCCGAGGGGTCGAGCAACCCCTGGGGCCTGGACTTCAACGGCCGCGGCCAGGCCTTCATCACCGCCTGCGTCATCCCGCACCTCTACCACGTGGTCCAGGGCGGCCGCTACCAGCGGCAGTCGGGGAACCATTTCAACCCCTACGCCTACGAAGACCTGAAGACCATCGGCGACCACGTCCACTGGGCGGGCGCGAAGTGGGCCGATTCGCGCGGCGGGAAGGGCGAGCACTCGGCCGCGGGCGGCGGCCACGCTCACGCCGGCGCCCTCGTCTACCTGGGCGACTCGTTCCCGGCCGAGTACCGCGACACCCTCCTCATGAACAACATCCACGGGAACCGGATGAACCGCGACGTCCTCGAGCGCAAGGGCTCGGGCTACGTGGGCCGCCACGCCCCGGACTTCCTCCTCTCCGCCGACGAGTGGTTCCGCGGCCTCTCGATCCGGTCCGGGCCGGACGGCGCCGTCTACGTCTCCGACTGGTACGACCGCCTCGCCTGCCACCAGCAGAAGCCCCAGGACCGGACGAACGGCCGGGTCTACCGGATCCAGCACGGCGGGAAAGTCGCCGAGACGCCCGACCTCGCGAAGCTTTCGAGCGAGGAGCTCGTCAAGCTCCAGCTCCATCCGAACGAGTGGCACGTCCGCACGGCGCGGCGGCTCCTCCAGGAGCGCGGCCCGGACAAGACCGTCCACGCGGCGATCCACAGGATCCTGGCCGAGAGTCCCGACGAAATCCGCAGGCTCCGCGCGCTCTGGGTGCTTCACGCGACCGGCGCTTCCATCGAGCTCGCCGAGCAGCTCAAGAGCCCGCACGAGCACGTGCGGGCGTGGGCCGTCCAGCTCGAAGCGGAGGACGGCCAGGTTCCGCGCGGCCTCCTCGTCTCGCTCGCGAAGGACGATCCGTCCCCCGTCGTCCGGCTCTACGTGGCCGCCGCGCTCCAGCGGATTCCCGTCGACGAGCGCTGGGAGGTTCTCGAGGCCCTCGTCGCGCATGCGGAGGACGCCGAGGATCACAATCTCCCGGTGATGTACTGGTACGCCGCCGAGCCCGGCGTCCCGAAGGACGGCGCCAAGGCCGCGGCGCTCGCGGCGAAGTCGAAGATCCCGAAGGTCCGGGAGTTCATCGCCCGCCGCCTGGCCTCGAGGTAGGAAGGAGGACCCGCATGGTCGCGCTCTGGACGGCGCTCGCGGCCCTCGCGCTCCAGGACGGGCGCCCGGAGCTCCGGGTGGGCATCGACGAGGGGGACCTGCGCGGCTCGGACCACCGGGCGCTCCAGGCCGCCGTGGACCAGGTGGCGGCCCTGGGCGGCGGCACCGTCCGGATCGGCCCCGGCCGCTACGTCCTCCGGAACGCGCTCGTCCTCCGGAGCGGCGTCCGCATCGCGGGGGAACCCGGCAAGACCGTGCTCGCGGCCTGCGACGGGGCGCGGTCGGCCCTCGCGGTCGACGGCGACTGCAACGAGCGGCAGGTCACGCTCGAGGACCCCGCCGCCTTCCGCGTGGGCGACGGCATCGCGGTACGCGACGGCCGCTACGGCGGCGGCTTCGAGGTGACGACCGCCACGCTCGTCGAGAAGCTCGACGCCCGCACGTTCCGGATCTCGGCTCCGCTCTACCTGGACTACCTCGTGTCCCGCAAGGCCGTCGCCTCCCTCGCGTTCCCCGTGGTGGGCGGCTGGCAGGTCAAGGACGTCGTCCTCGAGGGGCTCACGATCGACGGGAACCGCGACCGCGCCGAGCGGCTGGACGGCTGCCGGGGCGGGGGGATCTACCTCTTCGAGTGCGAGCGAGTGGCGATCCGGAACTGCGGGGTCCGGCGCTACGCCGGGGACGGGATCAGCTTCCAGGTCTCGAACGACGTGACGGTGGAGGACTGCGCGGCCGAGGAGAACGCCGGGATCGGGCTCCACCCGGGGAGCGGCTCGCAGCGGCCCGTGATGCTCCGGAACCGCTCGACCGCGAACGGCCAGGACGGAATGTACGTCTGCTGGCGGGTGAAGTTCGGGCGCTTCGAGGGGAACGAGATGCGCGGCAACGCGCGGGACGGGATCTCGATCGGCCACAAGGACACCGACAACGTCTTCCGGCTGAACCTGATCCGGGGGAACGAGCGGGCGGGGGTGATGTTCCGGGAGGAGTCGGAGCCCATGGGGGCGCACCGGAACCTCTTCGAGAAGAACGTGATCCTGGACAACGGGAGGAAGGCGCGCGCCGCGGTCGTGCTCGAGGGGCACCACCACTCGGTCGTGTTCCGGGGGAACCGGATCGGGAACTCGGAGGAGGGCGGGCCGTCCGCGGCGGGCTTCTGGATCGGGAAGAACGTGAAGGGGCTGGTCGAGGAGGACAACGTCTTCGAGCACCTGAAGGAGGGGGTCGTCCGAGAAAAGGAGGGGGTCAGACCTTGAACTCGGCGCGGACCTGGCGGACGCCGGCGACCAGGTTGGCGAGCTTGGGGCGCGCGGCCCAGCGGGCGGTCTGGGAGAGGCCGCAGTCGGTCGAGAGGGAGAGGCGGTCGGCGGGGGCGTGTTTCAGGCAGAGCCGGACCCGCTCGGCCACGTCCTTCGGCGTCTCCACGTAGTAGTTCTTCACGTCGATGATCCCGACCGCCGCGTCCTTCCGGGCGGCGATCGCGCCGATCACGTCGATCTCGGAGAACTCGCGGCTGGCCATCTCGACGTGGATCTCGTCGACCTTGACGTCGAGGAAGGCGGGGAACATCGGCGCGTAGCGGCGCGGGGCGACCGCGCGGCCCTTGAAGTTGCCGAAGCAGAGGTGGGTCGAGAGGCGGCACTTGCCGACGACCGGCTCGACCGTCCGGTTGAAGACGTCGACGAAGCGGCGGACGTCCTCGCGGTGGGCGTAGCAGCTCATCGAGGGCTCGTCCACGCAGAGCTCTCGGCAGCCGGCGGCGACGACGGCCGAAAGCTCGTCGCGGACGATCGGAAGGAGCGCCTCGGTCAGCGCCCAGCGGTCCTTGTAGCGGGCGTTCGGGACCAGGCGGCCGGAGAGTGTGTAGGGCCCCGGGACGCTCGCCTTGAGCGCGGGGCCGGGCGGGGCCAGGCGCTGGAGCCGCTTGAACTCGTCCACGACGCCCAGCCCCCGCGGCGCGCGAAGCTCGCCCGACACGGCGTGCTTTCCCCGCTGGTCGTGGCCGGGCGGGCCGAAGCGCCGGGGCGGCTCCGCCTCGCGGTCGATCCCCTCGAGGAAGCCGTAGAAGGAGAGGTTGAAATCCAGGCGCGTCTGCTCGCCGTCGGTGATGACGTCGAGCCCGGCGGCGACCTGGTCGTGGACGGCGGAGATGACCGCGTCGTCCTGAAGTTCCGCCACGTCGTCCGGACCGAAGTCCGAGAGGTTCGCGGCCGCGTATTCGAGCCACGCGGGAAAGGGGTAGCTTCCGATGACGGTCGTCCGGAGGGGCCGTTCTTTCATGCCCCGAGCCTACCAAAGCGTCACGAATCAGCGTCGCTGTTTCGTGACGCGTCACGAAACAGCGACGCTGATTCGTGACGTCAGCGCTGGCGATTCGGGGAGGGGGCGGCGGCGGAGGAGCATGACCACGATCCAGCAGGCGGCCACGCCGCCCAGGAGGTGCTTGACCGTGTGGCCGCTCATCGCCCCGCCCAGGGAGGCGTCGATGGCGGCGTCCGCCGCCTCGCAGGCCTTCGCGATCCCGTAGAGGGTGACGATGAAGAACATGTCCGCCGACCTCGTGTAGCGGGGCCGGAAGAGGACGAGCATGAGGGGGATCCCGACCATCGCGAAGCCCTGGAGGAGGCCGTAGAAGCGGAGGTCGCCCGCGCCCGCGGCCTCGGTGGCCCGCCACCAGAGGAGGCTCGCGACGCCGGCCGCGAGGAGGGGCCCCAGGAGACGCAGGCCCCAGCGCGGCCGCATCCGCTCGGCCACCGTGATCGCCAGGAACGACGAGAACATGAGCGTCATCGGCAGCCGGTCCCAGAAGAGCCGCTCCGTGGTGGGGGCCCAGTGGTAGTAGGCCGATCCGAACCCCACGAGGAAGATGGATCCCAGGAGGACCGCGTACGTCCCGCGTTCCCAGCCCTCATGGAAGCGTCCCCTCCGGGCCGCGAAGAGCGCGAGGAGGCCCCAGACTCCGGCCAGGACGAAGGGGAGGTTGGAGACGACGTTCCAGAAGTTGGGGATCCCGAGGAGCGTGCGCCCGTCCGCGAAGCAGTGGAAGGCCGGATCCTGGGGGATCGGCGGAAGGGCCAGGGTCGCCGCCAGCCCCGCCGCGGCCAGCCCGGCCACGGCGGCCACTTTCAGGGGAAACTTCGGATCCTCCATCGGCCTCCCTCGCCGAGCAAGGCCCGTGCCACCCGTCCCCGCGAGGCGCGCGGACGCTCCTGCGCAAGGTCCTGCGCAACGGGACGACCCCCCGTTACATCGGCCCGCGGCGGGCGAACCTATATGTTAGAATCGCCTTAGTGCTCGCGGTCTCAAGTGCGTATCGGAATTGCTCGCACAGTTTCCAGTTACCAGTTCCCAGAGGTCGAACGCGCGCGCTCTGCTGGAAACTGGAAACTGGGAACCGGGAACTGTGCCGCAA
>Ga0187893_10005389_pt1 | contig 22998 bp, 15 predicted proteins | sample MA1701074metaG_FD_139574 | JGI IMG/M metagenome (GOLD analysis project Ga0187893, IMG submission 139574) | White microbial mat communities from a basaltic lava cave in the Kipuka Kanohina Cave System on the Island of Hawaii, USA - MA170107-4 metaG ...
CAACTCGTCGATGCGCCGGAGAAGCCTTGCGACGAGGGCGTCATCGACTGCCACAACCTAATACGTCGGCTAGGTTTACGGCGCTCTCTACCCCCTGAACGGTTACCTCGCGAGATTGGCGTTCATGACGCGCGCGTAGAGGGCGCGGGTCGGGCCCTTGGCGATCAGATCGAGGATGCCGATGCGACGTTTGGGCACGGGCGTCCCCGGGAAGCGCTTCGGGAAGGCAAGGCGCCATTGTAGTTTTTGTCGATTCCCGCGCGCCTCATGACTCCCGGGGCCGCGCGATCGTCCATCCGCCTTCGCGCGCCGGGAGCGCCGTCGGTCCCCCGGGGAAAGTGCCGGCAGAGTGCAACCGAACGAGCCCGCGGGACGGCGGAGCAGAGGGCGAATCCATGCTCTACGCTGGCGCAGACGCGCGCTGCAAGTCCTGCGGCGACCGTGGCTTGCGGCTACCCGGCCCGCAGACCCTCGCGGAACGGGACGAGGCGCTGCTTCTGCTCGTCCCAGAGCGCGACGCGGAAGGTCTTGATCGCTTCGAGGAGCGTGAGCTTCTTTCCCGCCAGGAGGTCGGGATGGTCGTGCAGACAGCGGCGCAGCCGGTAGTTGGGGATCTGGCTGCAGGCGTGGTGGATGTGGTGCAGGCCGATGTCGGCGGTGAACCACTGCAGCACCTTGGGCAGGACGAGATGCGAACTGCCCTCCAGCCCGGCCGCCATGAAATCCCACGATTCGCTCCGGCGCCAGTAGGCCTCCTCGTACTGGTGCTGCACATGGAACAGGAAGACGCCGAAGATGCCCGCCACGAGCGTGACGGGCATCTGCACCAGGAGGAATTGCTTCATGCCCACGAGCAGCGACATGCCCACGATCAGGAGCACGAGGGCGACGTTGTTGCGGTGGACGCTCGCCCACTCGCGCCGCCAGGAGCGGGGGAGGTCGAGGGGCCAGCGATGCTTGACGACGAATTGGTACGCGGTGCCGAAGAGGAGGAGCACCAGAGGATGGCGCTGGATGCGGTACCAGCAGCGCCGCGACCGCGGAAGCGCGCGGTACTCCCGCACGGTCAGGGTGTTGACGTCGCCGAAGCCGCGCTCGTCCAGGTTCCCGGAGGTCTGGTGGTGCAACGCGTGGGTCTTGCGCCAGTAGGCGTAGGGCACGAGGGTCACCAGTCCGATCGCGGACCCGACCATGTTGTTCATCCAGCGCCAGGGGAGGAAGACGCCGTGACCCGCGTCGTGCTGGAACATGAACAGCCGGACGAGGAGCATGCCGGTGGGGATCGAGAGGAGAAGCGTCAGCCAGTAGCCGTGGGAGAGCGTGGCCAGCATGATGAGCCACAGCGCGGTGAAGGGGATGACGGTGTTGGCGAGCTGCCAACTTCCACGCCACGCGCTGGCCCCCTTGTAGGGAGCAAGCGTCGCGCGCCACTCGGCGTCATCCGCAGGTCGTCTTGTCGGAACCACGAACACCCCCGGCCGCCCGCACGGGCGGGCCGCGTTCAGCTGGCGAAGCGTTGGTCCCCAAACGACCCCGATCGGACCAGCTCACCCTACAGGAATCGGCTGCACGATCGTCCCGGCCCAGAGGCCGGGATCGACGAACCCACCGCTAGCCGAAACCCACGCAATGCGTTCCGGACGCGATCGATCCAGACTCATCCTACCGCAGCCCCCCCCGGTGTCGCAGCTACGGCGCGGGCTCATCTCCCCCCTGCGGATCGCAGGCCGGCGAGCAGGCTGTGCGTCGGGCGGGGGCCCCCTGTCCCGGACCCGGCGCCGCGCCTTGCCGGAGGCCCTCGGAGGAGGCTCCCCGCGGCGCACAGCCGGGGCCGGCCTGGTCGCGCAGCACGCTGCGCGCGACCGCCTCTGTCCGCCTGCGGCACCGCCGCCGCATCGCCCCGGCACAACCCACGGCAGCACCCAGGGTTACGCGGGCCCCACCCCTTGCCTGGCAAATCCCGGCGGGAGGGCGTACCTTGCTTGGTCGCAGAACCAGGAAGGAGACCCCGTGTCGAGAAACCACCCCATGCTCGTCCTCGTGCTCCTCGCTTTCGCGCTCGCGCCGGTGCGCGCGCGCGCGGAGGAATACGAGGCGGCCGCGGTCCTCAAGGCGTCCAAGATCCTCCCGCCGGAACTGCTCAAGAGCGCGTTCCACACCGTGCGGGAAGAGGTCAAGACCGACGGTCTGTTGCACCAGTTCCAGGTCGAGTCGGAGTTCGGCCTCTTCGAGTGCGACGGGATGCGCATGCTGCGCATTCGCGTGCATGAGATCGGCGTGCTCGGAACGGTCTTCGAGAAAGAGAAGGGGAACGAGTTCTTCAAGGGGCTGGGAGGGCGCCTCGTGCAGACCCTCACGCTGCCGGTGAAGCTCGTCACCGATCCCGCCGGCACCGTGAAAGCGGTGGGCCGCGGCGTGGGCAAGACGATCAAGAAGATCGGGGGCCTCTTCCGCAAGCGGGAGAAGGGCGAACAGGAAGACAGCGGCGTCCGGGCGCTGCTCGTCTCGCAAGAGAAGCGCAAGCTCGCCGCCGAACTCGGCGTCGACCCCTACTCGACCAACCCGAAGGTGCAGGAGTTCCTCAACGCCGTGGCCGACCGGCGCGCCGCGGGAACCCTCGTCTGGGACGTCGGCATGATGTTCGTGCCCGGCGGCGCGGGCGTGGCGCTGGGCGCGGCGAGTTCGAGCGCGAACATGATGGAGGTTCTGCGCGACAACTCCCCCACCGAGCTGTTCGTGCTGAACGAGAAGAAGCTCAAGAAGATGGGCATCGAGGCGACGCTCATCCAGGCGTTCCTGAACCAGGTGCACCTCTCCCCGCGCCATCAGACGGTGATCGTGGCCGCGCTGGAGGAGATGGAGGGGGTCGGGGGGCGCGCGACGCTGCTCACGGCGGCGCTCGACGCGGAGAAGGAGTCGGAGGCGCTCTTCCACGAGGCGCGGGCGCAGCAGCTCGCCCGTTGGCACAAAGAGATCGATCCCCTCGCCAGCCTCGAAGCGGTGCACGAGCTTCCTGTCTCCACCACGAAAGAGGGGCGCAGGCTCGTCCTCCTGCCGGTAGACAGCTTCCCCTGGGCGGAGGAGACCGCGGCGATCGTCGAAGGGCTCGCGGAAGGCGGCGGCAAATGGACCCTCGCGGTGACCGGGACGCTCACGGAGCGCGCCCGCAAGGAGACGGCCGGGCGCGGCTTCGTCGTCCGGGAGGCTCTCGAGTAGGGATGCGCGGCCTCCTCCTGCTCGTTTCGGTCGCGCTCGTTCCGGTCGCGGCGGCGGAGGAGGAGAGCGCGCTCCGCGATGCCGTGGCGGGGCTCCTGGCCGCCCCGCCGGGGGAGGGGCGGGATGCCCAGAAAGAGGCGCTCCTCGCCTCGACGCCCGACGCGCGGGCGCTCGCGGCACTGCTCGAGGAGGGTCGCGCCTACGGAAAGAGCGTGCCCACAGGCTGGTTGCGCCGGACCGTGCCCGGGGGCGACGGCAAGGAGCGCCCCTACCTGCTTCACGTGCCCGAGGACTACAACCCTGCCAACCGCTATCGCTTCCTCCTCGACATGCACGGCGGGATCTCCCGTCCCCGCCCCCTCACCCACGACGAACTCGAACAGATGAAGTTTTTCTGGGGCGCGCAGGCGGAGGCGGACGGGTTTTTCCTGGCGCTCCCTTCGGGCGAAGCGGGCGCGGAGTGGTGGACCGCCGCGGGAGCTACCGGCGTCCTGGCGATCGTCGAAACGACGCGCGCGCTCTACAACATCGACGAGAACCAGGTCTTCGCCACCGGCTTCTCGGACGGCGGCTCGGGGAGCTACTACCTCGCCCTGGCGCACCCCACGCCGTTTGCCGGCATCGTTCCGCTCAACGGCCACCCCGCCGTGGCCGGGGCGGGCGGGATGCAGGTGCACCTGCGCACCCTCGTCTTGATGCCGATCTACGCTGTGAACACCGAGAACGACGCCCTCTACCCGCCCGCGAGCGTTCGGCCCATCGTGGATGCGCTCAAGGAGGCGGGAGCCGCCGTCGTCTGGCGCGAGATCGCGGGCCATGGGCACGATCCGTCCTATCTTCCGCAGGAGCGCCCCGCGATCATGGCATGGATGCGCGGGGTGAAGCGCGCGCCGCACCCGCGCACGCTCCTCTGGGAGGGAACCGGCCCGGCGCGGGTGCGTTGGCTCGAGATCCGCGAGGTGACGGGCAAGCGCGCCGACGATGCCTTTCCCGATCTCAACCCGACGCTCCCCCCGCCCCGCGTCCGGTTGGGGATCGTCATCGACCAGGCCTTCGGTGGGCCGGGCGTGAAGATCGAACGGGTGGCCGAGGTCTCGCCCGCCGCTCAGTGCGGGATCGCGCCGGGCGACATCCTGGTGGGGCTGGACGATGCCGCGGTGGGCGTCATGGACGATCTTCGCCGTGCGCTCGCGGCGAAGTCGCCCGGGGATGCGTTCCGCGTCCGGGTCCTGCGCGAGGGGGCGGAACTGACCCTGGAGGGGAGCCTGCCCGAGGCGCGGGGGCAGGCGGCATTCACCCGCGGCAAGCCCTACGGCAGCCTGCGCGCCGAAGTGAAGGGCAACACCATCGAAATCCAGCGCTCGGGGGTCGGCGCCTTCGACGTCTACCTCAGTGACGGTCTCGTCGATCTCGAGCAGCCCGTGCGCGTGGTCGTCGACGGCCGGCCCGTCCACGAGGGCAGGGTGGCGCGGGACGCGCGGTTCCTCCTCGAACAGGCGCTCCGCGACATGGATCGCACGATGGTGTACTCCGCCCGGCTCCGCATCGAGCATTAACCGCTCCCGCGGCCCCCTCCATGTCGAAGCGCCTGCTCTACCTGTTCATGGTGCTGCATGTCTTCGGCGCCGCGGCCACCTACGTGCTCGGGCGCCACGCGGCGCGTGGCTTTCCCAGCCCCGCGGCGCTCACCCTGGCGCGCGGCCTCGGCTCGTCGCTGCTGCTCGCCGCGCTCTTCGGCACCCTCGTCCCCCGCCCCCGGTTCACGCCTCGCGCGTGGCTCCAGGTGCTCGGCCTCGGCGTGCTGCTCGTTCCGCTCAACCAGTTCGCCTTCCTGCTCGGCCTCAAGGAGACGGTCCCCGGCCACCCCGCGGTCATCTACGCCATGACGCCCGTGGGCGTGCTGCTTCTCCAGAGTTGGATCGACCGGCGGGCGCCCTCGCGCGCCACGCTGCTCGGCGTCGCGGCGGCGCTCGCGGGGGTGATCGTCGTGCTTCGGCCGTGGGTGCACGGGCCCGATTTCGCGCAGGTGCGCCGCGGCGATCTCTGGATCCTGCTCGGCCTCCTCGTCTGGGTCGTCTACACCGTGGCGGCGCGGCCGCTCGTGCGCGAGCACGATGCCCGCACGGTCACCGCCTGGTCGCTGATCCTGGGAACCGTCGTCTTCGTGCCGTTCGCCGCGGGGCCGCTCCTGGCTACCGATTTCGCGGCCGTGCCGGTACGCGCGTGGATCGGCCTCGGTTGGCTCGCCGCGGTGACGAGCACGATCATGATGCTTCTCTGGAACCGCATGCTGCGCGACCTGGAGCCGGTGGAGGTCGCGATCTGCGCGAATGCGCAGCCCGCCGCCACGGCGCTCCTGGTCGGCCTGCTCGCCGCGGCGGGCCTGGAGGCGTCGGCGGAGAGCCAGGATTTCGGGCCGCTCTACTGGATCGGGACCCTGCTGGTGATCACCGGGGTCACGCTGGTGCAACGGCGCCCGCGGAAGCCGCTCGCGCCTCCCGGGCCGATCCCGCAGTAGGGGGGCGGGGGCGCGGGAGTACAATCCTGGCCCATGGGCCGGCGCCGCATCGCCCTCCTCTCGACGGGGGGCACCATCGAGAAGACCTACGACGAACTGGCGGGGATGTTGCAGAACCGCGTGAGCGTCCTCGACGTGATGCTGGCGTCGCTCCTGCTCGAGGGGGTCGAGATCGTGCGCGTCCCTCTCATGAACAAGGACAGCCTCGAGATGACCGAGGCGGACCACCAGCTCATCGCGGAGGCCGCCGGGACCATGGCGGCGGCCCACGACGGGGTGGTGATCGTGCACGGCACCGACCGGCTGGCCGTGACCGGCGAGCGCGTCGTGAAGGTGCTCGGGACCCCGCGGGTCCCGATCGTGCTCACCGGCGCGATGCGCCCCTACGTCATGCGCAGCACCGACGCCCTCCAAAACCTCACCGAAGCGCTCCTCGCCGTCCAACTCGTCGCCCCCGGCGTCTACGTCGCCATGCACAACTCGGTCCTCGCCTTCCCCGGCGTCACCAAAGACCCCTCCCTCGGCCGCTTCATCCGGACTTGCATTGCATCGCCGCCGCGATCGTAAGGCACTGTCGGGACATGGGTTACGCGCACCCCGCCACTGCAACCAATTTACTGCCAGAGCGTTGCGCTAGCTCCGGACTTGCAATGCAAATCTGGGAGTCGAACCGACATGCAGAATTGGGAGTCGGGGGCGAGGATGGGCGGGCGGAGGCGGCGGCATGACTAGGACGACACGGTATGTGGCGCTTGCGATCTTGCAGGTGGGGTGCGTGGGGGTGAGCTACGCGCCGCACAAGGGGGCGTTTGCGCCGGCACGAGACGAGGCGGAGGAAGGGTACGTGGCGGACTTCGACGTCGAGGCGGCGCAGGCGTCCATGATCGCGCCCGCGGCAGGGGACGCTCCCGCCGCCGATCGCCTTGTCGTCCGCACCGGCGCGCTCACGCTGCGCACCGGCAACCCGGCCGAGGTGGGGCAGAAGGCGAGCGCCACCGTCCAGAAGGCCGGCGGCTGGGTGGTGAAGCGCGAGAACGATTTCTGGATCTTTCGCGTCCCGGCGGCGCGGTTCGAGGAGATCTTCCTCGCCTTCGAAGCACTCGGCGCGGTCGTCCACCGGGAGATGCAGGCCGCCGACGTAACCGACGAGATGCGCGACGTGGAACTGCGCATCAAGAACGCCCACGCCCTGCGCGACCGCTACGAGGAGCTCCTCAAGCGCGCCGAGAAGGTGGAGGACCTGCTCGCCATCGAGCGGCAGCTCGCCCAGGCGACCGAGCTGATCGAACGCCTCGAGGGCCAGCTCAAGGCGCGCCAGCAGGAGGTGGCCATGAGCCTCCTCACGCTCCGCCTGGAGCCGGTCCGGTCCGGGCGCGTCGTCGGCTCGCGCAGCCCGTTCCCCTGGCTCGCCTCCATCGGCGTGGAACAGCTCCCCACCTACCGCAGCGAGCGTGCCTACGGCAGTCGCGTGCGCTGGGGCCTCCCGGCCGATTTCGCCGACATGGGGCGGATCCGCGACTCCGACATCCTCGCCTGGGCCTACTCCCCCGAAGGGATCCGCCTCGTCGTGCGCCGCTTCGACCACAAGCCCGCGGCGAACAGCGCGTTCTGGGAGAAGGAGGTCTTGCGCGAGTTGGTGAAGGCGCGCGGGTACGAGGAGGAAGAGCCCCGCGTCCCGGGCATCCTCCGCTTCCGCACCCTGGCGGACGGCCAGCCCACCACCTACGGAGTCCGCCTCATCGTGACCGACCGTTCCATCACCGTGGTGGAAGTCATCGGCCCGTCCGAGGTGCTGCAATCGCACTGGTCCCGCATCGAACCGGTGCTGCAGTCGGTGGAGGAGGACGCGCGGTAGGATGCGGCCATGCGCGGGGTCGCCGCCCTCCTCCTCGCCGCCCTCGCGGGCGCAGCCGACGAGCCCCCGCCCCCCGCTCCCGGCATCCTCGATCCCGCCATCGCGCCGATCGCGCCGCTGGTCGTCACACCCCGCCCCGGCGGCGCGCGCGCGGCGGCGACTCTCTTCTACGAGGCGCACGCCTTCGAGAAGGCGGGCGACCCCGACGCCGCGCTGCGCAGCTACCTCGATTTCCAGTCCATCGAAGGGCGCCGCGATCTGCCCGCCCGCTTCCGCGCCATGGCGGATGCGCGCGTGACGCGCCTCCTCGCCGCCCTCGAAAAGGAGTACGACGCCGCCTGCGCGCTCTACCCCACCGACCGCGCCAAGGGGCTCGACGCGCTGCGCCGGCTCGCCGAGCGCCACCCGACGCTTCCCCGCGGCCGCGCCGCGCGCGCGCTCATCGCGAGCGACACGCTCAAGGCGGCCATCGCGGCCGCCCGCGCCCTCGACCAGCAGGGCCGCCGCGCCGACGCGCTCGCGCCCCTCGAAGCGGCGGTGAAGGGGAATCCCGAGGCGCTCTTCCGCTACGAAGCGATGACGCTCCTCAAGGAGATGGGAGGACCCGATCTCTTCGAGCCCGCGGAAAAGCCGGGCGAATCGAAGGAGGGGGGCGGGGAGGAGAAGAAGAAGGAAGCGGAGTCGGTCATCGAGGTGGGCGGAGGCGGTTGACGCCTTCGGCAGCCGGGAGCGCGACGAGACAGGCGAGCGCCATAGCGGCGGCGGGCCATCCCAGCGCCGAGGGCGAGAGGAGCGCGGCGGCCGCGAGCACGGGCAGGAGAAGCCAAGAGGGCGACAGCGCCGTTGCGGCCAGGAGCGGCAGAAAAAGCGCGCCCCCGCCCCCCTCCCCGGCATGATGCAAGACGAGCGCGCCCGCCAGCACCCCCGCGCCCGCAGCGAGCAGGGGCCACGCGGCGGCCGCGCGCCTTCGCGCGAGGAGGAAGAGCGCGCCGCCGAGGAAGGCGAGGGGTCCGGCCGCGCGCCCCTCCCTGCGCGCCTGCGCGGCGCCGCGGGCGCGGTACAGCGTCGGGCTCTCGAGATCGCTCCGCGCGACGAGGCGGGAGGGGTCCGGGGGATTCATGACCCAGAGCACCGCGCGACCGTCCTCCGCGACGAGTCGCGCGCGAAGTTCGGGCGGGAGGTAGGGGCTCTCCATGGCGGCGGCCTCGGCGACCTTCGCGAAAGCCGCGCGCTGCGCGTCCTCGGAGGAGCGTTCGAGGAACTCCGCGCGCCGGAAGATCTCGCGCACGCGGCGCTGCCGCTCCGCGTCGGGCGCGGGGGGGAGGTAGTCGGCGTCGCCCTCGATGCGGCCGAGCCCCGCCGCGCGCAATTCGGCGGCCCGCGCCGCGCGCTCCGCCGGAGTGACGAGAGCGACGGCGGGCTCCGCGCGAGATTCCCGCAGCGGCATCGGCAAGAGCAGCGGGGCGGTCGCCAGCGCGAGGGCGAAGCTCGCGGCCAGAAGCGTCGGCCTGCGCAGGACGAGCAAGCCGGCCGCCGGCGCGCTCCAGCGCAGCAGTCCGCCGAGAAAGAGCACGAACGCGGCGTGGTGGAGCGCGGCGGTCGGAAAGAAGAATCCCGCCGCGCAGCAGAGAAGCGGCGCGCCCGATCCGGCGGCGGCGACCAAGAGCGCGGCGAGGAGCGTCGCCGGATCGACGACGGCCCCGGCGCCGGAGAGGCCGAGGATCGCCAGCGGAGCGGCCGCGGCGAGGAGGCGGTGCTCGCCGGTGCGCGCATCGCGACGCAGGAGCGCGGCCCCGATGCAGCCGCCGGCCAGCGCCACGACCAGCGCGCGTGTCATGCCGCGGGCGGGACGCTGCTCCTCTTCGCGCAGGACCGGCTCCCCGCGGAACGACGCCCCCGGCAGCGCTTCCCGCAGCCGGCGCAGACCGCCGGCCTCGGCCAGGATCGCCTCGAAGGCCCAGGTGCCGCCCGCGTCCCGGCCGAGTCCGGAAAGGTCGGGCAGATCGGGCAGACGCTCCGGCACGCGGCTCTCCCGCAGTGCCGTGCGAATCGCCTCGATCTCCTCGTCGCTGCCGAAGAGCATCCGCTGTCGGCTGAACATGCCTTCCCCCCGCGGGAGCCGCAGCACCTGGGAGAGCGTTTCTCCGCCCGCCGCGGCCGCCCGCAATGGAGCGTCGGGTTCCTCGGTGCGCACGCGCACCGCGCCCACGAGCGGGAAGTCGCGGGCACAAGCGTCGAACGCCTCGGCATGGCGCGGATCGTGGGACGCCCGCGCGTCGGCCGCGGGATGAAACGACATGGCCGCGGCGGCGGCCGCGGCCAGCATGGTGAGGAGGAGGAGCCCCTCCCGGAAGGTCATTCGCGGGGGGGCGGAGGGAGCGGCGGCATGCGGCTCACGATGAGCTTGCCCAGGGACCGCGCCGCGCGCTCGTGCCCGTCCTTGCCCGACGGGACCTCGAATGCCTGATCCTGGAACGAGAGCTGCCAGAGCACTTCCCCGCTCTTGTGGATGAGCCGTGCGGACCCGTCGGCGGCGAAATAGGCGCCGCCGCGGAGCGCGCGCCACTTCTTGACGGAGACGGTGAGCGTGGCGTCCCACTCGAGAAGCGTCGGCTTGAATTCGCCTGTCGATTCGGTGTGGGCATCCACGACATCGAGCGCCAGGGGCGAGTAGCGGTGCTGGAACAAGCCCTGATAGACCTCCTGGCGCGTCTCGTCGCGCAAATAGCCGCGCGGCGCCTCGAAGCGGAGCACCCCGATCGCCACCGGGCGGAACTTCGCGTAATCGGGATGCTCCTCGCGCACGAGGGAGCCGGTGGGCAGGTCCTTGGCCGCTTGGCAAGCGGCGAGGAGGAGGACGGCGAGCGCGGAAAACCTCATGGCGTGGATTCTAATCCTCCCAGGGAAGGGGGGCAAATGGCGTTCACCCACAAGATGTAGAGCCTACCCTACCCCCCCACCCGGGCGATGGCGTAGTGCCCCTCCTTCTCGGCCACCACCGAGGCGCGGCCCTGGATGCCGCCCGACTCGAAGACCCCGCGCGCGTCGGTCCGGCCGGAGGCGCGGATCCGGCTCCCGTCCGAGACCTTGGCGAAAACGTCGGGGGCGGGCACGGGGCCGCTGGGCCCGGGGAGGGTGGCGTAGGCGCGCACCTTGCCTCCCGCCTCCTGGAGTTCGAGGCCCAGGTCGGAGACGAGCAGGATGCAGGAGCGCTCCAAGTCCCCCGCCTTGATCGTCACGAGGAAGGCGCCCGGCTTCCCCTTCTCGGGCAGCGCCACGTCGACGGCCCCGGCCGTCTCCCGGTAGGGGGCGGCACCGGGCAGGCGCGCCTCCTGGCTCGCCACCGGCGCGATGCCGGTCAGGTCGACGAGATGGAGATCGGTGAGCGACGGCCTTACGGCGAAGAGGACGAAGAGGTCCACCGGGTAGATGCGAAGGGAGACGCTCTCCACGTTCTTGAACCGCAGGGGAAGGCGCGGCGCGTCCGCGACCTTGACCCGGACGAGCGGATCGACGGAGAAGGACTTCTCCTCCAGGAACGCGAGCGCCTCCGCGGCGTCGGGGATCCCGACGGCATCGCGGTAGTGTTCCGCCGCCTTGCGCAGATCGCCCTGGGCATGGGCGATCTTGCCCAGCACGTGGTGCGCCACCGGCCGGAACGGCGACTCCTGGGCGATCCGTTCGTCGCGGTCGGCGGGATAGCGCTTGGACAAGAGATCGCCCGCGGCGGCGGCCGCCTCGGGGAACGCGCCCCGTTCGAACTGCGCCGCCATGAGGAAGACCGTCGCGTCGTCGAGGTACCGGCTGTTGGGGTGCCTCTTCAGGAAGAGCTGCGCCTCGCGCACGGCGCGTTCGTGCCGCCGCAGCTCGGCGGCGACGCCGATGATCCGGTAGGCGGCTTCCGCCGCCTGCGGCCCGTCCGGGAACCGCGCCGTGTAGCGCTCCATCGCCTCCAACCCTTCGGCCAGCATGCGCGAGCCGTCGGCGCGCCGCGCTTTCAGGTAGGCGTCGCCCGCTCCATAGAGCGTCTCGGCCACCGCCGAACCCTCCGGATAGCGAGGGTCGGCGCCGAGCAGGAAATGGAGCCCGGTGCCGGGCCCCGCGTGGCGCTCGTAGGTCGCGGCCACATTCCTCTCCGCCTCATAGCTCAGTCCGACCACGTCCCGGAAGTGGGCGGCGGCGAGGGGGAACTGCTTGGCCTCCGCGTAGGCGCGGCCGATCCGCAAGACATCGCGCGGATCCCCCGAGGGGAGCCGGCGCGGGTTGCGGGTGCGCAGATCCTCGTACGCCTCGACGATGCCGGTCGCATTGCCGGTCTCGAGGTCGATCCGCAACAGGCGGGTCCAGAGCTCCTCCAAGATCTCGTCGCGCAAGCGCCACTCCGAACGGAGCCCGACGAGGATGGCGCGCGCCCCCGCCCAGTCCTTCTTCGAGAAGAGTTCGTCCGCGCGGTGCCAGAGCGCATCCGGCGTCGGGAGATCGAACTCCCCGCCTTCGCGCGCCCCCTCCGAGATCTCGAAGGACGCGCCGCCGGTGCGGCCGTAGGTCTTGGGGCGGTACATCGGGCCCGCGGTGGCGGGCAGGACGGCGTAGCGTCCCGGGAAGATGGCCTGGATCCGGTAACTGAACCGGGTGTCGCCCTGCGGCAGGTCGGCTGCGAAGAGGACCATCTTCGTGTCGCGCCGCTCCTTCCACGAGAAGGGCCCGGTCTCGTTCTCCTCGAGCACCTCGAACCCCGCGGGCAGCGGATCCTCGATCATGACGTAGGACTGCGGCTCGCGGCAAGTCACCGTCACCTGCACCGTGAGTCGCTCACCCGGACGGGCGCGGCTGCGCGAGGGCTGGAGCCGGTCGGGGCCCGGGCGGTGGCGCGGATCGACGATCTCATAGCCGCTGGGCCCCTCCTCGGCCTTGAGCGGGAGGTAGCGCCGCTCCACCTTGAGGAGCGCGCCCTCCGCCTCGATCTCTTTCTCCGCGCGCAGGACCGCATCGAGCCGCACCCCGTAAAAGACATCGAAGCCGCCGGTCACCTCGATGGTGAGGAGCTGCCGGCCCGCGACGAGTCGTTCGGCGGGCACGAGGACGCCGCGCCCCTCCATCGCGCCCCGCCGCACTTCGGCGCGGCCCACTTCGTCGTCCCCGAGCTTCACCACGATAAGGCCGTCGCCCCCGCTGCCCCCCTTCGCCTCGAGGTAGGCGATGAGCGCGAGCGCGGCAGGGCCGGTCTCCTTGGTGGTCCCGAAACTCGGCCCGCGCCGCTGCGTGAGGAGCCAGCGCGCCGCCGCGTGGGCATCCTCGCCGAGCGGCCGCTCCGCCGCGAAGGCCAGGAGCGCGTAGGCCGTCGCCTCGGTCTCGGAAAAGAGCCAGCGGTGCTCGGGTCGGCCGGTGAGGTGCAGGCCGTCGCCGTCGCGCACGGCCTCCCGCGAAACCATGCCGCGCAGTTCCCCAGCCTGGGCGCGCAGGCCCAATCGCTCGTGCGCCATCGCCAGGAGCGCCTTCGCCGACGCCGAGAGCTCGAAGCGGTTGCGATAGAGCCGGTTCAGGAGCGCCTGATCGGCGTCTCCCGCGGCCGCCATCGCCCAGAGCACGTAGCAGCGCCCCTCGTCGTCCATTTTCTGTGCCAGGGTACGCAGCGCCTGCACCGCGGGACCCTTGATCCGTGACGCGTCGCCATACCCGGCGGACTCCGCCTCGGCGCATGCCCAGAGCACCAGCGCGGTCACGTAGGGGTCGCCCCCGCCCCCCTTCCACCATCCGAACGAGCCGTCGCTGTTTTGGGCTCGCACGAGCCGCCGCAGGCCGCGCTCCACCACTTCGCGCGCTTTCGCGAGCCGCGCCGCGTCGGGCGAGCGCATGCGCGTGAGCGCACGATGCGCCGCGAGCGCCGGGAAGAACGCGTGCACGGTCTGCTCCACGCAGCCGTAGGGGAAAGCCTCGAGCCACGCCACCGCCTCCACCACCGCGCGGTCGAGGCTCGGGGCGAGGGAGACCTGCAGATGCGTCGCGCCCGGGATGGCCGTCGCGGGCAGGTCGAGCGGGATCGTGACGCGATCGCGCACGGTCCCGGCCCAGCCGTCGCGATAGGGCACGCCGTAGGCGAGCACCGGCAGGATCAGTTCGGCGGCGTCGGAAAGCGCGCCGGCCCGCGCCGACGCGACGAGCCGTGCGCGGTCGGCCGCGCCCTTGGAGAGGCCCCAATCCTTCGGCTGGATCTCCCCGGCTGCGACGGGCGACGCCCCGGCGGCCCCCGCCACGACCACGCCTTCACCCGTGACGGCCACCGTCGCGTCAAGCTTTTCCTTCGTGTTGTTGTGCAGCACCGAAGTCGCGGTCGATTCGTCGCGGTCGGTGAGGAAGCGGGGCGCGCTCGCCCGCACGAGCAGGTCTTTCCAGGTGACGGCGATGCCCTCCGCTTCGCCCACCAGCGATGCCGCGGTGATGCCGCGCACGACGGCGCGCCAGGTGGTGCGGTTCTCGGGCATCTTCACCTTCACTTCGGCGCGGCCGGAGGCGTCGGTGCGCACCCGCAGCGCGCTGAAAAACGCCGTGTCGCGGAAATCCCGGCGCAGGGGCGGAGGATCCACGGCGTGGAGCTCCAGCCCTCCCAGGAATCCGGCGAAGTGGCCCTCCAATCGATCCTCTTCCAGGGACTTGAAGCGCATGCCGGGGGCGGGGCGCGCCGCCGCACCTCCGCCGGCCGTCACCGACCGGCGGCCCCCGCGCCCCCTCTTCGCCCCGCCCTCGCCGCCGCCGAGGCCGCCCGCATCGGCCCCCGTCCCTTCCTCCTCCATTTCCGAGGCGTCGGCGGGCTCGCGCGAGCCAGGCGGGCTCGCGGGTGCCAGCTTGCTGCTCTTCTCCTCCGCCACGCGTTTGCGGTCCTGGCTGCGCAGATCCTTGGCCTTGTCCCGCGCCTCGGCGTCGCGCAGGAGCGCCCGCGCCTCGATCGAGTTGGGGTCCGCCTTCAGGGCGTCGACGAGGGAGGCCAGGGCGGCGTCGCGGTCCTCCCGCGACAGCGCCTCGCGGGCGCGCTCCACCAGCACACGCGCCTGCTCCTCGGGGGTGGGGCCTCCCTGGCGCCGCCGCTCCTCCGCGAGCAGATCCTTGTTGGTCTCCCGCGTCACGCCGGGAATGGCGGACTCGAAGGAGGTGTAGGTGGCGACGGTGAGGGTGCGGCGGAGATCGTAGAACCGCTTGCGGATGCCGCGCGCCGGGTCGTCCTTGAGGCTGTAGATGCCGTCGTCCACCACGCCCAACGCGACCGCCGCGGCCACCGGGCGCCCCAGCGCGTCGCGCGTCTCGACGGTGAAGGTGCACTCGCCGCCGGGGCCGACCGCGCCCGGCTGCGCCTTCACGCTCACGTCGAGGTAGCGGAAGACGATCAGTTCGTCGCCGGCGAGGGTCATGCGCCGGCCCGCCGGGATCGCGATGCGCACGAAGACGTTGGGCGCGTGCTCGAGCGAAAGCGGCACTTCCAGCACGCTCGACTTGGCGTCGATCCGCAGAAAGCGGTGGCTCAGGACACGGTCGGTCTCGAAGGTGAGGAGCGCGGTCGCGCCGGTCACAGGGGAATCGAGGAGCAGCCGCGCGGTCTCGCCTTCGCGGTAAAAACGCCGCTCCGCCATGAGCCGCGCGTCCTTGGTGGGATCGAGCTCTTCGCCCTGCACGTTCATGACGGTCTCGGCGAGGACGCGCCCGAGCCCCTCGGGCCCCGCCTCGTAGCGGAGCCGGTGGGCGCCGCCCTTCTCGATCTGCAGGCGCACCTCGCCGCGGCCGTCGGCCCCGGTGGTGACGTCGTAGGCCGACACCGGCGCGTTCGCCGCGTCCATCCGCACCACGACGAGCTTGCCGCGCCGGGCGGCGGGGGCGTGGCCGGCGTCCACCGTGGTGACGGAGACGCGGAACTCCTCCTTGGCGCGCACCGCCTTCCGGTCGGTCTGCACGACGGCGAAATGGTCCTGGAAGGTGGCGAAGAGGTCGAGCCGCGCCCCGGCGGTGAGCCGGTCCACGTCGGTGACGGTCACCTCCAAGACGTAGGTGGCGTCGCCGGCATCGCGTTCGGTCTCCACGCGCAGCTTCACCGTGCCGTCGGGGCCGGTGCGCGCTTCGCCTTCGGCGATCACCTCGGTGCGCGGCAAGGTGCGCGCGCGCGAGATGCGGTCGTCGGCGAAGAACCAGGCGAAGGATTCGTAGCGCGCTCCGTCGAAGGCGAAAGGGACGCGGGAGAGCTGCCAGGAGACGGGCGCGTCGGCCAACTGGCCGCCGACGAGGTAGGAGGCGGCGACGGTCGCCTCCACCGCCTCGCCCGGCCGCACCACGCGGGCCGGCGCGTCGCAGGAGACGACGAACTCGGGCTTTCGGAACTCCGCGATGGTGAAGGTGCCGCGGAAGGTCTGGGTGCTGGTCTCGACGAGGATCTCGCCGTCGCCCAGCGGCGCGGCGGCGTCGATGACCGCTTCCGCCTCGAGGACGCCGAGGTCGTCGGTCTTGGTCGTGACCCGGGCGAGCTCCACGCCGCGCGCGTCGCGCACCACCACCGTCGCCGGGCGCTCCGCCGCCACCGCATAGACGCCGTTCGCGACATCGCGGAGGAAGGCGCCGATCCGCACGGTCTCGCCGGGGCGGTAGAGCGGACGGTCGGTGAAGACGTAGCCGATGGGCTGATAGCCGGTGGCCGCGTTCCCCGCCAGTTCGCCGCCGGCCGCGGCGTAGTGGCCGCCCGCCGACCCGAGCACGAGGGTGTGCGACCCGATGCGATCGTCCGCGAGGCGCGCGGTGCCGTCCACCCCGGTCTTGCAGGTGAGGAGATCGCTCCCCGTGGCGACGAGCAGTTCCACATCAGCCCACGGCTCCTGGGTCTCGGCGCGGAAGGCCCACGCGAAAAGCTGGCCTGCGGAGATCTTCACGAGAAGGCGGAGATCGGAAACCACCGCCAGGGTCGTCGCGGTGAAGTCCTCCTCGGCGAGGACGACGACGTAGGCGCCGGGGGCGCCGGCCACCGGGAGCTTCTCGTCCCGCGCGAAGAGCCGGAACGGCTCGTAGCCTGCCGCGAGATCGAACTCCGCCGTCTTCTCCGGCTTCACGACGTCGACGGCCAACCCTTCCACCCCCCGCACCCCCCTCTTTTTCCGGAAGTATTCGCCCAGATCGACGCGGTAGAAGCGCGCTTGCAGCTTGGGGATGTTGCGCGTCTCCACCTTCAGGAGAGCCTCCTCCTTCGTGGAGAAGACGCGCTCGCTGGCGACCAGAAGCGATTTGGCGCGCAGCGCCGCCAGCGTCTCCCGCGCCCGCGCAGCCTCCGCCGTCTGCGGATAGAGCTTCACCAGCTCCTCGTACTGCTCGATGGCGGCCTTCAGCTCACCCTTGCCCTCGAGGTGCGCCGCGATGCGGAAGAGCGCCACCGCCGCTTCGCCGCGGCCGCGGTGCTTCTCCGCGCAGGCGCGCAGGATGCGCAGCATCGCCTCGATCTCGCCGGCCGCGCCATGCGTGTCGGCGATCCAGAGGAGGACGGAGGCGCCGCGCGGGTCGTCGGGATACTCCTGCAGGAAGCGGTTGTAGGCGACGATGGCGTCGGCGGTGCGCTTTTCGCCGGCGAGCGCGCGGGCTTTGGCGAGGACCGTGGTGGGGATCGCGGCGCGCACTTCCTGCCAGGAGGGATCGTTGGGGTGCGCGCTCAGGAAGGCCGCGTACTCGGCGATGGCGTCGTCGAACCGCCGCATCGCGAGGAGCCCCGCGGCCAGGGCGCGGCGCGCCTCGGGGGTACGCGCGTGCGTCGGATGGCGCCGCAGGAAGGCGCGCCAGAGCGGCTCCGCGTCGGCGTAGCGCCCCTCGTTGTCATGGACGGTCGGCCAGGCGAAGGCGACCGCGGCGGCCGCCTCGTGCTCCGGGTAGGCATCCAGGAAGCGGCGGTAGAGCTCGAGCCCTTCCATCTTGTGGCGGCCGCCCATGGTGCAGAGCTGGTCGGCGAGCGCCTGCAGGGCGAGGGGCGCCTCCGGGGCATCGGCGAACTCCTTGCGCAGCTTCTCGAGCGCCTGGCGCCCCTTGAGGTAGTCGCCGGCCAGGAACCAAGCGCGGCCCGCGCGCAGGAGCGCCTCGGCCCGCCGCGTGCTCGCCGGGTAATCCTCCAGGATCTTGAGGAAGGCCGGCGCGGCGTCGCCGTGGGCGCCGGTCTCGGCCTGACAGATCGCGAGGCGCAAGTCCACCTCGTCGGCGCGGGCCGGCGGCACGCGCACGTTGCGCGCGAGGCGGTAGAGTTCGAGCGCCTTGGCGAAGTCGGGCTTGCGCGCCGGGCGGCCGAACTCGTCCTTCACCTCGGGCCCCAGGAAGGCGGCATCCGCCAGGAGCAGGAAGTGGCCCGTGAGCGTCTCGCGATAGGCGTCCCCGGCCAGAAAGCCCGCCCGCTCCGCCAGGAGCCGCGCCGCGTCGGAGTGCGCGCGCGTCCGCTCGTAGGCGTCCGCCATGAGGTGGCGCACCTTGTCCGAATAGATCCCGTCGGGCGCGGTGGTGAGGTAGCGGTCCCCTTCGCTCAGCAGTTCGGGGAAGCGCCCCGCGAGGAATAGGGCGCGCATCCGCCCGAAGGCGGCGCGGTGGGCCCCCGCGGTGGCCGGGAACCGGCGCACCACTTCCCCGTAGGCCTCGGCGGCGGCGGCGTAGGACCGGTCGCGCATCGTCTCGTCGGCTCCGGCGAGCGCCGCGGTGAGGGGGTCCTCGCCCTGACCGAGCAGGAGCGCCGCGGCGAGGGAAACGAGCGCGCAGGAGAGCCGGATCCGATACTTCATCGCCTACCTCCGAGAACTCTGCCGCTCAGCCGCGAGCGGCGGACGAAGTGTACCGCGCTCGCGACCGACGCGGCCGCCGCTCGTCGGTTGCAGCGGCGTGTCAGATGGCCGCATCGACACGCTCCAACTGCGCACGTGGATCCCAGCCCGCAGGTGGTGCGCCACTGAACCAAGGCATTCCGTCGCGAACCCACTGCTCCCGGAGCATGCGCCACATCGCCGCTCGACTCGGGAGGGGCGACGAGATCGGCTGCGCGGACGGTGCCCCAACGACCCGGTCGGGCGTGACGTGCCGAACCAGCACGACGGAGGCGTACGGCATGTCGTCGAGTCCGAACTGCGTGCCGCAGCGACGGGGAATCTCGTGGTGCCGGTCGGCGGGCACCCCGGGCCATCCGCACACGGGGCAGATCGAGTCCTTGTCCATCTACCCACCATTAGACGAAACCCCCGCGGCGACGTTCGAGACTCCCCCCCGCCGCGCGCGGGGAATCTGGCAGAGGGGGGCGGGGGATGAAATGATGGGAGCCAGAGAGGAGCGATCCATGCCGAAAGTCACACTCAAGGGCGATCCGGTCACCGTCACCGGAACCGAGCTTAAGGCGGGGCAGAAGGCCCCCGACTTCAAGTTGCAGAAAAATGACATGAGCGACTACACCCTCGCGAGCGGGAAGGGCAAGGTGCGCATCCTGGCCGCCATGCCTTCCCTCGACACGGGGGTCTGCGACGCCGAGACGCGGCGGTTCAACCAGGAGGCGGCCAAGCTCCCCAACGTCGAGATCGTCGGCGTGAGCATGGATCTGCCCATGGCGCAAAAGCGCTGGTGCGGCGCCGCCGGCGTGGACAAGGTGATCACCACGAGCGACCACCGCGATGCCTCCTTCGGGAAGGCCTACGGCTGCCTCGTGGCCGGCGGACCCTTGGACCGCTTCCTCTGCCGCGCGGTCTTCGTGATCGGGCCCGAGAACGAGATCCGCCACGTCCAGTACGTGCCGGAGATCTCACAGGAGCCCGACTACGCCAAGGTGCTCGCGGCGCTCAAGTAGAGGGGTGCGGGGAGCGGGGCGCGGGCCTCGCCCCCGGTGCTAAGATCCGGTCCCCATGGCGGATTCCGGCCCCGTTGTCGTGCGCATCGCCCCGAGCCCCACCGGCGATCCCCACGTCGGCACCGCCTACGTGCTCTTGTTCAACCACGCGCTCCGCCGTCGCCGCGGCGGGCGCCTCATCCTGCGCATCGACGACACGGACCGCGGGCGCTACCTCGCCGATTCGGAGGCGGCGATCCTGCGCGAACTGCGCTGGCTCGGGCTCGAATGGGACGAGGGCCCCGACCGCGGCGGCCCCTCGGCCCCCTACCGCCAGAGCGAGCGGACGGCGCTCTACCGCGAAGCGGCGGAGCAATTGGTCGCGTCGGGCCACGCCTACCGCTGCGACTGCAGCAAGGAGCGGCTGGACGAGGTGCGCGCCAAGCAGCAGGCGCGCAAGGAGCAGCCGCGCTACGACGGCCACTGCCGCGAGCGCGCCCTCCCCGCGGGGGAGGGGACGGTGATCCGGCTCAAGGTGCCCACCGAGGGGGACACGGCCTTTCACGACGGATTGCGCGGGACGGTGACCATCGCCAACCGCACCCTCGACGACCAGGTCCTGCTCAAGTCGGACGGCTTCCCCACCTACCACCTCGCCACCGTCGTGGACGACCGGCTCATGGGGGTCACGCACATCCTGCGCGCCGAGGAGTGGATCAACTCCACCCCCAAGCATGTGCTGCTCTATCGCGCCTTCGGCGACGATCTGCCGCTCTGGTTCCACCTTCCGCTGCTGCGCAATTCGGACAAGTCCAAGATCTCCAAGCGCAAGAACCACACGTCGCTCACCTGGTATCGCGAACAGGGCTTCCTCCCCGAGGCGCTGCTCAACTTCCTGGCGCTCATGGGGTTCAGCATCGGCGACGACCGCGAGGAGTTCACGCTGGAGGAGTTCATCGCCGCGTTCGATCCGCGCGCAATCAAGACCTCGGGCCCGGTCTTCGACCTCGCCAAGCTGGAGTGGCTCAACGGCGTCTACATCCGCAAGCTGCTTCCGGCAGACCTGGCCGAGCGCCTCCGCGAGGCGAGCCCGCTGGCGCGCGACGCCGATCCGACGCTGCTCGCCCGCGCTGCGCCGCTCGTGCAGGAGCGCATGAAGCGTCTCGCGGAGTTCGACGAGTTGGCGGGCTTCTTCTTCCGTCGCGGCGTGACGCCCGCCCACGACGATCTGATTCCCAAGAAGAAGTCGGACGTGAACACGGCCGCGATCCTGCGCATGGCGCGCCAAGCGGTCGCAGCCCTCGATACCCTGGAGCCGGCGGCCCTGGAGGCGCGCCTGCGCGCCTTGGGCGACGAAGTGGAGTGGAAGGTGGGCGACCTTTTAATGGCGCTGCGCGTGGCCGTGACCGGCAGCAAGGTGACGCCCCCCCTCATCGAGTCGATGTGTCTCCTGGGCCGCGAGACCTGCATCGAACGCATCGACGCCGCCATCGACGTCCTGGGCAGTCCGGAGAACCCGATCCTTGGCGCGGGTCACGATCCGGCTTAGCCGGCTCGCCTACGTCGGGCTCGGGATCGCCCTGGCAGGCGCGCTGCTTTGGATCGTGGGCGAATTCCGCGGCATCCCCGCCCTCGACCTCCCGGCGCGCCTCCTGCTCGGCGCCGGCGCGATCGTCTACCTCATCGCGCGCCTGCGGATGCCGCGGGGCTGAGTCAGCCGTCGCCCCCCCATGCGACGCCTCGAATCCCCGGTGTGTCCGGTTCCCCTCCCTCTACAATAAACTCGAAGGGGATCGCTGTCTCAGCTACTTTGGCACAGAGTGTTCTGCGACCGACGTCCGATGTCGACGCCGATTTGAACGGTCCCCGAGCGCTCGGGTGGCCCCACCATGGCGCGGTTGCCCTCCCTCATGAGACAGAAAACCCCCGCCCCGTGTCAAGGCGAAGAGCGCATCAGAAATCGGCAGCATGCCTTGCACTCTTGGAGGGCACGATGCTCCGGAGGAGTCCGTAGGATCCGAGGAAGAGAGCTGCAGCGAGAAGGAAGCGCGGCGTGCCTGCAACCACAACGATACGCCCGGCGCAGCCGCAGCCGATCGAGGACGACCCAGTCGAGGTCGCAATGGCGAGGAATACGGATCCAAGAATCAAGCTGGCTCCGATAGCAGCGTGCTGCGTCCGCCGTAGGAGCAGCCCCACACCAATGCAGGCCTCGGCCATCGCGAGAAGATTAAAGACCCCGTGAACAGAAGACTTCGTCAGTTGCCACTGCCCGGCAACCTGGGCATAGGCGTCAGTGTCCGGAAGGAAGAGCTTCGATGCTCCAAGAAAGCACCACGCAAGGCCCAGCATACCGGCCACCCCGGCCCGCAATCCGACTAGCGGTCTTCTCGCTCCGTGGACCGCCATGTGGCCAAGTGGCGCGTGCCCTTCATCGTCTCGATTTCGAAGATCGCGAAGATGTCCATTGCACGGTCCCACTCCTCCATACCGTCGCTGGTGGCCGAAAGCGTTTCCTTTCCGATCAACTGGTCGCGACCCAGCACAGCCTCTATGCGCTCCGAGCCGATGCGCACGTCCCGGAACTGCGTTGGAAGCTCGCCCGTGCCTCGGAACAGCCGTATGGAGACCGAGCGAATTCCCGGAACCTCGATCAGGAGCGCGCTTGCCGTGACAGTCCAGCGCCTTTCGCGACCGCTAAGGCCGAAGCTGATCCAAGGATCCTGCAAGCGGAACGCAGGGACGAACTCCTGCTGAACCACTCCGGACTCCGATTTGACGTGCACATAGCCGCTGACCTCCGGTCCGCGACTGGGCGCAAGTGCCCCGAGGCCTGCGATGTCGAAGTAGAAAGTCAACGCATTCTTTGGGCATTCGGCAGCTTGTGCATCGTGCCCAACCTCGTTTCGTCCCCTAGCCGGAATCGGGCCGAGAAGGGGATGCAACCTCTCGTTTCGATCAAGACAACTGACCTCGAACAGTTCGTCCCAAGGGACCTGGGAGAGAGGTTTCGCGTCGTCCCACACCAACGTGACCTTGAAGTGCGGCCCAGGGCTGTCCGTCAAGAGATACGTGCTACCGTCACCAGCGCGCGAGATGTTCGCTAGGGCGTGATCCAGGAAGCGTATGGAGACGCGCGCACCGTGAGTTGCCTCCGAGGCGCGATGCACTTCACCTGAGTCTGCACGGTCGGAATCGGAACGTTTGCGCCCGTCGAGGGAATCTGGATCGAAGCGGTCCTTCTGGGATTGGGGGGCCTCGCATGAGTCTTGCGCCGCGATGAACCGCCCCCCTCTCATCCCGTTGCGCGACTGGGCAACGAGCACCACACCTGTCACAGCAAGCGCACTGACCATCAAACCGAAAGCAAGGCGCCGGCCCTTCCTTTCTCCGAATTGCTTCATTGTGTGGCCCAGGAGTGAGGCCTCTCATCCCCTATTCGTTCGGGCGCTCGTATTCGCCTAGACCTGCTGTGTGTAGTTATCATGTAATCGTTCAGCCCGTTCGCAACCAAGGGGGCTGTTGTAAGTCGTTGGCAAGTACGGCTTTGCGCGGATCCGGCCGATCCTTGAGGATGTGGGACCTTCGGCGGAGTGCCCTCGATGCCGC
>Ga0187893_10005390_pt1 | contig 22997 bp, 17 predicted proteins | sample MA1701074metaG_FD_139574 | JGI IMG/M metagenome (GOLD analysis project Ga0187893, IMG submission 139574) | White microbial mat communities from a basaltic lava cave in the Kipuka Kanohina Cave System on the Island of Hawaii, USA - MA170107-4 metaG ...
AAGCCTGACTAGCGGCGAGGTCGTCGGCTTCGTCGGCACCTACGACAACCACGCCTGGCTCGGGCTGCCGTTCGCCGCGCCGCCGACGGGCGACCTGCGCTGGAGCGCGCCGCGTCCGCCGCACCCCTGGACCGGCACGCGCGAGGCGCTCGCGTCGGGCTCGGCGTGCCCGCAGTTCGCGAGCCAGATCGGCGGCGTCGAAGCCGAGCCCGGCAGCGTGATCGGCGACGAGGACTGCCTGTACCTGAACGTGTTCGCGCCGCGCTTCGCCGCCGACGCGGTGCCGAAGGAAGGGGCGCTCCTGCCCGTGATGTTCTGGATCCACGGCGGCGGGAACTCGATCGGCCAGGCCGGCACCTACGACGGCGGCCGGCTCGCGACCAGCGAGCAGGTGATCGTGATCGCGACCAACTACCGGCTCGGCCCGCTCGGCTGGCTCTACAACCCCGCGCTCCAAGACGCGGACGCCACGCCGCTCGATCGCTCCGGCAACTACGGCACGCTCGACCTGGTGCGCGCGCTGGCCTGGGTGCGCGAGAACGCCGCCGCGTTCGGCGGCGACCCGGAGCGCGTGACCATCTTCGGCGAGTCCGCGGGGGGTGGGAACGCGCTGTCGCTCCTGCTCTCGCCGCTCGCGAAGGGACTCTTCCAGCGCGCGATCGTGCAGAGCGGGGGCCTGGGCACCGAGACCATCGCGAAGGCGCGCGCGGGCGATCCGGCGGCGGGCCCGAACGGCAGCACCGGCTCGGATGCGATCGTCGCCGCGCTCGACGGCAAGCCGCGCGAGAGCACGCCCGAGCAGCTGCTGCGCGCCTACCCGGGCGAGGCCATGATGGGGATGCTCAGCATGCCGACCGTGATCCGCGACGGTGTCGTGCTGCCCGACGCCGATCCGCTCGAGCTGATCGCGCGCGGCGAGTACAACCAGGTCCCGATCATCCTCGGCACGAACCGCGACGAGACCAAGCTCTTCATCTTCGGCTCGCCCGACCTGGTGAAGCGCTGGTTCGGGATCTTCCCGGTGCTGCAAGTGTCGGAGGAGGAGTACCAGCTGACCGCCGAGTACGGCTCGAAGGCGTGGAAGGTCACCGGCGTCGACTCGCTCGCGACCGCGATGCGCAAGGTGCAGGGACCGAGCGTGTACGCCTACCGCTTCGACTGGGACGAGGAGCCCACCATCCTGTTCGCGGACTACGGCCTCTTGATCGGCGCGGCGCACGGCTTCGAGATCCCGTTCGTGTTCGGGCACTGGAAGCTCGGCGGCGCGCGCGGCGACCGGCTGTTCGACGCGAGCAACGAGGCCGGGCGCGAGGCGCTGTCGGCGCAGATGCGCTCCTACTGGGCGCAGTTCGCGTACAGCGGAGATCCCGGCCGCGGCCGCAAGGGCGAGCTCGTCACCTGGAGCGCGTGGGACGACGGCGCGCCCGAGGCGCCCAAGTACGTGGTGTTCGACACCGAGGCCGGCGGCGGCACGCGCATGAGCTACGAGACCTACACCAAAGAGCGCATCGTCGACGAGATCCGCGGCGACCCGCGCCTGCCGAGCTGGGAGGACAAGTGCCGGCACCTCGCCGGGCTCGCGTTTTTCTCGGGCCTCTACACGCGCGAGGACTACGCGGGCGAGAGCGGCTGCAGCGAGTTCGCGCTGGCCGGCTTCCCCTGGCGGGAGTAGCCAGCCAAGTCATTGATTTGGCTACGGTTTAACTGCGCGGATCAGGTCAGGAAACGGTCCGTCTCCGGTAAGGATCGGTCTCCGATCGTCTCGTAGGGTTCGCAGCGTCCGCGAACTCTCGAACAAGGAGACCAGCATGGAACGGATGCGCAGGTTCGGCGCCCTGGCGTACGGGGTGAGCTGCTACGCGATCTTCTTCGTCACCTTCCTGTACCTGATCGGCTTCGTCGGCGGCTTCGTCGTGCCGAAGACGATCGACTCAGGCCCGGCCGGCTCGCTCGCGTTCGCGCTGGTGGTGAACGGCGCGTTGCTCGCGCTGTTCGGCCTGCAGCACAGCGTCATGGCGCGGCCGGGCTTCAAGCGCTGGTTCACGCGCGTGGTGCCGCCGGCGATCGAGCGCTCGACCTACGTGCTGGCTTCGACCGTGGTGTTGATCGCGCTGATGGCGTTCTGGCAGCCGCTGCCGCAGACGCTGTTCGCGATCGAGAACGAGACCGCGCGCGCGGCCGTGACCGGGGTCTACCTGCTCGGCTACGGCATCGTGCTGTACTCGACCTTCCTGATCGACCACTTCGACCTGTTCGGGCTGCGCCAGGTGTTCCTGCGCGCGATCGGCCGGTCCTACACCGAGAAGCGCTTCGCGACCCCGACCCTCTACAAGCTGATCCGCCACCCGCTGTACGTGGGCTGGATGATCACCTTCTGGGCTGCGCCGACCTTCTCGCTCGGGCACCTGCTGTTCGCGAGCGCGATGACCGCCTACATCCTGATCGCGATCCCGCTGGAGGAGCGCGACCTGGAGGCGGCGCTCGGCGAGCCGCACCGCAGCTGGCGCTCGCGCACGCCCGCGTTCGTGCCGCGCATCGGCCGGTCGCGAACGCGCACCGCCAGCGCGGTCGGAGGGACGCGCTGATGGCCGCCGCGAGTCTCGACACCGCGAAGGTGGAGCGCTTCCAGGCCACGATGCTGGGCGCGCTCAACGGGGCCGCGCTCGCGCTCATGACGTCGATCGGGCACCGCACGGGCCTGTTCGACGTCATGAGCCGGATGCGGCCGGCGACGAGCGCCGAGATCGCGGCCGAGGCCGGGCTCGACGAGCGCTACGTGCGCGAGTGGCTGGGCGCGATGCTCGCGGGCGGCGTGGTCGAGTACGACGCGAAGCGCGAAAGCTTCGCGCTGCCGCCCGAGCACGCTCGGCTCCTCACGCGCGCCGCGCGGCCCGACAACATGGCGGCGACCTGCCAGTGGATCCCCGTGCTCGGCTCGGTCGAGGACCGGATCCTCGAGTGCTTCGAGCGCGGCGGCGGCGTGCCCTACTCGGCCTACGCGCGCTTCCACGCGGTGATGGCGGAGGAGAGCGACCAGACCGTGGTCGCGGCGCTGGTCGAGAGCATCGTGCCGCTCGTGTCCGGGCTGCCCGAGCGGCTCGAGTCCGGCATCGACCTGCTCGACGTGGGCTGCGGCTCCGGCCGCGCGCTGAACCACCTGGCCGCCGCGTATCCCAAGAGCCGCTTCACCGGCTACGACATCTCGGAGCAGGGCATCGAGATCGCCCGCGCCGAGGCGCGCGAGCGCGGGCTGCCGAACGTGCGCTTCGAGGTGCGCGACGCGGCCGAGCTCGGCCACGCGGGCGACTTCGACTGCGTGACCGCGTTCGACGCGATCCACGACCAGGCGCGTCCCGACCGGGTGCTGCGCGGGATCGCCGGCGCGCTGCGTCCCGGCGGCGTGTTCCTGCTCCAGGACATCGGCGGCACGAGCGACGTGGCGGCCGACGCCGCGAACCCGCTCGCCACCTTCCTCTACACGATCTCGTGTCTGCACTGCATGACCGTCTCGCTCGCCGCCGGTGGCATGGGCCTGGGCGCGATGTGGGGCGCCGAGGTCGCGCAGCGCATGCTCGCGGAGGCGGGCTTCGCGAAGGTCGACGTGCGCCGGCTGCCCCACGACGCGATGAACCTGTACTACGTCGCCCGCACATAGGGATTCGTCTACCCTCGCACGCCGATGCTGCACCGCTTCGGCGACTACGAGCTCGACGAGACCGCCGGCGAGCTGCGCCACAAGGGCCGTGCGGTCGAGATCCAGCCCAAGCCGTTCGCGCTGCTCGCGCTGCTCGTGCGCGAGCGCGCGCGGATCGTCGGCGCGCGCGAGATCCAGGACGCGCTCTGGCCCGACACGAGCGTGACTCCCGCCTCGCTCACGCGCGCCATCTCGCACGCGCGGCGCGCGATCGGCGACACGAACCGCGGCGCGCTGATCCGCAGCTTCTCGCGCCGCGGCTACCGCTTCTGCGGCGAGGTGCTGGCGCTCCCCTCGGCCGCGCCCGTCGCCGCGCGGGGCGGAGCGGGCAGCGCGCCCGAAGCCGAAGCGGCGGCCGGCTTCGTCGGGCGTGAGGACGCGCTCGGGCGCCTGGATCGGGCGTTCGCGGCCGCGGCGTCGGGCCGCGGCACGCTCGCGATCGTGGCCGGACCTGCGGGCATCGGCAAGACGCGGCTGATCGAGCACTTCGCCCGGACCGCCGGCGCGAGCGGCGCGCGCGTGCTGTTCGCGCGCAGCCGCGCGGAGGAGGGTGTGCCGCCGTTCTGGCTGTGGGTGCAGGTGCTGCGCCGGCTGCTCGAGGCCGAGGGCATGCGCGCGCTCCTGCGCGAGGCGGCCGCGCGTTCGAGCGAGCTCGCCGAGCTCGTGCCCGAGCTGCTCGGCGCGAAGTCCGCGCGCGCGCCGCGCGCTGCGGAGTCCGAGCCGTCGCGCTTCCTGCTGTTCGACGCGGTCGCGCGCACGCTGGCGCGCGCGGCGCGCGGGCGGCCGCTCCTGATCGTGCTCGAGGACCTGCAGTGGGCGGACGCGCCCTCGCTGCGCTTGCTCGAGCACCTCGCCTTCGAGGCGGCGAGCGAGCCGATCCTGGTGATCGGCTCCGTGCGCGAGGCGTTCCGCGAGCGCGGGCACCCGCTCGACCGCATGCTCGGCGTGCTGCGCGAGCAGGACCGCGCGACGGAGCTCGCGCTGGCCGGCTTCTCGCGCCGCGAGGTGGGCGCGCTGCTCGCGCAGCGGCTCGGACGCGCCGCGCCGTCCGACCTGATCTCCGAGCTGTTCGCGCGCACCGAGGGCGTGCCGCTCTTCCTGCGCGAGGCGCTGCGCCTGCTCGCGGAGCAGGGCGTGCTCGAGCGGCCCGAGACCATCCCGCGCTCGGGCATCGCCCTGCCGGGGCGCGCGCTCGACCTGATCCGGCGCGGGCTCGACTCGCTCTCGGAGCCGGCGCGCGCGCTGGTCGCCGCGGGCGCGGTGCTCGGCCGCGAGTTCACGCTGGCCGCCGCGGCCGAGGTCGCGGACATCGAGCGCGTCGGCGCCCTCGACCTGGTCGACGAGGCGGCGCGCGCGGGCGTGCTCGAGGCCTCGCCCGACGACGCGGCGAGCTGGCGCTTCACGCACGCGCTGTTCCAGGAGGCCGCGTACGCCGGGCTCGAGGCGGGCGAACGCGTGCGCCTGCACCTGCGCTCGGCTCAGCGGCTCGAGCGCGATCACGAAGGCGATCCCGGGCCGGTGATCGCCGAGCTCGCGCACCACCACCACCGCGCGCTCGCGGTCGGCGACGCCGAGCGCGCCTTCGCGGTCGCGACCCGCGCCGCGGAGCAGGCGACACAGCTCGGTGCCTGGGAGCAGGCGGCGCAGCACTACGAGCAGGCCGTGGCCGCGCTCGCGCACGTGCGGCCGCTCGCGCCTGAGCGGCGGCTCGCGCTGCTGCTCGCGCTGGGCGAGACCTGCCGGCTCTCGGGCGAGCGCACGCGCAGGCGCGAGGTGCTGGCGCAGGCGATGACGCTCGCGCGCGAGCTCGGCCGCACGGACGACCTGGCCCGCGCCGCGATCGGCTTCTCGGACCTGCAGGACTGGGGCGTGCGCGACGACGCGGCGCGCGCCGCGGTGCGCGAAGCGCTGGCCGCGCTCGGCGAGACGAAGGGCAGCGCGCGCGCGCGCCTGCTCACGCGGCTGGCCTACTTCGACATCCGCAGCGCGCACGAGGCGGCCCAGCCGATCGCGCGCCAGGCCGTCGAGCTCGCGCGCGCGGCCGGCGATCCCGAGGCGCTTCAGGACGCGCTGTACGTGCTGCACTTCTCGCTCGGCGGTCCGGACCACACCGCGGAGCGCGCGCAGCTCGGCGAAGAGATCGCCGCGGTCGCGGCGGGCTCGCAAAGCTCCGACCGCGCGCTGATCTCGCTGCTCGACCTGGCGAGCGACCAGCTGATGCTGGGCGACGCGGCCTCGGCGCAGGCGCTCTGCGCGCGCGCCGAGGCGATCGCGGGCGAGCGCCCGCCACCGGCGATGCGCTGGAACCAGGGCGTCTACGCGAGCGGCGTCGCGCTGCTCGAAGGCCGCTTCGACGAGGCCGCGACACTGCTGCGCGACACCTTCGTGCTCGGCCGGCGCGCCGAGCACCCCTACGCGCGCGCGGTGCTGAACGGCCACCGCGTGATCCTGGCGCGCGAACGCGGCAAGCTCGACGAGGTGCTCGCGATCTTCGAGCCCGCGATCGGCGCGCGCGAGGGCCCGCAGCAGTGGGTGCAGATCGTGGTCGCGCGCGCGCGCCTCGCGCTCGGCCGCGAGGCGGAGGCCCGCGCGTTGCTCGACGCGCTCGAGGGGGCCGACGTGCCGCGCAACCTGCGCTGGACCGGCACGCTGGTCGAGCTCGCGCACCTGTGCGCGGATCTCGACGACGCCGCGCGCGCGAAGTCGATCGCCGCGCTGCTCGAGCCGGTCGAGGACCAGCACGGAGTCATGCCGATGGCGATCTGCTACGGCGGCCCCGTGCGCTACGCGCTCGCGCGCCTGCACGAGACGCTCGGCCGGCGCGACGACGCGCTCGCCCTGTACGAGGAGGCCGCCAGCGCCGCGGCGGCGCTGGGCGCGAGGCCGGTGGAGGCGCGCGTCGCGCTCCACCACGGCCTCTTGCTCCGCGCGCGCGAGCCCCGCCGCGCCGCGCCGCTGTTCGAGGAGAGCGCGCGAATCGCGGGCGAGCTCGGGATACCCGACGTGCTCGCGAACGCGAAGGCCGCCCTCGACAGGTAGAATCCGCCCGCATGCCGACCGACGTCCCGATCCGCTGCTCGTGCGGAACCCTGCGCGGGGTCGTGCGCGGCGTCTCGCCGCGAAGCGGAAACCGCGTGATCTGCTACTGCGCGGGCTGCCAGGCGTTCCCGCACTTCCTCGGCTGCGCGGACCGGATCCTCGACGCGCGCGGCGGCACGGACATCTTCCAGACCTCGCCCGCCCGCGTGGAGCTCACGCACGGGCGCGAGCGGCTCGCGTGCGTGCGCCAGACGCCGACCGGGGCGCTGCGCTGGTACGCGGACTGCTGTCGCACGCCGCTCGGCAACACCGCGCGCTCGCGCGAGGTCCCGTTCGTCGGACTGTTCAGTCAGAGTCTCGACCCGGCGTCGATCGGAACCACACTCGACGCGCTGCTCGGACCGGTGCGCGGCCACGTGAACACGAAGGCGGCGAAGCTGCCGGTGCGTACGAGCGGAGTCCTGCGCTCGATCGGGCGCTTCGCGCGGCTGGCGCTGCAAGCGCGGCTGCGCGGCGAGCAGAGGAAGTCGCCGTTCTTCGACGCCGCGCTCGACAAGCCGAGCGTCGAGCCGCGGGTGCTGAGCGCGGACGAGTACGCCGCGCTCGAGCGCCAGCTCGGGCCGCTCTGAGAACAAACAACACCGTGTCTGGCTGCCGTTGGCACCCTCCCATCGACAGCTCGCTGGTTGTAGTCTGGAGCGATGAATCTGATCGACGCGTTGATCGATCTCGATCCGTCCTTTGACTGGCGCCAGCTAAAGCGTGAGTGGGCCTATCGCCTCAGCTGGCCGCCCGATGCGATCGCGATGACGTCTGCGCTGCTGGTTGGATCGGACGCGTACCGCCGTCTCGCATCTCCACCGAGTGGCCAGTGTTGGCCGCCGCACGGCAGCTCGGTGGATGCCTGGGAGCGCGCTGTAGGGGAAACCGGCGCGCGACTCGCAGCTTCCGCAAGATTCGAGGCTCGGCCGCGCTACAGCAAGCTGCCGTCCGATCTCCGAGCTTTGAGCGATGCAATTCTCGCGGAGAAGGCAAGTGAGTTGAGAGAGCTGCGCGAGAACTGGGGATGGGTGAAGGCGCTCGCCACGCTTCATGCCGCAGCTGACCATGCTTGCGCGGGCCTCGGACTCCCACCGAGGGGAGAGCATCTCGAGCTTGAGGTGACCACAAACGGTTTGCTGTCCGAGAGCGGCTCCATGGCGCGCTTTCCGGTACACCGCGCGCGCGTATTGCCGAAGATGCGCACGCCACAGGTGGGCGTTACGCTGCGTTCGTTCTCGCATCACGCTGCGTTCGATCGTTCGCCTCTCGACGTGCGTTACCAGATCGTCAGTCGGCTGGTCGAAGGGGATGACGAAACGGTCAACGTGCTGATCGTTCCGTGGCCGAAGTCGATCGAGCCGCGGCACTTCGTTCCAGTGGCAGTCGGTAGCGAGACCGGCTCCCGGATCCCCGGCGTTCGCGAATTCGAGTTCTCGCCCGACGCATGCGATGTCGGGGAACTGGGTCGAATCGTGGCGGCGGCGCGCGCGATGCTGGGCACGGTGCATGGACTCGTGCTTCCCGAGTCCGCGCTTGCCGAGGCTGAGGTGGCTGCCGTCGCCGATGCAGCTCGGGCCGAGGGAGTTCGGTTCTTGCTGACGGGGGTCCGGGGCCGCAAGTCGAACTTCGCCAGACTCGCCGTCCTCGTAGGTTCGGGGTATCCGCCCATCGATCAACCCAAGCACCATCGCTGGGTTCTCAACGACTCGCAGATCCGCCAGTACCATCTCGGGTCGCGCCTCCACCCTCGCTTTCGTTGGGCCGCGTCGATCGAGATCAAGCCGCGCTGTGCGAATCTCCTGGTAGGAAATGGCTGGCTGACGTTGTCGCATGTGATCTGCGAGGACCTCGCGCGAACCGGTCCTGCGATCGACCTGATTCGAGCGGCCGGTCCCACGCTAGTGATCGCCCTCCTGGCGGACGGGCCTCAGCTCACCCATCGCTGGTCGGCGCGCTACGCGACGATCCTCGCCGACGATCCGGGCTCGTCCGTCCTCACGGTCACCTCGCTCGGCATGGCGGAGCGCTCCAAGCCGTCGAACCAGGCGGGCTCGCGCGCAGTTGCGCTCTGGAAAGACAGCCATACCGGCACGTTGCCGATTGAGCTTGCGCACGGAAGCGCCGCGATCGCGCTCACGTTGAGCGCGCTACGGGTAACGGAGTACACTGCCGATACGAGATCGGACGGGGGAATGGCGGCCTGCTTGACGCTCTCTGGAGTGCATCAGATTCGCATCCCTTGAGGCCTAGGTTGCACCTCTTGGGCCAAAGTGGGACCTTCCAACACGAGGACTCGGGAATGTCGAATCCAACTTCCCACGCCGACTGGTCGAAGCTTTTCACGCTGGCGAGCGCTGCTGCATCCGAGCCAGCCAGGACCGAGCACTTCGTCGAGCTGCTTAGCCCGAGGATGAAAGCCCCGATGTCGGGAAGCTCTGGCCTCTTCGATCTGCTCGCGACCGAGTTGCGCAAGAGGCTGTCAGCGATCCGCGCCCCCACAAGGGAAGACCTGCGCGACGTCGCGGTGGATCTCCGGGAGTCGTCAGACGGCTTCGCCCGTACGTTTGCCGTCGTGCTTTCTCGCGAGCTCGAGGCCGAGTCAGGCTCTCAGCGCGTCGCGATGCGCGCGTCGCCGAAGGCGTCGGCTGAGTTCTTCAAGCGAATGATCTCGAGCTAGGAGCGGACCCACTGAGCGCGCGCTACAGCCGGAACGGCGGCTGCACGAGCAGGATCAGCCGGTCGACGCCGAGCCCAGCGAGCCGCTTGCGGCCCGCCTCGGTGCCCGGGAAGCCGCCGAACGCGCTGACCTGGAACGGCGTCGTCCGGCCGGACTCGGCGTGCGCGCGGCGCGTGAGCTCGACCAGCTCGGGCAGCCTCGGGTTGTCCGCGGTGGTGTTGAAGCCGTCGCCGATCCGGCCCGCGAGCTCCGCCATGCGCGGGCCGAAGCCGCCTACGATGATCGGTGGGGCGGGCGTGGGCCGCAGGAAGCCGGGCGGATCGCCGGCCCAGAGCGCGCGGATGCGCGCGATCGCGCGCTCGAGCTCGCGACGCCGCTCGGTGTCGCTCCCGACCGGCCGGCCGATCGCGTCCTGCTCGGCGGCGTAGGGCGTCGCACGGCTGCCGCCCGCGCCGAGCCCGAGCAGGAGCCGCCCGTCGCTCACCTCCTGCAGCGTCGCGGCCATGTTCGCGAGCACGCCCGCCGGCCGGTTCGCGACGTTCAGCACGAGCGGCCCGAGCATCACGCGCGAGGTCGCCTCCGCCAGCGCCGACAGCACGGTCCAGCACTCGGGCACGGGGGCGGGTCCGACCTCGCCGCCGCCCTGCAGGTGGTCCCAGGTCCAGACGCCGTCGAAGCCCGCCTGCTCGGCGCCGCGCGCCGCGTCGCGCAGCGCGCGGTACGTCGCACCGAACGAGATCAAGAGCACATCGGTCCTCACCGTGCGCTCGCGCCTCAGCTCGCGATCGGCGGATCGGCCACCTTGAGCAATTGTTTCCCGAGGTTCTTGCCCTGGAACAAACGCAGGAAGGTCTTCGGCGCGTTCTCGAGGCCGTGCTGCACGTCCTCGGCGTGGGCGATCTTGCCCTCCATCACCCACTGCGCGAGCTGCGCGGCGCCCTCGGCGAAGCGCGGCAGGTAGTCGATCACGATGAAGCCTTCCATGCGCGAGCGCGTGACCACCAGGTTCATCAGGTTGCGCGGGCCGGGCGGCGGTGTGGCCTCGTTGTAGCCCGAGATCCCGCCGCACTGCACGATCCGGGCGCGCTGCGCCAGGTTGGCGAGCGCGGCGTCGAGGATCTGGCCGCCGACGTTGTCGAAGTAGACGTCGATGCCCTTCGGGCAGAGCTCCTGCAGGCGCTGCGTGACGTTCTCGCGCTTGTAGTCGATCGCGGCGTCGAAGTGCGCCTGCTCGGTGAGCCAGCGACACTTGTCGCTGCCGCCCGCGATGCCGATCACGCGGCAGCCGTACAGTTTCGCGATCTGACCCGCGACCGAGCCGGTCGCACCGGCCGCGCCCGAGACCACGACGGTCTCGCCGGCTTTGGGCTTGCCCAGGTCGAGCAGGCCGAAGTACGCGGTGAGCCCGGTGATCCCGCACACGCCGAGCGGCCAGGTGAGCGGCGTGCCCTTGGGCAAGGGCGTCGCGGGCATGATCCCGCCGCGCGAGGCGAGCGCGAAGTCCTGCCAGCCGAACGTGCCCTGCAGGAAGTCGCCGACCTTGTAGTCCGGACTGCGGGACTCGATCACCTGGCCGACCGCGCCCGCGCGCATGACCTCGCCGAGCTGCACCGGCGGGATGTAGCTCGGGCGGTCCTCCATCCAGCCGCGCATGGCCGGATCGAACGACAGGTACAAGACGCGCACCAGCGCCTCGCCGTCCTTCGGAGTGGGAGCCGGCGACGTGCGCAGCTCGAAGTCGCTCTCCTTCACCATGCCGACCGGACGCGCGCGCAACAGCCACTGACGATTCTGTTCAGCCATCCGCGTACAATACCGGAACGAGGAGGCCCTTTGGCGTTTCCCGAGTTCAGCGAGTACGACGGGCTGGGTCTCGCGGAGCTGGTGCGGCGCGGCGAGATCTCGGCGCCCGAGCTCGTCGAGGCCGCGATCGAGCGCATCGAGCGCCACAATCCGGTGTTGAACGCCGTGGTCTACAAGGCGTACGACGAGGCGCGGCGCGCCGCGCGCGGCGCGCTCCCGGACGGCGCGTTCCGCGGCGTGCCGTTCCTGGTCAAGGACCTGCGCATGCAGGTCGCGGGCTGGCCTATGACCGACGGCAGCGCCTTCACGCGCAACGAGGTGTCGGCGGAGGACAGCGCGCTCGTGAAGCGCCAGCGCGCCGCGGGGCTCGTGATCCTGGGCAAGACGAACACGCCCGAGCACGGCATCACCGGCACGACCGAGTCGCGCCTGCTCGGGCCGTGCCGCAATCCCTGGAACCCCGAGCACATCTCGGGCGGCTCGAGCGGCGGCGCGGCCGCGGCGGTGGCCGCGGGGATCGTGCCGCTCGCGCACGCAAGCGACGGCCTCGGCTCGATCCGCATCCCCGCCGCGTGCTGCGGGCTGTTCGGGCTCAAGGTCACGCGCGAGCGCAACCCCGGTGGGCTCGACCTCGGCGCGAACGTGCTCGGCTTCGGCGTCTCGCACGTGGTGACGCGCAGCGTGCGCGACAGCGCCGCGATGCTCGACGCCACCGGCCACGCCGAGCCCGCGATGCCGTTCGCGAGCCCCGCGCGGCCCGCGTCCTACCTGCGCGAGCTGCACGTCCCACCCGGTCCGCTGCGCGTCGCGTTCTCGTCGGAGACGCCGAGCGGCCGGCCGATCGATCCCGAGGTGCGGCGCGCGCTCGAGGACACCGCGAGCCTGCTCGTCGAGCTCGGCCACGACGTGCGCGAGCAGGGGCTCGGCATCGACTACCGCGCGCTCTACCGCGCGCAGGGCACGCTCGGCGCGGCTGGCGCGGCGGCCGGGATCAGCGAGACGTCGGAGCGGCTGGGCCGCGAGCCGCGCGAGGACGAGCTCGAGCCGCTCACCTGGGCGGGCATCCGCTCCGGGCGCAAGCTCACGGGCGAGGCGGTGATGCGGAGCCTGCGCGACCTGCGCCGCATGACGCACGAGATCCTGGGCTTCTTCGAGACCTGCGATCTCTACCTGACGCCGGTCATGGGCACGCCGCCGCCGCGCGTCGGCCACATCGACCCGGTCGCGCTCGCGCCGCGCGAGGTCGGCAAGCGCCAGTCGGTGGCGTTCCCGTTCACGCCGCCGTTCAACTTCACCGGCCAGCCGGCCATGTCGGTGCCGCTCGCGTGGTCCGAGTCGGGGCTCCCGCTCGGCATGCAGTTCGCGGCGCGCTACGGCGACGAGGCGACGCTCTTCCGTGTCGCGGCCCAGCTCGAGGCGGCTCGGCCGTGGCGCGCGAAGAAGCCCGCGATCTGGGGCTAGCCGGCACGGGCTTCGCGCTCGGGGCGTTCGCGCTCTGGGGCGTGCTGCCCGCGTACTGGAAGGCGCTGGCCGAGGTGCCGCCGCCCGAGATCCTGGCCCACCGCGTGGTCTGGTCGCTCGTGTTCACGGTGCTGATCGCGGTCCTGCTCGGGCGCGGACACGAGCTCGGCGGCGCCCTGCGCGCGCCGCGCTACCGGCTCGCGCTGTTCGCGAGCGGCGTCCTGATCGCCGTGAACTGGGGGATCTTCATCTGGTCGGTGTCCGCCGGCCGGCTGGTCGAGGCGAGCTTCGGCTACTACCTGAACCCGCTGGTGAACGTGGCGCTGGGCGTGGCGCTGCTGGGCGAGCGGCTGTCGCGGCTGCAGCGCGTCGCGATCGCGGTGGCCGCGCTCGGGGTGGTCACGCTCGGCTTCGAGTCGGGCGGGGCGCCCTGGCTGCCGCTCGCGCTGGCTGCGAGCTTCGGGCTGTACGGACTCGCGCGCAAGCTCGTGCCCGTCCCGTCGCTCGCCGGCTTCACCGTCGAGACGGCGTTGCTCACGCCCTTCGCGCTCGGCTACCTCTTCGTGCTCGGAGAGCGCGGCGCGAGTCACTTCGGTCCGGGCGATCTGCGCACGACCGCGCTGCTCGCGTTCTCGGGCGTGGTGACCGCGCTGCCGCTGATCTGGTTCGCGAGCGCGGCGAAGCGGCTCTCGTTCTCGACGCTCGGGATCACCCAGTACCTGGCGCCGACGCTCACCTTCCTGCTCGCCGTGTGGGTGTACGGCGAGCCGTTCACGAACGTGCGCGCGTTCGCGTTCGCCTGCATCTGGGTCGCGGTGGGGCTGTACAGCGTCGACCTGTTGCGGTTGCGCGTGCCGCCGCCGATCGAAGTTCCCGACGCGGCCGCGTGAAAGCCCGCTAGACTCGGCCTTCATGGGTGGGGTGATGCTCCGGAGCCTCGGGCTCTGGATCGCGTTGGGTCTTGGTCTCGGACTGCTTCCGTCGCGCGCACACGGCGAGCCGCTGGCTCGCAGCGAGGTGCCGGAGCCGCTCGCGCCGTGGGTGGACTGGGTGCTGCACGGCGCCGACGACGCGTCGTGCGCGCTCGTGCAGGGGCAGGGCGACACGCGGCTGTGTTCCTTCCCCGGACGCGTCGAGCTCGACCTGGGCGCGGTCTCGGGCCGCTTCCGCGCCGAGCTCCGGCTCGGCCGTTCGGGCTGGGCGCGGCTGCCCGGCGACGCCTCGCTCTGGCCGCAGGACGTCGAGGTCGATGGCAAGCCGGCGGTGGTGATCGCGCGCGGCGGCGCACCGGCGGTCTGGCTCGGCGCGGGCAATCACACGGCGAGCGGCGGGTTCGGCTACGCGTCGCTGCCCGAGGGCGTGTTCCTTCCGCCCGAGACGGCGCTCGTGAGCGTGCGCGTGGCTGGAGTCGCGCTCGTGCGCCCGCGCCGCGATCCCGACGGCCGGGTGTGGCTGCGCACGCGCTCCGGCGGTGACGCCGTGGAGAGCCGGCTCGATGTGGCGGTGAACCGGCTGGTGCGCGACGAGGTCCCGCTCGAGCTCGTCACCCGCATCGAGCTGCGCGTGTCGGGCAGCGCGCGCGAGGTCGCGCTCGGGCCCGTGCTGCCGGACGGGCTCGTGCCGCTCCGGATCGCGAGCGCGCTGCCCGCGCGGCTCGAACCGGACGGCCGCCTGCGGGTGCAGGTGAGCCCGGGCGACTGGATCGTGACCGTGAGCGCGCGCAGCCGCGCGCCGGTCGCGACGCTCGCCCCGCCCGCCGCCGCCGCACCCTGGCCCGAGACCGAGATCTGGGCGTTCCAGGCCGCGCCCGGCCTGCGTGTGGTCGAGGTCGAGGGCGTGCCCGCGGTCGACCCGCAGCAGACCACGCTGCCCGATGAGTGGCGACACTTCCCTGCGTACGCGGTCGTGCAGGAGAGCGCGCTGTCGCTGGTGGAGAGGCGCCGCGGCGACGCCGAGCCGTCGCCCGACGAGCTCGCGCTCGAGCGCACGCTCTGGCTCGACTTCGCAGGCTCCGGCTACACGTTCCGCGACCGGATCAGCGGGCGGCTGTCGCGCAGCTGGCGGCTCGACATGGGCGCGCCCAGCGCGCTCGGCCGCGTCTCGGTCGACGGCGTCGATCAGCTGATCGGGCGCGTGTCCGCGGACTCCGCGCCGGGCGTCGAGCTGCGCCAGAGCCAGGCCGCGATCGAGGCGGACGGCCGGCTCGAAGGCCTGCTGCGCACGATTCCGGCCGTGAGCTGGGACCACGACTTCGCGCGCGTCTCCGCGGTCCTGCAGCTCCCGCCGGGCTGGCGGTTGCTGCACGTCGGCGGCGCGGACACGGTCTCGGACACGTGGATCCGCTCCTGGTCGCTGCTCGATCTGTTCCTGGTGCTGGTGATCGCGCTCGCGATCGCGCGCCTGCGCTCGCGCGCGTGGGGCCTGGTCGCGCTGGTGTCGCTCGCGCTGCTCTGGCCCGAGCCCGGTGCGCCGCGCTACGCGTGGCTGGCGCTGCTCGGCACGCACGCGCTGGTGCGGCTCCTGCCCGAGGGACGCATGCGCTCGCTGCTCGGCTTCGCGCGGCTGCTCGCGCTGGTGGCGGTCGCGGCGATCGCGATCCCGTTCGCGGTTCAGCAGCTACGCACGGCGGTGTACCCGGCGCTCGAGCGGCACGACTACGTCGAGTTCTTCGCCGCGACCCCCGCGAGCGCGCCGGTGCCGATGGCGATCGAGGAGGAGTACGCGGCGCGCGAGATGTCGAAGGCGGAGGCGGACATTCCCGCCGGTGGTCTGCGGGGACGCGCGCAGAAACGCAAGGGCCCGCTCTCGAGCTACTACGCACCCGAGCCCGGAGCGCTCGTCTCCACGGGGCCCGGGCTTCCGTCGTGGCACTGGCGCAGCGTGCACCTGTCCTGGAACGGTCCGGTCGAGCGCTCGCAGGAGCTGTCCCTCTGGCTGGTGTCGCCCGCCGTGAACCTCGTGCTGGGCTTCCTGCGCGTGGCGCTGCTCGTCGCGCTGTTCTTCGCCGCGGCCGACTTCGACGACCGCTTCGGCGCCTGGCTGCGCGGCCGGCGTGCCGGGGCGGCGGCGCTCGCGCTGCTCGCTCTGCTCTGCGTCCCAGTGACCGGGGCGCGCGCGGATGAGTTCCCGCCGGCGGACCTGCTCGAGCAGCTGCGCACGCGCCTGCTCGAGCCGCCGTCCTGCGCGCCGGACTGCGCGGCGAGCCCGCGCATGCGGCTCGAGATCGATCCCGAGCGGCTGCGCGCGCGGATCGAGATCGCCGCCGCCGCGCGCGTGGCCGTGCCGCTGCCGGGCGGGGCGTCGGACTGGAGCCCGGAGCTGGTGAGCGTCGACGGCGCGGCCACCAGCGCGCTGGCGCGCGACGGCGAGGGCGTGCTCTGGCTCGAGCTCGCGCCGGGGCTCCACCAAGTGGTGTTGGAGGGACCGCTGCCCGATCGCGAGACGGTCGAGCTGCCGCTGCCGCTGCGCCCGCACCGCGTCGAGGCGCTGGTCTCGGGCTGGGCGCTGCACGGGCTGCACGACGACGGGCGCGCGGACTCGAGCCTGCAGCTCGCGCGGCTCGCGCGCGGCGACGGCGAGCGCGGCCAGGCGCTGGAGCCCGGCGAGCTGCCGGCCTTCGTGCGCGTGGAGCGCGCGCTCTCGCTCGGCATCGTGTGGCAGGTCGAGACGCGCGTGGTGCGCGCGAGCCCGCCCGGCAAGGCGCTCTTCCTCGAAGTGCCGCTGCTGCCCGGCGAGGCGGTGATCAGCGCGGCCGTGCGCGTCGCCGACGGCCGCGCGCAGGTGAGCTTCGCGCCGGACGCGCACGAGGTGGCGTGGAGCTCGTCGCTCGCGCAGGCCGACGCGCTCGCGTTGCGCGCGCCCGAGAGCAACCTGTGGGTCGAGCAGTGGAGTCTCGCCGCGTCCCCGGTGTGGCACGTCGAAGCGTCGGGCATCCCGCCGATCCAGCCGGCCGAATCCGGTGCCCCGCGCGAGCGCGTCTGGCGGCCCTGGCCCGGTGAGTCGGTCGAGCTCGCGATCTCGCGGCCCGAGGCCGTGCCGGGTCCGACGCTCACGCTCGATCGCGCGGCCCTGCGGGTCGCGCCCGGCCTGCGCGCGACCGATACCACGCTCGAGCTTCGGCTGCGCGCGAGCCGCGGCGCGCAGCACGAGGTCACGCTGCCCGAGGGCGCGGAGCTGCAGAGCGTCGCGATCGACGGCGAGCTCCAGCCGATCCGCCAGGCCGGGCGCTCCGTGGTGCTGCCGATCCGCCCCGGCGCGCACACGGCCACGCTCGTCTGGCGCGCGGCGGGCGGATTGTCGGCGCTCTACACGACGCCACAGATCGGTGTCGGCGCGCCGGTCGTGAACGTCGAGCTCGAGCTGGCGTTGCCGCTCGAGCGCTGGGTGCTGCTGCTGCGCGGCCCGCGGCTCGGGCCTGCGGTGCTGTTCTGGAGCCTGCTCGGCGTGGCGCTGCTGGTCGCGGTCGCGCTCTCGCGCGTCCGGCTCGTGCCGCTCGGCGTCGCGAGCTGGGTGCTGCTGCTGGTCGGCCTGACCCAGGTGCCGCTCTGGATCGGCATTCCGATCGTCGGCTGGCTGCTCGCGCTCGGCTGGCGGCGCGCGCACCCGCCGCAGAGCGACGTCGCGTTCGTGTCGCTGCAGGTGCTGCTGGCCGGCTGGACGCTGCTCGCGCTGATCGGCCTGGTGGTCGCGATCCACCAGGGGCTGCTCGGCGAGCCCGACATGCAGATCCAGGGCAATGAATCGACGCGCGCGCTGCTGCGCTGGTACCAGGATCGGTCCGGCCCGGAGCTGCCGGCGGCGTTCGCGCTGTCCGTGCCGATGCTGGTCTACCGGCTCGCGATGCTGGCCTGGGCGCTGTGGCTCGCGCACGCGCTGCTCGGCTGGCTGCGCTTCGGCTGGGAGGCGTTCGGCACCGGCGGCATGTGGCGAGCCGGCGCGCTCAGGCGTCCCCGCGTACAGCCTCGAGCGTGACACCGATCAGGATCACTCCCGCGCCGGCCAGCGCGAGCGCGCCGACCGGCTCGCCGAGCGCGAAGAACCCGGCCGCGAGCCCGACCACCGGCTGGAAGAAGATGAGCGCCGCCATCGTGCCCGCGCTCATCCGGTGCAGCGCCCAGTTCCACGACCACGAGCCGAGCGCGGTGGCCAGGAACGCGAGCGCGATCACCCAGCCGAGCGCCGGCAGCGCGCGCTCGAGCGAGAGCTCCTCGCCCAGCGCTAGCAGGAACAGCGGCGGGATCGAGAGCAGCACCGCCATGAGCGAGACGCGCATCACGTCGTGGCGCTCGAGCAGCGGCTTGGCCGCGAGCGTGTAGATCGCCCAGGACAGATGGCCGAGCGCGATCAGCCCGTCGCCGAACGGGTCGCCGAGCTCCGGCCGCACCGCGCCCTGCATCACGATCAGCAGCGCCCCGCCGGTTCCGATCGCGACCGAGAGCACGCGCACCGGCGTCAGCCGCTCGCGCAGGAACAGCCAGCCGCCGATCAAGATCCCGATCGGCTCGAGCGGCGAGAGCAGGGCGCCGGCCGTCCCGGTCGAGAGCGCGATGCCGTTCGCGAGCAGCACCTGCGGCAGCGCGAAGCCCGCCCACGACAAGAGCAAGAGCAGGCCCCAGTCGCGGCGCGAGAAGGGCTCGCGCTTGCGTTCCTCGTGGTGCGTCAGGCGGTCGAGCGCGAGCAGCGCGAGCACGCCGAACGCCTGGCGCGCGGCGACCATCGTCCACGGCCCCATCCCCTGGAGCGCGAGCTTGGTCAGGATCGGCGCGAGCCCGCCGATGGCCTGGGCGAGCAGCGCGACGAGCAGGACCTGGGCCGACATGCTGGCGCAGCATAGCGGGACTGACTGGTTGACTTCGCTCGGCTTCGCCTCGCTGCGCGCGCCGCTCCGCGGCGCTTGCGGGGCTCGCTCGGGGCGGCCCTCGCTCGCCCCCCGGTGCTTCGCGTCAGACGGTCCTCGTCACTCTCCGCGCACGCCGCTCGCCTCGAGCGCCAGCAGATCGTGCGAGACCAGGATCGTCACGCCGTGGTCGCGCTCGAGCTCGGCGAGCAGCCGGCGCACGGCGTCGAGCCGCGCAGGCGACTCGGGCACCATCACCAGGCTGTAGAGCGTCGGCTTGGGAATGTTCCGGCGCACGCCGTCGATCTGGTTCACCACGTCGCCGGTCAGGGCGAAGGTGCGCACGCCGTCGGGGGTGCGAACGTGCACGACGAACACCTGCGAGCCCGGCGTGTGACCCGCCGCGGCGAAGAACGCGAGCCCCGCGAAGCCGCGCACGCGGAACAGCGGACCGTCGTCGACCAGCTCCGGCACGAGACACTTCGCGTCCTCGAGCAGCGCGAGCCCCGGGCGCGTCGTGTAGTTCGACTCCTCGACCCAGAGCCGGTTCTGCACCAGGCGGATCGGCTCGCTGTGCATGCGGCACAGGGCGCCGGCGCCGTTGGTGTGGTCGGTGTGCTCGTGCGTGAAGGCGATGCCCTCGACGCGCCGCAGCGACTTGCCGAGCCGCTCCGCCGCCGAGCCCAGCGGCGCGATCGGCTCCGCGCCGCCGAGCGATTCGAGCGGTGCGCCGAACGCGCGCGCGGCCATCTCTTCCATGCCCGCGTCGATCAGGAAGATGCGCCCGTCCGACCACTCGAGCACGAACACGACGTGACTCATCACGTAGGGCGCGTCCGGGGTCGGGTCCAGGCCGGAATCGAGCACGGTCGACCGCGGCATCCTCTGGCTGGCGGTGTTGAGCCACGAGATGCGCACGGGCAGGTCGGCCGCGGGGTCGTAGGCGAGGATCGCGTCCCGCGAGGGCAGCTCGGGGTCGAGCGAGCGGATGGCCCGGCCCGCCACGAATAGCCCGACGGCGACGAACGCGACGGCGAGGACGATTGCGCCACCGAGTGCGTAGAGGAGCCCCCGCAGCATCGCTCCGCAGTGTAGCCCCAAACACGCGCAGCCGATCAGCAGGCGATGGCGCCACCGACCCTGATCTACGAAGACGAAGCTCTGAAGCTCACCTGGCAGCCGGACCCCGGCTACTACCTGTCGGACTGGCAGCCGAAGTTCCAGAAGGGCGAGCTGCTGAAGCGCGCCTACCAGGCGTGCCTCGATGCGGCGCGCGCGCGGCGGGGCGCAATCTGGCTTGCGGACGCGAGCAAGATGCCCGTCATCGACCAGACCGATCAGCCCTGGATCTCGGGCTGGTTCTTCCCCGAGTTCGTGCGCGCGGGCGCGCGCTACCAGGCGTCGGTCGTGCCGGCGCGCGAGGTCGGCAAGATGTCGGCATTCCGGGCCGTCGAGAACTCGCAGGTGATCGGCGCGCTCACCATCAGCCTGCACAAGACGCGCGCCGAAGCCGAGGCCGCGATCCGCGAATGGGTGCAGAAGCAGCAGCAGGGCTGATCAGCGCGGGCGCGAGTGTCGCCTGGAGCGAGAAGCACGAGGACTACGGACGGCATGCCGGACTCGCGGGAACTCACGCTCATCGAGAGCGAGGACGCTGTGCACATCTACTGGCACGAGGCGCACGGCTACCTGCTCGCCGAGTGGCAGCCCGAGTTCTGCCGGGGCGAGAAGCTCAAGCGCGCCTACCAGGCGATCCTCCGGGCGACGCGCGCGCGGCCGGGCGTTCCCTGGCTGGTCGACTGCAGCGAGCTGCCGGTGATCGATCCCGCGGATCAGGACTGGATCACGCGCTGGTACTTCCCCGAGCTCATCCGCGCCGGCGCGCGCTATCAGGCGCACGTGCGGCCGAACGACGAGGTCGTGAAGATGTCGACCCGCAAGGCGGTCATCGGCGTCGTCAAGCCGGGCGTCTTCGAGATGACCGCGCACCGCTCGCGCGCCGAGGCCGAAGCCGCGGTTCTCGCCTGGCTCGAGAAGCGCAAGGAGGTGTGATGTCAGGCTCGAAGCTCACGCTCGTGAAGCGCGAAGAAGCGGTGGTGATCTACTGGCACGAGCAGCACGGCTATTGGCTCTCGGACTGGCAGCCCGTGTTCAAGAAGGGCGTCGACCTGAAGCGAGCCTATCAGGCTTGTCTCGACGCAGCGCTCACGCGGCGCGGCGCGCCGTGGCTCGCCGACGCCAGCCAACTCGTCGTGATGGACGGCGCAGACATCGCGTGGATCGAGGAGTGGTTCTGGCCCGAGTTCGTGAAGGCCGGGGCGCGCTACGAAGCCGCCGTCGCGCCCGCGAAGGAAGTCAGCAAGATGTCCGCGAACCGCTCCGTCGAGCGGGTGATCGCGTCGGGCCGCTTCGAGATCACCGTGCACGCGACGCGCGCGGAGGCGGAAGCCGCCGTCCTCGCCTGGCTGAAGAAACAGAAGCGCTAGTCCGGCCGGACGTGCTTCACGCGCGCGACGGGCTTGGGCGCGAGGCGCTGGCCGCGCGCGGGAATGCCCGCGAACTCGAGCTCGCCGAGATCGAAGTGCGCCTCCTTCTGGCGCTGGCGCTTCTGCGCGACGAAGGTCATGTGCACCTTGCCGGGCGCGGCGTCGCCCGGTAGCAAGAGGTCGAGCTTGCCCTTCTCGTCCTTGAAGAAGCGGTACTCCTTGTCGTGGATGAACGACTCGATGTGCACGCGCTTGCCAAAGGCGTTCTTCTGCCCGTCGCGGTACACGAGCGTGAAGTCCTGCCCCTTCTCGGGATCGAACACACCGACGAACAGCACCTTGCGCGGCAGGAGCACCTTCTTCGGCGGCGCCATCACGCGGTAGGTGCCGTCGCTCGACACGGCGAGGATGCGGTCGTACTCGGTCACGTTCAGCGCGAACTCCGAGCCGCGCACGTCCGAGCCGAAGAAGCCGGTCTCCTCGTCGTAGCTGACGCGGATGTTGGCGGTCGCGACCGCCTTCTTGTCGACCTCCTCGATCGATGTGACCTTGGTCTTGCGCTTGTACGGGTCGCCAAACCTCTCGAGTATCCCCTCGAGCCAGGCGATCACGGTCTTGGTCAGCTGCTTCAGCTTCTTGCGCGTGGCCTCGAGCTCGGTCTCGACCTCGGCCAGCTCCGCCTTGTGCTTCTCGATGTCGTAGGCCGAGATGCGCCGGATGCGGATCTCGAGCAGCTTCGCGACATCCTCGTCGACCATCGGGCGCACGAACTGGCGCTTGAACTCCGCCATCCCGGTCATGACCGCGTCGTGCACCTTCTCGGCCGTCTTCGCGCTCTCGATCTTCTTGTAGACGCGGTTCTCGATGAAGATCCGCTCGAGCGTCATCCAGTGCTGGCGGTCGACGAGCTTGCGCTCGAGCAGCTCGAGCTCGGCCTTGATCTGCTTCTTGAGCCGGTCGGTCGCGTCCTCGAGCACCTCATGCGTCGTCAGCTCGACGGGCTTCTGGTCCTGGATCACGAGCAGCGACGACTGCAGGCTGACCTCGCAGTCGGTGTAGGCGTAGAGCTGCGGGATCACCTCGTCCGCGTACACGCCGCGCGCGAGCGAGAGCTCGATCTCGACCTTGTCGGTGGTGAAGTCCTCGATGCCCGAGATCTTGACCCGGCCCTTCTGCGCGGCGCTCTCGATCGAGGCGATCAGCGATTCGGTGGTCGTGCCCCACGGGATCTCGCGGATCACGATCGTCTTGTCGCCCTTGGACTCGATCCTCGCGCGCACCTTCACCTTGCCGCGGCCCTTGTCGTACTCCGACACGTCCATGAGCCCGCCGCTCGGGAAGTCGGGGTGCAGCCGGTAGCGCTCGCCTTGTAGGATCGCGATCTGGCCGCGCAGGAGCTCGCAGAAGTTGTGCGGCAGGATGCGCGTGGCCATGCCGACGGCGATGCCCTCGACGCCGAGCAGGAGCACGACCGGCAGCTTCGCGGGCAGGAACACCGGCTCGAGCCGGCGCCCGTCGTAGCTCGGCGCGAACTCGGTCAGGTCGGGGAAGAACAGCGTGTCGCGCGCGAGCGGCGTGAGCCGGCACTCGATGTAGCGCGGCGCGGCGGCCTCGTGGCCGGTGATCGGGTTGCCGAAGTTCCCCTGGCGCTCGACGAAGTAGTCCTTGTTCGCGAGCACCACGAGCGCGTCCGAGATCGACGCGTCGCCGTGCGGGTGCAGCTTCATGGTCTCGCCGATGACGTTCGCGACCTTGTGGAACAGGCCGTCGTCCATCTCGTGGAGCGTGTGCAGGATGCGGCGCTGCACGGGCTTGCAGCCGTCCCGCAGATCGGGCAGCGCGCGATCCAGGATGGTGTAGCTCGCGTACTCCAGGAAGTTCCGCCGCATCAGCGGCGCGAGGTTCGACACGCGCGCCTCCCTAGCTCACGTCGTGGACCAGGTTGTCCACGATGTACTT
>Ga0187893_10005391_pt1 | contig 22989 bp, 8 predicted proteins | sample MA1701074metaG_FD_139574 | JGI IMG/M metagenome (GOLD analysis project Ga0187893, IMG submission 139574) | White microbial mat communities from a basaltic lava cave in the Kipuka Kanohina Cave System on the Island of Hawaii, USA - MA170107-4 metaG ...
CCCAAAAGCCCACTGCCCTCAACTTGCAACAATAATACAACTCCTGATTCCATAACTTTGGTCACCACTTGGTCCTCAGTTCCGGTTTAATTCATCACCAGACGCTGGTCAGATTAGACCTGTGGGGTCCCAAAGTCTTTAACTAGTTCCTAAATAATTGCTAATTGCTGAGGTTTGCGAAGACTGCCAGAAATGGGGGGTTTTTGCCTCAAAACATCGGGAAAAAGTACTTACTGCGCAGGCGTTTCCGCTCGATCGGCGCCTTTCTGTCCAGTTACTATGTGGGTTCCGTCATAAAGTGAAATTGGCCCATCAATGGAATCAATAACTTACGCGAACGATTCCGGCATTAAATGAAATTTTTGTCCGGCATATAGTGAAATTTTCCTACAGATTTCCGACATAACTTGAAATTTTCTCAAAGTAAACCTGCTTGAGGTTTTCGTCTGAAATTCCTTTCAAAATCTGAACACGGATCGCAACGTTTATCTACCGCCTGAAATGTTGGACCCTCTGTTCGGCTTAGCGGGAATTTTGTTGACTATTACTCAAGAAGGGTCTACGCTCCGCGCGTCGGAAACCTCGATAGCGAGAGGCTCCTCGCCACATTTACATATTCGAGAGTCCTCCTCCGTATGACAGTACTCACGTTCATCGAAAGAACGGGTTGAAGGAACCTCATGGCAGACAATCAAGACATCACCCTCAAGATCCGCGTGCTTGATACGAAAGGGAATTTTCGTCGCGGCACGGTAGACGTTGAATACAAACACCGCACACTCAGTGATAGTGGAAAGCATCGGGGCTTGGACGCATCGCGCGAGATCAACCTCGCCGGATTGCGGCGTGCGCCCCAGGGCGACTATCAGATCACCGTGATACCCACTGATGTCTTCAAGCCTCAATCGCAGTTCATAAATATCCCGCCCAGTGGGTTCGCGACCATGACGGTCACCATTGAAGGCAAGGGGATTCCTGAGCCGCAACCGACTGAGCCGCTCAACCCGGGTGCCGTAGGACCATCAATTCAGATCCAACCAAACGAAGCTCGTACCCTCATCACGATCGCGGCGCAGCAATCCGTGCTCGAGGCTGCGGGCGCGCGCGTGCCGTCGGACCCGCAGCAACTGCCCTCATCGGTGCTTTGGCAGGAAGGGTCGGCTGCGTTGATGGTTGATCTGGCGCTCATCGACGTTCGCGTCGGCACCGGCCTGATCACGGTCTCCATTCCGGTGCGCTGTGATCAACTGCCGGGCGAACGCGGCGTGGTGGACGTCGACTTCGTAGTCGGGACTCCGGATCGACCCACAGGATTGCTTGCCGCAGCGACGGAACCGCGCGGGCCGCGCGTCGTCATACGCCGCTGGGGCGAGGCGCTCACTGCACTTGCATGGCAATCGGTGCTGGGCAGCATGGGTGGCGTGGCCGCGGCCACTGGCAGGGACCGCGACGGCGCGTCGCTGATACCGGCGGCGCTCACCGCAAAGCCCGGGGCCCTCAACCTCTTGACCCAGGCGCGCCACGAAATGGACCGCGTCCGGTCCGGGCGCATTATTAATACCCGAACTAGCGTCAGGATGTAACGCTGATGAGCCTTGATCTCGGCGAGCTATCAGGACTAGCGACTGCCGTCGGACTAATCGATGCGGCTGGCAATCCGGTCGAATCGTGGTTCGCCGATCCGGGTGCGCATCTCTCTCGTGTACTGGCCAATCCGGTTCAGCGCGAGGCGCTCGTCTCGTTCGTCGACGACATTCTCGGCGGCTCCGAAGCGACCGTGGACGCCGACGGCGCGTCGTGGGTGCCGGTCGTGGAAGCCGGCGAAGGCGCGTTCCGGCTGTTCGTTACCCTGCGTGAGGAGAACGCCGGCGCGCGCGTGAGAGTCGGCGCCGGCGCGCGCGTCCGCGTCTCAGCGGAAGGGATCCAGTGCGACGTCGACGCGCACATTCCGTTGTTCGCGGCATCCGGCACCGAGACCGTCACGGATCCGCTATTGCTCGGAAAGCCAAACGCCCCGATCGACCTAACGCTCAATCTGCGTTTGCCGCCAGACTCCGCGCCAGGACGCGGTGAGCTAGCAGCCGTCGAGCTCGCCACAAGGATTCCCACTGACGGCGCCGGGGAACCATCGATTCGTCTTGCGTTGCGCGGCCTGCGAATGCCGGGCGCCACCGCACCGCGCGATCTCGTCGTCGACGCTGAGAGCGTGGACGAGCTCGACGACGCGCTCATCGAGCTCGTGCTCGGTCTGATCGAAGCGCAGGTCGCCGGGCTGCCCAGCGTATCGCCGCAGCTTGCCGGCTTCGCATCGATCATGGGTCTCGCCGCAGATGCAGTCCCGGACTTTCCAGTGGCCGATCTGTTGGCGCGCGGGCCTGTTGCGCTCGCCGACTGGTTCGCCGCGGCGCTGACGGGACCGGCGCGTCAAGATTGGATCTCGGGTCTCGCCACACTCCTCGGCGGGAACGTCGTCGCACCAGGAACGCCGGACTCCGCCGCCGAGGTGAACATCGCCGGCGCGCCGCTTCGCATCGAGCTGCGTCTGACGCCGGGCGCGTCGTCGCGGCCCATCGTCACCGTCAGACTATCGACCGGAGTCGCCGGTGGACCAGGCGCGCGTCTCGCATTCGCCGTCGACGTCGTTTCGATCGATCTCGGTACAGGCGCGCCGGTCGCGCTTCCCAGGCTCGCGATCACCGGACGACTCGATCCGCCTGGTCCTACCAAACTGCTGCCGCCGTTGGTTGGTCCGGCAGGACTGCAGATCGCGGTCGGCGCTCTCGAGGTCGGATTGGCGCTCGACGCGGACCGCCGGCCTGTCCTCGTCGTCAATGCCGAGGATGCAGACGTCGGCGCGACACACTACAACGTCCTCGACCTGTCGACGCCGGAGGCGCTCGCCGCGGTAGCCGGTCAGGCGATCGCGGATGCGGCTACAGCAGTGCTGGGAGCACTTGGCCCGGCAGGCGCGGCCGTTGCGATCCTGCTCGGACTCGACAGTGTGCCCGGCGCGCCCGCAAGCGTCGATCCCGGTGAGCTGCTCCGCGATCCTGTCGCGGCCGTTCGCCATCACTGGCACAACCTCGTGACCGCGCATGCGGCGGGCGTACCGGCGGTGCTTGCAACGCTGAGAGACGCGATCGCCGATTCGCGCGTCCGCGCGACGCCGATCAGCGGAGACGGGAGCGAAGCCACTCCGTGGCGCGTTCCAGTCGCGCCTCAACTCGATCTACTGCTGATCGCGAACGGCGATCGGCTCCGCGTGGCGGTCGAGAGCAGCGTCTCGGCTGATCTGGGCACGACAGCTGTGCGAGCCGAGCTCGCCGCGCGCATCGACATCGTTCGTTTTGATCTCGCGACGGGCGACGCGACATTCCTTCCTAACGTTCGGGGGAGCTTCACGCTGCGTAATCCCGCGGGTGAACGTTTGCAGATCGGCGCCGCGGGAATCTCCGCTTCCCTCGCAGCGCTCGGGATTGCGGTGGCGTGGTCGCCGGACGCAGGTATTCGCGTCGAGCCGATCATGGCGGACGCGCGACTCCAGGGCTTGGCCGGCGAAATTCCGATCCCGCTGCTGACGTTCGGACCGGACGGCCATCTGGTTCTCGACGATGCGGGATGGCATGCCGTGGAGCAGTTGATCGGCACGCTGGCGGCCGATCTTGCGCTTCGAGCCGACATGCCATGGGTGATGACGATCGCGTCGCTGATTGGATGGGTGCCAGCAGCACAATCAGTTGGTGGCAACGCACCGCTGTCGCTTTCCGCGTTGATCGCCGATCCACGCGCGGCGCTCGAGAGTTTCGGCCGTTCGCTGATCGCGAATGACGACGCGGTGCGTAGCGTGCTCGAAGCGCTCGCGTCCGTTCTCGTAAGGACGTCGCTCGAGGGCATCGGCGTGAGCGGACGCCCGTGGGTTGTTCCGCTGGTCTCGCCGACCGGCTCGCTCGCCGAGCGGCCAGCCTCGCTGCTGCCGTGCCTGACGGTGACGCTCGGCGGCGGCAGTGCCTCTACGCCAATCACGAGCTTGCCGGAGATCCTGCGCGCCTGGCAGCCCGGCGACGACGGGATCGACCCGAACACGCTGGTTGCCGCGCTCACAATCGAAGGCGACCTGGACGACGAGCTCGCCGATCTCGTCGCGGGCCGCGGCGATCTCGTGCAGGGACTGATTGATATCGAGGATCGATGGGCTGCGACCGACGGTCTCGTCACCCTGCCCGACGAGGGAATGCTCGCAGGGGTGACGGCCCATCGTCCTGCCGAGTTGGTCCACGACGCACCGCTCACCGGGACGCACGTCACCGAAGTGCTCGACGAGATCTGGGCCGCGCATTTCGGCGGCGCGGAGCCCGCAACGATTGTCTTCGTCGCGATTGAAGGAGACGATCGGCATGGCGCTCCATTGGTCCTACCTGAGATTGGCGCTGCGTTACCAGCGGATCGTTTGATCGATCTGACGTCGCCGGGAGTGCCGCCCGAAGCATTCGTCGCGCCTGCGGCCGACGGCGCTGCCGCGCCGATGTGGGCCATACGGCTCAGCTCACGCTCGTTGTGTCGTCTCCCCGACGGTCACGCCGCAGGGCCGGATCCGGACGGCGTTGCGGGTCAGGCCGCGCGGCTGCGACGCGTGCTGACGCCGATCGCGGGCGCAGGCGCAAACGTCGCGGTAATTGCGCACGGCGGCGCCGGACACGCGGCAGTACGCGCCGTGTCCGGACTAGCCGGCGTGCGCGGCGTCATAACGATCGGCACGCCGTGGTCGCCGATCTCGGTCGACAGTCTCGACGCTGTGCCCGCCGGCGAGGCGCTGCGGCTGCTTGCCGCGCTCATCCGCATCATTGACGACGCCGGCGCCGATCCGGCGGATCCCGCAACCGAACCGGACGATCCGGACGATCCTGATCTGGCGCTCGCCCGCAGCGTGGTCGCGGCGCTGCTCGATCTCGATCCGTTCGTCGATCCGCTCGCGGATGTCCGGCCGCCGGGCGGCCTCGCGGCCCCTACCGGGATTCCGGTGCACGCGGTCGTCGGATCGATCGCGCCGCCAGCGCTCCGCCGCGCCTTCACTGCCGTCGTAGCCGCCGGACTTGCTGCGCGTGCCCGCCTGCGAGCGGCCGAGCCGCCGCCGCCCGCTGACGGCCAGGCCCGAGCAGGCGTACACCTGCCGCTCGTTGCCGGCGCCATTGGCGGCCTCACCGCCACGATTCAGAGTGACGTGGACGTGGTGAGCGTCTCGCGTGACGGCGCCGTCGCACTACACGGTCCGGGAGTTCGCGTTCGTGTCGACCTCGGCGCGACGTCGGGATGGCTCGCCGGCGGTCCGGATCCGGGACGCGCCTCCGGCGGCGCGCGAGTGGTCGCGTGCCGACGCCTGTCCGCAACGGTGTCGCTGCCGATCCGATCCTGGGGTTCCACGCTCGCCGCGCCAGCGCCTCACGCGCGATTGGTACTGCACGAGGCGAAAGCCTTCGGCGCGGTTCGGAATCGGTGGATCGTCGAGACAGGTCCGGGAGCAAGTGCGGATGCGACGACGCTCCTGCCTGAGGTCCGCGCGATTCTCGCCGAGGTGGCGTCGCGCATGACCTTGGCCGCAGCGACCGACCCATCGATCGCCGCGTTCCGCGAAGCACTCACCGCGCTCGGTGTTCTTGGACCAGACGGCGGCTTCGATGCGATCACACTCGAGCGTCTGCTGCTCGATCCCGAGCCTACCGTTGCCTCCGCGCGCGGCGATGCGACGCGCCGGCGGCGGCTTGCCGCCGCAGTTCGGACGATGGCTGCCGACACGCGCGCCATCGCGGTCGCGCAGGATTCCGCCGACCTGCGCTACGGCGCCTCGGGCGAAGTCGTCGCGCACGTAGATCTCGCCGCACCCTCGCTCACCGTCACGTCGGCCGCGCCGGCGGGCTCCATACTGGCGTGGGCGATCGGCGTGACCGGATCTCCCGCGGGCGCGAGCGCGACATTCCGAGTCGGAGACGATCTACCTGCCGCGAGTGCAACCACACCTGGACCACCCGGCTTCGCCTTTGTGGCGACGGCCTCCGCCGCCGGTCTCACTGCGGAACTGCGACAGCGCGGCGCGGGAGGGACTGAGAGCATTGCGCTCTGGCCGGCCCCTACAGCAGACGCAGTGCTCGGTCTGCTGACGACGGCGGTTCCCGCCGTGACCCTGCGGGGTTTACTCGAAGCGCTTCGATCGACGCTGGGTTCCTCGCCGCCGGGATTGGCGATCGACGCGCTGCTGCAGGCGCTCGGCGTACTTGGACCCGATCCTGGTGATGGAAGACCTCGGGCGATCAAGTCGATGTTTGGGCTCGTGGCGGATCCCGCGGCGTGGCTACAGAATATCCCCGCGGGATTGCCCGGCGGTGTTCCGGCTCTCGTCGACGCTGTTCGCGATCTGATCGGCGGCGGCGGCGCTGCGGGTACGCTGCGAATAACCGACGGCGTAACGCTTCGCACGGCGATGCAGGGTCCGCGCCTGCTGGTCGCGATCGACGTCGACGCCTCGGGATTCACACCACCAGCTGACGGACTCCTGCTCACGCTCGCAGGCGGCCTCGGTCTCAGCATCTCGACGACGGCGCTTGGCACGACGCTGCCCGACGTCAGCGCGTCGATCGGCATCGCCGGCGCAGGCGCGATTCGACTCCGCGTTGGGCCCGATGCCGGCGGCGCCGGAAACACAGTCGGCGTCACGCTGTCGCTCGCGCCAACAGGCAGACCGGAGATTCAACTGCTGCCCGGCGGCCCGGGCCTGGCCGGGCTCGCCGATGCCGCAGCGGCGGGCGCGATTGCGGCGCTGCCCGAGCTGCTCGACGCCATCGCCGGCTTGAATCCCGTAGGCGCGCCCACAACCCCTGGCGAAATCGCGGGCCGCGTCATCACGCGACTCGGCGACGCTCTCGCGCTGCGAACGGGAGCGCCGGCACGCTTCGATCAAGCGGCGCTGGTCGCGTTCGGCAACGATCCGGCGGCCGCGCTCGCCGCGCGCGCGGCGTCACTGGGTGGGGCCGGACTTACGCTCCTTACCGAAGCTGTCGGTCCGCTGCTCGGCGGCGTCGCGACACGATCGGTCACAACCGCCGACGGCGCGCTCGTCGTGACGCTCGAACCCGTGACGGTCCGCTGGCGGCCAGGCGCGTCACGCGTCGAAGCGGCAGTCGCCCTCTCCGGCGTGCCGGGAATTGAACATCTCGCCGTAGAGCTCGCCGTCGGGCCGACGGGTCTGGCGCTGCTCGACGTCACGATCGGTCCCGCTGTGATCGACGCAGGGGTCGTGACGCTCGCGCCGTACGCGCGCGTTGCGGTCGGCGCTGCGCGCGCCGAAGGCAACATCGTCGAAGTTGGACTCGGCGTCGGCGCCAGTCGCCGGCTGGCGTTCCGGTGGAATCTCACCGAAGCGGAGGCCGGACTGATCGCGATCGAGGTTGGCGCGACTCCCACGGACCTCACTGAATCGCAGGATCCCGCAGCGATCGCGATCGCCGTCGTCGGCGCGGTGCTCGATCTCGCGGGCGGCGTAGTCCTCTCGGTGGGCCAGGTCCAGACGGCGCTTGGCCGAGCGTTTCTCGGCACCACCGTCGCAAACCTTCTCGACGGCGTGTTGCTGGCGCCGGGCCGCACCGATCGGATCGATCCCGCGATCGCGGGAGAGCTCGCCGATCCGGTGCTGCTGCTGCGGCGTGTCGCCCGGCTCGCCGGGAATCTCGCGGCTGCTCCGGATGCCGCGATTCCAATTGCCGACGTGCTGCTGGTTCGAATGACACGCCGCGATGAAGGCGGCACTCCCGTGTTTGGTCTCAACGTGTCGGTCGATGGTTCGTGGGAATTGAACCCAGACGGCGACGTCGTCGTGAGCCTCGAAGAAGACGTAACGTGGATCCAAGCGCCAGGTGGGCCGGTGCCGGAAGGGCTCACGGTCGAGTTCATCGATCTTCCCCCGGCGGGACCGCCGAACCCGCGGCCCGGCCTCGTGGTCGGCGGGCTCGGCCTCCGTATCGCGCGATCGAGCGGACCGTTGATCGATGCCGGCATCACCATCGGCAGCATCGCCGTACATTTCTTTGGGTCGATCACATCCGCCGGATCGACAGTGAATCTCGCCGGTGGCGTGCGGCTGGAGCTCGCGGCGCTCGGCGTCGGTCTTGCCGGCGCGAGCGGCGGCGACAATGCGGTCGCACAGGGCGTAATGGGACAGTCAGGCCCCGGTGAAGACGCACCGGCGCCCCGATTCAGTCCCGCGGTGGCGCTGCAGAAACACCCGTCGCAACCGCTGCGGATCACGCTGTCAGCGGGGCCGGGCAGCGGCCCGTGGTGGCTCACCATTCAGCGCGAGTTCGGACCGATCTATCTCGAACAGATCGGTTTCGCGGTGGTGAATCCCCCGAGCGGCATCGAGAGCGTCGGCATTCTTATCGACGGCCGCGTCAGCCTCATGGGGCTTTCCGCCTCCGTCGATGACCTCTCGCTGACCTACATCGTGGCTGGCGGCGGCTCGGCGCTGGATCCGAGCAAATGGCGCGTGGATCTGGCAGGGTTTGCGATTGCGGCGGACATCAGCGGACTAACGCTGGCCGGTGGCCTGCGGAAGTTCACGCCGCCGCAAGGCGGTGTCGAGTACCTCGGCATGTTGATGGCGCGGGTGGCCGTGTACGGAATTACCGTTTACGGTGGATACGGACTCGTCGGTCCCGAGGGCGATCAGTTCACCTCGCTGTTCCTTTTTGGCGCCGTGAACGGACCGATCGGCGGTCCGCCAGCCTTCTTTATCATGGGCATCGGCGGCGGGTTCGGCATCAATCGGCGCCTGTCCATCCCGCAGGACATGTCGCGGTTCGGCAACTTCCCGATGATCAAGGCGCTCGATCCCGCGGCGCGCGCCGGCGATCCGTTCGAGGAGCTCGCGGAAGCGCGCGTCTTCTTCGCGCCTGAGCGCGGCACGTTCTGGTTCGCGGCTGGCGTCGCGTTCAACTCTTTTGCGCTGGTGGACGGCGTCGCGGTCATCGCCATCCAGATCGGCAACGGCTTCGAGTTGAGCCTGCTCGGACTGGCGCGCATGGCGTTGCCGCGCCCACAAGCCGCGCTCGTGCGTGAGCATCGAGCTCGCGCTCATCGCGCGCTTTTCGACACGCGAGGGCATCATTCTCGTGCAGGGGCAGCTCACGGACAATTCCTGGTTGCTCATGCGCGAAGTGCGGCTCACCGGCGGGTTCGCGTTCGCCGCCTGGTTTGCCGGACCCAATCGCGGACAGTTCGTCGTCACCATCGGCGGATACCATCCCGATTTCCATCGAGACGGCTACCCGATCGTGCCGCGTCTCGGCATCGCGATCCGCCTCGGAGACTTCATATCGATCGTCGGCGGATCCTATTTTGCGCTGACCTCGGAAGCGGTGATGGCTGGGGTCCGGGTGGAGATCTCCGCCACACTCGGCCCGGCGTGGGCGCACATCGTCTTCGGCGGAGACGCGATCATCTTCTTCGATCCGTTCCAGCTCAGGGTTACCGTCTACGCGTCGATCGATGCCGGCATCACGATTGATCTGTGGTTCTGCGAGATCACGATCTCGATACACCTGTCCGCACGGATCGAGCTAACGGCGCCGCCGCTCTATATCGTCGCGCGGTTCGAGATCGGACCGGTCGGGCTCACGTTTGAGATTGGAGAACGGGTAACGGAGCCGCGCTACATTCCGTGGGACGCGTTCGTCGTGAAGTATCTCGAGGAGGCGGCGCCGGGCCGCGCACGAGTGGCAACGGCCGTCTCGGGCGCAGGATCGATCCCGCCGTCTGGATCGTCCACAAGCGGCGGTGACAAGAGCCCCGACGGCACACCCGATCGCCCGTTCCGCGTCGTCGCCGAGTTCGAGATGACGATCACGAGCACGGCTCCACTGCGCGGGCTGGTGACCGGTGGCCCACGCCGCGATCTCGCGGCGAGCCGCGTGGTGTCGGTTGCGCCCATGGGGCTCCCAGGACCGGCTGACATCCTGCTCACGTGCCGGATGGTCGGCCCGCCATCGAATCCGATCGATCGGATCAATCGTCTCGAGGCCGTGCCGCAGCAGTTCGGCGCATTTCCCATCGGCACATGGGGGCTTGCGCCTGATCCAACGCATCCGACAGTTCCGTCGGGCGATGTGATCGCGGCAACCGACCGCGTCATCCTTCGCGCGGTTGCCGAAATCCCGGGCACCCGCCCCGGCGTTCCGCCGGCAATCCCCTACCGCCAGGTCGAGACTGGCGCGCGCCGATTCCTGCCATTCGTCGTGGAGAATGACGCACGCCGAGCGGAAGTGGTGACCGCGACCGAGCAACTCGCGGGATTCATTCCGGACGCGACGACCGCCGCCGAACGGATCGGTGCGGCGATCACTCTCCTCGCGGAGCGTGGCGGACGTAGCGCAATGGACGTCGCAGCGTGGCGGCGTGAACGCTCCGCGGTGCCGCTGCTCGGCTCACTCGGCGAAGGCTTGGGCCACGTGCAGCGCGCGGTCGATGTCGCTGCAACTGCACCTCCGGTGCCTGCAGCCGCGCCACCACCGCGGCCGCCGCAACTGCGAGCGGTGCTCGTCGCCGCCGAATCGGGCGAGCCGATTACGGCACAACTCGGTGGTGGTGGCGAACCTATCGCGCCCACAACCTACACAACGGTTTCGGAGCGCCTGAAGAACGAAACGAAGCACGTCGTCGTGTCCCCGCCGAAGCTGGCGGACATCGACGCGGGACTCCTTGCCGCCGTACCTGCCCGGCTTCTTCGCTATGCGCCGCCTGTGGCGGCCGCTCAGACAACGGTCGTGGCGGCGGTTGCTCCGCCACTAACTCGGACGGTGCGGCCGGGAGCCGAGATCGCGACAGGCCGCGCGACGGCTGCTTCAAAGCGACGCGGGTTGACGGCAGATACCGGCGGCCTGATGGTGGATGCGACTGCTGAACGTGCTCATATCAACGAGGGAGAAATCGCCGTCTTCGAACTCCAGGATGCCTCGCGCGATGCCGACGCCATTCGCCGGCCCTCGCTTATCCTCCGCAAAGGTCGCGCGCGCGTGATCGCACTCGGGCCCGCGGGCGGTGTCGCGATCGATCGCATCCTCACCGCAGGTTCATCTGAAGATCGCAGCAGAGTCGTCATACCGCCCGCCACGCGCGGTCTCGTCATGATCGGTCTTGGTGAGGGCACAGGATCGGACGGAGTGTCCGGGTGGGTTTCGGAAGTTCCACTGCCGTCGGCGACTGACGGCGTGCTCGTCGCCGCCGGATGCATGGTGGACGCGGTCGGCCGCGTTCCCACCCGCGGCGTCGCCGCACTGCGTTCGGGTTGGGTTGCGCCCGACGATCTTGTCGCGGGAGAAAGCGCCGTGACGACGACATTCGCGGTGCCAATCGACGCCGTGGCCATCGCGCTCGAGGGGGGCACCGGACCGGACTTCGTGCTCGGCGTCGACGGCGCGGAACGGCCGATCGGTCCTGACAAGACGCCGGAAGCGCCCGTACTCGTCAGCGATCGTACCCGCTCGGTCCTCGTGTATCGACTCGTGAAGTCCCGGCCGGGCACGGCCGTGACGGTGACGACCGGCGCGGCGCGGCGGCTGGCGGGAATCGCCGCGATGTCCGCCGACGCGGTACCCGGGATTGATCCGGCCGCGGCGCTCGCCAACGCGATTGCGAATGGCGGCCTTGCCGCCATCGTGCCACCGGTCGCGAAACCGGGTTCCGGAGGCGCCGAGTTTGAATGGAAAGGAGCGTTGAGCTAATGCCACTTCCACCACCCGGAACCTTCCGGCTGTATCCATTTGCTGAGCCGCCGCTGCCGGCAGGACGCTACACGCTGACAGGCGATATCACCGGTCTGCCGGGTCCGGTCGAGACGATGTCGGCGACCGTCGACGTCGTGGCGCCGCGCTATGCGTTGCCTCCGGATCAGATTCTGAGCACGTTCCCTCCGGCCAGCGCGCGCGGCAGCTTCACCTCGCGACTGCCGCAAATCGTGTTGCGCCGGCGAACGCTGCCATGGGAACGCTCGCCCGATCTCGTTCCCGGCGGAACTCCGACGCCGTGGCTCGCGCTGGTGCTTATCGCTGAGGGAGAAGGCCAACTGCTGAACGACGTGCCGGTCGAGTCGTGCGTCACGGCCGGTGTCACGCTCGACAGCGATCGCGACGTCCCGAAAAGCGCTTGTCTCGTCGTCCCGGAGAGCGTCGTCACGTCGGTCTTTCCGACGCGAGACGATCTGGCGATGCTCACCCACGTCCGAGAGGTCGACATCCGCGATACGGAGCTGGTGATGGGTGATGACGATGGGTGGATGGCGGTCGTGATGTGCAACCGGCTGCCGCAAGCGAACACACGCTACCTCGCGTGCCTGATCAACCTCGAAGGGCAGTACGACGAGCTGCCCAACCCAGCTAACGTGCCGGTCGAGGACGAATACGACCCCAGCATAGTCGTGATCGACATTCGCGAACTCGCTGGAGCCACGCTGATGACCAGCAATACTGCCGATCACGCCGTCATGGGATTGCCCGGCGCTGCACCGGTGAGCGACGCGATACTAATCGACTTCGCCGCGGTTCCGGCCGGCGAGATCGACTTCGCGGCGGTTCCCGCCGGCGAGGAGGTGCACACGCCCGCGGTTCGAAGCGCCACTGGCGCTGCCACACCGACAGGTGCCGGGTGGGCGGCCACGGCCACCACAGGGAACGATTTGACCGCCGGCGTGATGGCATCGGCGAGGAGCGGCGGGATGGTGGATGCCAGCGCCGCGAAGCTTGCGCTCGCCGATGGATTCTCTTTCTCTCCCGAAATGTTCCAGCGCTCGCTGCGCTTTCCGGCGCTGGCGTACTGGTCATTCACTTGTGAGGAACGCGGCGACTTTCAGTACCTCGCGGAGCACGTCCACTCGCGGCTGCTGGGCCACGTGCCCGAGCCCGGCGTGGCCGAAACGCCCGATGGCGATCCGATACCGGCTGGTGGCAGCGCGCCACCGCCGGGAGCGCGTCCTGAGCCGGTCAATGAGCGGCCACTTCCGCTCGTCGCGGAGACAGGCCACGTCTCGCTGCCGGCGGTGACCCGCCGCGGCGACGCGACGGAGGCATGGTTCCGTGGTCCACTCGCGCCGACGCCGGTCGAACGAGCTGTTCCGCGACCGGATGGAAGCGATCGACCGCCGCTCGCACACCACTCCGATCAGCTCCGGCGCGTGGTGCCGGATGGACGAGAGGATCTCGGCTATTCCGCCGCGTTCGAGATCGGGCGACTGCTCGCGCTCAGTCAACCGGGCGTCGCTGCCGCGCTGGCGCGTTGGCGGCAGGAAGCGTTCGGTGCGGCAAGGGTTCGCAGCTCGACGACCGAGGCGGTCGCGGACGCGCCAGCGCAGTTTCGCGAACGCATGTTCCAGCCGGATCCGCTCACCGCCGATACGCCCGACCGGCTGCTCGCGCAGGGCGCGGGGCGCCGCTCGGTGCGGGCGCTCTTCGATCTGCTCGGTTCGAACGTCGAGGCGATCGCGCCGTCGCGTCCCCTCGGCGATCCCGGCACGGCCGCGCAGGACCTGCGGGAGTTGGTCGGCGGTGATCGCGATCGCGCCGTCGCGAGAGGCCTCGGCGTGCAACAAACCGTCGATGGTGTCGATCTCGGCGACGCGACGGCGGTCGCGAATGTGCTTGCGATGGCGCCAGCGCAGATTGCTGGCGAGCGTAGTCTCGATTCAGAAGTGGCAGTTCTGCGCGCGGCGCTCGAATCGGAGGCTGGCCGGATCGCCGAGAACGCAATGAGGAGCGAACGGCTGGAGCAGGGTCCGTTCAACCGCGGAGGTCCGCAATGAGCACACTCACGGGAAGAATCATTCTCGAAACGGTGATCACCGAAGTCGTCGCGTCGATCGCAACCGAGATCGTACCTCAGGTCGTCGGCGACGCGCCGGATCCCGGTCCGCGGCGCGTGCCGCGCGACCTGCGCATGTGGCTGGCGCGGCTCCGGCTGCTCGAGGGCGTACCCTTCGGCTATCTCGTCGCTGACTCGTCGCTCGTGCCGCCGGAATCGATCCGGTTCTTCTACGTCGATCGCGGCTGGACGGACGCGCTGGTCGAAGGCGCGCTGTCGGTGGGTACTGTCACGACTGCCGATCGCGCGGCGCTGGAGAGAATTTACGGCACCGTCCGCGACGAGGTCGACGAAGCCGAGCGTCTCGTGCGCCTGCCCGGCGCCGAGCCCGGAGCCGCTGTGCCGACCGGCCTGGCCGGGCCAATTACCGGTTTCGTGCTGCGGTCTCGAATGGTCTCAGGGTGGCCGGCGTTGCACGTACGCGCCTACGGCGTCGACAATCTGCGTCTCAATCCGCCCATCAACGACGACGACGTCGGCGATGAACACGACACGCGACTGCGAAAGCTGTCGCTGCTTCGTCTTGAACGGCTCGCGCCGGCAGTGATGCTCGCGCTCTTCGACGGCATTCCACAGGCCGTGCACCTCGAAGAGCCGCGCGCTGGTATTCAGTTTGGCGTCGACGAGACCGACGTCGACGGCCGCGCGCGCGCGCAAGTTGTCCTGCGAAACGCCACCACCGGCGAGCGCCTGGAGCCGCGTCGCACCGTGCGCGTCCCGTTCCGGCGCGGCGCGCCCGGCGTGCTCCACATGCGCACGCTCGCGTCGAGGATGACGGCAGAAGCGGCAGCCGAACTGGGCCCATCGCTCGATGCCGCGGAGTTCGCGATGCAGATGCTGCAATTCCCGTTTCGCGCGGTGTTTGCCGATCGCACGCTGACCGGCGCGCCGCCGCCGAACACGATGGACGCGTTCAGGCCGCGGATCGGGTTCGTCGAGCTACGACAACGATTTGCCGGAGGATCATAATGGCTTACGATCCCAGTCTTGTTACCCAAATGCAGATCTCCGAGTCGTGGAGCGGGCTCGCGCGAGCCGGCATCGATATCGAGAGCGCTGCCACGTGGGACCGCGATCTGCTGCGCGAACCTCGCGTGCTCGTGCCGATCGACGTGCAGGCTTACGTCGTGGCCCCGGGTGATGCTGCCGAATCGACGCTGCGGTTCCCGTCGCCGCTAACGCCGGGCACGCCGGCAAGCATTGCGGGCGTGCAGGGGCCGCCACCATTCGATCCCGGATCGCCGCGCGCGGCGGGAGTGCATCTGCACTGGGCGCTACCCGATTCGCTGCTCCGCGGCAGCTTTCGCGATCCGCGGCGGTCTGCGGGAGCGGGTGCGCCGCCGGCGGGACCCACCACTCAAGGCGGAGGACTCGAGTTGCCGGCGCTTCCGGATCGCTGGACGGTTCTGCGTCTCGTGGCGGCTGCCAATGCGACGCGCGTCGCCGTTAGCGGCTGGGTACTCGACGCGACGAATGCCACGGCGTGGGAGCTGCCATCGTATCCCTCGGGCGCGCAGATTCCGACACGGCCGGGTGAAACGCCCGCGCCCACAGTTCCGCGCGAGGGCCTGACCGGTACGGCCGGTGGAACGCTGACGTGGACTGGCGGCTACGACGCATCCTTTGGCCGGTTCGCGTGGCACGACCCGCTCGACGATCTCAGCAGAGATCCGACACTCGGCGGTGCGCTGCCGGGCGGCCCGGCTGGAGCGCGCGCGAGCTATCTGATCGCCGGCTGGTGGTCCGACGCCGAGCTTGATCCACTCGATCGCGTGCGCACCGAAGGCGGGCTCACCGAGCGTCTCGCCACGCTTAATTGGCGCCTACTGCCCGGCGGCGGCACCGAATCGCAGGACCTCGAAGGCGTCGCGTCGCGCGCCGAAACTATTGGACTCGTGAGCGGGAAACGGTGGAACGAGACAACGGTCTCGACCATCGGCCAATCGGCGACTGCTGCCAATTTGTACGCGGGCGCCGTAGCCGGGATCACCGATCTCGCCGTCGACGTCACCCAAATCACTCCCGGGCGACGCGTCGGCGCCGAGGCCTCGACAATGCTGCACGGTGCGATCGTCGGTGTGCCGGTCGGATCAGCGCGCGGTGGGCCGGACCTTCGACCCTCGGCCGCAAACACGCGCGTCGCGTTCGGCGATTCGCTCGACGAGCTCGTCGCGACAATCGCGGCCACGGGCCTCGGATCGACAGGCGAGCAGCGCGCCACACTCGAGCGTCTGTTCTGGGCGTTCAGCGCGCGGCTGCTCGCGGAGATGAGTACGCAGGACGGTCTCGCCGATCTGGACGAGGCGCGCCACGCCGCTGCGTTCACGTCGGTCGACCCGAACGAGCCGCCCGAAACGGATCGCGTGCGCACGGGACGCGCCGCGATCCCGCCGCGGACCCGTCGCACGGCCGTCGTTTCTAAACCCGGACTCGTGACAATGCAGTTCACGGATCGTAAGGTTCGTGGACATTTGGTCGCCGAGTCGAAGAATCAAACCTTCAGCCAGTCGCCCAGGAGCGCGTCGACCAAGCCACCACGTTCAGCGCCGGACACACGAAATCAACCAGGCGAAGAAGTGATCGAGCGTCCGGCGCAGCGGCGATACGTGCCGTCGGATCCGGTGCTCGCCGTGTCCGGCGCCGGAAGGAATCTCCGTCACGGCGGCGACGGACGATGGAGTACAGACGGCCGGCTCGGCGTGCGCCGGCCGTCGCACGTGGCCCAGGATTACGCGGGCTTGGTACGCGGCAACACTGTGTTGCCGTCACTGGGATCTGGTGCGCTGCCACCGGAGACCTTGGCGCTCGCGCGCGAAGTGATTATGCTCTCGCCGCATCTCGCGTCGTGGCTGTCGCGCGCCGCCGGGGAAACATCGCCGCATCTCGAGCAGGACGGCATCAAGAACAGGATGGCCGCCGAGATGGCGCTGAGATATGACGACAGCGGCGCGTACACGGCCGCGTCGGGTTTCGGCATATCGGCGCAGCCCGAGAAGGGCGCCGCCGTACATACGGCTGCATCCGGATACGCGCAGCTCGCGGCCGAACGCGCGCGCCGCCACTCGCTGCTCGACGGCGTCGAGCCGGATCCCGTCGGCATCACGAGTTGGGCACAGCCGTGGATTCCGTTGTGGCTCGAATACGAGATCGAGGTCCGCAACTCTGCGGCGCCTGACGAGATCGCTGGCTGGCGGCTCGCCACTGTCGATGGAGAACTTGCCAATTCCGACGAGCCACCGGACACGCCCGAGTCGATCACTGTTTCGGGACGGGTGCCGCTGACAACCGGTCCCGCGGAAGCAATTGCAGGCGGCATTGCACGCTACGTCACAGAAGAAGACGAGCGCGATCGAAACGGCGTCGGCGAAGTCGACGACGCCGTTAGAAATGGACTGCATGCGCTTGCCAGCACCGCGGGATCGCTCGATCTGCTCGGCGCGGCGCTCGACGGCGTGCGAGCGACGCTGCTTGGCGTACCGGATTTGCTGGTGCGTGCCCGCGATTCGGCGGGCGCTATCGTCCGCCCCACGCCAACGTCCGCGCCACAGCTCGTCACAGCCGGACCGATCACGCTGCGACGGGCCCGCGTTGTCGACGCGTTCGGCCGCACGCTCAACCTCGACACCGGGAGTACCTTCGTGCCGATGCGACTCACGGTCGCCGGCAGCGCGGCAACGATGCGCCGCCCACCGCGACTGAACGCGCCCGCGCGATGCCAGCTTCGATTGCTCGGCTCGGCGTCGCTCGTTTCCGACGGCGCCGTTTCTGCACGCGTCGATGAGATCGACCCCGATACAGAGGTGAACCCGGTCGCCGGATTCCTCCTGCCGGATCATGCCGACGAGTCTGTCGAGTTCTTTTCCACGACCGGGGAGCCGCTCGGCGAGCTCCTCGTCGAGCCAGTCGGTGGCGGAGTCGTGTGGGAACCCGCGCCCGGGCGGCCATTGCCACAGGATGCGCCTCCAGCCGCGGGGCTCGCGCCGGAACAAGCCGTGCTTGCGCGTCTCGCGGCGGGACTTGTCGGGGCTGACGCGCAGGCCCGCGCCGGACGATCCGCCGACGCAGCCGAACTCACGGAGTCAGCGCTCGCGGCATTCCTTCGCGCGGTAGACACGACGCTCTGGACCGTCGATCCGATCGCAGGCGCCGGCACGTCTGCCGTCGGCGGCATCGTCGGACGGCCCGTTGCGGTCGTGGCCGCAACACTGCTGCTCGACGTCGCGGACGATCTGGACCAGCTCCAATTGGACACCGCTCAGCGAGCCGAACGCGAAGCGGCGTATCGCGATCTGGTGCGGCACGAGTTCTCCGTCCGCCTCGGCGAGCTCACGCGGACCGACGACGGGCTGCTCGGGTACTTCGTCGACGGAGACTTCACGCGATACCACCTCGTCGACCGCGCGGTGGCGGATCTCGCGCGCGAGGCGGGGCGCGGACGCGGACATTTCGGACCGTGGGGCGAGACACCCGACATGCCGCTGCTCGATCCCATCACGCATCCGTACCTGCACGCAGAGGACGAAGTGAAGCTTCGTCCCGGCGTGCCGCGGCTGCTCACACTTCTGATGATGCCGGGCGCCGCAGTCCACGTGACCAGTGGGATCGTGCCGCGGCAAAAGGTTCGGCTCGCGCGCGCATGGTTCGCGCCGGGACTCGAGAAGCTGTCGCCGTCGGTGCGCGTCGGGCCGGTGCTGATCGATCCGGGCGACGTGCGGTTACCTCTCGTCGCGGCGCTCGGCGACAAGCAAACGCTCACTACGCGCGAAGGACCGCTCGGATGGCGCGACGATCCGATCTTCGCGGCGACGCAGTCGGCGGTCCTGCCGGACCGGACGTCGACACTGCGAGAAGGATGGATCCGCGTGACGCCGGAAGGCAGCGGATCGGAAGGCAGCACATCATGAGCCGATACGACTGGCCCAGTGATCCAAATCGTACGTCGCGCACATCGCGCCGCGGACAGGCGGCCGCTCGGCGAGCATTCAACCTCGAGCTGAACGCCGGCGCGGATTCGGAGGCGATCACCGAAGCGCGCGCCACGCGGCATCGAGGTGGCCAGGGGCCGCGTCCCGCTTCACCAAGGCGAGGGAGTGTCGAAGCGGCGGCAGCTCCCGCCATCGGGCCCAGCGCCAACCACGACTTGTGGCTGCCGGCTGGTCCTGACGTGACGCTGCGCGGGTTACCAGAGACGTCTCTGCGGGTCGCGGGCCGGGTCCGCGACATCGCCGTGAGCTCGAACGGACAGCGCGCCTACGCAGCGTCGGCGCTCGGCGGCGCTTGGTACACCGATACGGCCGGAGCCCGCTGGGAACCTATCGGGCCGTGGGCCATGGCCACTGCCGTCGCTGACATTGCGGCGTCCTCTCACACGCTGACGTGCGGCGCAATTCACGTCCGCTTCGATCCGGGTGGCAACGACCCTGCGCTCGACGAGGTGTGGGTCGGCACGGGCGAAGTAGGTCACACGCTCACCGTCCCAACCGATCTAGGGATAATGGGTCAGTACAGCGGTGTCGGGGTGCTGCACGCCACCGGGCCGATCGTTGCGACGCGGGCCAACCCGTTGCTGGACCCGTGGTCGCGTCAGGCCCAGCCACGGGTCGCGCCCAATCCGAATCCCTACGTCGGTCTACGCGGCGCTGGAGTCTTCAGCATGGCCTCAGACCCAGCTAATCCCGCGGGGGTCGTGGCGGCTACGTCGCGCGGGCTTCACCACAATGGCTCGGGCTTGGCGCCCGATCCGTGGGCGTTGGTCACAGTTGCTGCATGGGAAGCTGTGGCCGCAGGTTCGAGCAGAACTGTCGTCGTCACGGATGTAGTGTGGCTGCCGGCTACAGGCGCGCATCCTGCGCGTCTCTGGGTGGCCATCATTTCTGCGGCTACTCCGGCTCTCACCGGCGTCTGGGTAAGCACCGCCGGAGTTGCCGGCCCGTTCGCCCAGGTGGCAATCGCTGGGATCAACACGGCGGCACGGCCTGTTTTTGGTGCGGACCCCGCATTTCCCGACGTGGTTTACGTGCTCGGGTCACGGCCGACGCGACTGTGGCGTCTCGATAACCTCGTGCCGGCCGTGGTCGCGCCAGTTCCGGCGGCGCTATTCGGCGGCAATGATCAATCCGATTACGACATCGCCATCGCCCCCGATCCGACCAACATCAATCGCGTGATCATCGGCGGCGCGGCCGCTCGCACTCCCGTTACCCAAGACTTTGCGGCGGCCATGTATCGACTCACAGTTGGGGGTGCCGCGCCGGCGTATAACACCGACTACGCCGGCGGGGAGTCCAACGATCCCCGTTGGATCGGCACGGGTGTTCATGCCGATGTGCATCGCGTGCGCTGGCGCCATGTCGGTGCTGACGATCACGTTTGGGTCTGCTGCGATGGCGGCGTGTTTCGCTCGACTGCCGCGGCGGCGCCGGCGACGTTCGTCTCCCGCTCGACCGGACTCGCGATCACCGAGTCGGGTTCCATCGCGAGTCACCCCGTTAGCGACGGCCTGATGCTCATGGGCGTCCAGGACAACGGCGGTCAATTGCGTATTGGCGAGGGCGTGTGGACGCGACTCCCCCCGACCGCCGATGCGGGCGGCGCGGCCTTCGACCCTGGAACCACCGGGCGCTTCGCCCTTCAATGGACACAATCTGAGTGGGTTGACGACGGGAACGGGTCCGGCGGGATTAGCCCGGCCCGGCGGCATACTGGGCTGGGTGCCGCGCCCAACACCGACAGCCCAGCGCTGGTGATCGAAGACGGCGCATCCCGCTTTTACTCGAATGCTGCGGTGATTCGCCGCGCAGACGGCGTGACCCAGCTTGTCCTCGGCACGATGCGCGTCTGGTATTCGGAACGTTGGGGACACACTGTGTGGGACGGAACGGGGGGCGGGCGTTGGCGTCGACGGTGGAAGACGCTGCCGAGCAATACGGATCCGCGCGCCGGCAACGCAAACGACGCCGTGACCGACGTGGTTCCGCCGGGCCCGCAGCCTGCAGCGCCACTCAGTAACTCAACGGTCGGAGTGCGTGCGTTGAAATGGGCGGGGGCCGATCGGCTGTACGCAGTTCTGCCTGGCGCGATTTACAGATTCGACCGCAATCCTCCGAATAACGGTGCCTGGACGCGCACCACCATCGCCACGCGGCCCGCTCCGCCGGGGGGTGGCTGCCGCGCCGGTCTGGCCGCTGGCAGGCGCAGCGAATCTGCCCGACACGGGCGCGATGAACGATCTCGCCGTGCACAATGCTGCCGCAGGTCCCCACGGCTCGTTCTATGTCGCGACGAGTCATCCGCTCGACCCGATCTGGTGGTTCGACGGCACCGCACTGTGGCAGCCCGCGCGGCTCGGTACGACTGCGGCGGCACCCGTCGGCGGAGCGGCGCCAGCGCTGCCGCTCAACGGCGTACGAGCGCCGGCATATGCGGTCGTCGTCGATCCCGACAATCAAAACATCGTCTATGTCGGTACTACGGTCGGCGTGTGGCGCGGCGAGTTCACCGCGCCGGGAGCGCCCGGCGCACCGCCTACCTGGGTGTGGAGACCGTTCAACTCCGGATTGCCTGAAGCGGCCGTGCAGGATCTCACGATTACCATATGGCCACGCCCCGCGGGAGGCCCGCTGAAGCTGCTCCGCGCGGCGCTGCAGTCGCGCGGCATCTGGGAAGTCGAACCCGACGTGGATACGCTACCCGCGACCTACGTTCGCGTGCATCCGTACGATACTCGGCGCATCACGCCTACCGATCAGCGTGACCCGATGTGGAATACGGCACACCCACAACGTGATTGGACACTCGACTGGGCCGATCGCCGCAACCGCGACTTCCGTAATGCTGCCAGCCAGCCGGCGCCGACTCCGGACGGCACACCCGTTGGATCGTTCCATTGGCACGGGAGCCCGGACATTCGGCTGCGGCCCGTGCAAGGCGGGGCAGCGATCCCGCTCGGTCCCGGCTTGCCCTGGAACAGTCTGCCAGCAGATCGCTTCTGGTTGTGGAGTTTGCAGACTGCGCTGCGGACTATCGATCCACTCGTCATTCCGGACGGCAGGTGGACGACGGCGTTTCGCACGCGGCTGCGGACAATTCGCGCTGGACTCGGACTGCCGGGTACGGCGGTAGTGAACGCCGCACTATGGAATCACGCCCAGGTGCAGGCAGGATTCTGGGCCGACCCGTGGGCGGACGGCGGCCCGACTGAAGCTGATTTGATTGAGCGAATCGTCGGCGCTGCTACGCGCCGCGTGGGCGGCGTGAATTCGCGAGCGACCTCGCCGGCGAGCCTTGCCGTGCTGCGCCGCCGCTATCACGTGGACGTGTGCGTGCATCATCGGGGACGCGAGCCGGTCGCGCCGGGGTCCGTCCTCGTGATCCTGCTGCAACTCGCGCTTCCCGCCAACCCGGCGGTATGGGCCACGCAACCGCTCATCGCAATCCCGCCCCTCGGCCCCTTGCGGACCGACCTGCACATAGCGCTCGATGTCATCCCCGCCGCCGGTGGTCCGTTGCCGCCGCTGCTCGGTCTCCCCGCTGGTTGGGCCGCACCGGACGCTGTGTTGCCGAGCCGGCGACCAAATCGGGTGGTGGCCACGGCCTCGCCGGCTGTCGTGACATTCGAGGTGGACTACTCCGCAGCCGCGGCTGGCTCGCGGTTCATGCTGCTCGCACTAGTGCATTCAACCGCTGATCCCCTGGCGCTCACCGGCGCCACGTTCCGCGAAATGATCCTCGCGAGCCGGCACGCAGCGGCGCGAAGCATCGAAGTCCTTTGATCTCAGACTCACGATGTTCGCGCCACAATTGACCGGATCGTTCTTAGTTCTACATGCCCGCTTTCTCTCTCTTACCGACGCTGGTCGTTTGAATTTTCACGCTTTATAGCCACCGCCCACTATGAGGTAGTCCGTGCAATTTCATTTTATGACGGACAAATTTCACTTTATGACCGACAAATTTCATTTAATGCCGGAACCCACATACTACACAGTGGCCGGCTTCGTTGCTCCAGCGATCATAGACAGGCTGGGGAAGCAGGTAGTAGACATTGAGCATATCCCGAGGATTCGTCGGAAATTCGACTAGTCATAGCTGTCTGCGTCA
>Ga0187893_10005392_pt1 | contig 22989 bp, 19 predicted proteins | sample MA1701074metaG_FD_139574 | JGI IMG/M metagenome (GOLD analysis project Ga0187893, IMG submission 139574) | White microbial mat communities from a basaltic lava cave in the Kipuka Kanohina Cave System on the Island of Hawaii, USA - MA170107-4 metaG ...
TCGGGGTCGTAGCCGTGACGCAGGAGCCAGTACTTCACGTTCGACAGCCCCGAGACGGGCGAAATCTCGATCACCTGCTCCAGCCCGAGCTCTTCGGCGGGCACCGAGCTGTACACGCGATCGGCGAGCCAGGTGTGACCTTTCTTCTTCGCCTTGATGATCGCCGCGGCATGGACGCCGGTCCCGGTGCGAAACGCATCGCTCCCCATCACCGGATAGTTGAGGGGGATCGGGATGCCGACCGCCTCCGCCACCGTCCGGCAGTACTTGGGCAGGCGGGAGAGATCGGCTGTGTGCGCGCCGAGCAGCTTGAGGTTCACGATCAACAGATCCATCTCCGCGTTGCCGACCCGCTCGCCCACGCCGAGGGCCGTGGCGTGCACGCGGTCTACCCCGGCTTCGATCGCCGCGAGGCAGTTGATCAGCCCCATGCCGCGGTCGCGGTGGCCGTGCCAGTCGATGTTCACGCTCTGCTTCTTGACGATCTCCGTCCTGACGAACGCCACCAACGCCTTCACCCCGTCCGGCGTCGCATGCCCGACCGTGTCGGCCAGACAGATGCGGGTGGCACCGCAGCTGATCGCCGCGCCGTACAGGTGTTTCAACGTCTCGGGGTTGGCGCGCGTCGTGTCCTCGGTCACGTACATCACCGGCAGGCCCTGCTGCACGGCGAAGCTCACCGCTTCTTCAGTGGCCCGGAGCATCCGGTCCAGGGTCCAGTCCTCGGCGTACTGCCGGATCGGCGAGGACCCGATGAAGGTCGCCGCCTCGATCGGTATGCCGATCTCCTGGGAGATCCGCGCCACGGGCTCCACGTCCGCGATCACGGTGCGGGCGGCGCAGTTCGGGAAGATGGGAAGCTTGTGGTCGCGGATCTCCTTGGCGAGCGCCCGGACCTGCTCCACCACGCGCGGCCCCGCGCCGGGCAGGCCGATGTCCGCGGCCACGATGCCCAGGTCGGCCATGAGATGAAGCAGGCGCCGCTTGACCTCGAGCGAGGGATCTTTGACCGAAGGCGACTGGAGCCCGTCGCGCAGGGTTTCGTCGTTCAGGTCGACCTTCACCTTCGACCAGTCGAACGGCGCTCCGACCTGATTCCAGTCGTGGATCAGCTCACGCTCTTCCATGGGCGTAGTGTCGCGCTGTCCCGGAAGGAGGTCAAGCCAAAACAAAAGGGCCCGTGGCGGGCCCTTTGTCCGTGCGTGAAACGCCGAATCGGTCAGCCGGTGATCGTAGTCGCGGCGACCTCGAACGTCTCGACTTTGGGTGTTGCCTCGATCACGCCACCGAGCTTCGTGAGCAGCTGCGGATACCCGGTCGTTGCGTACTTCTCCGCGCTGGCCCGATCATTCCACAGGCTGATGCCGAGGGCGTGCTGACCGTTGACCAGGGCCACTTCACTGCGAAACCCGTCCTGCTTCTTCAGAGTCGGGATGACCTCGCTCTGCATCAGCTTGGTGAACTCCTGGTCCTTCCCGGGCTTGATCTGGAAGTGCACATTGCGGGCGTAACGCATGAGTCATCATCCAATCCCCTTGCGGTTCATATACTTACAACAGAGGCGCATCGACAAGGACTTCGATTCACGTCCTCTAAGTGCTTCTGTATATTCAATATACACTGGTTGTGGGTGTAACGCAAGTCGCTGCAAATAGTTAATCGTTGTTCTCACGCTGAATGAGGGGCGCATCGAAGTGACGAACCCACCGATCCGCGGCCTCCACCACGTCACCGCCACGGTCGACGACGCGCAGCAGGATTTCGACTTCTACACGACGCTGCTTGGCCTCCGGCTCGTGAAGAAGACCGTCAATTTCGACAACCACAACGTCTACCACTTCTACTACGGTAACGAGTCGGGCACCCCGGGCACGATCATGACCACGTTCCCCTACAAAGGCCGCGGCGTCCGCCTCGGCGAGAAAGGGGCCGGACAGATACGCACGACGGCGTTCTCGGTTCCCGGTGCGTCGCTCGCGTTCTGGAAGACGCGGTTGCGTGTGCATGGGGTCGACGTGCGGGATGAAGCACCCCGGTTCGGCGACGAGGTGATTTCCTTCTCGGACCCTTCGGGCCTCGAGCTGGAGCTCGTGGGCACGCGCGGCGATCCGCGTTCGCCCTGGGCTACGACCGACGTGAACGCCGAGCAGGCGATCCGCGGTATCCACAGCGTGGCGATGCCGATCGCTGTGCCGAAACGGACGTTTCAGCTGATGACCGACGTGCTGGGCTTCGCGATCGTCAACGAAGCACCCGATCGCGCGAGGCTCGCCGTGGGGCGCGACGCGCCCGGCCACGTGATCGATGTGATTCGTGCCGCGGACGCGCCACTGGGCGTGAACGGACTCGGGACGGTGCATCACGTCGCGATGGCGATCGACGACCCGGAGGAGCAGCTGCGGATGCGCGCCGAGCTCGTCCGCTGGGGTGCCCGGGTCACGGAGGTGCTCGACCGCCAGTATTTCCGCTCGATCTACTTTCGGGAGCCGGGCGGCGTGCTGTTCGAGATCGCGACCGTGCCGCCCGGGTTCACGGTCGACGAGACCCTGCCCTGTCTCGGCCAGGATCTCAAACTGCCGCCGTGGGAAGAGCCGCACCGCCAGGCGATCGAGGCGGTGCTGCCGCGGCTCGCGTGAACCCCACCCCGCACGCCGGCCAGCCGGTCGCCTCCGCCGGAGCCCCACTCGGCACGAGCCCCGTCGTCACAATCCTGGTTCACGGCCGCAATGCGGCACCGGCCAACATCATCGATCTCGTGCCGCGGTTCGCACGACCGGACGTCACGTATCTCGCGCCCGCGGCGGCCGGACGCACCTGGTATCCCTTCAGCTTCATGGCCGAGCGCGAGAAGAATGAGCCGGGCTTGTCATCCGGCTTGTGGGTGCTCGAACATCTGGTCGCCGAGGTCGTCGCCCGCGGCATTCCCAGGGACCACGTGATCCTGCTCGGGTTCTCGCAGGGCGCCTGCCTGACGTCGGAATTCGCCGTGCGGCACGCCGATCGCTACGGCGGGATCATCGCCTTTACCGGCGGCCTGATCGGCGAGCCGGGAACCACGTGGGAGTATCCCGGCTCGTTCTCCGGCACGCCCATCTTCCTCGGCTGCAGCGATGTCGATGCGCATGTGCCCAGGGCGCGCGTGGACGAGAGCGCGGCGGTGTTCGCGCGCATGGGCGCCACGGTCACCGAGCGCATCTACCCCGGGATGGGACACACGGTGAACGACGACGAGATCGCGTTCACCAGCGCGCTGCTCGACGAGCTCATGGGGTCCGGGTAGCCGAAAACCGGTAGGAACCCGATCCCACCAGCAGGTGGACGCCATCCTCCTGCTGCGCGGCCGAGCGCACACCCACGCTGCCGCCCACCGGCCTTCCGGCTTCCTGTACCTGGTCGAGGCGCGCATCCCACAAGACGACGAGGGCGGACGTGTTCGCGGGGACGGTCACGTCGAGCAGGAACGGCGCGCCCTCGAGTCTCCAGGCGGACGCCAGGGCCCCGTACGGCGTTTCCAGCGACGCACGTGCGCTCGTCACCCCCGCGCCCACCCGCGGGGCGATCCGCGAGCGGCGATATGCCGGTGCGGCCGAATCCAGCTCGATGCCGCCGATGGTGCGGTACATCCAGTCGCCGACCGCGCCGAACGCATAGTGATTGAACGAATTCATGCCCGGATCCTGGAACGAGCTGTCGGGGCGGATGCCGTCCCAGCGCTCCCACATCGTCGTCGCCCCGCGCGTGATCGGGTACAGCCAGGACGGATAGGACCGTTGGGTCAGCAGCGCGAACGCCAGGTCCAGGTGGCCGGTGCCACTCAGCGCGTGGAGCAGCGCCGGCGTGCCGAGGAAGCCCGTCGTGAGGTGCGTCCCACGCCCGCGCACCTCCTGCGCGAGCCGGTCGCCCGCGACCGCCACGAGCGAATCGGGCAGGAGACCGAAGGCGATGGCCAGAACGTAAGCGGTCTGCGAGTTCTCCCCCACCCGCCCCGTGGCGGTGACGAACTCGCGGTTGAACGCCGTGCGGACGGAGTCGAACAGCGCGGCATACCGAGCGGCAACCTCGGCCCGGCCGAGCACGGCCGCGGCGCGCGCCACGAGATCGGCGGAATGACCCAGATAGGCCGTCGCAATCAGGTCCCGGCCGGTCGTGGCTCCCGGATAGGATGGATCGTCGCTGTGGAACGCGAGCCAATCGCCGAACTGCCACACCGGCCGCCAGATCAGATCGACGCCGGCTTGGCGCCGTGCGTAGTCGACCCACGCGCGCATGCTCGAGTATTGCCGCGCGAGGAGCCCCAGGTCGCCGTAGGCCCGGTACATCGTCCAGGGAATGATGACGGCGGCGTCGGACCAGCCGGCGCTGCCGCCGTAGGACACCGAATCGTAGAACGCATCGGGAATCACCCAGGGCACGCTGCCGCTGGAATCCTGATCCGCGGCCAGGTCGGCGAGCCACTTCGCGAAGAATCCCGCCACGTCCATGTTGAACGCGGCCGTCCGCGCGAAGACCTGGGCGTCGCCCGTCCAGCCCAGCCGCTCATCGCGCTGCGGGCAGTCGGTCGGCACGTCGAGGAAGTTGCTGCGGGCGCCCCAGACGATGTTGCGCTGCAGCCGATTGAGCAGCGAGTCCGATGTCTCGAGCGTTCCCGTCTCCTGGAGGTCGCTGGACACGGCGACGCCGGTGATCGTGGTCGTATCGGCTGGACCGGGGAGCCCGGCGACCGCCACGTAGCGGAACCCGTGGAAGGTGAAGCGCGGCTCGTAATGCTCCAGGCCGTCGCCCTTGAGCGTGTAGCGGTCCGTCTGGCTCGCGTTGCGCAGGTTGCGGGTATAGAGGTCCCCGTCGCCGTCCAGCACCTCGGCATAGCGCAAGGTGACCGTCGCTCCGGCCGGCCCGCGCACGCGAAGCCGCGCCCAACCCGTGAAATTCTGGCCCAAGTCGAAGACGGTCTCGCCCGACGGCGCGACACCGATCGACACGGGGCGCAGCTCGCGCACGCGCCGAACGGGCGGTGCTACCGGCGCGATCAGCATCGCGGACGCCGGCTCCAGCACACGCACCGGCGACCAATCGGACGCGTCGAACCCCGCGGTCGACCAGCCGGCGCGTTCGCGCCGCGCGTCATAGGTTTCCCCGCCGTAGATGTCCGACATCAGCACCGGCCCGGTGGCCGTCTGCCACTCCGGATCGGAGACGACTCGGTCCGTCCGGCCGTCCTGATAGACGATCTCCAGCTGCGCCCGCAGCGCCAGGCGCCGTCCGTAGAGATTGCGCCGCCCGTAGAACCCGAGATACCCACGGTACCAGCCGTCACCCAGCATCGCGCCGATCACGTTGACGCCGGGACGCAGCAGCGCGGCAACGTCGTAGGTCTGGTACTGCAGCCGGTGATGGTAGGAGGTCCACCCCGGCGTGAACAATTCGTCGCCGACCCGCTGGCCGTTGAGATGCAGCTCGTAGAGGCCCAGACTCGTTACGTACACTCGCGCCGAGCGTACCGGACCGCCGATGCGAAACGCGCGTCGCAAGAGCGGCGCGGGCTCCGGGGCGGAATCGGCGTCGCTGGCCGGGGGTCCGATCCATTGCGCCGACCAATCGTCGCCCCGGAGGAATCCCATTTCCCAGAAGGCGGGCTGGCTCCAGCCCGACGTGCGGCCGCTCGCCGTCCACACGCGAACGCGCCAGTAGTAGCGGGCGCGCGCCTCGAGCGGAGGGCCGTCATAGTCGACGAATACCGAAGCGTCGGAACGCCTGCGACCGGAATCCCAGAGGCCCGAGCGGCCCCGTCCGAGGTCCGCTGCGGCGCGGGCCACCTGCACCTGGTACGCGGCCTGCATCGTGTTCCGTCCGGTACTCACGATCTTCCACGACAACCGCGGGCGTGGGACGTCGATGCCGAGCGGATTGGTCCCGTACTCGACGCGCAGGCCGGTGACGGCGACCGGAGACTGCGCGGCATGCAGCGCCGGTGTGAGGCAGATCACCGGCCAGACGAGACGCCACCCGCGCCACGCGCGGCGGCCTCGACGCGAGCCGTAACGGTCCCGTAACGCCATAGGCTCCTTGGATAGCGCTTCTTCCACTCGAGGGCAATGCGCCCCGCTTGACACCCCTGACGCACCCATCTAGAGTGCCTGCCATGGCTACGGTGCGAACCCCGCGCATGCCGCACGCGATGCTGGTCCACAATTGCCGTCGGGCAATGCCCTGAGCGAGCCGGCTCGCCAGGTGGCGCCATCGCGCGTCAACGCCCCCCGCCGGAGCTGACTCCGACGGGGGGCGTTGGCGTAGACAGGACGAACCGCGAACAGTGAGGATCGATGAAGCAGTACCTGCTGGCCAGTGATTTCGACCAGACCCTGAGCTTCAACGACTCGGGACTGATTCTCAGCGACCTGCTCGGCATTCCGGGTTTCCAGGAACGGACCGCGGGACTGTCCCACATCCACCTGGTGCAGCAGGGCGCGGAGCTCGCCTACCTGCTGCTCCACGACCCGGAATACCGGCGCGTCCGCAAGGAGCATCTCGTCGAGGTGGGAAAGCGCGTCCGGCTGAAGCGGAATCTGCCTCTATTCACCCGGCTCTTGAACGGCCTCGCCGGCTACGGCTTCAGCTTTTACGTCATCTCGGCCGCGCCCGAAGAAGTGATCCAATCGGCGCTGGAAGGGATCGTCCCCGCCGACCACATCTTCGGGACGCGGTTCCGTTATGACGGCGGGTCGGGGGAGATCCAGTCCATCGAGCGGGTGGTCGCGGGCTACGGCAAGGTGGCGACCCTCGAGGAGCTGCGGGCCACCCTGCCGGTGAGCCACGACCGGGTGATCTACGTCGGCGACGGCAGCTCGGACGTGCACGTGATGCTGCACGTCAACCGGTTGAACGGGCTGACGATCGCCGTGTCGGAGAACCGATACCTCACCCAGATCGCGAAACGGACGATCGTGAGCGACGATGCGGCGAGCGTGCTGGTCCCGATCCTGGAGGATATCGTGGGTATGGACGCCCTCGGCATTCACGCGCTGTTCGAGTCGCACGGGCTGCTCCTGCAGGAATGGAACAAGGTGCGCACCGACCTCGTGACGATTCGTGGGACGGACACACCGGCCCCGGCGGCGGCATGAGCGTCGACTGGATCGGCTGGCTCGCCACGGCGGTATTCGCGAGCTCATATCTGACCCGGCGGCCGGCCACGCTGCGCCGTATTCAGGGGCTGGCCGCGCTGATGTGGGCCGCCTACGGCGGGCTGATCCACGCGCTGCCGGTGCTCGTCGCCAATCTGATCGTGGCCACGATGGCGATCGGGTCGTCGTTCATGCGCCCCCCACCCCCCCCGGCCGCAGCAGTCGCGCAGGAACGATAGTCCTGGCTCGCGCCACTGGACTCGTCGTCCTCCTGGTTCTCCTGTGCCCGCCGGCCGGTGTCGCCCAGGACCCCGGGGTGCGCGGCACCGTCTTCCTGGATCGCAACGCGAACGGCACGAGGGACCAGGGAGAGCCGGGACTCCCAGGGGCGGTCGTGTCGAACCAGGTGCACGCCGTGCGGACCGATGCCTCCGGCAAGTACCAGCTTGCCGGCGGTCAGGGATTCGGGCTTGTGTTCGTCAGTGTTCCCGACGGATACCGTGCCATCGGCTCATTCTGGAAGCGCGTCGATCACGCAGCCGTGGACTTCCCCCTGGCTGTGGCGCCGGAGCGACCCGAGTTCACGTTCATCCACGCATCGGACACGCATCTCGATTCAGCCAGCCTCCCGCGCATGCGGCGCCTGCAGGCACTCGTCGATTCGATCCGTCCCGACTTCGTCCTCATCACGGGCGACCTGGTGCGGGACGCGCTCCGGGTGTCGGACACCATCGCGATGGCCCGCTACGAGCTGTACGTCCGGGAGCAGGCCCGGATCAGCCGCCCGGTGTGGACCGCTCCCGGGAACCATGAGATCTTCGGGATCGAGCGGCAGGCGTCCCGTGTCAGCCAGGATCATCCGCTTTACGCCCGGGCGATGTACCGGCACTTCCTGGGGCCGGACTACTACTCGTTCACCTACGGCGGGGTCCACTTCATCGGGCTCAATTCGGAGGACTACGACGACCAGTGGTATTACGGCCACGTCGATTCGCTGCAGCTGGCATGGCTGCGCGCAGATCTCTCCTTCGTTCCTGCTGCAACGCCCGTCGTCACCTTCAATCACATTCCCTTCGTCACCGCGGTGGAGATGATCGACGGGTACCGCGACGAGCCGCCGGCGCCCACCCTGATCACGGTGGGCGGGAAAACGGTGTTCCGGCATGTGGTCTCAAACGCGGGAGATCTCATTGCCATCCTGCGCGCGCACCGCTATCCACTGGCGCTCGGCGGCCACATGCACGTCCGGGAGACGCTGCTCTATGCCATTGGCGGCCAATCGACCCGGTTCGAGCAGGCGGCCGCTGTAGTTGGGCCGAGCGAAGGCGCCGGCTTGCATTTTCAGTCGGGGATTACGGTGTACCGGGTGACCGCAGGGGAAATCAGTCCGGGACAGTTCGTTCCGCTCCCGGACTCCTTCTAGGCGAGGATCAGACCGCCGGCACCAGCTCGATCAGGGTGATCTCCGACGGAGCGCCCAGTCGTAGCGGTGGACCCCAATACCCCGTGCCGCGACTGACGTACAACCACATCGCCTCGAGCCGGTGCAGTCCGGCCACGAACGGCTGAAACAAACGCACCAACAGATTGAACGGGAAGAACTGACCGCCGTGCGTGTGCCCGGACAGCTGCAGATCGAACCCGGCGTCCTGGGCCGCGAAGGCGCTCTTCGGTTGGTGGGCGAGCAGCACACGCACGTCGCTCGCCGGGGCGCCCCTCATCGCCGCATGCGGGTTCGAGGCGGCCGAGAGATCAGTCACGCCGGCCAACAACAGCCGCCCGTTCCCGCGTTGTAACAGGCGATGCTCGTTCGACAGCACGTCGATCCCCAACCGCTCGAGCTCGCGCATCCAGCCGCGCGGGTCCCAGTAGTACTCGTGATTCCCCGTGACGAAGAACGTGCCCAGCGGCGCCCGCAGTCCGGCGAGTGGTGCCACGTGATCGCGCAGCTCGGGGACGTAGCCATCCGCCACGTCGCCCGTCACGGCGATGAGATCGGGGTCGAGCCGGTTCGTCCGGTCGACGACCGCCTGGATGAAGCGGCGGCGGATCGTGGGCCCCACGTGCAGATCGCTCAACTGCACAATCCGGAGCCCGGTGAGGTCGGGCGGCAGGTGCTGAATCGGCACGGCGACGCGAACGACTTTCGGACGCCGCGCCTTGATCACGCCCACCATGGTGAGCAGCGCGGACCCCATGATGATCGTGAACCCCACCCGTGGGGCACCGAAGCCCCAGGCCGGCACGCGCAGCACGTCCGACACGAGAAAGAAGACGATCAGCATCGAGGAGAGGCCCATCGCCACGAAACCTGTCCATTCGAGCACTCGGCTGGCCGGCGCGGGCGGCCGGCGCCCCACGACCAGCGCCACGAGCGGCAACCACGCGAGCACGAGCACCGCGGACCACCCGAGCGCCCGTGCGGGGCCGGTCGTGAGTCCGAGCAGGCCGATCACATGGAGCGCCACGCCGACGTGCGCCAGGGTCCAGATCCCGCCCACAATCAGCAAGCGAGACGCGAGTTGCCGGAACGAAGGCTGGTCGCTCAATGGGCCATCCCGCCGCCGGCCACGCTCTTGTTCTTGTGCATGAGCAGCAGCAGCGGCAACGCGAGAATGAATGCGGCGCCGAACAGCAGGAACAGCTGCTCGAACGATAGCATCAGCGCCTGCTTCGTCACCATGCCGTTGAGAATCGCCACCGCCTTGGTCTCGATCAAATTGGGCGGAATCCCCTGAGCCTGGAGCCCCCGCTCCAGCAGAGCCAGGCGCTCCTGTGTGGCGGCCGCGTAGGGCGTGACGTTCGCCATCAGATCGGCCCGATGGATCGTGGCGAAACGGGTGACCAGAGTCGCCGAAAGGGCGATGCCCACGCTGCCGCCGAGCTGCCGCATCAGGTTGAAGAGGCCGGTGCCGTTCGGGATCCGGCTCATCGGCAGGTCGGCAAGCGCCAGGTTCGTGAGCGGCACGAAAATCAGACCCAACCCGATGCCGCGCCACACCAGCGGCCAGAAGAAGTCCCGCATGCCGCTGTCGGTGGTGAAATGGGCGTGCTGCCACATCGAGAGGCCGAACAACGCCACGCCGGCGACGATCGACAGGCGCGCGTCGAACCTGCCCTGCAGCCGTCCCATGAACGCCATCGTCATCGCGGCGGCGATGGCTCCGGGAAGGATCACGAAGCCCGTCTGCTTGGCGCTGAAATTCTGCAGATTCTGCAAGTATACCGGCAGGACGAACACCGTCGCATAGAGCGCCACGCCCAGCACGAAAGCGAACAGGACGCCCACCGCCAGCTGCCGGCTCTTGAGGATGCGGAGATCCACCACCGGGTGCTCGGTGCGCAGCTCGTGCCAGACGAACGCGATCAGCGAGGTGGCGCTGACGATCGCGAGCAGGGTCACCTGCTGCGAATCGAACCAGCCGAAGCGCTCGCCCCGTTCGAGCATCGTTTGCAGCGCGCCGATCCCGGCCGCGAGCAAGAGCAGGCCCACGTAGTCCACGCGGGTGACCTTCTGCTGGTGCAGCGAATCCTGGATGAACGACAACGTCAGGGCCAGCGCCAGCATTCCGAACGGGATGTTGATGTAGAAGATCCAGGGCCAGCCGAACGCATCGGTGATGTAGCCGCCCAGTGTGGGCCCGAGCGTCGGGCCCACCATGACGCCCACCCCGAAAATCGCCATCGCCGTGCCGAATTCCTCGCGAGGGAACTCCTCGTACAGGATCGCCTGCGAGGTCGAGAGCAGCGCTCCGCCACCCAGGCCCTGCACGATACGCCAGAACACGAGGGCCTCGAGCGAACCCGAGTTACCGCAGAAGAAAGACGCGATCGTGAACAAGGCGATCGACCCGGCGAAGTAGCGACGCCGTCCGAAATACGCCGACAGCCACCCCGTGATCGGCAACACGATCACGTTGGCAACGATGTAGCCGGTCGAGACCCAGGCGATCTGATCGAGCGTGGCACCGAGATTCCCCATCATGTGGGGAATCGCGACGTTCACGATGCTCGTATCGAGCAGCTCCAGCACCGACGCGAGCGAAACCGTGATCGCGATGATGTACTTGTAGTGAAACCGGTCCGCCGGCGCGGCCCCGAGGGCAACAGCAGTCATAGTCCGCTTACTTCGTGGTGATAGTCACGTCCACGCTCATCCCCGGCCGCAGGGGATGCGCGGGGTCATTGGCCCCATCGAGACGAATCCGTACCGGCACCCGCTGCACCACCTTGGTGAAATTGCCGGTGGCGTTGTCGGGTGGCAGCAGGGAGAAGCGCGCCCCCGTGGCGGGGGACAGACTCTCGACGTGCCCTTGAAAGTGCTGGCCCGGGTAGGCGTCCACGGTGAATGCGACTGGATCGCCCGGCATGACGTCGGCGGTCTCCGTCTCCTTGAGGTTGGCCGTTATCCACACGTCGTCCAGCGGTACGACGCTCATCAACGGCTGGCCGGGCTGCACCAGCTGACCCAGCTCGACGGACTTCTTACTCACCACGCCGGCCATCGGCGCGAGGATGCGGGTGTAGGACAGTTGCAGGGACGCCTGATCGCGCGATGCGCGCGCCGAGGCCACTTTGGCATCCGCGCCGAGCAGCGCCGCCTGCGCCGCGGCGAGCGCGGCATCGGCCCCACGCACGGCCGTCTGCGCCACATCGAGCTGCTGCCGGCTCACGATTCCCTGCGCCGCGAGCGGCGTGATCCGGTCGAGGTCCGAGTGCGCCTTCTCGGCGTTGGCCTGGGCCTGCCGCACCGCGGCATCCGCCTGCCCGACGCGCTGGCGCGAGCTGACGGTCGCGAGCGCGATGCTCAGGTCGGCGTCGGCCTGCTGCAGCTTGGCGCGGTAATCACGATCGTCGAGCACCACCAGCGTGTCGCCGGCCTGCACGGGCTGGTTCTCGCGGATCCCCACGCTCAGCACGTAGCCGCCCACTTTGGGCAGCACCGGCAGGATGTGGCCGTCCACCTGTGCGTTGTCGGTCGAGACGTGCGAGCGCGCCCAGATGAGCTTGCGCACGCCGCCCGCGATGAGCGCGAGCAGCGCCACGCCCAGCACGATGAATACGATGCGGCGACTCCTCCCTTTTGCGGGCGTTGCCTTGCCGTTTTCGGATGCCACCGGCTCCACCCGGGAGCTCCGCGGCCTGACTTCAGGTTCCATCGTCGTCGCCATGTCCGTTGCCTTCCACCGTATGAGTTAGTGCAGCATCCGCGCGACACCCACGGCCCGCGCCAACGCCACCCGCGCCACCGCCGCGGCGTAGCGGGTGTCGATATCCGCGTCCCGCGCCCGGATCAGTGAGACCTGGGCTTCGATCACTTCGATGTTCCCCGCGACGCCCGCTTTGAACCGTTCGCGCGCCTGATTCAACTCGTCGTGCGCCAGGCGCAGCCGTTCACTCGCGATGGCCTGCTGCTCCCCCGCCGACGCCAGGTCGAGCCGCGCGGCGTCGACGTCCGCGGCGATCTGGCGCCGGAGCTCTTCGTTGCGCAGCTCCGTCCCTTGCACCACCAATTCCTGCTCGGCGCGACGGCCCTCGCGGCGAAATCCGTCGAGGATCGGGACCGTGATCTGCACGGCCACCATGCGCGTCGCCGTCCCATCCAGCGGCGCGAGACCGCTCGTCCCGTAGCCGGCCGCGAGATCCAGCCGGGGCAGCCGCTCGGCCGATATGGCCTGGGCCGCCTGCCGGGCCGCGCGCACGCGCGCGTTCCCGGCCGCGAGATCGGGTCGACGTTCCAGGGCCCCGCTCACCTGGGCGTCCCGGCCGTCCGGGAGATCGGCCTGGGCCAGCGACGGGCCGAGCGTGTCGGTCAGCTCGATCGGCGCATCCGGCGCCAACCCGAGACTCCGGGCCAGATCGATCCGCGTCCGTCGCTGATCGTTGCGGGCCACGAGCAAGGCGCCCATGGCCGCCACGAGCTGGGTCTGCGCGCGGGTCACGTCGATCTGCGTGCCGACTTCGGCATCCTTTTGCGCCTGTGCCAGCCGCACCAGCTCGGCCGCGAGGGAAGAGTCGGCGCGGCGAGCGGCCACCTGCGCATCGGCGCGCACGCCACGGAGATAGGCGAGGCCCGCCAACTGCCCGGCCGATTCGCTCGTCAGGTCGCTGTCCGCTTGGGCGCCCGTGACCTGCGTGCGCGCGGCGCGGATCCGGTCCCGAGCCGCGAAATCGAACAGGGTCTGGGTCAAACGCAGCCGCCCGTCGTACAGATCGAAGGGGCCGAGCACCCTGGGTAGCGGGAACTGCGACGACGAGAAGCCGAATGCCTGCGGGTTGAGTGTCTGGCTGACCCAGCTGCCCGTCGCCGACAGATCCGGCAGCAGCGAGGCGCGGGTTTGCCGGACGCGGGCGCGTGCCTGGTCGACCTGGTTTCCGGCCAGCCGCACCGATGGCGCGGTCCCGGCGGCACGGCTGATCGCCTCGGCGAATGACAGCCGCAGCGGCGTGTCGGGGGCGGGCGACTGGGCGACCGCGCTGCCGGCTGCCAGCGCGAGGCCAATGGCAGCGGCTATGACCGGTCTACTGTTTCGCGATTCCATGGAGATAAAGCTCGATATGAGTGTCGAGATAGGTCCGCACGTCGAATCCTTCGGGCATGCAGGCGGCGAACGCACGCTGGGCCACAATGGCGTGCATCAGCGGAGAGAGGGCGAGCTTCGTGGCGGCACGCAGGTCGACGGGGCGAAACTCCCCGTTCTGGATCCCGCGCTCGATCACGCCGGCCAGCAGCCGGTGCCCACGCGTGACGACCTCGCCGTAATAGAAGCGGGCGAGCTGCGGGAAGTTGGCCGCTTCGGCCATCATCAGCTTCGGAATGCCGGCCAGCGAGGTCTCGTAGACCAGGCGCCAGTACTCGCGGATCAGACGCTCGAGCAAGTCGCGCGCGCTGCCCTCGAATGATTGGGCGATCGACTCGCCCTGGGCGATGACGGGGACGATGGTCTGCCGGATCACGGCCCGGAACAGGGCTTCCTTGCTTTCGAAGTAGAGGTAGACGGTGCCTTTGGTGACCCCGGCCCGCCGGGCCACGTCGGCGAGCCGCGTGGCGGCGAAGCCGCGCTCCACGAATTCCTCGAGGGCGGCGGCGACGATCTCTTCGGGACGGGCGTCCTTGCGACGCTGCCAGCGGGGCTGCCTGGCCCGTGCGGTGGGTTTTCTCGTTGTGGCCGTGCGACTTGGCATGGGTCCTGGCTCCTGAGTTACTTACTGAACGGTCAGTAAGTTACTCGGGTTCCCGGCCCGCTGTCAACCTCGCGCTACTTGCCCCTACCGACCTGCCCCAGCAGCTCGTGGACTGTCCTCACGAGTTCAGACTGATCGAACGGCTTCAGGAGGGTGCGGGAAGCCCCGAGGGCTGCGCGTGCTCCCGCAAATCCAAACTCCCCGATTGATCGCCGCCCGAGATGACGATGATCTTCACGCCGGTGAATTCGCGGCGCAACTGAACGATCGTTGCTAGCCCGTCCCGCTCGGGCATGAAGATGTCCGTGATGACGAGGTCGGGGCCACGGTCGCGGTACAGCCGAATGCCGGCCGCGCCGTCATCCGCTTCGAACACGGTGTGCCCGGCGCGATGAGAACAAATCTGGACCGACGAAACCAAGTGCTCCGCGCGGAAGTGCGACAGGTCAACCCGGGTTGAGTGCCGCTTTCACGTTCGCGAGGAGCGTCTCGCGCTCGATCGGCTTCCGAAGAAAACCGAGGGCTCCTCCGGCGCGAGCCTCAATTTCGAGCTCGGGCTCTTGCAGCACGGTAACTACGATCACGGGAATGTGTTTGGTCGGGCCAGTCCTGACCAGGCGCTTTAGCAGCGGCAGCCCGCCCCCGGCCGGCATCGCGATGTCGAGGAGGATCAACCTCGGCCTGTCGCGACGCGCCATGATAAAGCCCTGGACCGGATCGTGCGCGACCGCACTCGAATACCCGGCTGCCGCGAGATGCGCCTCGACCAGGGCAGTGAACTGGCGATCGTCGTCGATGATCAGGACCGCCGCCCTCCCCCTCACAAATATGTCTTCCCGCATCTTGCACCCAAATCCGTCGCCAGCGTGGGGTGACACCCGGAATGCCACTGGACCACCTCGGCGACTTGTGCCGCTGCTCAGGCACCTCAACCCGGGGTCCTGGGTCGTCCTGAAGTGTGAAGATGAACTACCAGCCAACGTCCACCGCGCCGCTCAAGAATGGCCGTCCGCCACCAGTATTGCCACCACTTCAATTGGTGAGCGCTTGGCGAAGGTACCTATAACGCATATGAACGCAATGGAACGCCTGATGGGCGAGCTAAGACATCAAGTAAACATTCATGCCGTTCTTTTGGATTGGCGTCGTGCCAAGGGCCAACCTGGAGGCCAGGCCCGCCCGACTCTACCGGCTACGACTCCTGCGACGGACTACCGGGGCTGGCCTCTCCAAGTAGCTCGTGGACTATCTTGATAAGTTCGGCCTTATCGAACGGCTTGCGCAGCGTGCGGGAAGCCCCGAGAACTGCCGCGTGCTCCCGCAAGTCCAAACTCCCCGATTGATCGCCGCCCGAGATGGCGATGATCTTCACCCCGGTGAACTCGCGGCGCAACTGAACGATCGTTTGCAGCCCGTCCCGCTCGGGCATGAAGATGTCCGTGATGACGAGGTCGGGGCCATGCTCGCGGTACAGCCGAATGCCGGCCGCGCCGTCGTCCGCTTCGAACACGGTGTGGCCGGCGCGCTCGAGGGCGCGGCTCAAGACGTCTCTGAGTTTCCTATCGTCGTCAATCACGAGGATTCGGGCCATCCTGGCTCCCCTCCGGGGCTACGAGGCGGGAGGCGCGTCGAGCACCTCGCGCACTTTCCGCGCCAGAGCGTCTGGAGTGAACGGTTTCTGGAGGAACTTCACGCCCGCCTGAAGCACTCCATGACGCACGATCGCGTCGTCGGTGTACCCTGAGGTATACAGCACCTTCAGGCTCGGCCGCGCCGCAGCCAGCTGCTCGGCGAACTGCCGCCCGCTCATCCCCGGCATGACCACGTCCGTGACCACCAAATGGATGGGGCCAGGGTGTTCGGCGGCGAGACGGAGCGCGGCCGCGCCGTCCGACGCCTCGAGGACGGTGTAACCCTGCCGCTCGAGCGTGTGGCGCGCCACGGCGCGCACGGCCGCCACGTCCTCGACCACCAGCACGGTTTCGACGCCGCGCAACGACTCCGTGGCCACCTCAGGCGCCGCCACACCCTGGACGGGCTCGTCCACCCGCGGCAGGTAGATCTTAAACGTCGTCCCGTGGCCGGGCTCGCTGTACACCCAAATGAAGCCGCCGCTCTGCTTGATGACCCCGTAGACGGTGGCGAGACCGAGGCCCGTGCCCTTGCCCGCCTCCTTCGTGGTGAAGAACGGCTCGAAGATCTGGGCTTTGGTCGTCTCGTCCATCCCGACGCCGGTGTCGCTCACCGCCAACAGCACATAGCGACCCGGACGACCTGCAGCATGATGCCGCAGATAGGCCTCGTCCATTTCGACGTTTGCCGTCTCGATCGTGAGCCTGCCCGCGTCCGGCATGGCATCACGGGCATTGACCGCCAGGTTCATGATCACCTGCTCGAGCTGCCCCGGGTCGGCCCGGACCGTGCCCAACTGTGGCGCGAGCACCGTTACGACTTGGATATCCTCACCGATCATTCGCTTGAGAAGGCTCTCCGCCTTGGTCACGACGTCGTTCAGGTCGAGTATCTGGGGCTCGAGCACTTGCTGCCGGCTGAAGGCGAGCAGTTGCCGCGTGAGAGCGGCAGCGCTGACGCCGGCCTTCCGAATCTCGTCGACATCCCCTCGCCGAGGGTCCGCGGGATCGAGATCCTCCAGGAGAAATTCCGAGTAGCTGTTGATGACCGTGAGCAGGTTGTTGAAATCGTGCGCCACCCCTCCGGCCAGCCGCCCGACCGCCTCCATCTTCTGTGCCTGGTGGAACTGCTGTTCGAGCCGCCGCTGCTCGGTGACGTCACGCGAGATGCCGTCGACTCGGCTCACACCACCACCTCCGTCGCTGACCGGCACGAGGGTCGTCTGAATCCAGCGCACCGACTCGTCGCGGTGGCGGAAGCGGTATTCGACGGTCTGGGACTGCCCCGTCGCCACCGCCTGCACCCGGCCGGCCCGGAGCCTTGACTGGTCCTCCGAAGACACCCGCCCGAACCAGACGCTGGTGTCGGCAAGCACCTCTTCCGCCTCATAGCCGAACACATGTGCCGTGGCCGGCGAGATGTAGTGGACCTGGCCGCCGTCGGGACTCATGCTGAATAGCACGTCCGGCACCGAGCTGAGCACGCTGCGGAGGCGCTCCTCCAGTGATCCGGCGTAGCGCGCCAATTCCGCTTGCGCCGCGTTCAGCTCCTCCTCGCGCCGCCGCAGGTCCCGGTTCTGGCGCACCGCGTCCTCGAACGTCGAGATCAGCAGATCGAGGATCTGCTCGCGCTCGGACGTGATCGTGAACTCCCGCCCCAGGAAGAACACCCGCACGCCCATGCGGAGCCTCGCATGCGCCCGCTTCTCCCGCGTCGTGAGCAGCAACTGCAACCGGTCGAGCAGCAGTGCGGGCTCGACGCCTTTGGTGAAAAAGTTGTCCGCGCCGCACTCGAGCCCGCGGATGATATCCAGCGGGTCGGAGAGGCTCGTCAGCAGCACCACCGGGGGCCCATTGCGTCTCCCGGCCTTGATGCGTCGACACAGCTCGTAACCGTCCACGGCTCCCGGCATGACCACGTCGCTGATGACGACGTCAAACTCAGCGGTGGCGAACTGGGCGAGGCCGGCGTCGCCGCTTGCGGCTACCGTGACCTCGTAGCCCGCCTCGGCGAGCCGCACGCGGAGCGCTTCGGCCTGGGTGGGGCTGTCTTCGACGACCAAGATGCGCCGCTTTCCTTGAGGCTCGGGCGCGTCCCGGCGCCGCTTCGTTTTATCGTTCGCAGCTCGAGTCATGTCGCTTTGAGCTCTGTCCCCTCCTGGACGTTCCCCGACGATCCGGGCAGCGCAATATAGAACGTGGCGCCCTTTCCCAGCTCCGACTCGGCCCAGATACTCCCCCCGTGCTTGCGGATGATGCGCTGCACCGTCGCCAAGCCGACACCGGTTCCCTCGAACTCGTCCTCCCGGTGCAAGCGCTGAAACACGCCGAACAGCCTGTCGGCGTGCTTCATGTCGAAGCCGGCGCCGTTGTCGTGCACAAAGATCACCGTCTGCCCCGCCCTCGACTGCTGGGCCACCTGGATGACCGCGGGGTCTCGACCGCGGGTGAACTTGACCGCGTTGGACAGCAGGTTCGCGAGCACGGATTCCATCAGCTCAGGGTCACAGGTCACCTGGGGCAGGGGGCCGACCTGCCACGTGATGTTCCGACCACGGGTCTGCGATTCCAGCTCGACCAGCGCCGCGTCCACGAGCGGCCGCAGCTGCGTGAGCTGGGGATGAAGGTCTCTGCGCCCCATGCGTCCCAAGTTCAGCAACTCATCCACCATGCGCTTCATGTGCCGGGCCGCCTCATGAATGTGGCCGACATACTTGAGCACCGTGGGATCCAGGTGGGTGGAAAACTTGTCCAGCAGCAGTTGGGAGAACCCGTCGACTTGCCCTAACGGCGTGCGGAGATCGTGTGAGATTGAGTAGGTAAACTCCTCCAGCTCCTTGTTGGTTGCTTCGAGCGCCTCTTCCTGCTGCCGCAGCTCCCGGTTTTGGCGCACCGCCTCCTCGAACGTCGAGATCAGGAGATCGAGGATCTGCTCGCGCTCCGACGTGATCGTGAACTCACGCCCCAGGAAGAAGACCTTGACGCCCATGCGAACCTTCGCTCGCGCCCGCGTCTCCTTCGTGTTGAGCAGCAGCTCTAACCGTTCGAGCAGCAGCCCGGGCTCGACTCCTTTGGTGAAGAAGTTGTCAGCGCCACTTTCCAGCCCGCGGATGATATCGAGCGGGTCGGAGAGACTCGTCAGCAGCACCACCGGTGTCTCCCGCCGTTTCCCCGCCTTGATGCGCCGGCATAGCTCGTAGCCGTCCACTGCCCCCGGCATGAGGATGTCACTGATTACGACGTCGAACTCGCCCGCCTCGAACTGGGCGATGCCATCCTCGCCGCTGGAGGCTACCGTGACCTGGTAGCCGGCATCCGCGAGCAGCGCGCGCACCGCCTCAGCCTGGGTGGCGCTGTCTTCAACGACGAGAACGCCCTTCGGCATGACTCCCTCCTGCGACGAGTTCCGCCAGGCGCCGTGCCACGTCATCGACCGCGAGCACCGCGTCGACGACACCCGCCGCGACCGCTTCTCCTGGCATACCATAGACGACGGAGCTCGCCTCGTCCTGGGCGAGGATGCGCCCCCCTGCCGCCTTCACGGCCTTCAACCCTGCGACGCCGTCGCTCCCCATACCCGTAAGGATGACGGCCGCGACCGACGCTCCATAAGCCTGCGCGGCGGACGCGAAGAGATAGGTCCCGGAAGGACGGAACCCGTTCACCGGCGGCGCGTCCGCCACCGCCACCCGGCCGTCGGGACTCACCCCCAACTGCCGGTCGTCCGGCGCGAGGAAGACCGTCCGCTTGAGCAGCGGCTCGCCGTGCTCGGCCACCTTGACGCGCAGGCTGCTGCTCGCGCTCAGCCAGTCGGCGAGTCCTGCCACGAACCCCGTCGCGATGTGCTGCACCACGAGGATCGGCGCTGCAAAATCCCCGGGAAGCGCAGAGAGGATGCGCTGCACGGCCGCGGGTCCTCCGGTGGAAGCCGCCACGGCGACCAGTCGGACAGGGGCACCCGAAGCCAACTGGCGGGCCGACACCGGTCGAACCGCCTGCGTCTGGGACGCCCAACGGCGTACCACCTTCACACGGGCCATGGCCTTCGCCATCGCCACCAGCTCCTCCCGGCGTCCATCGAATCGCGTGGACTGCGGATTGTCGGGCTTCGCGATCACCATCAGCGCGCCCGCCCGGATTGCGTTCAAGGAAAGCTCCACCTCCCGCCCGCTGGCACTCGAGGAGACGATGAGGATCGGCGTAGGGGCCTGGACCATGATCTCCTTGGTCGCCGAAAAGCCATCCATGACCGGCATATGGATGTCCATCGTGACGAGATCGGGTTTGAGCCGGGTCGCGAGCTCGACCGCCTCAGCGCCGGTCTTCGCCTGCCCAACCACCCGGAGCTCCGGGTCACTTTCCAGGATCTCGACCAGCAGCTCGCGTACGGTGAGCGAGTCCTCGGCGACCACGACGCGGATCACTGACTCCTCCCTTACCCGACCAGCTGGCTGATGGTGTCTAGGAGGTTTTGTTGGTCGAAGCTCGACTTCCCGATGTAGGCGTCCGCGCCGACCTCGAGCCCCCGAGCCCGATGCTCCTGGGTTTCGAGCGCGGTGACCAGCACGACCGGCAACTCCTTGAACCGCTTGGAGGTGCGGATCGCCTCGCAGAGCGCAAACCCGTCCATCCGGGGCATCTCGATGTCGGCGACGACGAGGTCGCAGCCGTGCTCCTGCAGCACCTTCCACCCGTCGGCCCCGTCCACCGCGGTGCGCACCTCGTACCCGGCGGCTTCGAGGATGCTTTGCTCCAGCGTCCGTGTCGTAATGGAATCGTCCACCACGAGGATGCGCCGCTGGGCGCGCCCCGCCGGTTTGGCTTCGGCGATAGCGACCCCGGGCCCCGTACCGAGGCCGAGTCCCGCCCCCACGATCGCGACGGGATTCACGACGAGCGCCACGCGACCCGTGCCGAGGATGGCCGCGCCACTCAGGTGGAGGAGCGGTTTCCGCCCACGCTCGATCGGACGCAGCACCACCTCCTGCTCGGCGACGAGCTCATCCACGGCGATGGCCAGCCGCCGCTCACCGGCGCGTAGCAAGACAACCGGCACGGGGCCGGTCACGGGCCGCTCGACCAGCGGAGGAAGGAGCCGCGCCATCGCGACCAGCGGCACCGGAGCCTCCGGAGTGGCGATCACGTCGCGACCCTCGGCATGTTTGATCTCCTCCGGCCGCACGCGCAGCAGCCGCTCGACGTTGGACGTTGGGACAGCGAGGAGCTGGGAACCCACGGCGGTCAGCAAGGCCCGGATGGTGGCGAGGGTTGGCGGGCACTCCATCGTGAAGGTCGTACCGCCGCCCGGCACCCAACGGACGTCCACGCTCCCACGAATCCGCTCGACCGCCGCCCGCACGACATCGAGGCCCACGCCACGGCCGGAAATCGCCGTGGCCTCGGCTCGCGTCGACACGCCACCTTCGAACAGGGTGCGGGCGAGGTCGCCGTCATCGCGAGGAACCGGCAGCCCGCGCCGCTCGAGCTGGGCGCGGACGGCCGGCACGTCCAATCCCGCGCCGTCGTCGGAAACAGTAACTGTGAGCCGGTCGCCCGTGAGCGCCGCCATCACCGTGACCTTGCCCCGCCCAGGCTTTCCACCCCGCTCGCGTTCCGCTGGCGGCTCGATCCCGTGATCCACCGCATTCCGGACCAGGTGCAGGAGCGCTTCACGCAAGCCCTCCAACACCGCGCGATCCACTTCGACTGCTCCGCCGAGGACCTCTAGGTCCATCATCTTTCCGGCGGTGGTGGCGAGGTCGCGCACCACACGGGGGAGCGCCTCGCACGCCTCTGAGAAGGGACGCATCCGAAGCCGGCGGACGCGGTCGGCGACGTCGTCGGTGGCCTGGCCGAGGACCCGCGCATCGTCCGCCGCGCCGGCGACCAGCCGCCCCGCATCGTGAAGGACGCCGCGGAGGTTCTCCTCCATCCCTCTGACCGCTTGGACCAGGGCGGATGGCGCACTCGACTGCTCGAGCGCCAGGCGGAGGCGCCGGCCAGTGCGGCTCCACTCCGTCGCCGAGCGGGCGACCACGTCATGGAGCGCTTGCAACTCCGCCGGGCGACTCGCGACGCGGGCGCCGGTGACGAGCAGCTGTCCCGTTGCCGCCAACAACGCGTCGAGCTTCTCCGCCTCGACTCGCACCTGGCCGTCGCCGCGCTCGCCGCCGGGTGGCGGGCTCGGAGCGGGAATGCCCGCCGCGGCTGTCGGCCCCGTTCCCGTCCCTCGGCGTTGCACCCGCTCGCGCCATGCGGCGACTGGTGAGCCGGCGAGTTCCTGCCCGACCTTGAGCCGCTTGCCCGCGTCGCTGAGAGCATCTGCAGCGGAGAACAGCAAGGCGAACTCCGCCGATCCCAGCACGAGTTTTCCGTCGCGAGCGTCTGCCAGGAGGGTCTCCAGCGCGTGACACGCCTGCTCGACCGGCGGCACGCCGGCCGCGCGGGCCGCGCCCTTGAGCGTGTGAGCAACCCGGAAGAGGGACTTCAGGCGTTCGGCGTCGGCCGGCGCGGCTTCGAGCGCCAGCAGGTCGGCGTTCATGGCGCGGACCTGCTCCTCGAGCTCCGCCGTGAAGGTCGCCAGCAGCCGCCCGGCCAGCTGGTCCTTGTTCATCTCGCCGCCAGCCGCGCCTGCGCGTGCCGGTTCCCGCCCACGAGGGCCAGGAGCTTGGTCCCCAGGGCATTCAGGTCCTGGGCCGCGCGCTCGGCTTGCTTAGTCGAGGCCAGGTTCTGCTGCGTCGCTTCGTGAATGTTGCCCATGGCCTGCCGTACCTGCGTCATCCCTGCGGCCTGCTGGCCCGCGGAGGCGACGATCTGCGCAGCAGCCTGCGCGGCCTCCCCCACAGCGTCGGTTAGGGCTCGAATCGTTTCGCCAGCCTCGGTCACCTGTTTGGACGTGGCCGCCACCTGTTTCGTGCCCTGCTCCGTCGTCATCACGGCCTGCTCCGCGATGTCGTTCACGGTCGCGATGATCTCGCCGATCGCTTGCGCCTGCTCGGCTAACGCCAAAATGCTCTCGGCTACCGCCTCCACCTGCTCGCGTACCGCGGACA
>Ga0187893_10005393_pt1 | contig 22986 bp, 13 predicted proteins | sample MA1701074metaG_FD_139574 | JGI IMG/M metagenome (GOLD analysis project Ga0187893, IMG submission 139574) | White microbial mat communities from a basaltic lava cave in the Kipuka Kanohina Cave System on the Island of Hawaii, USA - MA170107-4 metaG ...
ATTTATAGCCCGTGAATACCCCGAGGACCTGATCCGCCGTTCGGTGGAGCGGTACCCCGTAGGGGTTCAATATTTATAGCCCGTGAATACCCCGAGGACCTGATCCGCCGTTCGGTGGAGCGGAACTGAAGTCGTGGCATTGGTTCTTACAGGCGGAGAAGAATATGAAGTAAAGTCGCCGCTCAAGTTAGCAATTGGTCTAGATATGGTTGAATCAACTTCTTATCCAACAACTTATGTTCGAACTGATTCTCATAAGTTCGCAGACACTGGTAACACGATTTATCACAGCGACAATTGTCGAGGAGTTCGCGGGCCCCGCCGACAATCTCATCGATCTTCGCGAACGCTTTGCGGACATATCCCGATCCACCTGAGGCATCATCGAACAACACCAATTGCCGCTGTGGACGCTCATTAGCTTTGCTAACAGTTCTTATGAAGCCGCCGATCTCATCGTCTTCAGCAGATACAACCGATGCCGCAGCTTGAATAATTGCTGACTTCAGGCTCGCGTAGAACTCTTCCGACACTGGATACTCTTCCGGAATCTCTTCGAAGTTAAGAATCAGGGCGTCCGTTCGGAATCGATAGCCCAGATGGTAACTCTCTGCATTCCCGCCGCACAGTTGCTTTCGATTGTGGAGCATCTTGTGATCCTCAAATGCCGTCTTACTCTTCGGCATTTGCCAGTGCCCACACCGGCGACAGATCCTAAAACCATGGCCTGCTTCTTCGATTAGCCCAGTGTTGGTCACCAACACCTCAGCTCGTCGACAGAAATCGGTCGAAACGCCCCGAGTAGTTTTTCTCTCACCTTTACCCGAGGATGCGAGCAAGAAGACGCGGCTTCCGTAAAACGCTCGCTGACGATACTCCTCATCCGCACCGATTGATTCCGCCCGTTCCGCAACGAAAGACAAGGGAAACATCAATGGGATTCGCTGCGGCATTAGTTCTGATTCACAATAGGGACAGGTGAGCCTCGCAAGATCCAGCGACAAATAATCACAACTTGAACAAAGGCGATACGACTGATCCAGATCGGGAACGGGAGACCGATGGAAATCGAGACCAATGACCTGATACTTGCGCTTGTCCATGTAAACAGTATTGCCAGGCGCGTACTCCTTCAGCGCGACACTCATGCTGCGTAGCACAGGACGTTTCACTTCGTCCTTGGCGATCAGGCGTGCCGTGTCAGATGGAAAGGCATAGGAAGGAAGAAAACCACGGTCTGATAAGTAAGCGAGCGGATAAGCGCCATCAACTTGATCGAGCAGCTTGTATAGATGCATTTCGCGTTCACTCAAAGCCGCTGCCTCTCGTGGCTTCTGGCGAGCGATCTTTGCTTTTTCTATGCTGATGTTCAGCACTTCAGTGAATAGCGCATCGCGTTCGACCAACCAGGGCTGAAATGCCGCAATCAGATTCCTGTAGAAGCCGTCGATGATGCGCTCGACCTCGTTTTTATTAAGCCAGGTCAAGGCCTCGCGCTTCGTTTCGTTCTCCTTGTCCTTATTGAAAGCCTTCAACACCGACGCGACTATGGTCTCTCGCCGCGAAGCCACTTCCTTTTCCAGCTCAGGCAGCGCGAACTCTTCTTCGCCCTCAGTAAAATGTTCGCCGAGCTTTGACTTGAACTGAAAATCAAGCTTCTCCAGAATCAGCGAATTGATTTGGCGCCGCAGGATGAATTCGTTTTCGACGCGAAAGTCCGGCGGCTCGATTTCGCCGGAAATCATTTCGCTCGGCCGATCGTAGAAGTACGTGTCATGGGCGCGCGCCAGGGCGAACGTATTAATCAACGCAATGCGTTCTTTTCTTCCCGCGCGGCCCGAGCGTTGCGCATAATTGGAAGGCGCCGGCGGAATGTTCCGCATAAACACGCTAGGCAAGTCACCGATATCAACGCCCATTTCCATCGTCGGAGTGCAGACCAGAACGTCTGATTTTCCGGTCTTGAATGAGCGTTCAATCTCTATCCGGCGGGCGCCAGAGAGTTGGGCCGAGTGTTCATTAGAGATCATCCGAAAGGGTTCGCGATGCGTATAAGTATCGACATAGTAGTTTGTATCCGCCTCCGCGAGATGAGAAACAAGACTTCCCTCACAACGCCAACGTGGACACACCCCCCGCACGTTATGAGTGGTGACGCTGCGACATTTGTTGCAGCGATAGAGTTCACGAGGAACGGTGAGCATGACTCGGTTATGGTTCACCATCCAAACCCGATGAGACGAAGACTCAGTTCCCACCTCTTGTTCGACCAGGAATCCTTCTTTCGTCAGCCACTCGACCAGGTCGCTCAAGACACTGCGAGCCTGATCTCTGTCGAAGAATATCTTGCCGATGAAATTCAACAGTGAAGTCTCGCCGCCGGAGGCTGAGAAAAATCCGTAAGTGCGGAACGGCTTTCCATCCGACGAAAGCTTCCGCGCCAAAAAACCCACGGGAAGTATCGATCGGCCAAACACGCCTTCGCGTCCATTGAGCGGTTTCAAAAGAAGCTGGTGTGAGAACGCGCGCTTCCAACGCATCTCATCGAGCACGGCCGCAAGCAGATCGAATAGTTCGGCTTCGGTCAGTCCCAGCTTCTTTGCCGTGGCCGCGTGTTCGCTTACCACTTGCCGGAGCGTTTGTTCGCCTTTGAAGTACTCAACGCCTAACAGCCCAAGCCCTTCCAAACTCACCCGCCGCGCGCCGGGCCGCGCGATCTCCGCCAGCAGCGACATTTGAATATCGACGTACTCCTGCGCCACGTCATCGGGATTCTCTGGCTTCTTAACTTCGTAGATCTTTCTCCCGTCAGCTTCCCGCACCGCCTTTGGCGAATAGATCTCGTACCGCATTCTTTGCTCGTACATCAGCGATTGTAGTTTTTCGAAACTCACCGGCGTCTGTTTATCGTCGCCGCCGCGCAAAACCTGATAGATCAACTGGCGGCCCACGAACTGGGCGTGTTTGTTTCCGAGATAAGCAGCCTGAAAAGCCGTGTCCTGCCGGTTGTCGCAAAACATCAGCAAGCGGCGCTGTTCCGGCGTGAGATATTGAAAGATGCTCTCGACCAGAATATTGATACTCACCATAGTTGCCGAACGCAGCGGCGTGACCACTTCCAGGCCGCCGCCATAGACACTGTCGCAAGCGGGGCACTTGTGGATGGGCCCGAGATAGGTTTCAGGTTCGGTGATCGATCGCGCGTCTTCCCGAACTTTCTCGCGCTCTCCACAATCACATGTAGCGAGCCGATTCAGATACATCATTCCGCAGGCCGGACAGTAGCGAGCGCCGACTTGTTGTGCGTGAGGTTCCTCCGCGTCGATCTCTTCCGCTTCGTCCTCTTCGATGTAGTCGTGTAGCTCGTAAGTAAAATGAACGGGGTTCTCTTGATTGAGGCCCTCGTCCATTAGTTTGAAAGATTCGGGCAGTTCGGCATGTTTCTTTTTCTTTGTTCGTTTGGCGCTGACGAATGGTTCGAGGTCGACACCGTCAGGATAGGCACGATAGAAATCCTGGCCGCAGCTGCGACAAATCTCAGCCGGCAGACACCGCGCATGGCAGAGCTCACACGCGTCCATGAACTCGGCGTATACCTTGCCGCACGATCGGTTCGTACAGCGATAGAAGCCTTGCAAACCGCGCCAGAAAACGTGCACTTTCGGGCGAATCAGGGGCTGACCATCAACTTTCGCGCGCGCGCCGAGCAAAAGATATGTTTCTACTTCCCGCTTCAGAAGGTGCTCCGGAGCATCCGCCCGTAAACCTTTCGAGTCACTCTCTGGAGTTTTCTCAGCGCTTTCGGCTGCGGCCTGTCGAGCCTCGTGCGGCGTGATCCCAGTCCTCAGGAAGCCTGTAACTTCATCGATTGAACAGGGCTCGACCAAAACAGTCTCGATGGCTCGGAAGAGTTCATTTCGCGAAAGTATCTGTCCGAGAAACTCCGCTACCGGATCATCAGTTCTGCTTGCAGTGTCCAATATGGCGGCGACTGCATTGTCGGCAGCAATGTGCTTGCGACAGAATTTCTGAACTGATTCGAGGTTTGTGAGATCTCCCAAAAATTTGAGGTCACTCTCTTCAATTGTCGGAGCAGACGGCAAGTAACCGTCTTGGAGGGGCAGCAGCTCTTGATAGCTTTCTGTCCGCACATTTTCAGGCGCAAATGTTTCGCCGAATAACTCCGAAGCAAAAGCCGCGACCGGTTCGGTTGAATGTCCTTTGACGGTCGCGCTGGTGCCGATGCAGACGAGATCGCCATCGAGTTTGCGTGTGTGCTCTTTTAATCTTCGTATCAGACAAGCCACTTCGATGCCGCGCGCGCCGTGGTACGTGTGTACTTCGTCGAGCACCAGGAAGCGCAGCCGCTCGTCAAAAAGCACGCGGTCGAGTTTTCGCAGCAGCAGGTACTCGAGCATCGAGTAATTCGTCAGCAGAATGTTCGGCAGCGTTCTTGGGTGGCGGATCTGATAGCGATACCAGATAGCTTCGGCGGGCAAACGATCCGGCCGCAGCTCTTTGCCGGACTTTTGTGCCTCAGTTTCGTCTTCGGGAGTGTCGCCGGTGTAGCGGGCGAAGGTAACTCCGGTGCCGGCCAGATATTTCGCAAAACGATCGTATTGATCGTTTGCCAGCGCGTTCATCGGATAGAGTATGAGCGCCTTGATGCCCGGACCCGGCTTTTGCAGGCAATGATTGAGGATTGGAATAAAGAAGGCTTCGGTTTTACCTGAGCCGGTGCCGCTGGAAATGATCGTGTTCTCTCCTGCGAGGATTTGCTCGACCGCCCGCTGCTGATGAGTATAAAGCCGCCATTCACCGAAGGGAGGATGACGAGTGCCATGCTCATCCGTGTACTCGCCCGCAGTTAGCAGGTCTGAGTGCAGCTTCAGTTCGCTGCTTTCAGCTAGCGTCTTTTCTGAGAGTTCGTAGGGTCGCTGAAGTGAGAGATAAGGCCCTCGCCAAAGGAGATTTTCCTCGTCAATGTGCGCATGGGCTTGCTCGCGGAGATTAACATCGATGATAGGGAACGCCGTCTTGATGTAACTCTTGTAATTCGCCTTGACGCGTTCAACTATGTCGAGGGGTTGCATTACTCACTGCTCGCTGCCGTTGGAAACAAGAGATCGCTAACTGCCGCGTCGAGTGTAAAAATCAGTCTGAGAAGGTCCATATCTACCGTACTGCCGCCCTTGCGAATCTCAATGAATTTGCTCTCAGTCAATTGGTCGTAACGGACTATCTCCTCCGTTATCTCGATGATCTGCTTAATAGGCGACGACGCTTCAAGTTTATATCCTGTTCGGACGTTCTGAATATTTGTTAGTTCTGTATTAATTGACACTGGTAATGGAATCGAGTTAAAGAGCTTTACGGAAATGTCGACGCCGATACCTCTTCGCTTTCCTCTGGATAAATAGTCTTGAATCGGCTTTGAATTAAGATATCCCAGCCAAAAATTTCTCGCGAGTTTGTTATGAACCGGCAAGCAGAGTATCGACTCACCAACAGCGCAGTCGGATTCTGAAAAACAAGCGAAAGGTAATTGAACCATTCGCGGAATTAAGACTTTAGGCCCGTACACGTAACGTCTGTTACGTGGCCAATGAAGATGAAACCACTCGCGTCGGCCCTGTCTTGTTTCTCGCCTTTGCAGCATCACGAACTTGTATTTCTCAAGATGCGCGATTAACGCTGGAATCTCGCGTTCATCATCAACAGTCTGAGGCGAACTATAGATCATTGATTTATTAGTTTGCGAGACGCCTAGGTCTGCAAACGGCACCAAATGATTTTGCTCGACGAACGGCACAAGTATTTTTCTTTCGGTTGTGGTGAGTGGCAGATTGCTGAATTTGTCTTTCTCGCAAACAAATACGCCGTCGCCAATTGCTATCTGATGCGTTTCAAGATGTACCGCCAGGTTGAGTCCTTCAGCAACAGCCGTTCTCTTTGCCGATCGGGCGGACAAAGTTTCGGGGCCTGGTGTAATTCCTTCTCCGACATCCACATCAGCTTTATTAACTGAAATCCAGTCGCCTGGCGTCGCTACTAAATCCTCGTGGGACGAGAGCGTAATCTCTCCTCGAGAATCGAATAGAGATGGGCGATCTATCTTGCTGAAGTATCGTTCAAGATCGTCTGCAGCTAGAGCACTCGCGATCTGTGCGGCGGACGGATACGGTTCCTGAAGCTGAAACAGTGAAGCGCTGCCGCCGGGATTATTCGTTTCGAGAAAATATATCGCGTATTGGCCCGCTGATTCTTCGAAGATCTGGAACTTCGCGAAATCAACCAACAGGTGGAGGTAAGACATGGACTGCATCTCAGAACGCAAAATTGTGGCACCGTCAGCTTGCGTCCAATAGCTCGTTGTAATGAAACTGTTTCTTCCACCCCTTCGAACAAGCTTCAGTGCAACGTGGGTGAAGAAATACCAGTAATCCATCTTTCCGCGATAATAAACCCGACCGATTGGAGAAGGTTTGAGTAGATCGAATAGATCTTTTGCGTCTTTTTCTCGCTTGTAGGGCGGATTGCCAATGCTTACATCAAAGCCGGAATTGTCTTTTGATCGTCCGTACTCGTCGAAAAAGACTTCAGGAAATTCTAGTTGCCAGTGGAATGCATTGCGTTCACGCGCGATTGGAGAATTCCGACTTTGCCACAACCCAAATTGCGATAAGAGCGCCGTGTAGTCTTCCCCCGGTTCGCCAAAATGAATTCCCACCCAGACATCTGCAAGGTTTCTGAATGGCGTCTTAAGTTGGTCAATGGCGTTGTCGAGACTCTTCTTAGCCTCAACATCTTTGATAGTAAGTGTCTCTCGCTCCGTGATACCGAAGAGGTCTCGAATCATTAACGGTAGCTTTCGTTTGAGTTCGTCTTCAAAAACATTCGCTTGCTTACCAGACGCGAACTTTGTCTTGTACGCGTGCCTGTCGACGACACTAGTAGGATCGAAACCCCACTTTTTCATCTTGTCAGCGTCAATTTCAGTGTCTCCAACGCGTTGCCGACGCGTTCGAGCGTCGCCTGGCTGCGATCCTAAATCCTCAATCCAAGCTCCTACGAGCGCATTCCCGCATTTCAGATGATGATTCAAAAATGACAGCGGGCGTCCTTTATCCATTGTGAACAACCACATCGACAACTTTGCCAATTCAACCGCCATGGGATTGATGTCGACGCCATAGATGCAACGCTCGGCGATGATTCGCTTGTAGTGAACGAAATCTTCGTCGCTCATCATGCCGTCGCGGTCTTTACCTTCACGAATACAGGCCGCGCCGTAGGCGCGGGCGAGATATTCCGTCGCCGCCACCAGGAAATGACCTGAGCCCATCGCCGGATCGAGCACTTTCAATTCCAAAATCTCATCAGCCGACAGAGGACGAATATCTTCAGCTTCCTCAAAGCCTCGAGTCCCCTTCAACAATTCGGGTACCGGTTCGGGCTTGGGACGGCACTCTCCACGCACCAGCGGGCCGAGCGTATTCTCAACGATGTACTGAACAATGTAATCAGGCGTGTAGTACGAGCCGGAAGATTTTCGTTTCGATTCGCGCCCGCCGTAAATCAGGTAGTATTCGCCTGGTCCCACCAAACCGGTCACTTTGCAGCCACGCGGCAGCGCCGGATTCTCTTCATCTTCGTTGACTGCATCACGATACGCCTTCAAATGCTTCTTCTCGTTAGCAGTCAATTCAGATGGAGCCAGATATTCTTCCGCGGCTTTGCCGCCACTTCCTCGCTTGACGCTCACCTTTTCCTCGTCGGCGATCTCCGCGTGATATTCGAGAATGCCTTCATAAATGCTGCCAAGGTGACGAATGTCGAGGTCGCGATAGGTAACTTTCTTTCGTCCTTCACCGCGCACCGCACCCGGTCGGGTTCGACTGAGCAAATCGATGCCCCGCGCCAACTGTTGATCGTTGTTCTTGAACGTTTCGAGAAACGGGTGCTGTTCCGGATCGAATAACCCGCCGTTGTATGCCGGAATAATGTTTTGCCAGCCGCCGTCGACCGCTTTGAACAATTCGGTTAGCCGTCCCCACAGCTCATACGAACCCGGGCTGAAGAAACTTTTCGGGTCGGGATCGTCGTGCGTGGCTATGATGTCGTCGCGTATCGATTCCAGGCTGTACGAGTCGCGATACGTTTCATCATCCATCGGCAGGAGATCGCGACCCTCCGCGTAGAACAGAAACAGCAGCCGGTACATCAGGCTCAGGGATTCGTGATAGATATCTGTTAGTAACTCTTCGGACTTGAGAAATGCTTCCGTTGAAAGCGACGGCGCTCGTTGTGAGCGCCACTCATCCAGTTCGGCAGGCTTCGAGCGCATGTAAGCCAAAAAGCCTTCGCCCAGTTCCTCCAGGGCGCTAAAGACGTTTTTCTTAAGCTCATCGCTAATCTCTTTGCCGTGACGTTCGCTCTCCCGCAAGGCGCGCTCAAGCCGCGTACAGTCTTGCGAATCCTTTTCGATTATCGAGGATCCCGACCAGAGACCGAGCAAATAACGAAAGGCAAGCTGTGCTTCGCGCTCTACCCACTGCTCAGCGATAGCTCCGACATCAATTTCCATGAACGAGCGCGGCTTGTGCGCCGTGGTCTTGCTAAGCAGCCGCACCTTCTGACCATTCGTGAGCATCGCCCAATCAACATCCGCACGAGTCAAAGCTGATTGCGCGATTTCCATCACGGTCTTCCCGCTGGACTCTTCATCATCTGACACCGCATCGAGCGACGTGCTCCACGGCAGAACCCAAATAAGACAAGCAAGATCGCGGCCCGCCTCCTTGCCCTTGTATTCTTCAAGCAGGCGACGAATGTCACCCTTTTTAAGGACTGCGGTAGGTTCAAATACTCCATCATCCGTAACGATCTTTACGCCCCGTTCTGACGAAAAACCCAGCTTCTGAAACAGCACGGGGTCGCACCAGCGTTGAACAGTCTCTTCGGCATCCGCTCGGACCAAATCCCTGCGTCGCGTCGTTAACTCTTTGGTGATTTCTTTTAAAGCATTCTTTGCTTCGTCTTCGGGAAAAGCACTCAGTTCCTGTTCAGGGAAAAGCCGCTCCAGGTAGTAGTCAGAGAATGGGCTGTCGGAGTTCTTGATAAAGGGATAGAGAAACGATCGATATGCAACCACGCGACCCGTTGTGCCCTCCGGCGGACGCTCGATAATGGCTTTGGTTGCCGCTACCGCGAGAGGCAAGAAGATTGCGGCAGCTTCAGTTAGCGCTTTCTTGATGATTGCTTTGTTCGGATCGAGTGTTGGGTGAGAGAGCGCATTTCGGATATCCCGACCAATGATAAAAAGGTAATTGCAGGCTTTCTCTGCCGAAAGATCATCTCGACGTTTGTTACGGCGATCGAGCCACAGCTCGACTCGTTGTTTTGCATCGCGCGGTTTCTTGCTCTCAGCATTGAAAAGCAACGTGGTCTGCGTTTTCTTCAAGGCTTCCAGAAAACTGGACGGAGTTCCGAGGGCAATACTTCTTACCGCCGGCGCGGTTTCGACTTCGGCGATGAAGCGCAGGAAAGTAAGGTTCTCGATCTCGCCGCGCTGATGCATCATCATCCAAAGGTTGTAGAGGGCGCTCCAGGCATTCCGGAATTTCTCAGCCGGGTTCGCCGCCGTCTCTGACAATTCCAGATAAGAAATTGCCGGACGCAGAGCGTTACTCCATGGGCTGGAAGTGCTGTAGCCACGGAGTTCCTGCTCTTGTTTTATGAGTTTTGTGAGTCTCTCTCTAATTTCGCTCATGTGAGGAACGCTCCGCTTAAACTGGTGTCACGATAACCATATTGAAAAGTTGGGGTGCGGGGAATGCTCCGAGCCGCATCTGTTCGATCTCGCCGCGACGTTCGTCCATTCGATGGCGGTGCATCGCGATCTGATTTTCAATTCTCGTTCGTTGTCCTTTAATCGCTGCGTCATCGAACAGTTGCTGCTGTTGACCGCGCACTGCGGCGAGCCGCGCGTCCAGGTCTTCCATGATGCCCCGATCAAAACGTTCGAGGTCTTCCCTAAGAATTCCGATTTCTTCATCGCGTTTCTGTTCGACGCGTTGGTAATACTCCTGATATTGCGCGCGAATGTGATTCTCGGCGGCTTGCTGTAGCGCCGCGATGCGACTTTGTATTGTCGCGAGTGTTTCGCGATTTGGCTCTGCCTGCGGCAAGCTTGAACCAAGATACAAGCGCGGCCCGAGATCGGAACGCACCCGACTCTCTATATCCACGAAGACCGGTTCAAGCTCTTCGCGAATGATTCGGCCCACCCGATCTTCAAACCGCAAAAGAAAATTAAAGATGATGCCCGGCAAACCGGTGTAATCGGCGACCAGGCACGCGAGCTTGCCGCCTAATTCTGCAGCTTTCGTTACTCGACAATAATGCACCATGCGGTCGATCAACGGATGACCAAATGCGATAAACTCAGGTTCTTCATGGCGCGGCCAGTCGGCGGTCGCAACGTCGCGTTCGAACGTTACGCGAGCGTAGGATTTGGGCAGCTTGTCGTCCTGAATGACTGAGGGAACCAGCATTCGAAAGATTTCCTTGCGCGTTGTCGAGTGAAGCCTTCGACCGTCACGCTCGCCGCTGCCGCCATCGCCGAACACGCGCAGGAAAGTTTCGACAAATGCTCTTACATCACGGTGCGTTGGTATCTTCTTTTGGGAATCCGCAATCGCATCCCTGGCGCTTTGAATATCCTCCTGCGTAAATTGCCGGCAACCGGAAAGAAATTGAGTCTTCTTTAGACTGTCAGCAATCTCGTCCATTCGCTTCAATTCTGCGTCGGCGATTTCTTTGACTTCCGCGAGCGGGACATTCTGGCTGAGTGTCCGCATGATGACTTCATCAAGCGAAACACGTTCGAGGACACCCAGGACTTCGGCCATGTTCCCCAGTTGCTTGCGAATTATTTCTATCTTAAGTTGAAGGCGCTTGAAGATCTCTGCTTCTTTCGAACCCTCGATCATCAGGTTGTAAATCCGGGAGGTGCGACGCTGGCCGTAACGATGAATGCGGCCGATGCGTTGCTCGAGACGATTTGGATTCCAGGGCAATTCGTAGTTTATCAAAGTGTGGCAGTAGCGTTGTAGATTCAAGCCTTCTGAGGCAGCGTCGGTTGCCAGGAGAACACGGGTGTCAGGTTCGTTGAACCGTCGTTCCGCGAAAAGCTTGGTGCCTTGCTCGTTCTCGTCTTCACCGAGATCCATCCCGCCATGAATGACGACGATGCTCTCTTTGGACAAAAACCATTGTTTCTCAAGTTCCTTCTTAATGTAGTTCAGCGTGTCGCGATATTCGGTAAAGACAATGACCTTCTCGTTTGGATCTTGTGCGAACAGTTCGCGCAGGAAATCTCTCAGCCAAGCGAGCTTGCTATCCTGTCCGCGTTGAATGAGCCTGTCCGCATCCGCGAGAAAACCTCTCAGCGTCTTGATCTCATTGGTGCGCTCGGCATACATCGACTGAATTTGCCGCGTCTCGATGTAGCGCTCCACCAACTCGCGATCTTCATCTTCCATCAAGTCACTGCGGTTGTAATCTTTCAAGAGTTTTTTGATTTCAGAATTGCGGCGATTTCCGTTGTTTTCAAGACGTGAAACGGTCCGAGCTTCGACAATGCTGTCGATGCGGCGAGCGAGCGTTTCGCGGAGTGCAGCAAGGCTCGAGACCATGCGCTTCTGCACGAGGGTCAGCAGAAAGCGGCCCATGTTTAGCTCGACAGCAGAGATGTTTCGCTTCCGATCAAGTAGCGCCCAACTGCGGCCGGTGTAGTCTGACACTGCGTCGTAAAGTTTTCTCTCATCTTTTGAAAACTCGATCTCCTGCGAATGGGGCTCGCGTTCTTTGAATTTCTTGACGAGTTCACCATCGCCGTTCAGTTCAAAGATGGTTTCTTTTCCACGCCGGATCATGACGCGGTCAACTCGCTCACGCGCATCCGTGCGATCGAGGGATTCTGGTTCGGCGAACATGAACGGGTCGATTAAGTTCAGCAGATTGAAGAAATGTTCCGGATTGCCCGAGTGAGGCGTCGCGGTCAGCAGCAATAAGCTGTCGCATTTTTCCTTAAGCGCTTGACCTAAGTCAGCCCGATTCGAATCGGTCGAAACATAGTGCGCTTCATCGATGAGGATGACGTCCCACCGCTTCTCGACTTTCAACAACTGATCGAAGAAGCGATTAACGTTGCGCGCCGCAGCACCTGAGCCTTCATATTGTGGTTTGACCCAATCGATGGAGGTGATGATCGAATTCTTTGCCAGCCAGGGATTCAGGTTTTCGTCGACCAACTCCTGAATGCCTTCCATCTTGTGACTGTTGTAAATGTAAAAGGTTCGTGCGAAATGCTGCCGCATTTCCTTTTTCCACTGATCCTGAAGTGAGGCTGGAACCACGATTAGAACGCGGCTGCCCCGTTGACGCGCCGTTAGTTCCTGAACGATTAAGCCGGCTTCGATTGTCTTGCCGAGTCCTACGTCATCAGCGATTAGGAATCTCTGCCGAAGAGACTCCATCACCTTCTTGACGGCAAGGAGCTGATAGGCTTCCGGAATCATCTTTGAGTTGCTGATGCTCAGGAGCTTGTCGTACTCGTACACCAGCGAAAGACGGGTCGCATTTGTGAGCAGCCTGTAGTGATCGAAATGATCAATGCGTCCCTCTTGCAAATTATCGAGTGCAGAAGCGACCGGCTCGATCGGCGTCAACGGATAGAGAAACGATTGTGGTCTGCCCCCCTGCTCGGGAAAAAGGCGCACCGTCCACGAGCCGTCATTGTTATCGGTGACTTTGACGACCTCCCAGACTTGATTACGGCAACGAACCTTGCTCTCAACTGTGAAAGGGGTACTCATGAACCCCCCTTTCGCTTCAGGACTCGCAGGAGACTGGCCGCGATGCGAGGATCCAGACTAAAGCCGCATTCTGAAGATGAGCATGCTACGCGCAAGAAGATTCCCCTACTGATTTCCATAGGTGACGCGCACAGTGGGCACGGAATGCTAACCTCAGCAAACGCCTTGGAGCTCTCACTTCGCGCCCTCATCGGAGAAGTGCCTTTGCATTCTGGACTAGTCTCGCAAATCCAAATGCCTGCGTCCTCAAACGGCATCATCTTTCCCGCGCAAATCGGACAAGACGGAGAATCCGAGAAGTCATCGGCCAGCGGTGCGCTGGTGCTCGGATGGCCACCCATCTCTTCGTCCAGACGAAGCTGAGCTCGCACCTCCTCGATAAGCTCGCTCGAGTCGAATCGAAGCATCGATTCACGAGTGCTATTGTGCGAGAGGATATTCAGGCTGCCATGCCAAAGTACCCTATTGTCGACGAAGGCGACCTTCTCGTGCATCCCTGGTCTCGCATGCACAGTTACTCCAACTCGTTCCAGTCCGCTTTGAACCTCCCAGTAATGCTCACGCAAACTTTCAGGCTGCTCGTTCTGTGGCTTGCAATACACATCAACCTTGACATTTCTTGAAGTCAGCGACTTGAACACCGGATAGTAATGTAAGGCTCTATTATTCGACAAGAACGGCGAAAGAACGATGACGTGTTCCGCGGAATTCACGAGATCCGTTCTGAACCTATCGAGAAAATCCTGATCTGAGCAATGTTCAATTGTTAGTGTGTACACAATGCTAAGACTGCCTGAGAGTAAGCCAGACTTTCTTGTTCAGGCCAACTCCCATATCCCTTTGGGTGAGTCATCGGCAGCTTTCATCCTGTTTTCCTTCCGCAGGCGCATTGCAGCCCCAAAGAAGGTTGTAATGCCAAGTATAGAATAGGTCACCGACTTTGCTGATGCCACCGGCTTGCCCGGTGGAGCATTCACGTTCGCCGCTACTCTCATAACCCCCACGAATCAAAAGATGCCACCGGCTTGCCCGGTGGAGCCCTCACGCTCGCCGCTACCCTCAAAACCCAACACGAATGGAGATGCCACCGGCTTGCCCGGTGGAGCCCTCACGCTCGCCGCTACCCTCAAAACCCAACACGAATGGAGATGCCACCGGCTTGCCCGGTGGAGCCTTACGCTCGCCGCTACCCTCAAACCCAACACGAATGGAGATGCCACCGGCTTGCCCGGTGGAGCACTCACGCTCGCCGCTACTCCTAGAACCCCCACGAATCAAAAGATGCCACCGGCTTGCCCGGTGGAGCCCTCACGCTCGCCGCTACTCCTAGAACCCCCACGAATCAAAAAAGATGCCACCGGCTTGTCCGGTGGAGCACTCACGCTCGCCGCTACTCCTAAAACCCCCACGAATCAAAAGATGCCACCGGCTTGCCCGGTGGAGCCCTCACGCTCGCCGCTACTCCTAAAACCCCCACGAATCAAAAAGATGCCACCGGCTTGTCCGGTGGAGCACTCACGCTCGCCGCTACCCTCAAAACCCAACACGAATGGAGATGCCACCGGCTTGCCCGGTGGAGCCTTACGCTCGCAGCTACTCCTAAAACTCCCACTAATCAAAAGATGCCACCGGCTTGCCCGGTGGAGCCTCACGTTCGCCGCTACCCTCAAAACCCAACACGAATGGAGATGCCACCGGCTTGCCCGGTGAAGCCCTCACGCTCGCCGCTACCCTCAAAACCCAACACGAATGGAGATGCCACCGGCTTGCCCGGTGGAGCCCACACGCTCGCCGCTACCCTCAAAACCCAACACGAATGGAGATGCCACCGGCTTGCCCGGTGGAGCCCACACGCTCGCCGCTACTCCTAGAACCCCACGAATCAATTGCCAAGACCAAAACCGGTACAAAATTGAGAAAAGGCCGGAAGTGCTTTTTAAGAAATTCGTCAAAGATCATTTCTTGCCTTACTCACAGCTACACAAACGGACGTACCCGGACGACCTGAAAGTATGCAACATGCTTGCTACCCGATGAAGAATCACTCCTCATGGCAGAACTCAGCGGGCCTCGCGCTCACTTGAAGCCTGCCGTGATTGTTGCTCTAGGAACAGGGATGCGTCTTGGCGAACAGTTGAGAATGAAGCGCAGTCAAGTCGATTTTCTTCGCAACATCGTTACGGCGCGAAAGACTAAGAACGGCAGACCGCGAGATATTCCTATGAACGATGAAGTCAGAGAAACACTGGCGGAATTGTGCAAGGACAAGCGGCCTGATGATTACGTTTTCGTTAGTCCTGAAGACTCCAGCAAACGTCTGCGGGAAGTGAAGAAGGGATTTCACACTGCCTGCCGACTTGCCGGTATCGAAGTAATATGGAAGGAATCTCAGAGCGACTTTCGGCACTCGCTTAGCCGAGGCCGGATGCGATGCTTTCACGATCGCTCAACTGTTGGGCCACTCTGATGTTCGGGTGACTATGCGTTATGTGAGATCAGTTGAAGAAACGAAACGCGTGGCCGTTGAAGCGATCAAACTGAGTTCCCGAAAAAGTGTCCACAAATTGGCCACAAATGAAATACGGCCGCCAGTGCTGGCAGCCGTAAATGATTGAAAATAAATGGTGGAGCAGAGGGGGATCGAACCCCTGACCTCCGCATTGCGAACGCGGCGCTCTGCCAAACTGAGCTACTGCCCCACAGGCTCGGACAGAATACCGTTTCAGCTACTAGCTTTCAAGTTTGGAATCTTTACTGGAGGTCAGCGATCAGAAAGAGGAAAGGGAGAAGCAGCTCTGAGCGCGGTGAACCACTGAGCGCAGGGACCTCTGGACGCAATGACCACAAGCGCTGACCTACGGAGACGGCGTGTGCGTCAGCCGTCGAAGTCCCCTCCCATCCGCATTCATCACGTGTATTTCCATGTTCCCCGTAAGGCATGAGGCGAACGCGATCCGGCGACCGTCCGGGGCGAAGGACGGCGACTGATCCCGCACGGTGTTGTGCGTGAGCCGCCGCCGATTCTTACCGTCGATATCAATTACGTAGATCTCCGCGCCTTCCCATGCGTCCCCCCGCGAGTAGTAGACCAGTCGACGACCATCCGGCGACCAGCGTGCCACGCGGTCCTGCTCCGGGTTGCTGGTAATTCGGCGCCGGCCAGTCCCATCACGGTTCATCACGTAGAGATCGGCATTCCCCTTTTGGGTTGCGATGAACGCGATGCGCCTGCCGTCCGGAGACCAGACCGGTGTGGTTTCCGGTTCCGGCGTGTGCGTCAATCGCTCAGCATTCTTGCCGTTGGCATCCATGACGTAGATCTCCCAATTCCCGTCGCGATCCGAGTAGAAAACGAGCCGCTTGCCATCGGGCGACCAGTCCGGGTCAGCGTTCACCGCTCCATCCGGCGTCAGTTGGCGCAGGTTCTGTCCGTTGGCATCCACAACATAGATCACGTCGTCAATGCTTGTATGGCCGATGAACGCAATGCGAGCGCTGTCTGGCGCGAAGATCGGGTAGTACTCCTCCCGCGGCGTGTCCACAATCCGGCGCACATTCCGACCTTCCGGGTCCGTAACGAAAACCCCCGACTCCTTGCCACCGCTCGAGACGAATACGATGTGCCGGCCGTCAGGCGACCATGAGGGATCCCGTGAGGTTAAGGAACCGCACGGCGACTGCCCGCTGGCTGCCAAGAAAGACGCGAGCGCGACGCCGGTGAATAGCAGCAACGAACGGACGAAGCGAGTCATATCAACTTACTCCCTTTATGAAAGGCTTCAAGAACGACCATTGGCTTCGATTGGGTTTGCGATAAGTAGAGTCTACAATCTTGAAAAATCCTTTTAGTTGTTTGTGAGAAATTTTCTGTGAATGTTCTCTTGTCACCCAAGTCGGGCGCCATTAGATATTAGAGTCCCGGGCGATTGGTGAGATGCCATCCGGGGCTTACTCAAGAGCTTTCCTTAATGCTGCTCTGGCCAGCAGGCGAGTCGAATCCAATGGCGGTAACGGACAATCATCTGCACGCACAATCAAAGGAATTTCCGTACACCCAAGCACCACCGCCTCGCACCCGCGTGATCTGAACTCCTCTGTCAGTCCATTGAAATATAGTCGCGATTCTTCCAGAAAAATCCCATTCACCAGCTCCTTGAAGATGATCCTATTTACCCTTTCCCGATCTGCCTCAACCGGAATGTCACTGCGAATCCCGTATGCCTCCAAGGCCGCGGGATACACAGGTCCTTCCATCAGGTACCTGGTTCCCAGAATACCCACCTGCTTGAAACCACGCCCGTGTACCTCTTCAGCAACAGTCTTTGCGATATGTATCCAGGGAATGGGAGACTGGGGAACTAAGTACTCGAATGCCTGATGGCAGGTGTTATCAGGGCAAATTGCAAAAGCAGCTCCAGCCCGGGCTACCTTATGGACGGAGGCAAGCAATAAGTCAGCAACCGATTTCCAATCCCCGTCGCGGATGTAGCGCATGTGTTGGGCCATTGGCATCGAGTTCATAGTAATCTCGGGATGGTTATGTTCACCCATAGTGTTTAGGGCTTCCAGGCAAATTGCACGGTAACAAAGCGCTGCTCCTTCAGCACTGCAGGCGACGATTCCAATGTGTTGAGCCATAATCTCCTCGCATCTAATTTAACTTTCGTTTATCTGTGAAACGCGGACGGATTAATTCCAGGAGCAGGAGGCAGGAGCAGGAGGCAGGAGACAGGAGGCAGGAGGAGCAGGAGCAGGAGGCAGGAGCAGGAGGCCGAGCTCTGTTATCACCACAATTAGTCCCTTTCAGAGTCACTTGGTCAGTTTGGTTACGTTAGAGCCGTCGGGATTCATGACGTAGATATCCGAAACCGGGTACCTGCCCGCGAGATATCCAATCTTCTTGCCGTTCGGCGCCCAGCGAACTACGAAGCCTGTCACCTCACCGGCAATGCGCTTGGGTTGCGATCCATCAAGCTTCACTTCATAAATCGCACCGTCAACACCGTCGCGGTTCGAACTGAAAATCACGCGCTTGCCATCAGCCGACCACGCGGGAAAGATATTGTTGCCGACATTTCCCGTCAGTATGGTCTGACTCGTGCCATCCGCCTTGATTATCTGCACCTGATCCTTCTGATCGCCAGTCTCTGAATAGAAGACCAGCCGCTTGCCATCGGGCGACCATACAGGATTGTAGTACTTGATCTTGCCGTCCGTGACCTTTGTCAGCCTTGTCTGATTCGATCCATCGGATCCCATCAAATAGATTTGCAGCCCACCATCGCGCGACGAAGAAAACGCGATCCGCTGACCGTCGGGCGACCACGAGGGACCAATGTCGCGACCAGGATGGGTCGTCAGACGGATTACGTTCGAGCCGTCAGCATTCATCACGTAGATGTCTTCCTGCGGGCCATCTCGCTTTGATTGAAAGACGATGCGCTTGCCACCGGGTGAAAAAGATCCCCACATGTCGGCCGCGGGATCATTGGTGAGCTGTTTCAACTGTGAGCCGTCAGCATTCATCACGTAGATGTCGGCCTGCTGATCGTGAAATCCGGAGAAGAGAATTTTCGAACTGTCGCGTGACCACGACATTTCCTGATAGAAGGGCCGCGACGTTTGTTGAGGCAGAGGGAAATAAGAAGTCAGGAGTAAGCAACAAATGAGACTCTTGATAATCATTGTCAACACCGGTGAAGTATGTTACCAGCAGTTGCCAGCTACTGAAACCTTGTCGGTCCTCAACATCAGATTGATGATTGAATCCTCAGGTTGAGTTCATTGCTAGGAGCGTGACTTGAGTGATTGGCTCTGGCGTTGAGTGGTATTCAAAGTTGAGCGGGGGCAAGCCGCCCTTCCTAACCTTGAGACTTCTTTACTTGAGTGATTGGCTCTGGCGTTGAGTGGCAGGACTTCCAAAGCAGACTATTTGCCAAAGAGGTGGATACCAAACAATCCTAAAACCTGGCTGCCCAGCATCACGACTACGGCGCCCGTAATCAATACCAACGTGCCGATCGCGAGCACGTTGTTGCGGCGAGTGTTTTTCAAATCTCCAGTCAGCCGTTTGTCATTAATAAGGAGCAGAATGAAGACCAGAATGATCGGCAGAAGAACCCCGTTAAGCACCTGGACGCCCACGAGTAACTGAATCACCGGCAGACCAGGTATCAGCGCCAGTAGCGCTCCAATAATTATCAATGCGGTAAACAAACTAAAGAAAACTCGGCCGCGCCGAAAATCAAGATTCACGCCCTTAGGAACGCCGAAAGCTTCGCTGACCGCATAGGACGTAGCCAGCGGCAGCACCGCGCCCGCCAAAAGCGTCGCTCCCAACAGTCCCACCGCAAAAAGCGCAGTCGCCGCGTTGCCCATCACCGGCTCGAGCGCCAGCGCCGCATCCTCGGCCGTCTCGATGTTCCGCTGTCCAGAAACGTAAAGCGTAGCGGCGGTGGCGATAATCATCGAGACCGACATCAGATTCGAAAACACCGCCCCGGTGTAAGCGTCAATGCGCTCAGGACCGTAATGCCGCCGAGCCACTCCCCTTTCTACCAACGAACTCTGCTGAAATATCTGAATGTAAGGCGAGATCGTCGTCCCCAGCAGACCGACTATCAGAAAAATGAAAGCGGGATCGGCCCTAAACTTCGGGACGAATGCTCCGCGCGCCACTTCACCCCAATCAGGTTGCGCCATGACGGCAGCAACGGGGTAAGCAAAAAATACCAGGGTCATCACCAAGAAAACCTTCTCGACTTTCGCATAAGAGCCGAAGATCACCAGATACCAGATCAAGACCGCACCGAGAGGAACCGCCACATACTTGCTGATGCCCAGCAGTTGCATCGCGGCGCCGATGCCGACGAACTCGCTTACCGTGATGCCGCCATTAGCGATCAGCACAATCACCACTGCAAAAAGCGCCCAACCGATTCCGTAGCGCTCGCGGATCAGATCAAGTAGCCCACGACCGGTAGCGGCTCCCAAACGCGCGCACATTTCCTGGACCACCGCGAATGAGATCGTGAGCAGCACCATCACCCAAATAAGTTCATAGCCAAACCTCGCTCCCGCCTGGCTGTAGGTGGCGATGCCACCAGCGTCGTTGCCCGCGGAAGTGGCAATTAAGCCTGGCCCAAGAATCGCCAGCCATCGGAAGAGTCCGGTCGGCGGGCGCCGCAAGCCTCGCAGACGTACGCTGCGCCCTCGAATAGTAATCCGCAACCCATCACGAAGACTTCGAGGCCGAGACCGCGTCGCAGTCTTCTCCTCCGTCGAGTCCACCGGTTCAAGACCGTCGGCCGTTTTCTTCTTCATGAAAAAATTCTCGGCGCCTGGGTGCGCCACCCGGAAGGCGCCACTTTCGCTACCGCTGCGTCCACTGTGACCAGACCGACTATTTGGCCTTCATCGCCGATCACGGGAAGCGCCGCCATCTGACTATCAATGACTTTGTACGCTCCGTCCGTTGCCGGGCCGAGCGGTTCCAGCGTAGCGACATAGGGATCCATCAGTTCCTCCAACACCTGATCCTCCTCCGCCGTCAGCAGATCGCGTAAAGAGATCCACCCGCGCAACTCCCGCGATTTTTCACTTTTCACAACCCAGATGAGGAAGACGAAGTCAGGTTCTTTTAGCCGCGACCGCAAATTCTCGCGTGCTTTACCGATAGTCCACCTGGCCGGCGCCAGAATGAGATCGTTGGTCATGATGCCGCCCACGGTGTCTTCGGGGTAACTCAACAGCTCGATAATCTGTTCGCTTTTGCCTTTTGGCAGGCGCTTCAGGCAGCGGCGCATGCTTTGAGCTTTTAAGCGGCCCAACAAATCAGCAGCAACATCCGGCGCCATGAGCTTGAGCAGGGTGGCAGCCTGGTCCTCATCGAGCTCTTCGAACACCTGAAGCTGGCGTTCCGGCGAGAGAGCCTCGAGCACGTCCACCGCCTTCGAATCAGGCAGCAGGGTGAGCAGCTCGGCCGCATGGAGGTACGGCAGCATGTTACTAAGCCGAGCAATTTCACCCGCCGGCAAGCGGGCCACCCGCAAGTGGTAACCCTCACCGTTGCGCACGGCTTCAGGTTTGCCGCGCAGAAACTCTACGTACCTCCAGTCGTAGAGCGCGCTCCTCACAATGTGCGAGTAGAGTCCGCCACTGATCCGTCGCAGGATGGCGCTGAAACTCGTATCGGCGGCTTTCAGCAACATTTGGGTATTGTCTTCAGCCAGCCACAGATCGTTGGCCCGGGTTGTGCGCCGGTTGTGTAAATCCAGGATTAAACCGTCGAGAATATCGTCGCTGAGAAAGACTTCCTTCCGGGCCGCGTCCTGGGTTAGCTTTTCGGTTGCCTTAAGATCTCTGACTCTGATCAGGCGCGACTTGAGGTCGATTTTCTCCACCTGCTGCCACGGCAAGAAGGCCTTTTGTTTGTTGGCGAAGAAGCAAAGACGAGTGACGTGAGGGTAATCAGCATCGAGCAAAGCGACACCGAGATCCAAGAGTTTCGCGCGAGTGCCTTGCCCGTCCGCGAGTTCGCAGCGGCGTAGCTGCGAAAACATCACCATAAGTCTTCAATCTCCACCGATTTGCTTTTCTGCATGCAACTCTTTAACCAAAGTTATGAGTTGGGCAATCTGAGCTTCCCGGCCCTGGCTCTTGCGCATCAGCTCTTCCAGCATCAGCTCGCTTTTAAGATTCACTTTAAAGTCCTGCTCGGCCGCCAGACGATCTTTCTCAGCCGCGCGGTTCTGCGACATCATGATGATTGGGGCTTGCAGGGCCGCCGTCATTGACAACATCAGGTTCAGGAGAATGTAAGGATAGGGGTCAAACTGAGCTCCGGTTTCACCTCTACCGTAGCGAAGTAGTACGAACGAATTAAGCGCCATCCACCCTGCCAGAAAGCAGAGATAGAGGATAATGAAGGACCACGATCCGCCGAATGATGCAACCTTGTCCGCAATCCGCTGTCCAATTGTCGCCCGCTCCTCCATCTCCACATTGATGTTGCGGGTCGCGCGTTTGGATACGAGCAGGTTGGTTTGTCTCATCCGGGCACTGATCTCGCAAATGACGTCGATGGCCACATCAGGATGAGACACTAAGAACTTTTGAAAATCGTCGCTGCTTAATCTGTGAAGCTTCGTATCATCGATAGCGGTAGCGTTCGTCGAACGCGCCCCTCGGTCCAAAACGGCCAGCTCGCCAAAGAATTCACCGTCTCTTAGTTCCGCCAGCGTTACCGGTTTAACGTCTTCGTCCAATACCCAGATTCGGACAGCCCCCGAGTCAACCACGTAAAGAGCGTCGCCAGGATCGTTCTCGTTAAAAATGGTTTCATCCGGCGAGAATTCAACTTGATCGACTTCGCGCGCGAGTTGCTCGAGTTCAATATTCGTGAGCCGCTTGAACAAGGGCACCCGAGAAAGGCTTTCGGCCTTGTCACTAAGCCCGTTTTCATCCGACATAAGAAATGTCCTTCCTTCCAGCGATGGTGGAACCAGAGCAGCTTAGCATTTACCAGGATCCTGGAAAACGAAGAAATCCGGTCACCTGCGCGGCGTCAAGTCCTAAAGGGCGCGGTAACCCAAGCGCGCACGACACAGCACTCACTAACGCCAGCACCACTCAACCACAGAACCGCTTACCGTAGTCAGCGCTCATACCACTCAATTCAGCCAGCACCACTCAACCACAGAACCGCTTACCGTAGTCAGCGCAATACCACTCAATTCAGCCAACACCACTCAACCACAGAACCGCTTACCGTAGTCAGCGCAATACCACTCAACTCAGCCAGCGCCACTCAACCACAGAACCGCTTACCGTAGTCAGCGCTCATACCACTCAGTCCACCCCTGCACCACTCAACCACAGAACCGCTTACCGTAGTCAGCGCTCATACCACTCTACGCCAGCGCCACTCAACCACGGAACCGCTTACCGTAGTCAGCGCAATACCACTCAACTCAGGTAACAACCACTCAACCACAGAACCGCTTACCGTAGTCAGCGCAATACGACTCAACCAAAGTAACAGCCACTCAACCACGGAACCGCTTACCGTAGTCAGCGCAATACCACTCAACTCAGGTAACAGCCA